>Ga0315295_10004619_pt1 | contig 11758 bp, 10 predicted proteins | sample YL17G14_0_MG_FD_204453 | JGI IMG/M metagenome (GOLD analysis project Ga0315295, IMG submission 204453) | Sediment microbial communities from Yellowstone Lake, YNP, Wyoming, USA - YL17G14_0 | ecosystem: Environmental > Aquatic > Freshwater > Lake > Sediment | place: USA: Wyoming | collected...
CCGTCGCAGAAGCGGCAAAGTCCTCATTGTTCACTCCTGAGGCGGGCGAGCCTCGACTCGATGGGTTGGTCGATATTCCTTTGAAGCCCTGGGTGCCGGAAAAGCCCAAAGCAGACGAAGCCAATCCGGAAAAGCCCAGGGCGTTTGCGGCGAGCGCGGTGGGAAGAGAGATGCTCCCTTGGGCTGCCGTCGAGCCGTATCGGCCTGACGGCGAAGGCGGCGCACCGGCTGACGTGACGGCTTCGCTCCCCCCGACGAGCGCGCCGGCAACGCCGCCCACGCCCTCGATGCTGGTTGCGCTGCCGGTGGCAAGCGCGGTCGAGGGCTGGGTCAAGGCCAAGGCGACCGAGATCAAAGGCGAGGAGCGAGGCCGCGCGCTTTATCATTTCGAGTTTTGGCTCGATGCACCCGCCGAGGTGAAGCGCCGGCTCGTCGCCGTCGCCTATGACTTCAACACGCCGGCAGTGATGCCGCAGTCGCAAGTATCGAGCGAGGAGAAGACCGGCTTCCGCGTGAACGCCGGCGGCCTCGTTTGCGCCGACAAGGTCACGGTCACGCTTCAATTCAACGACGGCCAATCGCAGCAGGTCGCCGTCGACGGCTGCCGGCTGTTGGGCTAGGACGAGGCGCGATCAGCGAACGCCGGCGACCTCCGCCACGAGCTCGCGGAAGCGCGGCCTCTGGCTCTCGATATAGGGCAGGGGACGGCACACATCGATCGCCGCGATGCCGATCCGCGTGGTCAGCGCGCCGTTGAACAGGCCTTCGCCGAGCCGGGCCGAGAGCTTGGCCGTGAGCCCGTGCCCGATCAGTTGCTGGATCACATCATCGCCAAGCGCGATACCGCCGGTCAGCACGATATGGCTGACGACCATGCGCGCGAGCTTGAGGAGAGAGAGCGTGCCGGGCCGCGCGCCGTAAAGGGTCGCGAGCCGGCGCAGCATGCGCAAATTCTCCGCGCCGACGAATAGCATGTCGATCAGCGCGCCCGGACTCACCGCCGTCACCACCGACACCCGCTTGGCCGATGCCGCCACGATGGTGCGGGCGTAGGGATCGAGCGGTGCGACCAGCGTGCGCTCGGCGAGCCGCAACAGCTCGCCGGCACTCATAATGTCGTGCTCATGCTCGCCGAGGCGTTGCAATCCCCAGGCGAGGTCCTTGCGCCCGGCATAGAGACGCTTCAGGCGATGGGCGACATCGACGGCAAGCGGCTTGTCGTTCTGACGCGCGGCGCTGTCGGCCTCGTGCCTGATCTTGCCGAGACGCCCGAGCCGGGCGAGCCCCGCGACCTCCCTGAGGACGATCATAAAGAGCGCGAACAGGACGAGAGCCAGCAGTCCGACGGCGGCCCAGCCGATCCAATCGTCACGCGCGATCAATGCCAGCACAGTGTCGTAGAGCCAGAGCGAGGCCAGCAGGCTGACGAGGCCGCCAAGGGCGCCGATCAGGATGCTGCCCCAGCGCAAGCCCCGGCCGAGGTCGGGCATGGCGCGCACACGCGGAACCGCCAGCGTGGCCGGTTCCACCGCACTGTCCGGCATCGCCGGCGGAACGAACACTTCCACGTCCTCGACGCGGAAGGCGGCGGGTTTCCGGTGCAATTTCTTGCTCATGCCAGGCGGTCTCCGATCAGCGTCTCGATGGCGCGGTCGAGGCGGATATTTGGGAAGGGCGCGAAGCCTCCGGAAGGGAGCGGCACGGGATTTGGCGGGCGGAAGCGCACGAAGCGCATGTCGCCGTGCTCGGTGTGCCAGCCTTTCAGCGCGGCCTCCGGATCGGCGGGAAGGTCGCCGGGGAAGATGGCGAACTCCTCGTTGCCGTCAAAAATGCGCTTACCGATGGTTTCGCCGGGAAGCGGATAACCAACGATGCAAGGGAGCTTCTCGCCGTTCCGTTTGGCCTCGCCTTCGCGGGTCGCGCGGATGGCGGCGAGCGCCAGCACCTTCATTTCGGCGCCGGCAAATTTCGCCCGAGCCATCGCCCGTCCGGTGAGCTTGGCGAGGATCGCCTCCAGCCGGTCATGGCTCTGATGGTGCAGATGATCGGCCTTGGCGGCGGCGAGCACGATGCGGTCGATGCGCGGCGCGAACAGGCTCGACCACAGGCTGTTCGATCCACTCCTGAAGCATTCGAGGATCTCGGTCATGGCGCGTTCGAGGTCGGCGACCGCGGGCTGTCCGCCATTCAGTGCCGTCAACACGTCGATGAGCACGATCTGGCGGTCGAGCCTTGCGAAATGATCGTGGAAGAAGGGGCGCACCACATAGCTCTTATAAGCCTCATAGCGGCGCTCCATCATTGCCCAGAGCGAACCGCGCGGGAAACTCTCACCATCCTTGGCGTCGAGTGGCGCGAAGGTGAGCGCGGGTGATCCTGCCAGATCTCCCGGCATGAGGAAGCGGCCGGGCGGCTGCGTCGAGAGCGCGTAAGGGTCGGCGCGCGTCTCGCGGAGATAAGCCTTGAACAGATCGGCGAGCGTTTCGGCGAAGGCTTCATCGGCGGGCGAAGCAGGATCGCTCTCGGCGAGCGCCTCGCGCCAAGGCTTCGAGGCCTTCTTCCGGCCGTCCGTCCGGCTCTGCTCGAGCGCGGTCCGCGACCACTCCCGATAGTCGAGGCGAAGCAGCGGCAGATCGAGCAGCCATTCGCCGGGATAATCCACGATGTCGATATGCAGGCTCTCGCGGCCGAGCTGCCGCTTCCAGAACCGCGTCGAAGCATATTCGAGGGTGAGGCGGAGCTGACTGATGCGGCGCGTGCTCTCCGGCCAGCGCGGCGGGTCGGCGACGAGATCGGCGAGATGCTTCTCATATTCGAAGCGTGGCACGACATCGTCGGGCTGTGGCTCCAAATAGACGCGCAATACGCGCCCTTGCGCCGCGGCATCGAAGAAGGGGAGCCGCGCACCGGCGATGAGATTATGCACGAGCGCGGTGATGAACACGGTCTTGCCCGATCGCGCGAGGCCCGTGACGCCGAGCTTCAGCGACGGCGTGACAAGGCCGGTCGCGAAATCGCCGATGCTGCGGAAGACATCGCCGGTGGCCTGGGTATAGATGGAGATCGGCACGCCTCGGACCGTCCTTTGCGCTGTTTTCCCGCCAGCACGCCTACCGCGTTGCCCGCTAAGGACTGCCTAAGAAATGGGCCCCGCCTGACCTTTCAAAATATGACGGATTTGCAATGATCCGGCTGACTGTGCTTCGCGCATTTGTCAAGCACGTCTGGTGGCTTGACTTGTCGACTCGCTTCCGTAATTACGTGGCTGCCCGGGTGGGATCGCCAAACATGAGCGAGCCGGTTAAGGGGAGCAGGGTCTCAAACCCAAAGAGGAAACGGATGCGTCTGGAAACGACCATGCGGGCCAAAAGAAAAATCCCAGAAGACTACCGCCCATCGGAAGACGAACCCTTCATGAGCGAGCGCCAGCGGGCCTATTTCCGCCGGAAGCTGCTCAACTGGCGTGACGAGATCCTCCGCTCGACCAAGGAGACTCTCCAGCATTTGCACGACGATTCGGCGCAGCACGCCGATATCGCCGACCGGGCGACCTCGGAAACCGAGCGCGCGCTCGAGCTCCGGGCGCGCGACCGCCAGCGGAAGCTGATCGCCAAGATCGACGCCGCTATTATGCGCCTCGACGACGGCACCTACGGCTATTGCGAGGAGACCGGCGAGCCGATCAGCCTGAAGCGCCTCGACGCGCGGCCGATCGCGACCTTGAGCGTGGAAGCCCAGGAGCGCCATGAAAGGCGCGAGCGCGTCTACCGCGACGAGTAGGGCAGTTTCCGTCATTCCGGCGCAAGCCGGAATCCAGATCCATTCGCGTCGCATTTTTGCTGGATACCGGCCTTCGCCGGTATGACGAGAGTCACTTGTCACTTGTCCGACGTGCGCGGCGCGATGGGGAAGTCGAAGATGGTGTCGGGATAGGGCTCGGGCTCGAGCGTAAAGTGCCACCATTCCTTTGGATAGTTGCTGAAGCCATGCGCCTGCATGATTTCGACCAGCGCATCGCGATTCGCCCGCTCTTCTTTGCTCAAGCCGAATGCAGCGGTGTTCGCCTTGACATCGAAGCAGTCGAAGCTCGTGCCCATGGCGATGCTGCCGTCAGGCGCGTGCCCCTTTTGCGGCGCGGTGCAGGCGCGAGGCTTGGCAGTCTCCGTGGCGGGTGAAGCCTCCGTTGCGGGCGAAGCCTCCGTTTCGGGCGAAGCCTCGGCCTCCGCAGCGACCGGCACCAGCGTGAGGTCCATGGTCGCGCCGCGCGAATGGCCTGAGCGCATGGCGATGTAATCGGGGAACAGGGCTTGTTTCGGCAGATTGGGATAGTAGGTCGTCTTGGCGTGAGGATCGTCGGGCTGCTTCGCCCAATCGACAAAGGCCGCGACGGCGCGGGCAGGGCGATAGCAATCATAGACCTTGAGCGTGAGACCTTTGCCGCGGAGGCCGGATTGCACGTCCTTCAGCGCTTCTGCCGCCTGGCGCACCAGCACGCATTCCGGCGCCTCGTAGCCGGGGACCTTGGCGCCCGTGAAGTTGCCGCGCCCCGCATAGCGCATGTCCTGCAAGATGGTGGGATCGACGTCGCGGAGATAGACGAAGTCCTCCGGCATATCGCCGGCGGGGGCCGCCGCGGAAAGGAGCAAGGCAAGGAGGAGCATGCCTGGGGTGTCGAGCAAAGGTGCGCGCATGCCGGCTATTCCGCGTCCACGCGCAGCTCATTGAGGGCCGTGTCCGAATATTTCCAGCCGGGATAGACCGAGCGGATGATGAGCTGCACCCATTTGGCTTTGACTGGCCGGTTCAGTTTGACGCGCTGTTCGCCCGTTTGGTCGGTCAAGGTCGCCTGCAAGCTGGCGCCGGTGCAGAAATTGAGCTCGACATCCTTGACGCGGCTGTTCTTGCCGAAGATGTCGGCGTTCTTGGCATAGCCGTTCTGGATGACGACGCCGCGGACCGAGCGAGGCGCGTCGAACTCGATTACGACGAAGTCGCCGGCGCCCTGGCCGCCGCTCCCTTCAACCCAGGCGGTATTGTCGTTGCCGTCGAGGAGATTTTGCGCGCCGTAGCTACTGCCATGGGCGGACGCCAACGCTGAGCTTACGCAGAACGTCGTGTTGCCCGAGCGGCTGCAATTCTCCCGCGGGGCGCGGGGGCGCGCGATCTCCGCAGGAGCGGGTTCCGGAAGACGCGCCAATTTCGGCTCTGGCTGTAGCCCTGGGTCCACCGGCCGCACCGGCGCTGGTTGGGGGGAGGGTGCCGCGGCATCGAGCCCGAATCCCGGACCGAAGCTGAAATCGCCAAGCACCTCGTCGTAATAGGCCGGCGTCTGGCTGCGACCGGCACTCGCGGCAAGATCATGCACGCGACGGCGCGTCTCGCGCGCAAGCTCGGGCAGGCTCAAGCCGCCTTGGGCGAGGAGCGGAGCCAAGGTGCGCGTAAAGACCGAGTTGGCTTCGGGATCGGCGTCGCTCAGGCGATCGAGCGCCGCTTCGCCGGCCCCCGCCGAATACATGATGAAGGTACCTTGCGGCGGAACCACCAGCGCCAGCCCGCGCGTACCGCCAACGCTGCGACCGGTCTTGATGGCGAACGGGTTGTCGCGGCAGGCATCGATCACGAGGATGTTGACCCGCGCCTTCCGGTCGCGAAGGCCGTCAAGCACGGCGTTGAGCGAGATCGCCTCGGATTTGAGGAATTCCTCATTGCCGGGGGTGGCCTCGGGAATATCGATCGGAAAGAGGTAGTTCGCTCCGGCGACCTCGACGCCATGGCCCGCGAAATAAAACAGCGCCACGTCGCCGGGCTCGATGCGGTTTAAGAAGTCCTGCAACTTTCGATTGGTTTCGGTGCGGGAGATGTTCACGCCGGAGTCGACGTCGAAGCCGAGCTTAGACAGCGAGGCGGCCATGGTGCGCGCATCGGCGGCGGCCTTCTGCAGCACGGGCACGCTGCTATAGGCGTCGTTGCCGATGACGAGCGCGACGCGCTGATCGGCAAGAGCGGGCGCGGCGACCACGAGGCCCATCACAAGCGCCCAGAGACGAAGCATGCCAGAGCCTTCACCGCCAAACGTGACGAGGCTCAAGCTACCGCGACTGGAGGGAAACGAGGATAAAAAAACTCCCCGCTGGAGGGCGGGGAGTGAAGGGGTTTGGGGGACTGACATGACTGGCCTAAACCAGTCGGTGTCGGACCATTAGCAGGGAACTGCCGGCGTTCTTACGGTACTAGCGGTGAAATTACCGGCGTCGCCTCTCCGCCTGCCCCAACAACTCAGGGCCACCGTAAGCTCGAAGCATTTATTTACCTCAACTCGCTGGCGGCCACAAGCAAAAGTGCATGTGGCAATTAAGGCACAGTCAACCGAAAAGAGAGGCAAAAAACTAGTTTTTGCTGAAATCGGGCGCGGGCCGGGTCTCGCTCTTGGCGATGATCACGTCCTCGAGCGGGGGCTCCAGATGCGGGCGCCCTTTGATTCCCGTCTCGATCACCATGTCGACCGGGCCGCCGACGATCAGAAGGTGCTCCACGTCGTCGCGCCGGACCAGGAGAAGCTTCCGCCGCGAATCGACGGGCGCCGTCTCGACCACGCCGAGACGCTTGTCGCGCGGCCGCAAGAAGCCGTGCGCGCTTGGCCTGCCGGTGACGAAGGTCTTGAAGGCCCACACCACCAGCGCGCCGAGCGCGGTCACGAACAGGATGGCCGCGATGGCGAGGCCGAAATTGGGGTCCATGGAGGAAAGCTCCTACTCAATCTGCGTTAACAGCTCATTAACCAGCACTCGGTCTACCAATAAGGCGCGTTCCGAACGATCATCCCCGGGCGGGGAGTCGTAAGGACGCATGGGCTTGACCGGCGTCCCATGACAATGTCCGGCGAAGACGATTCGAATCGGCTATTTTGCGAAGCCCATGACCGATATCGACGCGCCAATGCGCTATGCCACGCCCGCCGCCGACCGCACAGAGCGCGACGGCAGCGTGGGCCTCGTGATTGTGCTCGCCCTTGCGCTGGCGATCGCCGCCGTCGGCCTCGCCATGGTCTCGCGCGAGATGGCCGAGCCTTTCGTGCTCGCCATCCTTGCCGGGCTTGCCGTGGTGGGCGTGTTCTGCCTGTTCGCCGGCGCCGTCGGCATCCTGCATTTCGGCGGGAGACATGCGCGCAACGACGTCACCAAGGCCTTCGTCGACAATCTGCCGCAAGGGGCCCTGATCGGCGACAGCTCGGGGCGCGTCCTCTACGCCAACGAGGCCTATCGCGATCTGCTCGGGCTTGACCTCGAAGCGAGCGTGCCCGCGCCCGACCGCGCCTTTGCCGGCAACCCGCATCTTTCGGAAGCGATCTTTCGCCTCTCCCGCGCGGCGCAGCAGGGCCGCAGCCTGAAGGAGGAGTTCCGTTTGCCCCCGCCGGATGAAGGCGAGGAGGAGACGGGCATAGCTCCCCGCTGGTTCCGCATCTCGGTCCAGCCCATGCCGCCGGATCCGCGCTCGGGGCGCAAAGGTGCGCTCGTGGTGTGGCAGGTCGATGAGATCACCATGGACCGCGCGCGCGAGGAGGCGAGCTTCGCCAAGGTGCAGGCGGCCATCGCCTATCTCGACAGCGCACCGGCCGGCTTCTTCACCGCCGACGCCGACGGCAATATCGAATATCTCAACGCCACGCTCGCCCAATGGCTCGGGCTGGACCTTTCCGAGGTCGCGGGCCGCCCGCTCAAGCTCGAAGAGATCATGTCGGCCGACAGCGGGGTGCTGATCGCCCGCACCGGCCGCGGGCAAATGCAGGGCGGGACGCGGCGCTTCGACATCGATCTGGTCAAGGCCGACGGCACGAACCTTCCCGTGCGCATCCTGCATCGTCTGCCCCGCCCGGGCACGAGCGGGGCCTTGGCCCATGCCCTCGTCCTGAGCCGGGGACCGGGAGAGGCGGAGGAGGCGGGCGCCGCCGAGCTCAGATTTGCGCGCCTGTTCCATTCCGCCCCCATCGCCATTGCGACGGTGGACGCGCAAGGCCGCATCAGCGCCACCAACTCGGCCTTCATGCGGCTGTTCGGCGCCGCCGCCGACGAGGGGCGGAAGCTGAGCCTCGAAAGCCTGGTCGAGCCTGAGAGCCATCCGGCGCTCCGCCGGGCGCTCGATGCGGCGCTGGCCCGGCAAAGCCTGATCGAGCCCGTGGACATCGCCTTTGCCGGCGACCGCGACCGGAGCGGCAGGATCTATCTGAGCCCGATCGAGCAGACCGGCGACAACGAGTCGGCCATCGCCTACGCCATCGAGACGACCGAGCAGCGCGCGCTCGAGATGCAGATCGCGCAAGGGCAGAAGATGCAGGCGGTGGGCCAGCTCGCGGGCGGCATCGCGCACGACTTCAACAACATGCTGACGGCGATCATCGGCTTCTCCGATTTCCTCTTGATGAATCATCGCCCGACCGATCCGGCCTTCCAGGACATTATGAATATCAAGCAGAACGCGAACCGGGCCGCAGGCCTCGTGCGCCAACTGCTTGCCTTCTCGCGCCAGCAGACCTTGCGGCCGCAGGTGCTGCAACTCGGCGACGTGCTGTCCGAGCTTTCCATCCTGCTCGGCCGGCTGCTCGGCGAGAATATCGAGCTCTCCCTCGACCAGGCCGGCGACCTCTGGCCGGTCAAGGCCGATCTGCATCAGTTCGAGCAGGTGATCATCAATCTTGCCGTCAATGCGCGGGACGCGATGCCCGACGGCGGCAAGCTGGTGATCCGCACCGCCAATATCGGCGAGAAAGAGTCGCGCGCGCTTGGCAGAAAGGAGTTCCCTGCCGGCGAGTATGTGCTGATCGAGGTGAGCGATACCGGTTCCGGCATGGCGCCGGAAGTGATGCAGAAGATCTTCGAGCCGTTCTTCTCCACCAAGGAGATCGGCCGCGGCACCGGCCTTGGCCTCTCCACCGTTTACGGCATCGTCAAGCAGACCGGCGGCTACGTCTTCCCCGAGAGCGAGGAGGGCAAGGGCACCGTCATGCGCGTCTACCTGCCGCGCTATATCGAGACCGCGGCCGAGGTCGAGCAGAGCAAGGTCGAGGAGCGGCGCCCGGAGAAGCCGAAGGACCTGACCGGCCGTGGCACCGTGCTCCTGGTCGAGGACGAGGACGCGGTCAGGAGCTTCGCCGCCCGCGCGCTCGGCCAGCGCGGCTACAATGTGCTTCAGGCGACCACCGGCGTGGAGGCGCTCGAGGTCTTCAACAACCATCAAGGCGAAGTCGACCTCGTGGTGAGCGACGTGGTGATGCCCGAGATGGACGGGCCCACTTTGTTCGAGAAGCTTCGCCGCCAGCGCCCCGACCTCAAGGTCATCTTCATCTCCGGCTATGCCGAGGATGCCTTCCGCCAGCATCTCGCCGAGAACGAGGACTTTATGTTCTTGCAGAAGCCGTTCGATCTCAAGGAGCTGGCTGCCGCCGTGAAGGCTGCGCTCGAGGGTTGAGGCGCCCGGGGCCGCGCGCGGCCAAAAAGGCTTCCCTTTGCCGCCTTTCGCGTCTACACGCGGGGGCTCAAGCCCGATCCCTTTTCCTTCCTCAGTTGGAGCGTTTCGCGTGCCGGATTACGAAGTCGTGCCGGAAGATGAAGCCGGCCAAATCACGCGCCGCCGCCGCGCCAAGCCGCGCCTGCCCACGTTCACCATCGAGCGCTATGGCGGGCGGCTGATCTATTTCTGGTTCGGCATGCGCTTTGGCGCATTGATGAAGCTCTTCAGGCGCGGCAATTACAGCTTCACGCTGAACTGCATCCCTGACACGCTCCTCTTGTTTCTGTGGGTGCCGTGGAACTCGCTGCTCTATTGGATCTCCGAGGCGAAATACAAACGACGCGCCGAGGCGCTTCCCCTCGATCCCCCGCCCATCTTCGTCATCGGCCATTGGCGCACCGGCACCACGCTGCTGCACGATCTCTTCTCGGTCGATCCCCATCTGGCTTATCCCACCACCTTCGAGTGCTTCTTCCCGCACCATTTCCTCCTGACCGAGACCACGCTCTCCAGGGTAATGCGGCGCCTTCTGCCGAAGAAGCGCCCGCAGGACGACGTGCCGGTCGGCTTCGACCGCCCGCAGGAAGAAGAGTTCGGCATGATGATGCTCGGGCAGGGCACGCCCTACCTCACCCATGCCTGGCCGCGATTCGGTCCCGCGATGAGCGACTATCTCGACTTCAAGGGCGTCTCCGAGGCCGACAAGAAGACATGGTCCGACGCCTATCTGTGGCTCTATCGGCGGCTGCTGCTGAAGCACGGCAAGCGGCTGGTGATGAAGACGCCGGCCAATGCGGCGCGCCTCAAGCTGCTGACCAAGCTCTTTCCCGAAGCCCGCTATGTCTATCTGGCGCGGAACCCGCTCAATGTCTTCCCGTCAACCGTCAAGCTTTGGCGCGCGCTCTATTCCGTGCAGGGCCTGCACAATCCGCCGCACCTCGACCCCTGGCTCGACGACTATGTGCTCGACATGTTCGCGCGGCTGACCGAGGACTATGAGGAGGATCGGCACCTGATCCCGAAGGACCGCCTGGTCGAGTTCCGCTACGAGGATTTCGTCAAGGACCCGGTGGCCTCCATGCGCGACATTTATCGACGCCTCGACATTCCCGGCTTCGCGCAAGCCGAAGCGCCGATGCGCGAATTCTTGCGCGATCGCTCCGAGCACCGCGTGTCGCGCTACGAACTGCCGGAGACGCTGAAGCGGAAAATCGTCGAGCGGCTGAAGCCCTATATCGACCGCTTCGGTTACCGCGACGCGGTCGAGGCGTCGCTGGCTGGAGGCGCCGCGAAGTCGCCTGTGCGCGAGCCGGAGCCTTCATAGGGGAGCCTTCATAGGATCGGGATAGCGGCGGGCGTCGCCCTTCGACACGGGTGCTCTTTCGCCGCTCAGTCTTACGTCTGCGCCAACATCGCAACGAGGCGTTGCGTAACCGCGTCACGGTCGCCCGGTCCCAATGCGCCAATGCGCCGGTCGAGCAGCCGGTTCTCCAAGGTGAAGAGCTTGAACCTCACGACGCATGTCACGCGCAAGCCGGCCAAGCCGAGATCGGCGATGAGATGATCGCTCGGCCAGCTGCTCCGCGCGGCGGTCGTGATCATTGCAAGCAGCGTATGGCCGTTCGCCTCATTGAACGGTCTTGCCGAGATCACCACGGAGGGCCTCGGCTTGGACACGGCCACGTCGATGAAAGGGAAGGGGACGACGACGACCTCGAAGGCCTCAGAGATCATCGAATGCGCCTGCGTCTTCCGGGGTCTCCCACTCGCTCAAACTCGCCTGAAGCGCGCGCAAATGCGCCGCATCGGCGCTTGCTAGTTTGCTGAGGCTGACCCGCGTGCCGTCGATCTCATAGACGAGGGCGTCGCCCGGCTTGAGCTCAAGGGCCTGGCGGACTTGGCGCGGCACGGTGGTCTGCGCCTTGGACGTCAGTTTGCTGAAGGCCTTTGTCATTATCGCATTACAGTAAGGAGGCCCTTACCGCATTGCAAGTTTGCATCCATGAGGAAATTCGCCGGGACTAGGTGAGAACATATTGCGAACAGAGAACAAACCATGTACATTGACCTCTCGCTGCCCCTTCCCCCCGCCCCGAGCGGTCGAACGCTAACGGCACGCCGGGGGAGGGTCGCAGCAGAGCATCATTTGCGCTTCAGAGCGGGCTTGTAAAATAAGGGAGATACCTCATGGTGAATGTCGCGCTGCGCCTTGTCGAGGGAGCTGAGATGGATAGAGAGAAGGCGCTTGAAGCCG
>Ga0315295_10004620_pt1 | contig 11757 bp, 15 predicted proteins | sample YL17G14_0_MG_FD_204453 | JGI IMG/M metagenome (GOLD analysis project Ga0315295, IMG submission 204453) | Sediment microbial communities from Yellowstone Lake, YNP, Wyoming, USA - YL17G14_0 | ecosystem: Environmental > Aquatic > Freshwater > Lake > Sediment | place: USA: Wyoming | collected...
GCGAGGAAGCGCTCGAAATCGGCAACAGGTTCGCCAGGAAGCTTGGCGCAAAAAAACCCCAGCGGGTTTTCGTCTGCGGCATGGGAGGCTCGGGGATAGTCGGCGAGATAGTGGCGGGCATTTTCCCGGACAAGGAAATAAAGGTCGTCAGGGGCTATAACCTGCCCGAATACGTCGAGAGCAAGGACCTGGTTTTTGTTGTGAGCTATTCCGGGGACACGGAGGAAACGCTCAGCGCGTTCAGGGACGCGCTCAAAAAGAAATGCAGGCTGATCGCGATCACATCCGGCGGAGAACTGGAGAGGGAATGCGCCAGACACGCGGCCGACTGCATCAGGATCCCGAAGGGCATCAAGCCGCGTTTTGCGGTCGGCTATCTGCTGTTCCCCATCATAATCGCGCTTGAAAAGATGAGGTTCGTTGGAAAGCAGAACCTGGGTCTTGTGGTGAAAAACCTGAAGGAGACGAGGGACGAGATAAAGACGCAGACGCCTGTAAGCGACAACCCTGCCAAAAGGATCGCCCTGAAGCTGCTCGATGCCGTGCCGGTTGTCCAGGGCTTCGGCATATACGAGCCGATAGCCTACAGGACCAGGACCCAGTTCAACGAGAACGCGAAGGTGATTGCCCTGTCCGAAACGTACCCAGAGCTCAGCCACAACTCGATAATCGGCTGGCACGACGGCGGGATGGCGAGGAACTTCTCCGTCATAATCATACGGGACAACAGCGAGGGCGAAAATATAAGGAAGAGGATCGAGTTCACGAAACAGCTGCTTAAAAAATCAGCCAGGTCGGTGATAGAGGTGTGGTCGGCGTATCCCTACGAGCTTTCCCGCGCGCTTTCGACGATGTACGTGCTCGATTTCGCGACCATCTACCTCGGCCTGCTCAGGGGCAGGGACCCGGGCGACGACAGCATAATCTCGCAGCTGAAAACTATTTTAAGGGAGCAGAAATAATATTTATAACCCGAATACAATTGTTTATATCGGTTAAGGGGCCGGGTGTGTTGCATGAAGCTGATTTTTGTCGCGGGCATGGCGGACATAGACAGGGCGACGATTATCGACCTTTCGTTACAGAGGGCGGGACACAAGCAGGACTTCGCGGTGGTCGATTTCGACAGGATAGACGACATAGGGGAAGACGTCATGGCCGCGGAAGAGTTCGATGCGGTGAGAAGCATGCTTTCGCAATTCTACGAAAAGACCGAGAAGGCCATGATAGCCGAGCTGAAGCAGCAGAAGGCCGGCATCGTAGTCAGCGGATGCCTCACCTTCCCGACGAGGTACGGCTACACGAGGGCGGCGAATGAGGAATTCTTCCGCTCGTTCAAGCCTGACATCATAGTCATACTCGAAAGATACGCCGGCGCAGGGAAAAAAACCGATGCGGCGACGACAGACCACCAGCGCATCAACAGATATTATGGAACGATATACTCCTCGATGTGCGGCTCCTCGCTGAAGCTCATAAAGTTCAGGGAAAACAGGATGATGGAGGCAGTGGCGGAGCTTGCCGAAGTCATAAAGCACTGATGGCGTGAATTATGTTTCTTCCATACCAGGAAATATTCGTATGGGCGCTGTTCCTTTCGTTCATCAGCGCGCTGGTGTACAGGGTTTTCACGAAGCCCGGTGAAATGCGCCAGATAAAAAAGGACATGAAATTCTACAGGGAAAAGTCTAAGGAGGCGCAGCAGCAGAAGGACCTCAAGAAGGCGAACGAGTACGTGAGCGAGATGATGAAGCTTAACCAGAAGCAGATGCGCCGTACGATGAAGCCCATGTTCATAACCCTCGGCGTCTTCCTGGTCCTCATAAGCTTCATAACCCAGGCCTACGGCGTCGTAGTGGAGACGAAGGCCGCGGACGATAAAACGGCGACGGGCCAGTTTTCCTCCGCGGGCTTCAGCCATGCGCTGATGGTCGAAAAAACGAACGAAAGCGCCATGAAAGCCGTGATAGACGCGAACGACAACGGCGACTTCTCCGATGACGCGGTGTACGCCGCCGGCGACGTCGTGCAGATAGGCAAAACAAGCTGGACGGTTTCGCCGCAGGACCTGAACCGCACCAAGATTGACGTGGCTGTGAAGCTGCCTTTCACGATGCCTCTTTTCGGCTGGCATGAGCTCAGCTGGCTCATATGGTACATCCTCGTTTCGCTGCCGTCCACGTTCATATTCAGGAAGGCGCTCGGCGTCGAATAAACAGGCAGCCGCTTTTTATCTCCTGAAGCCGTACATGAACAGGTCCGGAACCCACGTCTTTATCATCACGTAAACGACCAGCGTGTCGACAAAAAGGAACATGGCCACTACAAGAATCCCGAAGACTATGGTCATGTTGAGCTCGCCGGCGTTGCATACGAATTTCTCCTTGTAGTCGCACACGAGCTTGCTCTTCATCATCGAGTCGAAGGTGAAGAATATGAAGAAGCAGGAGATGAATATGACGAGCGCGCAAAGAAAAACCAGCAGCTTCATTGTACCTTTCCCCTCTTTTTAATAATTCTCTTTTCCCTTATATAAGGGTGCCTCGAGACGGAACCGCATGCTAGGCACGTGACCACGACCGCCTGCTTATCTTTCCTGGTCCGCACCCTGCAGTTGACTCCGGGCCTGAGGTATGAATTGCACCTTTTGCAGAACTGCATCCGCTTTCCTTCAAGCCTCACGTTGTAGCGCATCCCTATCCTGCGCGCGAGTTCGACGTAGCGCTTCGCCCGCTCCGGATGCTTCCCGGACTCGCTTTCCGCCTGTTCGAAGAGGAGCGCGATCCTCTCCTTCGCTATCTTCGTCCAGGCCTCCGGCTTCTTCCTGCCGCGCATGAATAGGTTTTGTTTCGCGCAATAAAAAGCGTTCCTGCTGCGGCTAGGGCTATCAAAAATAAAGGCAAAAAAAATCAAAAGGGTTAATCAAGTTTTCTTTTCTCCGCCACCGGCCGATGCTCCCTTTTCCCCTTCTCCTGCCAGGAAGTACAGCACTATCGCAAGTATCACTATGAAGAACAGCACTGTCCAGAAGTCAGAACCCATTGTCCATCCTGGTATGTTGACGAGCCATGCGCCACCAGCACCGAAGAATATCACTATGCCTATGAAGATGATCAGAAGCACCAGTATCCATTTGCTGAATTTGCCCTCCGTCAGTTTGCTTACGTTGAAGCCGACAATGGCCAGCAGTATCACTATGAAAAGTATGCCTGTCGCGACCACGAGCCACATGCCCGAAAGGTTGGCGAAGAAGCTGACTATCATAACGTTCCAGCTGGAGTACAGCATCACGAAGAACGCTATTATCAGGGAAATCACTGCCCTCGCTGATTTCGGTATCTGCTCTTTAAGTGCCCAGCTAAGAAGTCCGTAGACTATCGCTAGTGCTAGCAGGAACGGGAACAAGAACTGGAAGAAGCCCAGCCTTGACATGTTCTGAACTAACGTTCCGAATACTCCGTCTGCCATATTAACTTATTGTGGTAGAACCTTTATAAGTATATCCTTTCCCGTCTTTTTTCCCGTTTATTTTCCCGCCTGATGCCGCTTTTGCCGCGCGGTTTCGGGGCGCGTTTCGCGCCCGTTTTGCGGGTGCTTTTTGAGCTTTTTTAAAGCCCATTAAAGCCCATTCAGGCCGGCTTTTCCAGGCCACGAAAGGCCCTGAAAAGGCCTGAAAAGACACCTGGAAAGAGGCCCGGAAAGCTTTATAAATAAAGAAAACTACTATTAAGTAGCAAATTAATCATAGTTATCTAATAAGGTTAAACCGTGATTTTATGGCTGGTAAAATAGACCCCACGAAATTCGGCGAAGGACGTAATGTTTTCGGAGAATATCTACTTCAAGAACTCTACAAGGAAGTAGATGGCTTCATAAGCAAATTCTCAGGAAAAGTGCCCGAAGAAAAATACGAAGAATTAAATAAAGCAAACGGTGGCTACAAGTCAACCCTCAAAAAAGGACTGGACAGTATGAAAGAACCTGTTGAAACAATAGAAAAACTTCTCAAAAAGGCCAAATCAGGCGAGATTAAAAATGAAGATGATGCAAAGGCCTTGGGAAGCGAGATAGACAAACAATACACAATTATAGCACAGCTAACTGCAGGTATGTATCAATTGCTCGACCCTCAGATAGATGCTTACAATGGAATAATCAAATTTTACATCATGGACGTAAATGATGAAGGTGGAAAGATGGCTATAAAAGGTCTGGACAAAAAACTTTTCTTGAAAGGCTGCGAAATCATAAAGAAATACTTCCTTGAGGAAGAAATTATAGAACAGATTAAATCGCAAGCGCAAACCCGTCATCAAGAAGCGCTCCCGCAGGCAGCCTAATCTCTTATTTTTTATTTGTTTTCCATCTTGTAGGCCTTCCAGAGGATGACGGCCACGATTATTATCCCGATTATCCAGATTAGGTTCGAGTTTGAGAGCAGGCTGCTGCCCGGCAGGATGTCGGTCGTCTGCATCCTCGCCAGGATTACCAGAATCAGCACCAGAATGACTATTAGAAGGACAGGATCCTTTTTCTCGCCCTCCTTGCCGCCGCCCCTCAGCGGCTTCAGGACTATCCATACCAGGAACAGCACAACAAAAAACCCCGCGGCATATGGAAGGATGGAGTTTATGAACGCGACCACCTGCGAGTTCATTATCGAAAAGAACGCGAACACGACGGCGATTATCGCGTTCACCGCGCGGTTCTTGAAGACCTTCGAGACCTCGAGGGCGCCGTAAATAATCGCCAGCACCAGGAAGAACGGCAGCAGGAGTTCCATCGAAATGAAGTCGAACGGGAACATAATTACCACTTTGGTTCTTCTCCTTTCATGGCCCTTCGGAGATTTTCTTTCAATTTATTAATTCCGGGGTTTTTGCGTCCTAGCGAAACCTTTCTTGTTAACTCATCTATAGTTTTGTGCGTTTCATTTATGATATCTTCATAATGTCCTGCTCTGCCGAGCTTTTTATCTTCCATTACTTTTTGGTATATGAAACTGATGTTGGCCTCGATCATATCCGCTTCATTTTTGTATTCGCCAAAAGGATTAATTTGATCAAAAATCCTTCCGAGAGATAAATTCATGCCAAGCACCTTTCCGTGCGCTGGGCCGTGGCCACCACCACCGCCTCCTCCGCCACCCCCACCGCCCCTATAGGTGAGGAAGTATATGAAGCCCAGGAACAGCAGCATGAAAAACCAGAACTTGCTGAGCATCACGAACCAGCTGTAATAGCCCTGCAAAACTATGAAAGCGTAAACGCCTATTGCGAGCACCGCCCTCAAGCCCTTGTGCTGGCCCATTATCTTGTTGGAGAGAATCCACACGAAAATTACTATGACCAGCGTCGGGAAGAAGAACAGGTAGAACAGCTGGTAAAGCGTTCCTTGGCTGGAATATTCGTAAACAAGATTCTGGTTTATTTTGAGGATGTCGACCAGCATCTGGAAGATGTCCGTCGCCATGATAATTTATTGTCGTGGCAAATTTAAATAAATGGAAGAATGGAATTAGCCTTCTAGTGCGTGGCCTGGGATTTGTCCTGGAAATGCCAGCCTTCCAAACCATGTTTTTTACCTAAAACTGCAGCTACAAGTAGCGGATATGCAACATAAGCTAGATTACCTACGCTGCTGCCAGAGAAATCCTTTGCTGTTTTTATTTGGATTTCACCGGCAGGGTCAATGCGCATCCCTAAACTCTCTAGCACTTTTTTAGGATAAGTGAAGAAAGGTTCCAGTGCCGCATACCAAGAGCCAATTTTGAAGTATTCTCCTATCAACCCAACATCGTACTCTCTTGGGTCAAGAAAGTGGAAATGGTTCTCGGTCCTCGGTATTTGAACGGTATAAATTTCCCTCCCCAAAACATCTTTGCCTAGCGATTTCCTTTTTCTTGGGTCCCTTCCTTTTTTCATATAATATTCAAAAGCAGTTTCTGCGGCTATGAATCTTAATTCTGATCTGTCGTGGTATTTATCGGGTTCACCCCTGTTACCCGGCAATATTCCGCCTGTCATCCCGTGAAGCAAACCAAGCATTTCAGCATCATTGTCCGGATATGCTTGCATTGGATGCTTTCCTGGTTCCCCGGTTTTGTAATCTCTAATCTCGCCGCTTTGGCCAAAAACTATTTCGCTTACATTTTCCAATTCCTTTTCTCCCTCAAGCTCGCTGTATTTTCTTGTGCCAAGTAATTTAAAATCACCAGTTTGATCTTCTGCAAATATCCATTCCGGGCAATCCTGACCTCTAATTCCTCCGCCCCTCAAACCACCAGCGGCGATATTGGCACCAGTATCTACATATTCATCTTTTCTAAGATATGCTCTTGCCATAGTTTCCAGTACGTGTATGCCATTTTTTACTATCATATCCCCGAGACTGCCATGGTTTGCCATATTCACACCTTAATTGCCCGCTATTCCTATCTCTCCGCCTATGTCAACCCCTTCGAACGCTTCGGCGAACCTTTCGTGCGCTTCCTGAGGCACGCTTCTAGGATCGATTCCTCTCCTAGCTAGCCTGTGTTCGAATACTATATGTCCAATTTCATGCCTTCTATAAACAGGATTTCCCTTTACCTTTTTGTTTTCATAAACCGTGCCGCCCACAACGTTTCCTCTGCTGTCGTGTATTGGGACAGCAAGCCCCCCCAGTTCCTGGGGGTGCGGCTTCCCGTTAACATCTTTGTAGACCCTTGCCAGCGTATCGCTACTGGCTGTCTCGTATCTTATGTTCTTGAATATTTTTCTCAGCTCAGGGTCTATGTAAGCATTGAATAAACCTTCGCCAGCTCCTGCGGCATCGCTCTCCCTTTCCGAGCCGCTTTCCAGGCCGTATACGAATTTCTTTCCAAGCCTGTAAATTGTTTTGAGAACTGAAGATACAATCTCAGCAGGAACAGGACCTTCGTTTATGTAAGGAAGTTTTACAGCAGGATCTACGAAAGGCTGATTGCCTCTCACTTCCCCTACATGATATTTTTTAAGTCTTTTTCCGTTCATCTCAAGCACCCTTATCTCTTGGACTCTTTGGAGTTTTTACGGTTTTTTTAAACCCAGAGATAACCCGTCTACCCTCCTAGATGTGTTATCTCTGATAAGTAATTAATTCTAGTATATATAAAGCTTTCTTTGGGGATTTTTCGATATGCATCGCCGCTATTTTGGCAGGGAAAGCGCTTCCTGGGCGGAGGTAAAAGAGGCTGAAAAAGCCTTATTTCCGCCAAAGCGGGCTGGAAAACTTTATATAGCAAAAACGGAAATATCTACTGTAATTGTTTGAACTGATTTCGAAACGGTGTAGAAAAAGGGATTGAACGGCAACTTTTGGCGAAGTTGCCATCGTGCGAACACAATTCATTTGGCGATGAATTGTATTCAGGTGAATCTGGTTCTTTGGTGTTATCTCTGAGTATAAGCTAGTTCTTGGAGAATAATTGAAAAAAGTACATAAATACATTTCGCTGCTCGAAAACAACAAACAGGAAATATATATTAAAGTGTAGATTTCCGGCGACGTTTTCAGGCGGTGGGATGGGATGTACAGGAGGGGTGAGTAAAAATGGACGTAATTGAGGAAAACGCGGGAGGGAGCGCGGAAAGGGACGTTGCCGAAGCCGCGGCAGCCATAGAAGCAGCAACAGCGGCCGCAGAAGCCGCGCCGGCAGCCGTAACCACTGAACCAGTGACCATGGAAGCCGCGCCAGCAGTCTTGGACGCGGCGCCGGCGGCAGCAGCCGAACCAGCTATTGCAGCCGCAGCGCCGGCAGTCGCAGAAGCCATACCGGCAGTAGAAGCCATGCCCGTGGTGGTGAATTTGGCGCCGGCAAAGGAGACGGCAAGAGAAGAGGCAAAGGAAACGAAGGCGGAAGCTTCGCTCAAGGAGGTCAGGGCAGCGAAAGCGACGGCGGCGGGCGAGTGCTTCGATGACAAGATAAAGGACGAATTCGGCCTTGAGATGATGAACGCCAGGATAATGGTCATGGGCATCGGAGGCGGCGGCAGCAATACCGTGACGAGGCTGACTGAACTGGGCATAAGCGGAGCGAAGACCATGGCGATAAACACCGACGCAAGGCATCTGGCGATCTCGAAAGCGAATGAGAAGTTCCTTATAGGCAAGGACATCACGCGCGGCCTGGGAGCGGGCGGTTACCCGGCGATAGGCAAGAAGGCCGCCGAGGAGAGCGAGAGAGACCTGAGGAAGATTCTGGAAGGGGTTGACATGCTGTTCCTCGTGGCCGGCATGGGCGGAGGAACGGGCACGGGCGCGGCGCCGGTCCTGGCCAGGATAGCGAAGGAGCAGGGGGCGATAGTGATAGCGAACGTGACCATGCCCTTCAAGGTCGAGGGCGCGAGGATGGGCAAGGCGGAAGACGGTTTATACAATCTTAGGCAGTATTGCGACACTGTTATAGCCATAGAGAACGACAGGCTCCTGAGGATAGCGGGCAACTTCCCCCTGAAGCAGGCATTCTGCGTCGCGGACGACCTTGTGGCAGGCATGATAAAGGGGATAACCGAAACGATTTCGATGCCCTCGCTGGTGAACCTGGACTATGCGGACGTCAAGACGATAATGCACACAGGCGGGGTCGCGACCGTGGGTTTCGGGGAGGCGGACTCGAAGAACCGCGCCGAGGAATGCATAATAAGGGCGATGTCCAATCCCCTGCTCGACGTCGATTACCACGGAGGGACAGGCGCTCTGATACACATAACCGGCGGAAACGACCTTAAGCTCGAAGAGGTCAGCATGATAGGCGAATACGTCTCAAAGCAGCTCGACCCCGAGGCGCAGGTCATATGGGGCGCGAGGATAGACCCGAGCTACAGGAACAAGATGAAGGTCATAACCATCGTAACGGGCGTGAAGTCGCCCTACATCATGGGCAAGTTCGGGTGCGAGAGGCACGAGATGGCTTTGCCTGAGCGCAGCATGCACGCGGAGCTGGGCATACCGCTGCTTGCGTAGGCCCTTTGCAGATGCATAGGTGATCAAGCCAGTCAATTGAGGAGCGGCAAGCGGCCGCGGCAGAAAGGGGAATCCGGCGAGGCAAGCGCAGCTCACCCCTCCGCTGTTTCGCTACCCATCCCCACCGCTTCCTTTATTTTCCTGTTTTGTTTTTTATGCCAGCCGGACCAATTATTTTTATGGCCGGAGAGGGCGGGAGAAAAGGACGCGGGAAAGGCATGAAGGGCCAGCTGTTTTTGGTCGCCGTTGTTTTTCTCGTAGGCATGATATTCGTGGTCCAGCAGGCGCTGTTCCAGTACTCGTCCGTCGACATTTCAAAGGCTTTCGAAGACAGAAATGGCGACCTTTTCGGCAACATGGTTGAAGTCGTGAACAAGACAATCACCGAAACCTATTACTGCAACGACACCAAGGACAGCTTCCAGAACAGGCTCGAGGACATCAAAACGGCGTTCCTCGAAGAGCAGGGCGTGGAATACGCCGTCGAAATCACATACGCCCTTGACTGCTCGAAATGGCTGAATTCGCCGCCGAATCCGGCTCCTCTCAGGGCGACGCTCAGCGTGACTGGCCGGGGCAGCGACACGAGGGGGACGTTCCTGCTGTACCATAAACAATAAATTTACTACTTTTTAATGATAAATATTTAAATAAGCAAGTCAAATATTCTCATGGATAACGCGCAAAAGAGCTATTCTACCGGAGATTTGAACAGACTTGCCTACGAGGTTAATTCGGACTTGGACGGCATATTTTCCTTTAGCGATAAAAATTCACTTGGTTACATTTTTGATTTGGGCACGGATGACGGAAGGGAATCCTTCCTCGCATTTTCACGTAGGCTGGATATTCCGCAAAACGAAGTAAGCAAACTTTTGACGGGGAGACTACGCGCAGCATGCAGATATCTTGGCCGCGTTGAAGGCCAAGGAAATTACATGATTACCTTATCGAAATTTGATGAAAGAACGCCTCTTGACATGGGAGAAGAATTAACCCATGTAGAGCATTACGTTGAGCATGATGTCGACGGAGATTACGGCGGGAAATTCTTCGAACCATTTAAAGAATTTTTAGGCTATCTTGGCATGGAGCACATAGCGAGAAAATACGCCAAAGTGAACCGAAAGAAAATCGAGCTAATAATCAGGCATCCAGAAAATGCAGAATGTTTTGAAAGCGACGCCAACCATACGATAGGTTATTGCGTAGGTCATGAATTGTTAAAGAAAGGTGACGTACCTTACAAGGAGCTTTTCCATGCAACTGATCAGATGGAAGGCTGGAAAATAGTCAACGGAATAGCGAGGCCCGAAATCGGTATTAAAGTGCCCGAGGGCGTTGAAATTGATGAAGCATCCGAACTCTTAAAAAGAAACATAGGCTCGCTCGATGCCAGAATAGAGTTGTTCAGATGAATAATAGCCCCGGGCGGATTCGAACCGCCGTCACCGGGTTTCTTCTTTCACAGCGGGATTTTCATTCCGCTCAAAGTTTTGGACTTTGCGAATCCAAAGCCCTGCATGCTTGGCCTCTACACCACGGGGCTAATCTATTAACTGATTTGGTGGGATTGTAATAAAAAAGAAAATGCCTCTGGGTTTCAGCGTTTGAGCGCGCGCAACCCGTCCTGCGTTATCGTGTAGCACGGCGAGCCGACGGCCTCTATCATTTTCAGGTAGCCGAGGCCGCTCAGCCTCTCGACCGCCCCGACACCGTCGTTCAGGCCGCCGTCGTTCAGGACCCTCCTGAGCTCATCCTTCCTGATGAGCAGGCGCTGGCCGAAAATCTGAAGAATCTGCATTTCGTTTTCATCTAACATGCTTTATAATTGGTGGCGTTTCCCTTTTATTCCTTACTGCTTTTCAGAAGCAGCCGCAAAAGCCAAAAGCAGCCGGATGTTTTCAGTGCTTCGACGTCGCTGTGGCGACGCTTATCCACATGAACCCGCCGACGAGAATCATGACAATGGCCAGAACAATCGCCGTCATGTAGCCAAGCGGCGCAACCCCGACGGTCTGTTCGACATGGCCGAGTATCCAAGCCGCTGCCGCAATGAGAACGCCTCCAAAAATCCACGAAACGATGAGTTTCGTTGTCATTTCACACTTCCTTCAGCTGGTCCTTGAAGGTTTTCGCCTTTTCCTCAAGTATCTCCACGGCCTTCCCGATTATGTATTCGGGCGCAAGGCCGGAGATGCTCTCCACCCTGAAAACGAATTTCGTGCTGTCCCCGACCACTTTCACGCTGCCGCCGCTCGCGTCCTCGCATGCATTGCACTCGTCGCATTCGAAGGGTTCGGTTATGACCAGCTTCCTGTTCTTCGTTTCCACTATGCCTTTCGGGCAGGCGCCTATGGCCTTCTTGGAGTCCTCGGAACCCGAAGCCTCCAATACCGGCAAATAGCTGTAGGAAACGTTGGCGGCCTGGAATTTTGCGTGCTCCCTGCCCGTCCCGAGCCTTGCCGTCGCCTCGAGCTTCAGGTGCTGGTTCTTGAGGAGCTTGACAACCGGGAAATCGGGCGACGTCGGCCTGACGTTTTTGTTTGACGGCTTTAGGTCGGATGAATAGACCATCGCCGGCCCGGTCTTTTCGAGCGCGAAGAAGACCTGGCAGGAAGGGCAGCCCTTGCCTTCGCATTTGCATTCGTTGGGCATGTTGAATTTGTCTGGGTCGAACCTGAGCGGCAGCATGCCGAGCCTGTGCGCTATTATCTCGTCGAAAAGCGCCGAGGTGTTGTCCTGGAACTCGACCACGTCGATGGTCATGTT
>Ga0315295_10004621_pt1 | contig 11757 bp, 12 predicted proteins | sample YL17G14_0_MG_FD_204453 | JGI IMG/M metagenome (GOLD analysis project Ga0315295, IMG submission 204453) | Sediment microbial communities from Yellowstone Lake, YNP, Wyoming, USA - YL17G14_0 | ecosystem: Environmental > Aquatic > Freshwater > Lake > Sediment | place: USA: Wyoming | collected...
AAAGCTTGACGCGCATAATGAAAGACTTCCCCATTCATCTCCCAGGAAGACTTCCCCAGTATAAACTCCTCAATCTTTCCTAATCCAACTCCAATACGCAGTTGATAAGGACGACATTGATAACGTAGATCTCTTAAAATCTTTGGAAAAACTCCTAAATTTTTGACTAACGCCTGCAACTCATCACCACGAGAAATTGTAAAAGGAGTCAGCAAAGCTGGACTCTGAAAATTAGATAAAGATTTGGCTAATTCTTTATTAAAATTCTGATGTGTCTTTGAATCAATAATATCCGCAGTAATCACAACATACTGATGCATGAGCCGCCTCATTTCTATGAGTAATTTCTAAAGATAATCTTTTAATCTTTCGCGCTGAGCACGAAAGTTTCCTTTTATTTTATTTAGAAAATTGAAATAAAAGAATTCTGCAAAAAACAAACCGCTTCCATTAGATTGATAAATGTTCTACTTTTCCTCAGTCTAAAATACAGGCACAAACATATAAATAACTAAAATCAAACTTCGAGGTAAAGATGATTAATTCAGCAAAACTTGATCAATTAGCCTTGATTATGCAAGCATTTACCAAACCATGGTTCGTTGCTGGGGGTTGGGCGATTGACCTTGCCATTGGCAATGTCACGAGAGAGCACAAAGACATCGATCTTTGTATCTTTAGAGAAGATGCCGCCGATCTTCTAAGTTATTTTCAAACATGGCAGATTCAGGTGGCAGTCCCAGGAGATTATTATCTAAAAAAAGTTGTTAATCTAAATGACTTAAGACCACCCAGGTATCGTCTGCATCTCTTTAACGGTAATGAATTTTTAGAAATCTTTCTCACCGAAAAGGTCAATCATGACGTAATTTTTATAAAAAACAAAAAAGTCAAATTAAATCTAAATGACTTCTCTAGGGGAGTATTACCACTGCCTTTTCTTAATCCAGCCTGGGAATTACTATTTAAAAGCTTAGATCCCAGAGAAGAAGATGAACATGACTTTATCGTCTATAAACAACTCGTAGCTGATTATTCCTCTAAAAAATGGTTACTAGAAAGTATGATTATGGTGAATGGAAATCAAAAATGGATCACTGAACTTGCGCAAAATTTATCTATAAAACCTTCATTTCAACCTGATTAGCCAATTGATACAGCTTTTGATACTGCCCCAACTGTTCCTCATAAGACATACGATTCAAACCACTAGGATTCGGCGCAACAAAATCAATTACTCCTGTAATCAACTCAACTGGCTGTACACCCCAAGTGAAATTTTTCTGCAACGATCGATGTCGATAAACGTCTTTCCCTAAATAAGCAACTATTTTCGGTCGATACGTGATAATTAATTCTTTTAAAACCTCTGCCCCGGTGCAAAATTCCTCCTTGGCAAGCTCTGCAGCAGTCGCGGTCGTGCGTGAGACAATATTGGTTATCCCATAGCCAAGTGAAAGCAACTTTGCATCCTCAAAAGGTGAAAATTTAACTAAAGTAAAACCTGCACCATGGAGCAATTTCCAAAAACGATTCGAATGTCCAGCGAAATGATGCCCAAGCTCTGCACTTCTCAACCCCGGATTAATTCCAACAAATAAAATTTCAAGTCCCGGAGCTACTAAGTCCGGGACTACCAATTCCTGTTTCATCCAGCTTGAACCTCGGTATCTGTTTCCCCAGCAGAAACTGAAATAATCCGCTGACTCCATTTACCACACTTATCTCCCAAACAAGCAATCAATCGACCATCTTGCCACAATTCCACGACCTCGCATTGATTAGCACAAGCTTCACAATCAATACTCCTCGTGGTAATCTCCTCATGTGCAATCTGGAATCCTTTAAAATGAGTATTTAATCGTTTGGCGGTCACTTCTTCTTTGGCAAGTATTGCTGCCCCAATCGCTCCCATCACATCATAATGCTCAGGAATGATTAATTTGCACCCTATGATCTCTTCGAAAGCCTTGCGAATACCCTGGTTGGCTGCTACTCCTCCTTGGAAAATTACAGCTGGTTTAATCTCACGACCTTTACCAAGATTAGAAAGAAAATTCCGTACTAAAGCCCCACAAAGACCAGCCAAAATATCCTCGATAGGATGTCCCATCTGTTGCTTATGAATCATATCTGATTCCGCAAAGACAGCACATCGCCCTGCAATTCTTACTGGGTGTTTACCACGTGCTGCAAGTTCACTAAATTCAGTAATCACCATATTTAAACGTGCGGCTTGTTGATCGAGAAAAGAGCCTGTTCCTGCTGCACAAACAGTATTCATAGCAAAATCACTCACAATTCCATCACGTACTAAGATCAATTTGCTATCCTGTCCACCAATCTCAATGATTGTTTGAACCTCTGGTTCTAAATTAAGACAAGCCACGGCATGAGCAGTAATCTCATTTTTAATTAAATCTGCGCCCAATAATTTTCCAATCAACTGTCGCCCTGAACCAGTGGTACCAACTCCAACAATCTCATGTCCTTTCAAATCCTTTAACAGCTGTAGCATTCCTTTTTGTACCGAGCCAACTGGATTTCCCTGCGCACGCAGATATAATTTACGAACTAATTTCCCCTGAGCATCAAGCAATACTAGATTGGTGCTTACCGAGCCAACATCAACCCCAAGATATAGTTTCATTTTTCTCACCTCCTACTTGTTTTTGATGTCGGTAATTCAAGAGATCTATAAAAGCTTCTAACCTAGTCAAGATCCCTGCCTCACCTGAATGCTCGTCAATAATGATCGATAAGACTGGAATCTCCAAGTCTTTGACCACTGCAGGTAACACTTGCATAGCAATAATCTCTGGCATACAGGTAAAGGGGGCTAATTGAATCACACCATGATACCGATTAATCCCTGCCTCAACCGTATGTGCCACTGTCTCCAAACCATGTCCTCCAACAAAACCACTCTTTAAATAAGGTTTGGCTATATTAATCAAACCTCTGCGCCAATCTGGCTTAAAAATACTCATCAGCAACTCATAATAGATCCAGTCTGTTAAATAAGCAGTTCGGGTGACCACAACACCCATTCTCCCCAAAGTACGCTCTAATTGAAAATTGACCTGATTTTCCAACACCATATAAATTTCGCCCACCATCATAATCCGTAAAGGCTCAAAATCAGTTTTTATTGGAAACGCATTCAATTCTTTTAAAGCATTCTGCTGATATTTTTTGATCTCTCCTGCCAAATCTGTCTGATCGATCATTTGATAATATTTTTGCTGTAACCGATCTGTAGCCCCTGGAACTTTTTCGACTGCCCGTATTTCATTAGCTCTTTTGTCAAAAGTATCAAGTGCCTTGGCTTTCAGCCATGCTAAACTAATAGCTCTGATAATATCTTTTGGTTGATGACGAGGAAAAATCTTTTTAATCCGATCCCATAATTCACGAGGATGAGTCTTGGGGGCTTCTAGCATCAAAAAATCAATTTCATAGCCCGCTTCTTTTAAGGCTTCACGTTGCAATTCACCATAATAACCAAAGCGACATGGACCCACTCCACCCGCCATCAAAATCGCTTCTGCGCCCATCGAAATTGCTTCTTGAAAATTTCCCATATTTACTTTAAGTGGAAAACAGCTAAATTCCGGGGCAAGCTTAGTTCCCAAAGCAATCGTTCGCTGCGATACCATTGGAGGTACAATTGGTTCTACTCCTAGCTCGCTCAACAACGCACGAACAGCAATGTAGGAATTACCCATATGTGGAAAAGTTATCTTTAACATGCGCGATTTTTATATTTTACTAGATCAATAAATGCTTCCAATCTAGTAATCAAACCTGCCTCTCCACTATGTTCTTCATAGTTTAATTCCAGATAAGGCTTGCCAGCCATGCGAATTCGACGTTTCAAAAGATCACCCACAATTGCTTCTGGACCACAAGCAAATGGAGTTACATGAATGAACCCAATTACTTCTTGTTCATTTAACATCCATTCTAACGCATCAAACTGTGCCCGACCAAGTGTCCAAAAAAGATCCTTATTTAGTTGTCGAGTACCATTACCATAATTTTCTGAAGGCATCATCTCAGGAGTTAGATAATTAATCTCATTATTTTCTAAATGTTTTAAGAGATCTAAATTAAAATAAGGATCATACAAACAATACGGATGACCCAACAAGCCAATTTTTATTTGATTTTTTGAAACCGAAAAAGCAGCTTTTACTTCCCTAGCTGCTAAATGATTTTTTTTCGGATTTAAGCCAAGTTTAACTGCGGCTTTAGCAAGACTTATGTGCATGTCAATTTTTGTTGGTCCAACTTTTACCACTAATAATTTCTCAGTTAATTCAGGCAAAGTATGTCGTACCAGATCTGGCAAAGCCATAAACTTTGGACAGATATAGGCACCCGCTTCAACCTTAATTAACTGTGGAATCATAATCCAGTCAACTTGCGAACCCAGCCAAGCCACATGCCCTAAAAAAATCTTAACTGGTAGACAGAGTTCATCTAATGCCACTGCTATACCTTTAGCAATAATCTTATGTTCTGTAGTTGGAGAGGTTGAAGTCTCACAACCACAAGTTTGCCAAAAATTCTCCCAATATTTGCCATACCAATAATACAATAATGCTTGTGGTATTCCAATTTTCAAAACAATTTACCACCTTAAAAATTTCTCTGCTTTACTTTTTCTAAACAGTCACCGAAATTTCCTGCTTTTTATGTAAATTATGTAAAATTTTTTAGTGAAAATTATGACGCCTTAAAATTTCTTCTACTGCCAAAGTAGTAATTCGCGCCCCGTTCTGCGAAAGATCGGCTTCTCCCATCTTCCCTAAATCACCAACTCCAATTACTATTGGAATCTGCAACTGATTCAAAACATCTACTGTGTCCCCTTCCACAAAGTGATGTCCTACTGGTTCTGGATTACCATCCTTATCTACTGGTAGCTCAACAATCTGCCCCTCACGGGTTACTGAAGCAGTAATTGGCACACCTCTAACGTGGGAAGTGTTTGAAGCTACTGCGACTACACCCATGATTTCTAGCTCTGAATCTTTGGCCAAAATTTCCAAAGCTGCTTCACCAGCACCTTTTCCTTGATCTCCACAATCATCTACCATTACTAAGACTGGATCATAAGCAGCTTCTTTAACAGCTGCTACAATCTTTTCCCCAGAAACTGGCGTTGGATTACCACCTGATAATGAGATTGCTCGTCCACCCACATTTTCTGCCACACGTTCCACTGTTGCTTGAGCAATTTTATCTCCATCAGTAATCACAATCACTTTTCTCTTTTCCATTTTTCGCCTCTATTCTTTGAGAACTTTTACCAATGAAGGATAAAGCTGTTGCATCCCTTTTGCCCAAAGCTGTTTCCCTTGCACCTCTAATTTACCCCATTGCCAAAGTACCCAACCAATTTTTAATGACCAATTTAATTTCAATTTAAATGTAACTAACTGCCATTCTTCGTTACTTAAAAGTTTAGCTCCATGCAGTCCTGCAATTGCCTGTTTTGCAAGCTCAACTGAGTTGCCAAAATTGATTGCATAGATCTCTGCTACCCCTTTTTTACCCAAATACCAAGGAACTCCAAGCGCTGGTGTATGTTGTGCCACTGCTCGACTAACTGCCAAAAGCTCCTCAACGCTTGGAATTTTTTCACAATTAAGTTTACCTAAATGAATTAATCCTGCTATTAATGGTACATCCATACGTTTGGGATAAAAATAAAATAATTTCATTTTAGCAAACTCCAATAATCAAGACTTTGTTAAATGAGGGGTGTTAAAACTAATCCATATTTTCTGCACAATTCCTACTAATTTTGGGAAAGCCAACAATGTTCCCAAGGATACTAAAGGACGTCCTAACCAAACCAGCCCAAGTCGTCGTGATGAAAACCCACCAATTACCATCAATAAATTAAATGATTGGCAACAATTTATAAAACAGTAATCATCAGGATTACCACCACTTAATTTAACAAACTCTTTAATGAGATTAGTTACTAATGGAGCTTGATGTGCTCGTCCCATGATATAAATCTCATTCCCCAGATGATCGACTCCCAAATAATTAAGCTTGCCATGATCTTGACTGGTAGCAACATCAAATTTTGAAATATTTTTAAAATCAGTTATTGCTGGTAAATGCTGATTAGAGATTAATTTTAGATGTATTGCTGCAGTCGTAGGTGAAGCATGTGCTCCACCAAAACAATGATAAATAATCTTCAAGGCTCCTCTACTCCCCGATCACCTTGTTGCTCTTGATTCTCTTGCTTACTGACCTCAGTTTCACCAACTGCTCCAGTAAACTCCTTGCCAATCTCACCCAACCCTTTATGATTAATAAATAAAAAGAAAGCAATTCCAATCACCAATGCCGCTAAAATCCAAAAAACGCTTCGCAAACTAGCTCGATTCACAACTCCATTAGCTTTATTGTACAACTGATCTTTAGCAGCTGCTGCAAAAAGTGCTACTCCTCGCTCTGCTGCCCCTTTGCTAATAGTATTTGTGCCAACTTCAATCAAGACTACTTTTGGTCCTAAATCCTGATTATACTTACCTTTCCCATAAAAAATTCCTTTTATCAGACCAGGATATTTTTTATCAACTGCTGCTTTCAACTGTTTAGCAAAGGCATTATTAGCTTCAAAATTAGGATTTTGCCGCCCCACCACTAATTGAATTTTTGATACTTGTTGATTATCAACAGTCTCACTATATAATTCCGCTGGAACTGCATCACGATGAACATCAATCAAAGCACTGGGTCGTTTTTTAAGCATATTAACCGCAGTACGTCGAGAACGATCATAAGCCATCGCATCATGTTCTCCATGAATAGTTTGATCATGGACTACAGGAACTCCCTGTTTCTCCAAAGCCTTAGTCAAAGTGTTGCCTACCTGATAGATTCCTCCGCGTCCTTGTTTACTTGAAGTTCCTTCACTTGGTGCATATGATTCGTCACTATGTGTATGATAGATCCCAATTGGTCCATTAGTATTGGCTTGGGCAAACAATCCTCCTATCCAAGTTTTTAGACTTTCCGTTCCGGTTGAGTTTAGTTGCTGAGTTTGTATTAATTTAGCATAAGCTACTCTTCCTCGCAAACGTTCTACTTGATATAGATGATTAGCTGCATCCAGATAACGATCACCGACTACCAATGAATGTCCAATCATTGTAATCAAATGATTTTGATAATTTTTAATGATATAGTACTTACCAATCAATCCATCATTAGCCCAAGCTGAATTGGTAAATAAAATAATCATGAAAATAATTACTACCAATAAAATAATTTTTTTCACTTCTTCTCGTCCTCCTCAAAAGTATTCGGCTCTTGAAGTCCTGCTAGCAACTCCGGGTCTCTTCCAGTACTGGCTGGACCACCTTGCAAATATTCTCGACTTTCTCCAATCAACTCCGCTAAAAGAACTGCTAAAACGCCCGCAATTACAATCGTGTCAAAAACCCCTCCTCCACCAATTCTTGTAGCAGAATTAGTTTTAGTAGCCACAGTTTCAAAAATATGAACAATATCTAGAGCCAAAATTCCCAAAATTGCAACAATAAAAGCCAACCGACGCGAACGTCCAATCAAGTAACCAACTAAAGCAGCGATTATCGCCCATAAATATTGTGGTTCTATAAAACCTTCTGCAGTATCATAGCGATAGAGCCTATTTACTCCATAAATAATCCCTATAGTTAAAAGAATTCCCACAATTGTCCGAAAGACTTCCTTACCCGAACCAGCTTTGAAAAGGACATACATGGCTAGAAACAACGGTAGTAAGCCACCACCAACATTTAGAGTAATATCTGGATTACGCCACAGCGGAATATCAATAAAACTTCCAATAATCATTGCTCCAATAAACAGTAATCCACTTCGATCGGTTAGATACAACCGGTCAAGTACCCGATGTGCTAAACCCAAAAAGATTAAGATACTAACTACAGTTAAAAAAACAATTCCAATCATTAGTAAACCTCCTTTTACTCTTTGCTTATATATTTTCCCAACTAAAAACGACTTATGCTGGCAATTGATAGTAAAAAAATGCTTTTAAAAAGAGTTACCTTTCTAAAAGCAATTTAAACGTTCATGCAGTGATTACTTGTTCATTTCCAATTGACATTGGCATAATCATCTCGACATTTGGTTTTAATAAAGCTAAACGAATCACTTCTTCAATTCTTTCGACTGGAATAATCTCAATTTCACGTTCACCTATAAACATTTCTTGCCAATTTTCTTTAGGAATCAAAACCCTCTGCACTCCAGCTTCTTTGGCAGCTGCAATTTTAGCAACTATTCCTCCCACTGGCATCACCTCACCACGAATTGAAATCTCTCCAGTCATGGCGATTTCATTATCCACCATCAACCCATTAATAGCTGAATAAATTGCAGTTGCTAAAGTAATCCCTGCTGATGGTCCATCAATTGGCGTACCACCTGGAAAATTAATATGTAAATCATAGTCAGCTGGATTACTTCCCAAAAATTTTCGAATTACCGTTAAAACATTTTCGACTGAACCTTTCGCCATACTTTTGCGACGAATTGTCCGCCCTCTACTGCCTAACTCCTCTTCCTCAACTAAACCAGTAGTGGTTAAACTACCTTTTCCTGGGGAAGAAATCGCCGAAACTTCAACCTGAATTAAAGAACCCATATTGGGTCCAAAAACCGCCAGACCATTTACATAGCCAATTTGTGGTTTAAGCGGAATTTTAACTGTATGTCGTGGTACATACTGACTCGAATGGATCACCCATTCTACATCCTGCACTAAAATCTTTCTCCGTCCCTCAGTAATTGCTAAACCTGCAGTAATCTGAATCATATTTACTGCTTCACGACCATTATTGGAATATTTAGTAATTAAATCTAAGACACCAGTATCTAATTCACAATTAATCTTTTTAGCAGCATTAACCACAATCACTCTCAGATCAGAAGGATTAAGTGGCTGAAAAAAAATCTCTACACATCGAGAACGAATGGCAGCCGGAATCTCTTCTGGAGTTCTGGTAGTAGCCCCCACAAGACGAAAGTCCGCAGGCAACCCATTTTGAAAAATATCATGAATATGGTAAGGAATATTAGTATCTTCAGAGCTATAGTAGGCACTTTCCAAAAACACCTTACGATCTTCTAATACTTTAAGCAATTTATTCATTTGGATCGGGTGTAATTCTCCGATTTCATCAATAAACAGCATTCCACCATGAGCTTTGGTGACTGCGCCTGGTTTAGGTTGTGGAATCCCTGCAATTCCCAAAGGACCAGCACCTTGATAAATAGGATCATGAACCGAACCAATCAATGGATCAGCAATTCCTCGATCATCAAAACGTGCTGTAGTTGCGTCAATCTCAATAAATTTTGCATTCTCTTTAAAAGGAGAAAGAGGTTGCTTTTTAGCTTCTTCGAGGATCACTCTTGCCGCAGCAGTCTTTCCAATTCCAGGTAATCCATACAAAATTACATGTTGTGGATTAGGACCACATAAAGTAGCACGTAGAGCTTTAAGTCCATCCTCTTGCCCAATAATCTCCTGAAAGTTACTTGGACGTGTCTTTTCAGTCAATGGTTCAGTTAAAGAGATCCTCCGTAAACGCTGTAATTTTTCCATCTCCTTCCGCGATTCACGATCCACTGCTACCTTATTTCCTTGCTGCGAACGAAGGAGATTCCAAAAATAAAGCCCAATCACAATTGCAAAAAATAGATTTACCAAACCGAGCACATTTGCAACCATTTCCATTTGATCAGCTCCTTTTAGTGGACTTAATAAATAAACCTTTTAAACTGTTCACTATAGTATCTCCCAAAAAAAACAATCACATTAAAAATAGTTCCAAAAAAATAAAAGCCCAGTCAAATTTTGACTGAGCAATTTGTTTTATAATTTCTAAGATTTTCATTCCTATTTTTTGGTAAAAATTCTTATGCCACGCTAGTACTCGTGAATAGTATAGCTAATTTTTAAGATCGATAATTAAATTTTTTGGACCATCTTTTAAATTTACTATAAGTTTACCCAAAAAAGGATCATCATTTTTGGGAATCTCAAAAAATACATATCCCGTATGTTCTCCCTCTGATTTAAAATATGTTTTAATAGCACCCTTCAATGCATTATCTGATTGCATACTATATTGGCTGCCATTCGCTGACTGATATTTAATCTGATCGTCAGATGTTAACTGCAAATTATTTTGTCTTTTTGATTTATTCTTAACATCCAACTCAACTATTAAAAATAAATTGCCTTCGCTAGGAAGTTTTTGTTCTGACGATTTAGAATCTTCAAACGAATTCACTGTAAACAAAGAACTATACTCAACCGACCAATCACCAGTTGGGGTTGGAGTCATTTTCAATGTTGACTCTGACTTCTTCTCTACTCCACAACCAGTCAACATTATTGACATAAGCAATCCTATCACTAATAAATATTTACGCATTTTGTATCACCCTTTTCCAAGATTAAATGACACCAGCTTATAAAATTATATGTAAGAATGGAATAAATACATCTCTCAAATTATTATATTAATACTTCCAGATTCAAGTTCAAATTCCTTTCTCCTGCAATTTAAAAGATTGTTAATTATTTTTTAATTTTATCTACCATTTTTTGTCAATAAATTACCTCCAGCAAAATTAATATTTGCCTAACCTATCAATGAGCAAAATTAAGCGAGAGAATTTCTGCTTCTCTCGCCTTTAGTTTACCATAAAAATATATTTATCTGTTCTCTTACTTTTAATCGTTAACTAACTCAAACTTTCGTTTGGTTCCATTCTACTACACGTTTTTGAATTTTAGAGACTATTTCTGATGAAAGTGTTTTCGCAATTTCGTCTCTCTTTCTAAGCGCATATTGATCATAATTTGCAGCACCTAACAAAAACCAAAAATAAGCTTCGCTGTAGTCTTGTGGAACTCCTTGACCTATGTAATACATGTCTCCTAATTTTATATATGCATCTGAAATTTTCATTTCTGCTGCTTTATGATACCATTTCACCGCCTCAACATAATCTTGAGCTACAGCTATCCCATTTTGATAAACAAATCCTAAATTATATTTTCCATGCGCATTTCCCTGCTCAGCCGCTTTCCGATACCATTTAACTGCCTCAACATAATCTTGGCTCACACCTTTGCCACAATAATACATATATCCTAAATTGTTTTGTCCGTATCCATTTCCTTGCTCAGCTGCTTTGCGGTACCATTTGACTGCTTCAAAATAATCTTGAGTCACACTTCGACCATTCTCGTACATTACTCCTAAATTATTCTGTCCATACGCATTTCCCTGCTCAGCTGCTTTGCGATACCATTTAATTGCTTCAGAATAATCGCGGAGCACACCTTTGCCATTTTCATACAAAAATCCCAAATTAACTTGGGCATCATCATGCCCTTGTTCTGCTGCTTTCCGATACCATTTAGCTGCTTCAAGATAATTCTGAGGTAGCCCTTTAGCCTTATCATACATCACTCCTAAATTATTCTCTCCATAAACATTCCCTTGCTCTGCTGCTTTACGGTACCATTTGACTGCTTCGATATAGTCTTGAACAACACCATTACCACGCTCATACAAAAATCCCAAATTAACTTGTGCGTCATCATGTCCTTGTTCTGCTGCTTTTCGATACCATTTCGCTGCTTCAAGATAATCCTGGGTTACACCTTTACCATAATTATACATAACTCCCAAATTA
>Ga0315295_10004622_pt1 | contig 11756 bp, 12 predicted proteins | sample YL17G14_0_MG_FD_204453 | JGI IMG/M metagenome (GOLD analysis project Ga0315295, IMG submission 204453) | Sediment microbial communities from Yellowstone Lake, YNP, Wyoming, USA - YL17G14_0 | ecosystem: Environmental > Aquatic > Freshwater > Lake > Sediment | place: USA: Wyoming | collected...
CGTGTATAATTGGCTGAACCGAGAAAAACGATAGGTTTTAGCTCATGAAATCGACGGTGGAACAGGCGGTCCAGGCCGTCCGGGACGGCCGCATGATCATTATCGTGGACGATGAGGACCGCGAGAACGAAGGCGACCTCATGGTCGCCGCCGAAAAGGTCACCCCCGACATCATCAATTTTATGGCCCGCTACGGCCGGGGGTTGATCTGCCTGCCCCTGACCCGGGAGCGGCTGCAGGAGCTGCAGCTCCCGCTGATGGTCTCCGACAACACGGCCCGCTTCCAGACGGCCTTCACCGTGTCCATCGACGCCAAGCAGGGCGTCACCACGGGCATCTCCGCCCCGGATCGGGCCAAGACCGTGCTGACGGCCATCGACCCCAAAACCGCCCCGGCCGACCTGGCCCGGCCGGGCCACATCTTCCCCCTCCAGGCCCAGGAGGGCGGCGTCTTGTCTCGGGCCGGCCAGACCGAGGCGGCCGTGGATATTGCCCGGCTGGCGGGCCTCTATCCGGCCGGCGTCATCTGCGAAGTCATGAATGAGGACGGCACCATGGCCAGGATGCCCCAGGTCGAGCAATTCAGCCAGGAATTCGGGTTGCCCGTCCTGACCATCGCCGACCTCATCCAATACCGGATGAGGACCGAGCGGCTCATCCACATGGTGGAGGAAGCTGAGCTGCCCACCCGCTACGGCCGCTTCCGCATCGCCGTCTTCGAGGACGTCATCCACCACGAGAATCATGTGGCCCTGATCAAGGGGGAGATCGTCGGCGGCGAGCCGATCCTGGTGCGGGCCCATTCCCAGTGCCTGACCGGCGACACCTTTGGCTCCCTGCGCTGCGACTGCGGGGAGCAGCTCCATCGGTCCATGGACATGATCGACAAGGAGGGCCGGGGCGTCATCCTCTATTTCCTCAACCAGGAAGGCCGGGGCATCGGCCTGACCAACAAGATCAAGGCCTACGCCATCCAGGATGAGGGCGCGGACACGGTGGAGGCCAACCAGCGGCTGGGCTTCAAGCCCGACCAGCGGGATTACGGCATCGGCGCCCAGATTTTGGTGGCCCTGGGCGTCCGGAAGATTCGCCTCATCACCAACAACCCCCGCAAGTTTATCGGCCTGGCCGGTTACGGCTTGGAGATCGTGGACCGGGTGCCCATCGAGATCCCACCCTCCAGCGAGAACAAAAAATACCTGAAAACCAAAAAAGACAAGCTGGGCCATCTCCTGGACATGGTCTGATCGATTCCGTCCTTCAGCCTTCGGAAAACGATGGCCGGAAGTCGGGCTGGGATTGAAGGATAAATGTCGCCGGGCCGTCGTTGGTCAGACGGACCTTCATCAGGGCCTGGAAAACGCCCGTCTCAACCTTCACCCCCAGCTTTCGGAGCGCGGCCACAAGTTCATCGAAGATCTCCGCGGCTTTGGCCGGCTCCTCGGCCCCGTCGAAGCTCGGCCGGCGTCCCTTGCGCACCGAAGCGGCCAGGGTGAACTGTGAAACAGCCAGGGCCTCCCCGCCGACATCCTTGAGGGACAGGTTCATCTTCCCCTGCTCATCGGGGAAGATGCGCAGCTCGGCCGTTTTGCGGGCCAGAGAGCGCGCCTCCTCCGGCCCATCCCCCTTTTCCACGCCGACGAGAAGACAGACGCCGCGGCCGATCCGGCCGGCCACCCGTCCCTCCGCCTCCACCTCCGCCTCACTCACTCGCTGTAGGACAATGATCATTTGACTTTAAGCACTCCATCGTCTAAGATATGACGCCTCAACCAGGAGAACAGTATGATCCGTCATCCTTCCGCCATTCGCCAACACCGCCGCAGCATACGCCGCGCCGCCGTCAATAAACGGAACAAGACCAGCCTCCGCACCCAAGTCAAGGCCCTCCGCCAGGGGATTCAGGCCAAGAATAAAGATGAAGTCGCTAAAGGGCTGCCCCAGGTCTTTTCCTCCGCGGACAAAACCGCCAAAAAGGGGGCCATCCACAAGAAAAAGGCCGCCCGGTTGAAATCCCGGCTGAGCCGGCAGGTCCGAAACATCAGCTCCGGCCAAGCCTCATAGCCGGCGCTTTTTTTGGCCGCCGGCAGTATTCAACCATAAACGACTCCAGCAAAATTCTGGCCGAGACATCGCTGCTTTTAACCAGGCGGTCGATTCTGGAAAGTTCGTCCAGGAGGCGGCTCAGTTCCCGACTGGAAAGGCCGTCCACCAGGCCGAAATACTCCCGGAACTTGTCCTCATACCATTTCCCGAATTTCTCCGATATGCGGGGCCGGAAGGTCCGGAAGATTTCCTTCCGGTCTTTGGCTTTCTCCCGCAGCCAGGCCTTGGCCAACAGGACCTCCTGGAAAAAACGGGCGACGGTGTTCAGGACCTTGATTCCTTCTTCTCCGGACTTGAACAGGCCGTCCAGGACTTCCAGGCAAGACCGCAGCTCCGCCCGGCTCAAAGCGTCGGACAGACTCCAACTTTCCGGGCTTCTGGTCCAGCCGCAGACCTGGTCCACGTCCTCCGCCCCGACGACCGCTTTTCCGGCGGAAAAAGAGACCAGCTTGTCCATCTCGCTGGACAGCCGTTCGAGGTCGTTGCCCACGATCTCCTCCAGTCGAGCCTTGGCCTCGGGAGTCACGCCGAGCTTCCTCTCGCTCAGGCCGCGTTCCAGCCAGGAGCGCAGGTCCTTGTCTTTTAACGGCTTCAACTCCTTGCTCACCACCCGGTCCGATAGCCGCTTGGTGAAAAACTTGAAAACCGGCGCGCCCTTGGCATTCCAGGCCGAGCGGGGATAAATGACCACGGTGACCGTCCGGGGCGAGGGGGAGGCGAAATAATCGGCCAGCACTTTTTCCTCGACCTCCGATAATTGATCCTCCTGACGGTTCTTGTCCTGGTCATCCTCCCGCCGCAGGAATTCGGCCACGATGAGCTTCCAGGGAGAAATGAACAGGGGAGCGGTCCGGGCGGCGTCGATGACCTCCCTCCAATTCGCCTCGTCCATCCAGAACCGGTCAAAGTTGACGGGCTGGTTGTCGGCGGGCAGGAGCAGAGCCCGAAGCTGGTCCACGAACTGATGGGCCGGGAAGGATTCCTGGCCGTAAATAAAATAGCCGCGAGCCAAATCCTTGTCCGTGACGTCCCGGGCCAGCAGGGGAAGGAACACTCTCAGAACCCTTCCAGGATGGCAATGACCAGGCTGCGGGCGAACTTCTCGGCGACCTTGTTCAAGGCCTCGGTCTCCATCGATTCGAAATCGCTGCCCTGGGGGACCTCGTACTCCTCGATATACTGGTAGGAAGGGTTGGAGAAAAGCACCCGTTTCTCCACCCTGTCCCGGAGCACGATCCTGGCCACGACCACGATGTTGTAGCGGTCGGCGGTGGCCTGTCCGGAAAAGGCCATGGGCTGGACGGTGAAGGTCAGGATCTCGCCGCTGAGGACGGCATCGGCCCGCTCCACATCGGCGGCGACCTCGATCCGGCCGCGGGCCACCAGCTCATTGATGACACTCTGCGTCAATTTCAAGTCCAGCTCGAACCGCGTGGTCAGGTTCTTGAACATGGGGACGCTGACGGTCTTGATGTGGGCGGGCAGGAATCCGCCGGTGCCGCGCAGATGGTAGCCGCAGCGGCCGGCCAGGAAAAGGGCCAGCCCGGCCAGAAGAGCAACCTTCAGTCTTGGGGCGTTCATCCTACCACGATGTTGACCAGCTTATCGGGAATGCAGACAACCTTGCGCACCTTGGCCGCGCCGACGGCGGAGCGGACCTTGTCCAGCCGGAGGGCCGTCTCACGCACCTCGGCCTCGGCCGTCCCGGCCGGCACTTCGAACCGGTCCCGGAGTCTGCCGTTGACCTGGACGACGATGGTCACCGTCTCCTCGGCAGCCCAGGCCGGGTCGTAAGAGAGCCAGGCGGTCCGGACCAGGGGCTGGGAATGGCCGGTGGCCTGCCAGAGCTCCTCGCCAAAGTGAGGGGCGAAGGGCGCCAGAAGCTGCAGGATCGCCTCCAGCGCTTGCCGAAGAAGCGCCCGGCCGGCCGCCTCCGTCTTCAAGGCCTCCCGGTCCCGGCGAAGGCTGTTGGAGAACTCCATGATGGAGCTGATGGCGGTATTGAGATGAAAGCGTTTTTCAATGTCGTCCGTCACTCTTTTTATGGTCTGGTGCATCTTCCGGCGCAAGCCCGTCGGATCGGCCTCCTTCTCGCCGGAAGGGCCGCCGGATGCCGGGCCGAACACGTCCCGGCTGTCGTAGACGAGCTGCCACAGGCGGTTGAGGAAGCGGGAACAGCCCTCGATGCCGTCCTCGTTCCAGGCAAACTCCTTATCCGGCGGCGAGGCAAACAGGATGAACAGCCGCAGGGCGTCGGCGCCGTAGCGGCCGACGATTTCATCGGGGTCCACCACATTGCCCCGCGATTTGGACATGGCCGCGCCATCCTTGGTCACCATGCCCTGGGCCAGGTAGCGAGGGAACGGTTCGTCGATGGAAGTCAGGCCCAGGTCGCGGATGACTTTGGTGAAGAAGCGGGCATAGATGAGGTGGAGGATGGCGTGCTCCACCCCCCCGATGTAGAGGTTCACGGGCAGCCAGTAGTCAGCCGGGCCGCGGGCAAAGGGCAGCTTCTCCTCACGGGGCGAGGTGTAGCGGAAGTAGTACCAGGACGAATCGAAGAAAGTGTCCATGGTGTCCGTCTCGCGGCGGGCGGGCCCGCCGCACTTGGGGCAGACGGTCCGGACGAAGGACTCGACCTTTTCCAGGGGCGACCCTTCGGTCCCGGTCAGGGGCACGTCGGCCGGGATCTCCACCGGCAACTGGTCGTAGGGAACAGCCACCACCCCGCAGGAGGAGCAGTGGACAACGGGGATGGGCGTCCCCCAGTATCTCTGCCTGGAAATGCCCCAGTCGCGCAAGCGGTAAACGACGCTCCCGCGGCCGAAGCCCTTTTCTTCGGCATACCGGTTCATGGCCTCCACGGCTTCGGCGCTCGTCCGACCGGAGAACGGCCCGGAATCGACCAGCCGGCCGTAGCCCTCGAAAGCCTGACCTTCCGCTATCTCTCCCGCCTCCCCCTCGGGTACAATGACAGTTTTTATGGGCAGGCCGTATTTTTGGGCAAACTCATAGTCTCGCTGGTCGTGGGCCGGGACGGCCATGATGGCCCCCGTTCCGTACTCAAGGAGCACATAATTGGCCACCCAGACGGGAATCTCTCGGCCCGTGAAGGGATTGACGGCGCGCAGGCCCGTGTCTCGACCCTCTTTCACGACTTCGGCCGGGTCCCGCCGCAGGTGGGTTTCATGGGCGGCCTGCTCGATCCATCTCTGGAAATCAGGCCCGGCCTTCGGGTCGGACGGGATATCTCCGATCAGCGGATGCTCGGGCGAGAGGACCAGGAAGGTCGCGCCGTAGATGGTGTCCATCCGGGTGGTGAACACTTCGATCCCCGTCCTCAGGGAGGGGACCGGAAAGACGACGTGCGAACCGGAGCTTCGGCCGATCCAGTTCTTCTGCATGAGGATGACATGCTCCGGCCACTTATCCAGCCGGCCGTGTCCGGAGAGGAGCTCCTCGGCGTAGTCGGTGATCTTCAGAAACCAGTGCTCCATCTTCTTCTTCTCGACCGATTGGTCGCACCTCCAGCAGATGTCGCCCTGGGCTTGTTCGTTGGCCAGAACGGTCAGGCACTGGGGGCACCAGTTGATCCAGCTCTTGCGGCGGTAGGCCAGGCCGCGCTCGAACATTTTCAGGAACAGCCATTGGTTCCAGCGGTAGTACTCGGGCAGGCAGGTGTTGACCTCGCGCGACCAGTCATAGCTCAGGCCCAGGCGCTGGAGCTGGGCCTTCATGTGGGCGATGTTGTCCAAGGTCCAGGTGCGGGGGTGGATGTGGCTTTTTATGGCAGCGTTTTCGGCCGGCATGCCCAGGGCATCCCAGCCGATGGGATGGAGGACGTTAAAGCCCCGCATGGTTTTAAAACGGGAAATGACATCGCCGATAGAGTAGTTGCGGACATGGCCCATGTGAATGCGGCCCGAGGGATAGGGGTACATCTCCAGAAGGTAGAATTTCGGCCGGGGGTCGTCCTCGGCAACCTGGAAGGCCTTTTGCTCTTTCCAGAGCTCTTGCCACTTGAGCTCGACCTGCTCAAAACGATAGTGTTCCTGCATAGGCCCATGACTCTCTTATTGGGAATTCGTCCCTGGATCGTCAGGAATCTCCGTAAATATTAAGGATAACAGGCCGGAAAGTCAAGAAAGGCGGCCTATTATCAGAGATCGCTTGGACTCAAGCCCGTGCGCTTGGCAATACGGGCCAGCATACGAGGCCCGATCTCTTCTCTGTCGTGGAAGGCGAAAACAAAATCAGGCCATCCGGGCCGGCACAGCAGACGGTGTGATCCGGCGTATTCCCGTTTAACCGACCAACCGATGCGTAGTAGAGCGGCGAAAACTTGTTTCGCCTTGGCGGAAGGCCACTGAATCATATCGACACAGAAAAAAGCTCCCTGAGCTCGGGAATGGCTTCGCCATGGTCCAGCCGATCTGCGATCGCCCGTAGAGCCAGCGATTCTGCTTTGGCTACGGCTTGTTCGCGTGTTTTCCCGTAGGCCATCACGCCCGGCAAGTCCGTCACCTCGGCAATCCACCGGCCGTCTTCTTCCCGGTCAACTTCGATTTTCATATATTCTTCCTCCCACCCGTAATGATCATATCGCATTGTCAGCCGGCAGGCAAGGCCGCTTCTCACATGGATCGCATATACAAATTGCCGCATTGACAGGTATTGGTCGCGGAGTATAGTAATAAGTGAGGCTATTTAACCTAAAATCAGACGAAAAAAATTTTTCCTAAGCCTTTTATGAACACATCTTTTGAATACCTCGTCTCGCTTATAAGAGAATTTAAAGGCGGTATTGCGACGGAAAATACCTACCGTCCTGCGCTCAAGACATTTCTGGAGGCCTGCGGCGAGGGAATATCCGCCACCAATGAGCCCAAACGGACCAAATGCGGCGCGCCCGATTTCAGCATTTCCCGAAAAAAAGTGCTCATCGGCTATGTCGAGACAAAAGACATCGGCACAAACCTCGACGAAATGGAGCAGGGCAAGGGGCCGCACGGTAAACAATTTATCCGCTATCGCGACGGCCTGCCGAACTGGGTCCTCACCGACTACCTTGAATTCCGCTGGTTTGTAAACGGCAAAAAGCGGCTCACAGCTCGCCTAGCCGATCTTGACGCTAAGGGAAAAATCAAGCAAACGCAAGATGGGGAGCAGAAGCTGGGCCAGCTTCTGAGCGCCTTCTTCAAGGAGCCGGCCTTGACCGTGGCCACGGCCAAGGATCTGGCCATGAGCCTGGCCCACATGACGCGTATCGTCCGCGAGTTGATTATTGAGGCGATTAAAGAAGAAACGGAAGAGGTCGAGCGCCATCGCGTAAAGGAAGAAACCTCCAGCTTCAGCGTCGCGCCGTCCGCGCGCGGCCCCTGGCTTCAGGAATGGCTAGCCGCCTTTCGCCAGGTGCTCATCCCGGACCTCAACGAAGCTCAATTTGCGGATATGTTTGCTCAGACGCTGGCCTACGGCCTTTTCGCCGCACGCGTCCATGCGCCCGCCGCCAAACAATTTTCCCGGGAAATGGCCGCCTTCAACCTGCCCAAGACCAACCCCTTCCTCCGCAAGCTCTTTCAAGAAATAGCGGGCGATATGCCCGACTCTATCGCCTGGGCTGTTGACGATATCGTCGAGCTGCTTAAACATGCCGACATATCCGAAATACTGAAAGATTTCGGCAAGGGAAAAGGCAAAGAGGACCCTATCGTCCATTTTTATGAAACTTTTCTGGCCGCCTATGACCGCAAAATGCGAGAATTGCGCGGGGTTTATTACACGCCTGAGCCCGTTGTTTCATACATTGTCCGTTCCATCGACCACTTGCTTAAGACTCGCTTCAACCGGCCGAAAGGCCTGGCCGACGAGAATACGCTCATTCTCGACCCGGCCACCGGAACTGCCACTTTCCTTTATTTCGTCATTGATCATATTTATCGGAGTTTCGCCGGACAAAAGGGCTCCTGGGATGATTATGTCTCCAATCATCTTCTCAATCGCATTTTCGGCTTCGAGCTGCTCATGGCCCCCTATGCAGTCGCCCATCTCAAGCTCGGTATGCAACTGGAACAGACGGGATACAAGTTCGGCTCCGACCAGCGCCTTGGAATTTATCTCACAAACACGCTCGAAGAAGCGGCTAAAAAGAGTGACCAGCTCTTTTCTAGCTGGGTTGCTGAAGAGGCCAACTCTGCATCTTGAATAAAGCGCGACGAGCCTATCTTGGTAGTTCTTGGCAATCCCCCGTATTCAGGTCATTCGGCCAACCGTAGCGAGATTGTTAGGAAATTATCCAAGGGGGAGAAGTATTCTATCTGGACAAAGATGGGACCGAAGCAAAAGATTGCCCCGAAGGAAATGATTATACGGGAAAAAACATTTATCGGGAGGCTCATCGAGGATTATAAATTCGTGGACGGCAAGCCGCTTGGCGAACGCAACCCAAAATGGCTTCAGGATGATTATGTTAAGTTTATTCGCTTTGCTCAGTGGCGCTTAGAAAAGACAGGCGAAGGCATCGTCGGTTTTATCACCAACCACAGCTACCTTGACAATCCAACTTTTCGCGGCATGCGCCAAAGTCTCTTACAAAGTTTTAGCCATATTTACGTATATGACCTCCATGGCAGTGCAAAGAAAAAATAGAAAGCGCCCGACGGTCAGGATGACAAGAATGTTTTTGATATACAGCAGGGCGTCGCCATCATGCTCTGTGTGAAAGAAAGGGACAATTTAAAACCCGCCCTCATCTATCATGCAGATCTTTGGGGTACTCGCGAAAGTAAATATACAGATCTCTTCGAAACAGCTGTGGATAGAACGCGGTGGACCAAATTAAAGCCGCAATCTTCGTTCTATCTCTTTGTTCCTCAGGACACGGGATTGCGTACCAAATACGAGCTAGGATGGAAAATAACGGAAGCGATGCCCATTAATGTCCTGGGCTTTCAGACTCACCGTGATCACTTCGCTGTAGATTTCGATAAAGCTAATCTATTCAATCGATTTTCGGAATTTCGTAGCACCGATTTAGGCGATTCTGAAATTAGAACCAAGTTCGATATTAAAGACAATCGCGATTGGAAGATTCACGAAGCACGTTCCAGACTTCTAGCCGACAAGAACTGGCAGACGCTTTTAATCAGGTGCGCGTATCGGCCGTTTGACTTTCGTTTTTGTTACTTTAGCGAAGCGGCAATGGACTATCCAAGACGCGAGCTTGTTGCTCATATGCTCGGTAAAGATAATGTTGCTCTTAATATTACAAGGCAGACAAAGGCTGATACGTGGCAAAATGCAGTTGTTAGCGATAAACCTACTCCGGCATTATTCGTTGAACTAAAAGATGGGTCGAACGTCTTCCCTCTATATCTATATCCTGAAACTATAAGCGAACTTGGGTTGCACAAAGACCGCCGCCCCAATCTTAGCCAGGGGTTTCTCAAGATACTTGCGGAGAAGCTTAGGCTTTCACAGGAAGAACCGCATGGCTTGCCTAAGGGAATCACGCCCGAAGATATATTTCACTATGCTTACGCCGTGTTTCATTCGCCCACGTATCGTGCGCGGTATGCCGAATTCCTCAAGATCGATTTTCCACGGCTGCCGCTGACGAGCAGCTTGAAACTGTTCCGTGCACTTGCCTCTAAAGGGGCAGAGTTGGTCGCACTTCACCTCATGGAATCGCCCAAACTCAACGATTTTATTACGGAATTCCCTCCAAAGGGCGACAACATCGTGGAAAAGGTTCAATACACAGACAAGGACAAGCGTGTCTGGATCAATAAGGCTCAGTATTTCAGCGGCGTGCCCAAAGCGGTCTGGGAATTTCACGTCGGCGGCTATCAAGTCTGCGAAAAATGGCTGAAAGACCGCAAAGGCCGGAAGCTCTCCTACGAAGACATCCAGCACTACCAGAAAATCGTCGTCGCCCTCAAGGAAACCATTCGCCTCATGGCTGAAATCGATAAACTGATACCTTCCTGGCCGATTATTTAATTGCCCTTTCCAATCGTTCTATAGGTCGAAAAGCACAATTTTATAGATAATAGACGGGAGCAAAGAGAATCTTTGTCCCGTTTCTATTCAACTTGCCCCAATAATTTTTGGTCAAGACGACGGCCCGTTCCGGGTTGAACGAATCTATAAAACTGGCCAAGCTCTTCGAGATGTGCGCTTTCACGAAAGGCGAATATTTGACCTCTATGGGCAAAACACCATCCTTTGTCTTCAGGATGAAATCCACTTCCGCGCCAGCCTTGGTTCTCCAGAAGAAGACTTTATCCGCGCTGCTGCAGCACTCGCTGAGCCGGATAAAAACGGCGTTCTCTATGACCGCCCCGGCATCCGGTCTTTTTTCCAAGCTTCCCATGTTTTCCAGAAGGTTGTTTCGGAAACCGAGATCGTTGAAATAAATCTTAGGGTTCTTGGAAAGCTCCTTCTGTCTGTTGCGGAAATAGGGTTTTATCTCCCGGCAGATAAATGTTTCCTTCAATATGGAAAGGTGCTTCTTAAGCTTCCGGTAATCCAGGCCGGAGGCTTGGCCCAAGTTTTGATAAACGACAATATTGCCTATTTGCGCGGCCAAATATTGGGACAGGCGGAAAAGCTCGTCTTCCGTAGCCAACTCCAGAAGACTCTTAATGTCCTTTAAAATATAATTATTGTAAATCTCCGCTAATATTTTGGACCGCTCAATATCTTTCCGGCAGAGCGCGACGGCCGGATATCCGCCCCAAACACAGAATTCTTCAAAGAGCTGTGTGAATTCTTCCCAAAAAACATCCTCGCCCGATTCGACAGAGAAATCCCGGCCGTTCATCAGCCACTTCGTGATCTTTGGGCTTTTTTGACGATAAATATTTTCCAAGCGAGGATATCGGGCGCTCAAAAACTCGCCGAAATTAAACGGAAATAGGCTGAAAGCCAAGATCCGGCCGACCATGTATTTGCTGGTATGGGCCTTGATATCGAGAGAAGAGGATCCGGTGAGAATGATTTTAAGGTTTTCAACCGTATCATAAATAAGCTTAAGCTTTTGACCTCCCTCGCGAGCATACTGGAACTCATCAATCATGAGGAAGAACTTGCCCCGATGCTGGTCAGGTTTGAAGGAAAGGACAAAAGCCGCGGGATTCTTGACGAATTGGGCCAGCAGCCGTCTATCCTCGAAGGTGATCAGCGGGATGGCTTCCTCTCTAATTTTCTTCTTGACGGCAATATGTTTTTTCAGTATTCCTAAAAAAGTCGTTTTCCCGGATTGCCTCGGCCCGACGATGGCGATGTATTCTTTTCTGTCGAGAAAAGGCTCGATATCTCTAATCAAGTCTCTTGGATAGATCATACTAGCCTTACTATATTTGCAATATTTGCAATTATAGTAATACCATATTTGCAGGGTTGTCAAGCCCAATATGACAAGAGAATTGTGTTTCTTGACTTCACGGCGGCTTTCTTCAAAAATGGGAAGGCAATGAATAAACCGGCGTTTCCGATTTTGGTAACAGCTGCCGTTCTCTGTTTATTTATCTTGCCGCCGATTCTATCAGCAGGCATCCTGCAGGAGACTGTCTGGGACGACCAGGGCGCCCCCTTTGTCCTGGGCCAGGCGCCGGAGCGGATCGTCTCCTTGGCCCCCAACATCACCG
>Ga0315295_10004624_pt1 | contig 11753 bp, 8 predicted proteins | sample YL17G14_0_MG_FD_204453 | JGI IMG/M metagenome (GOLD analysis project Ga0315295, IMG submission 204453) | Sediment microbial communities from Yellowstone Lake, YNP, Wyoming, USA - YL17G14_0 | ecosystem: Environmental > Aquatic > Freshwater > Lake > Sediment | place: USA: Wyoming | collected...
GCCGGACCATCCGGATTTTCTTTCCTATCGTTTGTTGGGTGGCCTGACGGAGGCGATAGACACCTGCTTCTGGCTACACAAGGATTTGCTACGGAAAAGCTTATGGTAAAAGCCCTAAGTTTGAGTCCCATTACCGCTTGACAGGTACACCGTGACTCATTGTATTCGTTCAGCCAAGTATCCAAATCTACTTATTCTTCAGATGTGCGATGAAGTCCAACACAGTCTGCTTGGCGGCAGACTGTCCCTCCTTCTCCCATATTTTCTCGACTTGGTTCCTCACGTCGCTCAGGTCATGTGCTCTATTGAACTCACGCGAGTTGTATTGGAAAGTCTTCCGCCAGATGATTTCCCGTTTCTGGCCACTTAACGTTCCTGTGACGCGGGTCATGAGGTTTACTTTGTACTTGCCATCGTAGTAAGCATGCCATCGTATTTCCTTCACTTCAAATGACAATACCCCGCAATCTGGATTAGTGTAGTTTGAGCCAACGAGTTGTTCCTCAGCAGCCATGGTGGGCCAATTGGGGAATTCTTTTCTGACGTTCTCTACGAAACCCTCTTGCACCCAAAATCCCATCATACGGTAGCCATCGCCTATCGTTGTGATTTCAGCCAAGAATGCCTTAACGTCTTCCGGGTAGGAAATACTAATCCCCCCTTGCACTTTCTCGACTTTTAGGTCTTCTTTTCGTACTGTTGCATTTGCGCCAATTTCGGGTTCTCCTTCGATGACCACAGCCTTTATTTGAGACAGAGATGCGAGCTTCGGTTCATCAATGGAGACACTATCGTTGGAAAGAGAACATCCTCCTTGCCACAAAGCCAGACAACATACTAAAATCGCCAAGAAACGTCTGATCTGACTCACTTTTCTTTTGCCATTAGAATTAGTTGCCATTACCAAATCTCCTTCACCGCGTTTTGGACTTCTGATCGTGTGATCTGAAAATACCTATGCACCGGGCAAGCAATGTCGCACAATGAAGCGCGTCAGGTTCCCGAACGTACCGCCAAGCGACTTGCAGCGTTCAAAATCTATCTTTGCCTTACTTTCGTCCTTCTTGATCACCCATGCAAGAGCACGGCCTTCGTATGCCTCTGGCAAATTCGGCAATATCTGCAGCACTGCATCGAAATCGGCGATTGCGTGGTCAGCCAGGCCTTTGTTCAAATAAGCAACCGCACGATACATGTACGTAAGCCAGTCAGTGGGATCCAATTTAAGAGCCCGTGAGAAATCAGCAATCGCGGGATCATAAACAAGCTTGGCGTGAAAAGCCCTCCCACGAGACCTGAATGCTACCGCGTCACTCGGGTCTAAAGCGATAGCTCGGTTGTATTCTCTGATTGCTTGGCTGTACCGACCCGATGCTAGATGAACGTCACCGCGGCAAATATACGATTGCGCGCTGTTTGGGGCAATTTCCACCACCTGGTCCGCATCACGGAGAGCCAAGTCGTAAGATCCTTTGTCGCAAAAAGCCCTCGCGCGTCGTGCCAGAATCTCTGGGCTGTTGCTTTCGCATAATTCTAAGGCCCTGTTGTAATCGAGAATCGCAAGGTCATTTTCGTCTATTGAATAGTAGATAAGGCCTCGATTGGCGTAGGCGTAAGCGAAATTAGGGTCAAGTTGTATGCTTCTTCTGAAATCTTCCATTGCCCTTTGATAGAAGGCCTTGACCTTGTCTGCTGTGCTACGCAATGTCAGGTTGGCATCCAACGACACAACTTCAGTTCTCTCAAGAGCAGCCTTTGCTATGTACGCTGTGCCACGGTTGTTGTAGCCGGCCACACAGTTAGGGTCCAGTTCCAATATTTTGTCATAGTATCCAATCGCATCGTCGTAGCGTCCATTGTAGTGCAGAAACACCGCATGAGCAAATAGCGGCGCGACGTCATCGGGCGTTGCCTGACCAGGTTCCATTGATACCAGCCATTCGGCAGCAAGAAACTCCCACTTTAGGTCCTCCAGGGAAGGACGCATCTTCAGGACAGCCTCTCGCAAGGCGGTTACATCGCCCGCATTTAGCCTCATAGCCAGCGCGGTCAAATGGACGCCGCCGGAGACCTCGAACCAACCGCGCTTACCTTCGTATTTGCGCTGAAGGACTTTGACCTCGTTTTGGGTTTGCTTTTGCGCCAGCAGATATTTTTCCAGCCAATACGATAAATCCGGCCTCCTTTCCAGTTCCTCCAACGCCCTGCTGACCGCCACCAGTTCCTGCAAGCCGCGCAATCGGTTAAATGATGGCTGTACTCCGCATAAATCCTCAAATCGCTCGCTCACATCACTGGCGAAAGCATCTCCTGTTTGGTCTTTGAAACTTTTGAGGTCTTCCACGGTTTTGCCATCAATCTTTGCAGCGAGGACTTCGGTGAATACACCTACCTTCAAACCACGAACCACGCATACGCCCTCACGCACTACCACATGAGGGTTGATAGGATAAAACCAGAAGCGAGAACTGACGCTTCGCTCTCCTGCCATAGTGCCCCCGTCTCTTTCCTCCACCGAACGGTCCCAATAGGTACGCAATCCTTCCACACCTGGGGATTGCAAGCCCATCCCGATTTCCTTTAACCGGTAGTCGGCGTCAAACATCGCCTGGCAGAAGGCGGTATCCTGGATTCCACCCTCAAAGCGAATGTGTTGCATTTGGGTCTCTTCCGTATCGGGCGTTGGGTCTATACTGACCAGAGGCCATTCGTTATAGCGGAACCTCGCTCGTAAAGCCACGATAAGGTCATCCAGCGTCAAAGCCGCTCGGCCTTGTTCTCTCTGACCTACAAGAATTAACTCGCCGGTTGTGTTCTCAAATACAAATCCTTCAACCTTGTTAATGCCGGCAAGACTCGCCACATCCGGTTCTTTTTGTCGCCAATTCTCACCCGCCTGTTCGATCCTCTGCTGTGCGACCTTCAGTGAATAGGCGGTGTACTGGGCAGCCTTGACTTCCAAAGGAGGGAAATTGAACCAAAGAATGACACTCATCACCCCCGGCAGTATCCGCAGAGACATCAATCGGTGCCTCATAATTTGCCGCTTTCATGCAAATCTGCTCACTTCTTCACCATGCCCACAGACATCACATCTTCGCACAACCATCGCAACTCAACATCCAACAATAAGATCACTTGGCTTCCTCTCCCTTTTCTCCCAAAGAAATACTTGTCTGATAAAGAAGACCAAAAGACGTCAAAACTGGCCAATTACCTTTGTCTACAAAGGACCGAGCAAGCTCCTCTGTGCTTATCCCACCTGGTGAGCCTTTTGGATATGTAGGAATAAAAGGTTTTCCCCAGTCCCAATTCTGCTGAATGGATGGTTGGCTAATTTTTGGAACCCCAGCAGCTCCACCACCACCTCCTGGAGGAAACGGAGGTGGGATTTTCCTTGTAATGTCATCCAAATAGTATTTTGAAGTATTATCGATAGGTATTCGCCCTATCCCCTGCAGTTCTATCTGACTTGTTCCTTTGATGCCTATAATTACATTGGCTCCCCATCCCTTTGCTTCATTTTGTATATCCGATGTTGGAGAGACAAGTTTTGTTTCAAAGCCATATTTGTGTAGCTCCTGTTGTTGAAGATTAGATCTAAAGGAGTCTTGACCTACAATTAAGGCACGTCTTGATAAGGTATCTAATGGCTTTGCTATGCTTTTGTCCACCATAGAGGCTATAGCGCCAATCTCAGTCAACGGACGGTCAGTTGACGTGTAATAACCAGGAATGCTGGAAATGCTCAGCCTGTTCGATGTTTCGGCAATCGGTACACTACGTAATCTACCCAGATTTGTTTCAATAGAACGTAGTTGGGCTCCCAATACTGGTCTTTGACTGGCTAAGGACTCGAATTCCACACTAGCTGCGCCACGTCTATCTTCAAGATACGCTCGCCCTATTTTGAAGCCAGAGCTAGCTGTGCTGGCGGCGAGCGCAGTTGGAGTAAGACTTAAGGGAACAGCATCCAAGATCGTTTTTAGATTTTGATTGGGTACAGTTGATGATAGAAGCCCTTTTTCGATTCGTAACTCGGTTTTCAATTGCGCTATTTCCCATCCTTTTTGCAAATCTCTTGACGCCCCTAAAGCAGCAAAGCCAAGCGAAGTAATGGTTTCGGCCACTCGCACATTCCAGATTTTCGTATCGTAACTTCTGAGTCTGCTGTACAAGTCTTGTGCTCTCTGATTTGTCTCTGTTATCCGGCCCTTATACTCCTGCGTCTTCAAAAATGCGCCCATTTGCACTGTCTGGAGTCCGTATTCATTTATTAGAGACCGCGTCTTATTATCATCTTGCAGGATCCACGGCAGAGCATCCATTTTCTTCCAGAATTCCCGATCTCTCTGCGATGGTAGCATCCTTGATAACTGTGCCTGTTGGTCTTTTAATGTATTGGAATATTGCTGCATCACACTCTCAAGTGTAGTTCCGGGCTTTTTCTCCAAATTAGCTAATTCAACAAGCTGAGATGCATAGGTAGAGGCATATCCCTGATTAATCTCTGCCACTACAAGAATAGGATTGAGCTGGCAAGCTACGCTGAAATAATGTGTAGCACGTTCAAACTCCCCTCTACCAAAGTAGGCACAACCCATCCCATTATATACCAGAGCAAACTCAGGATTGAGTTCAATTGCTTTACTAAATGCCTCTATTGCCCCGTCTGGTGCTTCTCTTACCACCCAATAAGTCCCTAAGTTAGCATGTGCATCTGCTAATTTCGGATCACATTGCTTAGCTTGAAGGAAATCTATCAATGCCTCATCCCATTCATCATTTAATACCTTAACAACTCCACGTGCATTAAAGGCAAGGGCAAAGTCCTTTTTAATCTCAAGAGCTTGTGTGAATTTAGCAATTGCCTCTTTTGCTCGCCCCTGCCTTGCCTCAGCATCGGCTGACAAATAAAGCGCAATCGGATTTTGAGGTTCACGATTCAAAAGCGATTTTGTCCAATCTAACCACAATTCAATGTCCTTGCTTTCTTTTGCCGAGAGAAAAAGCAACATAGAGCTATTATTTCGATTGGTCGCAAGACAGGCATGGGCGGCAACCATCCGGCAGGGCACATCGGCATCCTTGATGTCGGATTTCTCCAACACTGCTAATATCCCTGCCCAGTCGCCCCTAAGAAGGGCTTGCTGAGCCTCCTCCTGCAACGGTTCTGCCTGCAATGATTTAGGACCCACTGGCGTTAATAGCACACTTGCCACGATGTACTTTAGAGCAAATTTCATTCTTCCATTCATTTCATTATCTCCAGTCAACGTCTCTCCGACTCTAGAAGCTCCAGAACCTGTTGGGCTTGCTGGAGCCCGAGTTCCGCTGCCATCTCGAATGCTTGACACACCTCGGTGTAATACTTCAGGTTATCTGGGAGCCGCGACCCTGTTGCGCCAAATCTGAGAACAACGCTGGCTGGTTCCAGTGGGAAGTCATTCGTTGCAGTCGCACCAAACGACCTTTCCGTCTCGGATAAGTACGTTAGAATAACCTCCTACGGTGACTTCCACTTGCCCATTGCCCATGTCTCTGTACCGTCGAAGAGGCATTCCCACCAGCCAACCGTGAACCTTTTCGCCTGCAATCATCGCGCACCCCTTCTTCGGGCCTCTATCTAGCGTTAATACATGCCCCCCATGCTCCACTTTGATATAGGGACCTGCGTGCAGAACTGTGAAATGCTCTAGCGCGATTGCTTTCCAGTTTTCGGGCAAAGGGCCGTAGTCGGCGTTAGCATCCGGCTTGCACGCCGAGGCACATCCACTACAGAGAAGAATTGCGCAAACTATCTCTACCGCAATGGCCAGGCATCCTGTTCTAAAATTTTCCTTGCGATATGTTGACATTGTCGTCTACCTCCAATAAATACATTATTATGGTCTCTCTACAACACAATTGGATCGGTCGCCATTTAGTCGCGATGACTCTCTCTTTAATTCGACGCTTCCGATCTTGCCTTTGATATTATCTCCTCAACAACCTCGCGTCCCACGAGATCATCCAGTTCCTGTCGGCGAAGGTTGAGATATTGTACGAGTTCTGCTGCTTGCTTATACTCTTTCAAGAAGTACAATGGTTTGACCATGTGCATTTTGATAGTCACGCTCAGCTCTGGTGGAGGCCCGAGTGCAAGTGCCTCTTCGCACTCCTGCAACGCACGATCGTACCGTTCCAGATTTACACATGCGATAGACATGTTTAGCTTGATCGTGGCGCTTGCTGGAAGTCGTGGTTGGCACGACATTGCTTTCTCATATTCCTGCAGTGCTTGGTCCCACTCCTTTAGACCCGCATACGCAAGGCCCATCTTGTTACGACAGACACTCTGCATGACTTTATCTTTGGGTGCCAGTCTGATGGCGGACTCAAATGCACCGATTGCCGTGTTGTACTCATGCATGGCGAGGTAGGCATCACCACGCTTCTCGGAATCCTTTGTGGTTCGTGGTTCGGTAGCCAGAGCGCGCTTTAGTTCGTCAGGCAACCTGAAGACCGGACTCGGTTGTATGTTCATACTTTCAAGGAATGTCTCCACCACGCCCCGAGGAGAAACGACAAACTCAGTATCGACTTCATTTCCCTCCGAGTTGTAGATAGTGACACGCACCGATGGGTCAATTATCTCTTGTGTTTGAACGGGTTTCATGTACAGCGGAGAGCCTGGCTGTCCAGGCGGAGGAACTGCTATAGGAATCTTCGGCCCCGGCTCCCAGCCCCAAGCAAGTCCCCCTCCACTAGTCTCTGTTCTTACACTCTCGCTATACTGCACGTAGACGACAGGCCCAACGTCAATCCACCTTGGGTCTGCCTCGTCATGAATAAGTCGGGCGGCAACGCCCGCCTCCTGAAATGCTGCCATGATCTGAGTGCTGACCGTCGTGTATACCTCTGCCTTTTCTCTCCATCCGCCGTAAGAAAGACCTCTCCAGTCTCTGGCATATGACCGAAGTTCTATAATGAGACCGACATCGTCAATTGTCTTCCCTGAGGTAATAGACGTCGTAGATTGAAGCCTTGATTTCAGCTTTGCCGAGATAGCCTCTTTCGACAGTTGGGATTCTGCGACTTGAACTACGCTGGTCGAAAAACAGCCCGCTTGAAAAAACAGCGTAAAGAGCAAGAAGTAGTGCGTGATGGGATAGTGCCGAATCATAATCCGTTTCTCCTTTCTTCATCGCAGGTCAATAGCGATGGGGTCCGTAGAGTGATTGAGGCAACTGGTACAATTGCTGACGCCATTCGGCTTCAGCTTGTTCTTGTGCTCTTGTCAAGACAAACATAAGCACTCGGAGGAGGTCATCTGCTCGACCGGTACTAGGCTGGCTCTTCACCTGGCTCTTCAGACCAGCGACATATGCTCTGAATAGGCTCTCGGTGTTCCCTTCGTACGCATGCAAGCCGGCAAGCCAGGTATTAGGATTGAAGCCGGAGGGCCCTTGGGATGCTTTGTTAAACAGCTCAACAGCCTCAGCTTGATCTGCTCTCAGCAAGGAGATAAATCCGAGGAGGTAATATCCAACGCTTTTCCAGAGAGGGCCTTTCTGCATGAGTTCTGTCGCTTGTCCAGAAGCGTCGTCCAGTTCTCCTTTCGTCAGGGAGATGACAGTATGATAGTAAAGATCACCAGGCTCGTAGTACTTCAGGATGGCCACTTGGTCCCAAAACCTCACCACGCGCAAGAGTATGTCAAACTCCCTGAGAGCAGCTTCCTGATCACCCTTCAAACATTGAATGATGATAATCCAATGGCGTGCCAGACAATCAGTAGGATGTATCGCAATGGAATCTTCCAGAGCCACCTCGGCGTTGTCCAGATCCCTCTCTGCCAGGTAGAGTGCAGATAGCCAATTATAGGCTTGCCATGTCCCAGAATTGCCTGATCTCTGGAGATTGACTTTTGCGTTAACAAGATCTCCCACCAGAAGTTGTGCCTGCCCCAAGACTGCCGTGGCCACTAGATCGTTCGGGTCTTCTCGCAAGGTTTGCTCTGCGATCGCTATTGCTTGCCCTCCATCAATGTTAAGGACATGTGCGTGTGCTAATTGGCTTCCCAATGATAGTCGGTCGGGATCGCCTGGGCTGTAATAGCCCAGAGACGTTCCAGAATCAAGGATGCTTTCATAGATGGCTATCGCCTTGTCGTACTCACAGTCCAAGAACCGCTGCCGCGCGGCCAAGAACCGCTCCTCATTACTTATTGCGCACGAAGTCAGAAGTGCGACCGCAATAGACAAAGGGAGCGATCTAGCGATTACTGACCACGAAGTAATTGAATAAGCCTTGTACATTGTTCCTGTACAACCTCCGGCACAAAGGGCGAGGCCCTCTCAAAACAATCAATCGCTTCTCTGAACCTGCCTATTCTCTGGAACATCTCTCCCTTGTAGTACCAAGCCCAGCCATCTGAGGGCTGGACGTGTAAGGCTTGATCGAAGCAAACGATTGCCTCGGTATATCTCCTCAGCCTCACAAGCACTCGCCCCTTTTGGCGCCAGACTGCTGGATTTGTCGCATTCAACGCAATTGCTCGGTCATAACACTCGATAGCATCCTCGTACCTACGTGTTTGCCACAATACACTCCCTTTGTCGCCCCATAGCGTTGCATTATGGGGATTCCTTTCCAGCGCTTTCTCAAGAACAATCATAGCTTCCTCGTACCGTCCAAGCAAGGACAGAGCATCACCTTTAAGACAGGCTGCATGTTCATCAGTTGGGCTTATCCCCAACGCATTATTGAAATCCTTTAAAGCTCGTTCCGGCAGACCCTTCTCAAGAAACGCCAACCCACGATAGCAATGGCATACAACATTGGAGGGATCGATTTCCAATATGCTATCAAAGCACTCGATGGACGCGTCGTAATGCTTTCTCTTTTCAAGGAAAACAGCGTGGGTGAACAATGGTACGATGTCCCCAGGCCTCGCTTGGCCAGGTTCCAGCGACACCAGCCAATCGGCAGCAATAAACTCCCACTTTAGGTCCTCCGGGGAAGGACGCATCTTTAGGACAGCCTCTCGTAAGGCGGTTACGTCCCCCGCATTCAGTCTCATGGCCAGTGCAGTCAAATGGACGCCCCCGGAGACCTCGAACCAACCGCGCTTACCTTCGTATTTGCGCCGAAGGACTTTGACCTCGTTTTGGGTTTGCTCTCCCGCCAGCAGATATTTCTCCAGCCAATACGATAAATCCGGCCTTTTCTCGAGTTCCTCCAACGCCTTGCTGACCGCCACCAACTCCTGCAAGCCGCGCAGACGATTGAACGAGGGCTGCGCCTGACACAGGTCGTCAAACCGCTGGCTCACATCGTTTGCGAAGGCATCCCCAGTTTGATCTTTGAAGTTCTTTAGGTCCTCAACGGCCTTGCCGTCAATCTTGGCACCCATCACCTCCGTGAAAACGCCCACCTTCAAACCTCGCACCACACAGACTCCCTGTCGCACCACCACCTGTGGGTTGATTGGGTAGAACCAGAACCGAGACGTAACCTGTCTCTGGCCAGATGCTACTCCACGTTCAGTCTCCTCAACTTCGCGGCTCCATGCTGTTTGAAAGCCGCTGATGCCTGGCTCCGCCAAGTTCATGCTGAGTTCCTTTAGCCGATAGTCTGCCTCGAAGAGTGCCTGGCCAAAGGCAGTATCCTGTATTCCACCCTCAAAGCGAATGTGCTGCATCTGGGTCTTTTCTGTGTCCGCCGCTGGATCAATGCTGACTAGTGGCCATTCATTGTAGCGAAACCGCGCCCGCAAAGCCACCACAAGATCATCCAATGTCAAGGCCGCTCGGCCTTGTTCTTCATCTCCCACAAGGATTAGGTCGCCGGTATTACTATCAAACACAAAACCCTCAACCTTGTTGATCTCCGCAAGACTCACCACCTCCGGCTCTTTCTGTCGCCAGTTCTCACCGGCCTGTTCAATCCTCTGCTGAGCGACCTTCAAGGAATAGGCAGTGTACTGGGCAGCCCTGACTTCCAAAGTAGGGCAATTGAACCAAAAAAAGACAGTGACACTCATCACCCCCAGCAGTATCCGCAGAGACATCAATCGGTGCCTCATATTTTCCCTCTTCGCGTTAAGTTAATGTAATCACATTTTCCCTGAAGTCCTCCCGATTGTCAAGCCTAAAATTCAGGACGCCGTAGGGTGCAAATATTATCCCCACATAACTCCTTCTACAGCAGTGACATAAGGTCGTCGCGGATGAAAGTGATTGCCTCTTGAAGGAGGATTTCGTAGTGTATCCAGACTATGAAACAGAAATTATGGATTACCCTCGCCACTTGCCTGGCCTATTGCATCGACAAGGAACTCTACAAAGCTATTGACTATCTCCGGGAACAGGTGCGAGTCCTTGTGGAGCATCAGGAAAAGCAGGACAAACGTATTCGGCTGACCAACAGCCAGCGGATGAGAGTGGCGGCTAAGGCGAAACGGCTAAGCCGAAAGATGCTGGAGCAATGTACAGAGTTGTTCACGTCAGACACTATCATGCGGTGGTTTCGGGAACTCATTGCCCAGAAGTATGATGGATCTCAGAACCGAACGTCACCTGGTCGACCACAAATAGATCAGGAGATTGTCAATCTTGTGATTCGATTCAAAGAAGAAAATCCTCGATGGGGATACCAGATGTACTTGTCAAGCAGCCGTCGGACCGCCTTGCGTCGACCAAACTTGGCGTCAAAGCCCTTTCAGGAGATGGCACGTGTGGGACAGGGGTGGGAGGGGGCAGGTGGTTTCGAGCGAGTTCAGCGTGCTGGAAAGGGGGAAATCAGCACTCGTCGTTCGAGATATTGGCAGACTCAGCGCGTGGCGAGAGCGCGAGAGCCACAGAGCAGAAACTACGCCGCGGTTTTCAGGCGATAGGCGGTGAGCCGTGTTTCGGCGAAAACGTGGCGTTCGATATTGCCGGGCACGGTCTTCGCATTTCGTCTCGGCATCTCTGGCTTGTGGCTGTAATACAGGTCATCTGGCCGGAAACCCTCCAGAGTCATATGCGGCCGCCAGGCGTTGTACCAGCTTTGGAACTCGGCGCACAGGAGCGTCAGGTGATCAAAACCCTTGATAAGCGGCACGCATCGCAGCCACTCGTACTTGAGGGTCTTGATGACCCGCTCGGTTACGGCGATGGATCCGTGCTTTCCTACGGCTCCGAAGCGAGGCTTGATGCTCCATTGTCTCAGCAGTTCGGCAAAGGCATCTCCAATGAAGACACTGGCCTGGTCAGAGATGATGTGTTTTGGTGCCCCGTGTTTCTGCATGGCCTGCTCCAATGCCTCGATGATCCATCCTGCATTGGGGCCTTCCAGAGGGACCACGCACGTGACCCTTCGGGAGAAATGGTCGATGGTCACCAGGACCTGAATGGGCCACAGGCCCCAACATAGGACCTTCGTGGTGTCGATCGACCAGACATGATTGGGGTACGAGGCGGGGATAGAGCGGGATTCAGGCTTCTCTTCTGTTTTCTCGGGGGTGGCCGAGGCTACCGGAGTGTCTCGTGGTTTCGGCCGCTCAAGGATGTTTCGTACCGTGGAGGCAGAGAGGAAGATGTTCAGCAGTTTCAGTTGATTGGCAATGCGAATCCGGCCCCAACTGAGGTTGGCCTTGGTGATCTCCCAGACGAGCGAGGCGATCTCTGCCGACGTCTTGTTCGCCGGTGTGCCGGAGGGCTTTTGATCTTCAATCTTGTGCAGCCAGCGGTAGAGCGTGGATCGAGCGATGCCGAAATATCGGGAGA
>Ga0315295_10004625_pt1 | contig 11752 bp, 22 predicted proteins | sample YL17G14_0_MG_FD_204453 | JGI IMG/M metagenome (GOLD analysis project Ga0315295, IMG submission 204453) | Sediment microbial communities from Yellowstone Lake, YNP, Wyoming, USA - YL17G14_0 | ecosystem: Environmental > Aquatic > Freshwater > Lake > Sediment | place: USA: Wyoming | collected...
AATGTAGAATTAATGGGAGCGGGCATAATATCCAAATTGCGAAAAATGACAAAGGCGCAACGGCGGGCATGGTGGAAAAAAATACCCGGATGGAAAAAGGCTTTAATGTTTGCCGCAATGCCCGCCATTTTGCCGCTCATTGCCGCGGGCGGCGCGGCCGCTGGAGCAATCGCCCCGGTCGTTTTGCCGCATGCAAAACTGTTGCTTGCCGCGAGACTTGTAAAAAAGATGCGGGCGCGGGCGGCATTGAAACGGCGGCAAGGAATTCCGCTCACGGCAACAGAGAGCGAAGCAATATCAACGCCCCCGCAAATGATCGCGGCCGTTGAACAGGCCGCGCCGAGCTATGCGCCGAGCTATGCGCCCGCCCAGGCCGCGCCGAGCTATGCGCCGAGCTATGCGCCCCAACAGGCCGCGCCGAGCTATGCGCCGAGCTATGCGCCCCAACAGGCCGCGCCCGCCCAGGATGATTTTCAGGACGAATATCAGGAACCAACAAACCAGGACGACGAAAATTTTTAAATGTTAGTATATCTTAAAACGCCCAAAATTGGCCGCGCACCACGACAGCCCGATCTACCTATCGGCGGGGCTTTCGGCGTTACTTGGCAAGAGGTTGTAGCTAAAAATATCGGGTTGCCTGTTACGTTCCTTAACGCTTCAACCTTTGGGCGGGTAGTGGATGCAATGTATACGCGCCTTAAGGTGTATGAAAAAATGAAAATGCCGCGCCCGGAGTATGCGCCATTGATTGCGCAAGATACGGGGCAATCGGAAACTATTGTTTCCCGCTTTTTGATTGAGATTGATAAAAAGCGCAAAACGGGAAAGGCAGTTATCGCCCAGGCCGAAAAGCAAAAAGTGGTTACTATTCCGGGGGCATTGACGAAAATCGCCATTGTTGCGGGTCTCCTGGGCGCGGGCTTTTTGGCTTTTAAGTTTATGAAATAAAAAATGCCTTGTAAAAAAACAACGATTTCAGGCCGGAAAAAAAAGCGAATTAAACAGCTTGTAATTTTACGCGGTCGCAAAAAAAACAAAAAGCGGGCGCGGATTATAAAAAGCAAAAAGAAAAAAACCTTTTTACGAAAGGGGCGAGATATGGCAAAGAAACGGAAGCGGGCAAAAAGCATGCACGGCGAACCGGGGCGCAAGCGGGGCAAGCGGCGATCCTTCATGCACGGCGGCAAGGGCTTTTCCGGGCGCAACATTCAGAACATGGCTTTAGATGTTCTTGGAATCGGCGCGGGGGTTATCGGATCAGCATATATCGGGCAAATGCTGCCGATCAAGGACAACAGGCTCAAGGCCGCGGTTCCAGCAATCGGCGGGATCGCCCTGGCGGGCATGGTAAAACAGCCCATGTTACGGCACCTGGGTTACGGCCTTGCGGTTGCGGGGATTGTTTCCCTTGCGCGGCAATTTGTCCCAGCTATTCCCGCGCTGGCCGGTGTGGATGAAATGGAAGCACAGTTACAGCTTCTTGGCGAGGAAGTGATCGAGGGCGAACCGTACGCCCTGGGTTATCAGTCCTTTGACGGCCAGGAAGCAAACGGGATCGATCCGTCCGAAGCCATCGACGGACAAGCAGACGATCTTTTCGGCGTATCTTCCAATTTTGACGGCGAACCGTACACCCTGGGCGAGGATGAGCCTTTTTTCACTCCCGCGAGCACGTAATTTTTTCCAGGGCTTGCGGTTGATGGTCGGGCAAAAAAACAGAACCAAAAAAATTTTTTCAACTGTTTTTTCCCGAAAACAATTTAAAGAAGGGGTTTTATTATGTCAAGGAGACAGCAACAGCTTGCACAGCGGGCGAGCAACGAGCTTTCGGCGGGCACATATTCAAATATCGCTGAGAAAATGGATTGGTCGTATTGGGATGTGCTATCAATCCTGAATACGACCCTATTAACGCGCATGTTCACCGCCCCCCTGGGCGGCGCGGCGAACAGAGTGCTATGCGATACAAACCTTGTCCGGCAGTCAATCCCGCGCGGTCAAAAGTTCATGGTATACGCGATCAAGGTTTTCTACTATGCCCACGCTCTTCTCACAGATACAACGCTTCAAGATTTTTTCACCCTTATCCGGCGCTCCACGCTGGATATCAAGATCATCGGCAAAGATTCGATTGGACAGTGGGGGCTTGACGAGCTTCTCGGCGCACCTATTTTGGCAGAACAGGCCGCGGCCGCAACGCTGAACACCCACGCTCTTTCAATCGGAAGATTCACCGGAATTTTTCCGCTGAATACGCCGATCAAGCTGGCCGCGCTGACGGATTATGAAATAGTGTTACAGCACCACACCGCGCCCGCGGCCGCGCTTAATGCTGATATTCTCAAAATTAGCTTGAACGGCACTCTGTTGCGCCAGGCGTAATCGTGCAAAAACGCAATGTTTCAAGAGTTGAAAACAAGCGGGGGGGGCAAAAAAAGCCCCCCCGCGCTTTTAACAGGTCGGGGATTATGAGCAAAACGCAAAAAGACAGCTTTAAAGACACGCAGGACACGCCAGAAGCAACGCAGGGGCAAGACAAGCAAGACCGCGCCGATCATGCCCTGGGCGGGCAAAAAACAGCCCAGGATGCGATCCGCGAAGGTCTTAACTTGATCAGGGCAACGCTTTTAAAAAATGGATATGCCCACGACTCCCAGGCCGTCCGCGGGGTTGACGCTCAAATAAGTAAACTATAACCGCTGGGGGGGTTATTATCCGCGTGATCCCCCTTAAAAGCCCGTCACGCGGTTTTAAACCTACAAAAAGGGGTGAGTATGAGAGTAATAAACAAGTTATTCGATCCGCGAAAAATCCTGTTGGATCAATCAAACCAATACACAGAAAGGCTTTTTTCAGAAGATACCATCCCGGCCGGCCAGGGAAAGACACATAAAGTATCAATCGGATCCTTGGGGCATTTTCTTTGCCTTTGGATCACCGGATCCTTTTCGAGCTTGACTATCAAAGACGCACAACAAAATCAGGTTTGGGACTTGGGGGTCAATTACCTTTCAATCAAATTGCGGGACGGCAACGGGGATCGATCTCTGTTCGATGATTTTATCCCGCTGGATTTATGGCTATCCCCCGGCCGGACACGGACAGAAGCAACATTTTTGCCCGCGCCCTGGGGATATGGTACGTTGCCGGATGACCTGGGGCCGGTGGGAAACAACCTTTTTATTCCTATCGAATTTGAGTATATGTTTCGCGCAAATTCTGAAATTGTTATGGAGTGCCGAAACACCAGCGATTTTCAGAACAGATATCGCCTTTGTTTTCATGGTTTGCGTATTCGCACCCAAGGCCGCGTATAATAATAAACCTTTTACGCGGGGGATCGCATGCCTGGAAAACAACGCGGGGCGCAAATAGACAGCAAAGAATATCCATATTTTTATTTTTTTCGGGTTACCTTTGCACCGGACACCGTTCACCGGGATTTATTCATAACAACGGATCAGGATGATTATTATCTTTTGAAACGGTTATGGGTAAAATGGCCTAAACATGGTTTTTTGGGTGAAGATGATCCGCTTGTTTTATCGCCATCATGCCCGCTTGCAATAGAAATAAACTATTCCGATCAGGGTCGGCGATTGCAAAACGAACCGATACCCGCGCAATTAATATCTTCTCCGTGTGAAGCTGATTATGTTGTTACGCCGAATTCCCCCTATCCGGTTATGGCCGGACAGAGAAAAATAGCATTCACGTTTAACTATCTTTTTGACAAAAATGGGACAATTAATATCCGCGTATCATACCTGGGACAGTCATATTTTACTTTTCCCGGTGGCGATGGTGAATTAAAACCAGTATATTTTGAGTTGATGGCCGAAGGGCGCAAGATACCTGGGCGGGCATTGCCGAAACGGACACGATCCGCGGGGGTTACGCAATGAGTATAGATATCCGATTGCCAAAAGATTTCAGGCTTTTTTCAACCGTGCAAATATTTGAATCAACATTTAACATTCCCACGCTTGGAAAGTACGATTTTACAATCCCCGCGAACCGCGAAAAGAAAATAATGGATATAGTAAATACACAGCTTTATTATATCGATTATGTTATTCTTGGGGGCACGATTTCAGAGGAAATTTATCTAAATTCAATCGATCCGCTTGACGTTCCCCGCTTTTATTTGTCCATGAAAAATACGCGGAAAAAAGTATTTTCCAAAGATTTCCCGCTTGTATCTTTTCAAACATTCGAGACGGCACAGTTTATAAATTCGGATCAATCCCAGGACGAGCTTTTATTGACAATGGAAGGGCGATTGAATCAGATTGCCGATACTGTCGGAATATCCGCGATCCGCTTGCGTATTTCCATGATGATTTACGAAATATCAGATTGTAAATTTATTCGGGAACACAGAGATCGCAATAAATAGGGGTCGTTATGATATATGACACGCTGGCCGCAAGTCCAAAGGCACCAGACACGGATCGCCCGGCGTTTACAGTAAATACCGCGGCAACAGAAGTTGTTTTTAATGTTGGGGCGAATACGACACTATTAAGGACTCCCGCATTTGCGCCGGATGAAAAATACTGGCTTTCCCCCGAAGATAATTTCACTATTTTATCTTATGGTATTGCCTTTCCCTGGCTTTTCACAATGGGATCCAATCCCATTTCTTTCCAGTTAGTTTGGGAAGATGAACATGCTATTCAGGGGATTTTTTCAGAGCTTGGCGGTGGGCTTTTCGGTGAGCGGTTGTATTGTCCATTTGAAAATGCAGAGTTTCCGCTTGATTTATTTATCAAGTTTCCTAACCTGGCAAATAATCCCGCACCACCGACAGTTGGCGACAGAATCAAGATACTTGCTTTCACTTCGACATCAAACAATGGCGCGATATCAATGATCGGCGCGCCCGCGGCACTGAACGGACAGACCTATAAAGTAAATCCATATATAAAAATTATTCACAATTTACCGCTAACTTGATTATGACAAAGTTTTTTTCAGCCGTTCCGGCAAGGCGATCGGGTTGGGGGTCTACGGCCGCGCCCGTAACTTTGCCCGTATACGCAGAAGATACGATCCTGGGCGAAGTTTGGCAGGGGACAAGCGAATCACAGACAAACATAGGGGTAACGCCGAACAGAATAAGATTAATTCGCCACGATTTGCGTAAATCGGACGCAACGGATTTTACTGTTTGTCAATGGAAGCCACGGTTTTCCCCGGATTTTACCACGGATCCCAGAATCAGGATATGGTGGTTTAATTCTACTATTGAAAGTACCGCGCTATCGGCGCGGCTTGCGCTTGCCCTTCAGTCAATCGGGCGCGGTGAAGATATGGCGGCGCAGGTTTTTTCTTACGTTTGGAATACATATAAAAATCAAGGGCATTTAAGACAGGGCGGCGGTCTTGTTTCTGATGTAGCTCCCTGGGTCAAGTCAGTTTCATGTCCGATAACTGGCGCGTATGGAGATGAAAAATTACTTTTTTTGAAAATTATCCGCGATCCCGCTCATGCAGACGATACCATGACCGGAAGCGTGTCAACATACGGGGCAGAAATAAAATATAAAATCGATTGGTCGGGGTGGCAAACAAACTGGGGGGTCTGATGTATTCTATTGCAAAAACCGCGAACAAGGCCGCAATGCCTGGGGCGATTGTCATTATAGTAAATATCTCCCTGGCAATCGCAAAGGCGCGAGGTGTGGATATTTCCGCGGATGATCTCAATACGATCTGGACGGTAGCCGGTTGCGGTTGGGCGGGTCTTTCCATGATTATCAACTATTTTAAAAACCACAAAAAAAAGTAAATGCCTGAAATACTTTCAACGCGCTTAAAGGCCGAAGCATATCGGGCAACGCTTTACGCGCTGATTGGAATACGCCCCGCGATCCTTGTTTCGGGTAATCGTTATTCTTTTCAGTATACGCCGGATGAAAAAAAAGCGATAAAAAATTTTTTATTATCTCAAATAAAGCGCAAACCGGGATCGCCCCCCGCTGATATTGCGTTGAACATTGAACCGCTTTTACTTGAAACGGGCTTGGAGCAATACGGCGGGATCGCGCTTGTTGCCGCGTTTGCGGTTTTTATCCTGGGGCGTATCACAAAATGATGATTTTAACAAAACAGCAAACAACAGCGTTACAGGACACGGCCAATGCGCTTTCCGTTCCTGTCGAGTGGTTGTATAGGCTTATAAAATTTGAAAGTGGTTTCAATCCCAGGGTAAAAAATCCGTATAGTAGTGCCCGCGGGCTTATTCAATTCACGGACGGAACCGCGCGCGCCCTGGGTTATAAAGACAGTTCCGATCTTGTCGATAAAAACAGAACGATTGAAAGACAGCTACGATCCCCGGTTTTAAAATATTTATCGCAGTATGCTCCGTATCCCACGGCACAAAGTCTATATATGGCGGTTTTTTATCCTTCATTCCGTTATGTATCGCCAGATACGCTATTTACGGACACCGTGCGATCTGTAAATCCCGGGATTGCCCGCGTATCTGATTATGTAAATAAAGTAGAGGGGGTAAAAATTTCTCCCGCTTCGAGCGCATTTTTTGCAATGTTGGCCGCGGCGGGATTGTTTTTTTTTTAACAAAAGAAAGGGGCTTACGGTATGGGGAGAAAAAGAACGGTAATTGACGAGGAAGATTTACCGCAAGACAGCCAAGGCGCGGATCCCGCGCCTGGGAGTGATTTCCCTCAAGAGTTGACAGAGTATTTATCAACCGAACAATCAGAGAGCGAGTATTGCGTTTATCTATATCGCTATTCTGATGAAAATCGATCCAAGTGGCAGATATGCAAATTTTATAATGAGTGCCCGGACTCACACGCTATCGGCATGAAATATGGAAGCGGCCGCTTTCAGCTTCATGCAATGGGAAAGGATAAAGCGGGCAAGGCATGGAGTAAAAATTTTAACTTTAATTTATCGGAAGATTATGATCGCATGCGTTCCCAGGGCTCACCGGCCGGTGGCGGGGGCATGCAACAGATCGCCCAGGCATCCCAGGTTTCACCCGCGGATCAGATTAAGCCCGTTATTCAGCTTATGCGCGAGATGACGCAGGTTTTTTTGCCATTGTTACAAGCTAACAATCCGATCAACCTGATGAGCGGTTTGAATGAAGCGATGGTAAAAAACCAGGTTGAATCATTCCGGCAGCTTTCCACGCTTCAGCGTGATTTGATGGGTGAATATATGTCTATTAAGTCTCAAGGCGATTCTGACGAGGAAAGCCAGGAAGTTGTTTCGGACGTGGAAAAAATCATTGAAGCGGTGAAAATGTTTATTCCACAACTAACTTCAAAAAGCACTAATCCGGTCGCTTCAATGGTAATAAATCAGGCGCGTAAACGCCCGGAATTCCAGCGGCTTGTCCACGATAACCGGCGGTTGATACTGGCAATCAGGGCAATGGAGAAGGATGAAGAGATCGGCCGCGGGCGCGTTGATGCAATTTTAAAGCGGTTTGGTTTAAAGAGGCCACAATAAAAATGCCCGCGAGCTATAAACCCGCGGGCTAAAAAGGGGACAGTATGAGCTTTCCGGCCTTACCGCGCCCCCTGGATGTAATAATAATACATCTTTGGGGTAATAGTTGTCAAGGGGGCGCGCCCTGCACTCCCTGAAAAGGCTTGTTCTCAACAAGCGGGCGAAAGATGCTATCTTTTCCGGCGCGGTTTCTACGGCCGGATATACGCCCGAAAATTACAATATCACACCCGCGGACATATCGGAACGGATCCGGGCGATCTATCAATGCGCGAACGTGATCGAGTTGCGCCCGTTATGGATCCCAGGGAAAGACGGTACGATCTCCCAGGTTATGAGTGTCCATGATGGATCGTTTTGCCAGAAATACCATCTTTGCCACGTATGCGCGGCGCGAGTTGCCCGCATGAGAAAAAAAAGGCTTGAAAAACCGCTTGCGCTTGCCGCTGGAAAGTATAAATATATCTACATGGTTACATTCACGATTAAGCAACAGGCCGGGGGGCTTAAAAAATCATTGTTGCGGTTAAAATCAGGCTTGCGGGCTTTTCAACAGGCCGGATCAATGCGATCCGTATCCTGGGCGCGGAAAGACGGATCGCGGTCAATCCGCAAATATCGGCGGGGGGGGCAATGGGCTAACGTCCAGGCCGGATTTATGAGCATAGAAATTTTAAGCGGCGCAACTATGGGTCTATGGAATACCCACGCGCACGCGCTTTTATTTTGCGAAAAACCGCTTGATTATTCCATTTATGATCAAGACAAAAAGGCCGAACTACACGCCCGTTACGGCCGTACAATTCCGGAAAAAGAACTCAATGCAATTACCCGAGATCGGATCGAGTATAAAAATGATGCCGGGGAAAAATCGACAGTTCCGCTATCCCCGATCACGCGGGAATGGTACGATCTCACCGGATCGGTAAATGTCGATGTTATTCCCCTGAAAAATCCTTTTCAAAAAAGCCCGCTTTCAAGTTACGAGCTTGCCGCGGCATGCGATGAAATAGTCAAGTATTCAACTAAATTTTCCCCGCGCCTTTTAGAGAACGATTTGCCGGAAATAATAGATGCTACATGGCAGGAACGATTTTTTTTCAGATACGGAGATGATTTTAAAATTAGTGAATCAATGGCCGCGGATGAAACGGAACAGGAACAGGAACGGTTTTTTTTACAATGGAATAAAGATACGAACAGTTACGATCCCGCGCCGATTGCCAGGATCCGGGACTATCGGGACAAGGGCGAAGATTGCCGGAAAAAAACGGCGGTGGCTACGGGCTTTTATCGGAGGGCGCGGCGCGATGCCGTGGAAGATTATTTAAAATCAGGATTGAGAATACGCGATAAGCTATACAATCGGCTTGATACCATAAAACAGCAGTATAGGCTTGTCGTGAAAACCGTATGGCAGTCATGGCGGCCGCCCGCCCAGGAAAAACCGCCCCCCGCGCCCGCTTCCCCGGAGTTTACAGCTTTTCAATTATCAATCTTTTAATCTTTGCCCGCTCAAAAGTTTTTCCAGAGCGGGCAAAGACACCGCGCCCCCTGGATAAAAGACGCGCCCGCACCGGATCGCCATCCCCGCCCCGCGCCCAGGCATGACCGCGCCCGCGCCCGATCTTAAGTTTCCCGCCGATGGCAAGCAACAAAAAGATGCAAAAATGCAATATGATTGCAAAAATGCAATCTTTTTCGGGGCGATCGCTTTTCCAGTCCGGGCTTTTTTATATCTTGATACCTTAGAATTAACTGAAAGCATGGACTAAGACAAAGACAGTAATTAACTGTTGCCAGTAAAAAAACAATTTGACAATTAAAAAGACAATAAGTATACTTAAAAGGTACTTAAAAAATAAAATACTGAAAGGGGGTGAAAAATGATAGATGATGAAAGCGGGCTATATTGCGCGCTCAAAGAGTGTCCACAACAAACCAATGGCGCAGGGGCTGAAGACACATTACCGCCCAGATGCCTCATCACTGGTTGTTGCGACGATGCAGAACCTACATCCGTATTCTGTGCCTGGCATAATATAGGACTGAAAGGGGGTGAAAAATGATAGATGATGAAAGCGGGATATATTGCGAGCTTAAAGATTGTAGTATCTGTAAACGGCAAATGAAAGTTTATCAATTCAGGGCGGATACTTGTTTTTCATATGTAAACATCTTTAAAAAAGAAAATGAGGGGGGATATTTTTATTTCCAGAGAATTTGTCCGGATTGCCGGGATCGAATAATGGAAACAATAAACAAAATAAAAGAGGAAAAAATAAATGGATGAAAAACCAGGGCTTGCAGTAAAAAAATTATCCTTTGAGGAAAGCAAGATCGTGATTGATGTTTGCAATGAAATACTAAACCGATTGCATCACGAAACAACAGCAACCATGTCGATCCCCACTGCCTGGGGAAATGTTTTCGGGGAAATAGTGGTATCATGCCGCGGAAAATTTTTGAAACGCGGAGAATAAAAACAATCAACAGAGGGGGCTTTATGTCTGTTTTTTTCCATTTACCGCTTGAAATTTGTCCCATTCAGGCCGCGCCGGATGATAAGCCCGCGCCTGGGCTTGATTTTAATTCATGGTATACCGTGATCGGTTATTCGGCAAACAAAAAGCAAGACAAGGCCGGAAAAGAGTTTGACGCGGTTTCATTCTATACAATCAACCGGGATAAAAAAATCGTTACGGTTTTTTCATCCCGCGTATTTATCAGATTGCCGGAAGGGGGAAAAGGTGGCGCGTAAAAAAAATACGGGCGGGCACATAATAAAACTATCATGCACCGCAAAACAATTTAGCGACTTAAAAAAGGCCGCGGGCTTGCATGGCATGGAGTTTTCTACCTATGCCCGATTAATGGCCTGTGATTGCGCAAAGATTGATATAAACAAGGCCAAAAAACAGGGATACGTTCAATTACGCGCCGATATTTAAAGTATACTTAAAATATCGATTGTTTAAGCCCGCCCCCTGGCGGGCTTTTTTTACTTGATCCGGGGCTCTCCATAAATGTATTATGTGGGTGTATGATAATTCACCGGAAAAAAATGCGCCTATACGATAAAAAGCAAACAGGCGCGGAAATGAAGCGATTGGTTAAAAAGTATCATACTGATTTGCCGCGCAAATTGCGGGAACTATCAATAACAGAGTTTTTTGAAAAGATAAAAAACCTGAAATATCGGCGGGATAAAAAGCCCGTTGAAATTGTCGCCCGCCCGAAAATCTTACTTTCGGGATATTTCAGCGGGCTTGATTGCAAAAAAAAGGCCGAACTTATGGCCGCATTTTTTACCCTTAAAAAAATACCCTGGCGTTTCATTGCCGTATCACAGCGGCCGGACAAGTCAATACACCATGTTTTCACTCAATATTGGGCAACGGGGCGCGGTTGGCTCAATGCTGATGCAACATATAAAAAATATCGATTGAATCAACCGAAAAAAGTTACTGCCTGGGAAATACTATGATCCCGCAACTTCTTTCATTATCCGGCGAAGATCGCGATCTTGATATGTTGGAAGGTGATTATGATCCCGAACTTGGCTTTGTTATGACCGCGGCAACGGCGGCAACCACGGCAATTTCCGCTTTATCAAAATACGGGAAACATTGGTCAACGCAGATCGTAAATGTTTTTTCCAAAAAAGCAAAGAAAAAAAATGCCGCGAAAAAACAGGCGCAAAAGGCCGCGGCGATACAGCAACAGTTACAGGCGCAAGCAAACCTGGCCGAAGCGCAAAAAAAGAAAACCGGAAGCCAGGGCATGATGATTGCCGCGGCTATTGTTATCCCCGCGGCATTTTTATTGCTATCAAAAAAGGGGCGTTAATATGGTTGTTGATATATCGGGCGATCCGGATTTTCAGGGCGCGAGTGGTTTTTTAAGTAAGTTTAAAAAACTTATTAAGGGCAAAAAGGCGAAAATAAAAGGCGCGATCCGTGAAGGGATCGATCTTGTTTCAACGCCCGCCCAGGCCGCGCCCGCCCAGGCCGAACCTTCCCAGGATGATAAAGTTTTCGGGATATTGCCGAAAAAATACGCCCTGCCTGTTGCCGCGGGCGCGGGCGTTTTGCTTTTCATGGCGTTTAAAAAAAGGGGTTAGATATGGAAAATGTAGAATTAATGGGAGCGGGCATAATATCCAAATTGCGAAAAATGACAAAGGCGCAACGGCGGGCATGGTGGAAAAAAATACCCGGATGGAAAAAGGCTTTAATGTTTGCCGCAATGCCCGCCA
>Ga0315295_10004626_pt1 | contig 11752 bp, 8 predicted proteins | sample YL17G14_0_MG_FD_204453 | JGI IMG/M metagenome (GOLD analysis project Ga0315295, IMG submission 204453) | Sediment microbial communities from Yellowstone Lake, YNP, Wyoming, USA - YL17G14_0 | ecosystem: Environmental > Aquatic > Freshwater > Lake > Sediment | place: USA: Wyoming | collected...
CAGATAATGAACGCAAAGATATGCGTTATGCATATCGCAATGGTTTGACAGTCTCCTATCGAATTTATAATAATAGTAGTAAAAACATGACGGAATTAGCTTATGAAAATTATCAAAAAGTTTTTGCGGGATATCAAAAAGAGATTCGTTTTTTAGGTCATTCCTTGGGAAATCAGTTTGTCACAACTTTAGCCAAAAAAGTAAGTGATCAAATCGAAGCCAAAGCAATTCCCCAAAGTTATATGCCAAAACGTTTAGTTTTGCTTGATCCTTTCTGGGGTAAAGGTGAGGAAGCATGTGTAGGAGGTAAATGGGTTGGTGAGGTCTGTCGTGATTATATAGAAATAATGCTGCTGCGTCATGGATTGCTGGTCGAACAGTATAAATCTTCTCTTTTAGGTGGTCTGATTGCGGATGAAAATTTAGAGATGCGAAAAATGGTCTGTTTTACATGGTTGAAACCTGATTTGATTCCAATTCAAGATTCAGCCGATCAACATTCTTATGCTTATCAATGGTATACCATGTCGCTTGAGAAAGCAATTGGTGATGATGCGGGACATTATTTGGGAGCAAAGGCTACCAATACGCAGATTAAAAATCAGTCAAACTGGGATTATCAACTCAAAAAAACCAAAAATAATCCGATACATTTCTATACTGAAAAGGGAAAAGATACCACAACACCGAATGATGATCTTTTCAAGTTAGCTACAGGAGTTGGGAGTCTTTGATTAAGGATTATAGCAAAGAGGTGAAGCTTTAATTTTAAAGGTAGGCGAAAGTGCCTACCTTTTTGATGCTTAATAAAAATAAAACGACTTCCTTTGCAAACGATCTTCATAATCAGGAAGAGATCATGTTATAGTATTACTAAGAGTGGAAAAAGGTCATTCCCAAAAAGTTAGGAGTGAATTTGATGGAGCTTGGTCAGATGATTCGCTATGCCCGTGGGAACGAACCAGCTGAGATGCTGCTGAAAAACGGGCAGCTCGTGAATGTTTACAGTGGAGAGATCTATCCCACGGATGTTGCGGTGGCGGGAGGGCGCATTGTGGGGATTGGCTCGGGATATCGTGGGCTTGAAGAGATCGATTTACAGGGTAAGTACATTGCACCAGGATTTATTGATGCTCATGTACATATTGAGAGCTCAATGGTACCACCACATGAGTTTGCCAAAGCAGTCGTCCCCAGAGGAACAACGACGGCGATCATTGACCCGCATGAGATTGCCAATGTCTTGGGCTTGGATGGAATTCGCTTTATGTTTGATAACGCCAAGTATAACCCCCTCTCGGTCTATGTGATGATGCCTTCCTGTGTGCCAGCTACGGAGATGGAGACCGCTGGGGCATATTTGCGCTGGTATGATATTACACCACAGCTACACGACCGCTGGGTGTTAGGTCTGGGAGAGATGATGAACTTCCCAGGGGTGGTCTTTGGTGATGAAGAGGTACTCAATAAATTACGTGGTTTTGCTAATGCGATCTGTGATGGTCACGCCCCTGGATTGAGTGGACAGGATCTGGTGGCTTATGTGGCAACCGGAATTAGCTCTGATCATGAATGTACCAATTTGGCAGAGATGCAAGAGAAGTTACGCTTGGGGATGTATATCTTTGTGCGCGAAGCAACGAATGCCAGGAATTTGAAATCTCTTTTACCAGGAATTAATGAGGCGAATAGTCGACGGATCTGTTTCTGTACCGATGACCGTCATCCTGCCGATCTCTTGGAGGAGGGGCAGATTGATTTTCTGGTGCGTACCGCAGTCGCGGCAGGGGTTGAGCCAGTGACGGCGATTCGCATGGCAACCCTAAATACGGCAGAATATTTCCACCTCTATGATCGAGGTGGCATTGCACCAGGGAAACGGGCTGATCTGGTCGTTTTTTCGGATCTCAAGGATTTTCAGACGGAGCTGGTTTTGGCAGGCGGGAAATTAGCCTCGCGAGGACAGAAGATTATTCCATGGGAACGACCTTTAAAGCCGGTCTATCTCAGATCCTCGATGAATGTTAATTGGGAAAAGGTTGATTTTAAGATCAAAGCGACTGGCAAGGTGGCACGGGTGATTGGGGTGATTCCAGGACAACTCTTAACCAAGCAGCTGCAGGAAGAAGTGCCAGCAGCTGATGGTTTGGTAGTCGCTGATCCTACGCGGGATCTGGCGAAGATCGCGGTGATTGAGCGCCATTTGGCAACCGGTAATTTTGCAGTTGGCTTGGTGAAAGGGCTTGGTTTGCAGCGCGGGGCAATTGTTTCCACGGTAGCCCATGATAGTCATAACATCATACTGGCTGGGATGGATGATCTCTCAATGCGTTTTGCGGCCGAGGTAGTCGCAGAGATGCGTGGGGGAATGGCAGTGGTTGAGGGCGAGAAAGTGCTAGCGAAGTTACCTTTACCGATTGCGGGCTTAATGAGTGATCAGACCATAGAGCAGGTGCGGATGCAGATGGATGAACTGCTTGATGCGGTGAAGAGCTTGGGCTCAAAGTTGCATGATCCCTTTATGGCACTCTCGTTTTTGGCTTTGCCAGTGATTCCAAGCTTAAAGATTACGGATAAAGGTTTGGTAGATGTAGACCAATTTAAATTGGTGGAGCTATTTGTCGAGTGAAGATATTGTAAAATTGAAAACAATGATTAGAGTAAATGGGATTAACAAATTTATGGGTTATGGTGAAATTGAGATTGTTACCCCGGAGATTATTATTGGAGAAGGTGATTGAGATGAAAGAATCTAAAACAATGAAAGAAATTTATGAGATTCGGGAAAGACATTACGAAGCAACTAAAAGAATGACTAGAGATGAATATATTTTGAGCATTAGAGCGCGTGCAGCTCATTCGAGATTAAAAGTAATGAGTGCCAAAAAAGTAAATTAGTTTGAAAAGGTAGGTTAAAAAGACCTACCTTTTCAATTTGAACTGCTCGCCCTCATAAATCCTTACGGGATTTCCCCGTTTGAGTTGCTGGTGTTTCAGCCAGCGCTTTTTTTGATCTTGCATCGTGACAGCCTGGTTCTGTGTCTCGATTAATTTCGATAAGCGTGCTACGGCGAGTTTTTTATTTAAGTACTGCGAACGTTCCTCGCTTGCAGTAACCGTTAAACCAGTGGGGAGGTGGATCGCCCGTACTGCTGAGGCGACTTTATTAACATTCTGTCCCCCTGGTCCAGGGCTACAGAAGGCTTCAAATTTAACCTCCGCTAGCTCAAACTTTAATTTTGCAGGGGCTTGAAAGACTTCCAGATCAATAAACCAATTTTTACGTTGCTGATGCGGACGGTAGGGACTGCGACATATCCACAAGATTGAGCCGGATGGAATTGGATTTAAAGTTTGAGTTGCAGTCTCCAAGGCTAACAAGACTGATTTGAAATTTCCGGTTTTATCTCCAGCTACAGCCTCAATTAGAGTTGTTAAGATATCTTGTTGTTGACATTCAGCTTGATATGCCTTCAAAAAAAGGCTGACTGCAAGTTCACATTCCGCTGGACCTTTGCCAGAACTGATTTGAATCCACATTGATGAAAATCTCCATTTCTTTTAATTCTTATAAGTTAAGATCGGTTTGAAGGTCGCAATGATCTCGATGAGCTCAAAATCCAAGAGACTTTGAATCACCGTATCAATGTTTTTGTAAGCTTCGGGTGCTTCTTCAAAGAGGAGTCGCGAGTCGTGACAGACTACTTTGCTCTGGAGTTTGGTTAGTCTGATCGTCTCTCTGGTATATCTGTTTTCAAGTCGTGCTTTGCACATACTGCGTTCCCATTTGCGACCTGCGCCATGTGCTAATGAATAACCAGAGGTTTCTAGATTATCTTTTGGCATCACTAAATAGGTGAGTGTTCCTCTAGAGCCAGGAATGATTACTGCGCCTTGATCAGCGGGAGCAGACCCTTTGCGATGGAAGTATAAGGTTTGATCGTTATCTTTTTTTTGACTCAGATAGTTGTGTGGACAGTCAATCAGGCGTGGTGCTTCGAGACTGATGCCTAGAGTTTTTAAGATTCGATAGGCAATTAGCGCCCGATTAGTGCTTGCCCATTGCAGGGCAGCATAATGTTCGGCAAGATAAGCTTGACCAGCCCTACTAGTTGGATCGAGACCATTTTGTGCCTGATGTAACTTGATCGCTTCATCTAAAATTGCTTCACCATAACCACGTGAACCACTGTGAATTAAGAGCATGATCTGATTTTTAATGAAACCGAGTTTGTTAAAGGTTGCTTCATCGAAGATCTTAGCGACTGTTTGCAGCTCAGCGAAGTGATTTCCAGCCCCAATCGTCCCGAGACTATTGCCCAGTGGAGAGGAGTTGAAGCTAGCTACTTCAGGCAGGGGAATTTCTTTTAAACTTCCCAAAGGTTCGAGAGTTTTGACCAAACGCTCCAGTTTGAGTTTTGCTTTGGAGAGATCAGTTAGAAAGTAGCTCATGCCACAGCCAAGGTCATTCCCAATTAAGTGCGGATAAATGAGCTGCTCGGTAATAACGGTGCTTCCCACTGGGGTTTTGCCAGGATGAAGATCCGGTAGTCCAATGGCGCGGATGACCCCAGGAAGGGTGCTGATCTGTTTTAATTGGGCAACGGCTTGCTCTTCAAGCCAATTTTTGGATGAGGAAATGATTGTTATTTTACTCATGGATAAATGACTCCTTTGAATTTGAATTAAAAAAAGACATAAAAATACCGTGGCAAAGTAACCACAGTTCATGTTTTAGAATTTTGGGTAACAAAAAAACACGATCACAATCGTGCCTGAAAAAAGGATAACTATTTTCGGTTCAGGTGATTGGTTACTGAAGCTTGATATTTAGTTAGGAGAGAAACACCTCGTAGTTTTTCTGCATCTAGAGCACTCCCTTTCACCTGAAATATTTGCTTGATTCTTAAGCAATTTTTATTTTATCATAAACAATCAAACTATGTCAAGAATTGACTTTGAAAATGCAATTGAAAAGGTTACTTTGAAGATCTCTGAAAGGGGATTTTTTATTTTTGTGAGGAATCTTCTCTTTTTTCGAGTCATAAATTTAATTTTTTAGCCCGGAATTTCCATTATTAACCTTGAAATTTTCATTATTCACCTCGAAAGTGAAACTATCAACTTAGAAAGTACAATTATCAACTTGAAAAGTACAATTATCAACTTGGAAAGTACAACTATTGAGTTTAAAATTATAATTATCTATCTCGAAATTATAATTACTCAGTTTGAAAGTGCAACTATTCAGTTTGAAAGTGCCAATATCTAGTTGGAAAAGATAATTGCTTAGGTGGAATTTCTTCTTAAGCTTCTTGAAATAACAAAAAGATGATCCGGTATTTAACCAGACCATCAATTTTTTTTATTCTTGACCAAGGATGTTTTAAAACTTAATAATATTTTGAGAGATCAAGATCAGCATGATGATTCCCACCACCAGCCGATAGTAGGCAAAGACTTTCAGTGAATGTTTTCCCAGAAAAGCGAGAAATTTTCCAATCACCAACAAGGCAACGATAAATGAGACAACAAAGCCGACTGCAAGTGCGACCCATTCGTTCATGGTCATCGCCGCAAATCCTTTCAGCAAGGAGAAGCCTGTTGCGGCAAACATGGTCGGAATTGCCAGAAAGAAGGAGAATTCTGCGGCGGCTTTGATAGAGAAACCAGCAAACATTCCGCCCATAATGGTGGAGGCAGATCTCGACATGCCAGGGATCAGTGCCATACATTGTCCTAAGCCAACGATGAGTGATTTTTTGGTGGTCATCTGCATCATGTCATCGCATTTGTTACGCTTGGCAAAGATCTGTTCCACAATGAGAATTAAGAAAGCTCCAACGACTAAAGCAATCGAAACAGTTAGGGGAGAGAAAAAGTACTGTTCAATATAGTCGTTAGTAGTAAATCCTAAAATGGCGGATGGCAAAAAAGCGATGATAATCCAGAACCATAGCTTGAATCCCCAGGCACCGGGCTTGAGATTCTGGAGTGAGCTCCAAATTTTACTGCGATAAAAATAGACTACTGCGAGAATTGCGCCCAATTGAATGATGATCTCGAACATGGTAGCAAATTTGCCGGTAAATCCTAAGAAATGTCCGAATAAGATTAGATGCCCAGTGGAAGAGATCGGGAGAAACTCAGTAACTCCTTCAACAATTCCGAGAATAATCGCTTTGATAATTAAATCCATCTGCTTCATCCCTTTATCAATAAAATAAAACCATTTTATATTATAACATAATGTATTACTAGCGTATAGAAAATATCAGTGCCGATCTGTTAAAGTTGTAAATATTTGCTCACTCTTCAAGCTTCATAGGGAGCAACAGCTCAACTTTGGTGCCGACTCCAATTTTACTACGATAATGAAGCCCATACTCTTTGCCAAAATAGAGTTTCAGGCGTGAATTGATATTCAAGAGACTGTAACCGGTGTTCTCAGTGGTGGGGGTAAAGCTAGTGCTAGCAAGGGTGGCATTAAGAGTCGCTAATTCTTTTGCGGAGATTCCTACCCCATTATCAGTGATCGTGAGGCAGAAGGTGGTCTCATTGAGTTGACTGCCGCTAAGACAGATCAGCCCAGAGCCGTCAGTCTTTGGCTTGATCCCATGATAGATGGCATTTTCGATTAATGGTTGCAGAGTAATTTTGGGAATCTCTATATGATTAAATTCTTCAGGAAGATCGATCAAATAATCAAGACAGTTTTGGTAACGTACCTTTTGAATCTGCAGATAACTCTGAACATGTTTTAGTTCTTCGGCGAGACTGACCAGATCTCGTCCCCCGCTTAAACCGACTCGAAAAAAATCAGCTAGTGAGGAGACTAGTCCGGTAGCAACTTCGCGTTGTCCTGATTGGATCGTCCAGGAGATTGAATCAAGGGTATTATAGAGAAAATGGGGGTTGATCTGAGCTTGCAAAGCTTGCAGGGCGACTTTGCGTTTGAAGAGTTGCTCCTCGTAGACTTCTTCTAAAAGTTGTCCACTCCATTCAATTAACTGATTGACCTGCGTGGCGAGTGCTTCGATTTCGCGACTACCAGTGGCTTGGGTACGCAGGGTCAGATCGCCAGAGGTAACTGTCTGAAGAAACTCGCAGATCTGTTGTAGTGGCTTGGTAATGCGGCGGGCAATCAAAATTGCGCTTAAACTCAACAGGAAAAGAATGACCAAGCTACTAGCAAGAATCCGATTGCGAACTTGGGCTGCTTGACTGGTAAACTCTTGACTTTGAATAATTCCGACGATCTTCCAATTATTTAAACCAACTGGGAGATAGTGAATGAAGGATTTTTCTTTGTTAAATAGACCTTCTGCATGACCAGTCTTTGAAGTGGTGAGCTGGCGGAGACAGTTTGGGTCAAGTGACAGTGGAAGATAGATGAGCTCGCGATTCCAGCCCGCTAAGACTCGTGATTCTTCATCGATTAAATAAACTTTACCAGCTTTTCCTAGGGTAATTCCAGAGACTAGCTCAGCCAGACGGGCGAGATTAATGCTGGCAATAAGGTAGCCTAGCCCGGTTTTGAATTTTTCGTGGGTCACGTACTTGACTACCGCGATTTGATTGAGTTCAGCACGGGCGACACTCTCGGTGAGACTAGGATTCAGGCGTGCCCCGATCTGATTCAGGAAGATGGGCGACCAGAGTACTTCCCCTTGGGCGATCTTAGCATTAGTCATTAATTGTGAAGGGAGATAGCTCTCCAAACCGTAGACACTGAAATGTTCGCGGCGACTGAGGATAGTGCATTGTGGGTTGGTAAAGATTAGCTCGTCGATCAAATTTCCGGTAAAGTTTTGCTCTGAATTGGTGCTGAGTTGATAGTTATTAAGATTAATACAATCCATAAAAAACTTGGTTAGTTCTCGGTTTGAGATGGTGGGTGGGGAGTCACCTAATTGTTGCAGACGTTGGTCGGTAGAGATTAGATTGAGCGTATTCTCAATATTATTTAATTTGGTGAGGAGATCATCTTTAGTACGCTGTAGGACTGCATGAGTATGGATGATGAAATTTTTTTTCAAGACGTTAATCGCTTGGGCATAGGCAACTAGGGAGATCAAGATTACGGTCAAGCTTGCCAAAGCCAGTAGTACCCAGAGCAGTTGGGTGCGAAATCTCAACTGGTTTAGCTTGTAAATTAATGAGGAAGAAAATTTCATCTTCATCTTTCCTTTATTTGCTGTAGTGTTTGTGTCGCTTCTTTTAAGGCAGTAGTGGCATTGAGTTGTCTGGTTAAAACTTTATGAAAATACTGTTGCATGACTTCTGAGAGGGCGGAATAAACTTTAGAGATCGGACGTGGACGAGCGTTTGAAATTAAGGGCAGTAAGGTCTGATAGTGTGGATTAGCTTTTAAGACTAAGGGATCATGATAAAGTTTTTCAATGGTGGGCAGTCGTCCCGCGATGATCGCATTGGTTCTTTGTTGGGCGGCATGGGTCATAAAGGCGATGAATTCCCAAGCAGCTTTTTTCTGGGTTGAAGAACGATTAAGCATGAGATTCCAGCCACCTAAACAGCCGATTCCCTGCTGACCTTCAGTACCAACTGGAAGTGGGGCAATGCCTACTTTGCCACGGAGTTTGGAATGAGAATTGTTTAAGGTCGCCCAGACATTTGGCCAGCTACGCAAGAAAAGTGCTTGTCCATCTTGGAAGAAAAGGCGGGCATCTTCTTCTTGGAAGGAAGTGACTGAGGTCGGGGTAAGCTTGTTTTTGATTAAATTAGCCAGAAAATTAATTCCTGCAATTGCCTGAGGGGAGTCGAGTTTGAGTTTGTCTTCTTTTGAGATCTCCCCCCCATTACTCCAAATACACTCTAGCACATTACAGACTAGTCCTTCGTATTGATTACCCTGAAAAATATATCCATAAGGGACAGTACCTTTTTTGATCTCTTTTTGGGAGAAGGAGACTAGCTCAGCCCAGGTTTGAGGTGGTTTGGAAAGTAGATCCTGGCGGTAATAGAGTAAGCCAGTATCAGTAAACCAGGGAATTGCCCAGAGACGTTCTTGATAAATACAGGTTTTGAGGATCGAGGGTAGAAATGCGGTGCGGGCGTTTTGGGGGAGGTATTGATCAAGGGGCTCAACCCAGTTGGAAGCTGCAAATTCTGCTGTCCAGATTACATCTGCGGCGAGGACATCGAAGTTTTTTTCTTTTGACATAAAGGAAGTTACATAGAAATTATGACAGCCATCAGTGGAAGAAGAGAGGGGACGGTGGAGCACTAAAATTTCCGGATGGGTGGCATTGAAATTTTTAATCAAAGCACGAGTTGCGCCGACTGCGTCCTCGCTGGGAGTGGTAAAGATAATCTTGATTGGTGGTTTGGCAGCAGTTGCCAGATGAAGTGGTAAACTTAAAGTTAAGAGCATGAAGAGGAGTTTATTGAGTTTCATAATGCCTCCCAGAAGCTATAGTAAATTGTCAATCTGCACTTTATCACGATATTCAAGTGCGGAGAGTCCAGTAGTTTTTTTGAAAACAATGCCAAAGTAGTGACTATCATTAAACCCAACCAGCTCAGCAATTTCATAGATTTTGAGCTGGGTCTCTTTGAGTAGTTTTTGTCCGGCACGAATTCGAATTTTATTGAGATACTCACTGATGGTACTGCCAGTGACTTGCCGAAAGAGATGACTGAGGTAGCAAGCACTGACATAGACATGAGTGGCGATCTCATTTAAGCTTAACTCGGGGTTAGAATAGTTCTTTTTTAGATAGACTTTGGCTTTTTCAACAAAATTTTTGCCCAGATCTTGTTTGTAGTTAGCAATGAAGGAGATTGCTTGTTGCGTGAGTTGCTCCATTAAGATGACTAATTGTGCTAAAGTTTCAGCTTGGCTCACCCAATCTAGGGGGTCAACTTCGGTAGCAAAGACCTCTTCCAAAGGGGCGTTGAATTCTAGTAAGGTATGGATGATTTGATTAATCAGATCAACTACGGCAAGATGCAGCAGATTTTTACTGAGCGCTGGTTCTGACTGTTTTAATGAAACAAAAAAATTTTCTAGGTAAGCATGGGCGTGGTTCAGATCGGCTTCGCGCAGGAAGGCAGTAAATCTATCATGTTCAGGCATATTGAGGAGTTGTCCCGCTCGGCTACGTGCTAGATCTTGATAAGTAATCAAGGCATTTTGCCCTGCCCAAACTTTAAATTCCAAGGCTAACAGGGCTTCTTGATATGAGGTTCTTAAAGCAGTTAATTTGGGAGAGAAACTTCCTAAACCAGCCGAGAAAGTAAACCCACTTTTAGCCTGAAAAGTTTGTTGTGTGGCAAGGAGACTCTGATAAAGTTGCTCTTCGGTCTGAGAGGTAGCTAAGCCACAGATCAAGACTAGTTCCGAAGGTTTGTGAAATAAAAGATATTGAAAACTGGTTTGGTTCACGATTGCATTATTCAAAAGCTCGATTAGTTGAAATTTGGTTACCTGAAGTGTTTCAGTATTCAAGGTCGTAGTTAGTTGTAGATAGTTGTCAAGTGAGAGTAAAATTACTCCAAAAGCTGCTCCGCATGGAGTTAATTCAAGAAAATCCAATTCCGCTTGAAGGTCGGGGAGGAGTAATTCACCATGTAAGAGATCAGTGAAAAATTTCTCCTGTAAGCGTGGAAGACTTGCTTTGACCATTGCTTGGAGTCGAATTCGTTCGGTTAGAGCAGCTTGACGTAGGTCAAGTGTCGACTGTGCTTCTTTGAGGACTGCAATTAAATTTTCAGGAGTAATTGGCTTCAAGAGATAGCGAAAGACCCCAGAGGTAATCGCAGCTTGAGCATAGGCAAATTCATTATAACCACTAATTAAGATGACTAGGCTCTCAGGCAGTTCGGTTTGAATCTGTTTCGCGAAATCCAGCCCGTTCAAATTTGGCATTTGGATATCTGAGAAGATAATCTGGGGCTTGGTTTTGCGCGCCAGTTCTAAGGCAGTAGTGCTTTTGTCAAGTGCGGCAATAATTTGACAAGCATGCGCCTCCCAAGCAATTAAATGAGTGAGTTTTTCTAAAATGAGTGGTTCATCATCAATTAACATTACCGTATACACACAGATCCTCCCGAAGATCACAAGATAATGACGAAAATATAAAATTATTGACTACAATTATAGCAATTATTTTACTATAATTAACTTATCATTAATGAATTGTTAAAGAAAGAGGTGCAAATGTTCTTTCGAAATGGTAATTTTCAAAAATATTAAGGAGGGTTAAGTAATGAAACATAAATTGATCAAAAGTATCGCCGTTACCTTAATGGTCTCTTCTCTCTGGGGTGCCAATCTTTTGGCAGCTCCCGAAGCAGTTAAGCTAAATCTTTTCTATTACAAACAAGAGATTGTCAATCAGATGAAAGATTTGACTGAAGCTTTTACCAAAAAAAATCCACAGATCAAAATCGAGCTGGAGATTGTACCCAATGATAGCATGACGGTATTACGTACCAAAATGGCAAGTGGTCAAGCACCAGATTTGATTCAGTTACAATCTTATGCAAACGTTTTCGAATTCGCTCAATCGGGCTGGTTATTAGATCTTTCTAAAGAGCCTATCCTGAATAAAGTAATGCCAGGTGCAAAAAACGCTGTCACCTATCCTGCTTGGGGTGAGAATAAGGCAATTCGTGGTAAAGTATATGCTTTGCCGATGGATCTCGCTGGGATTGGGATTATTTACAATAAAGAGATCTTCAACAAATATGGGTTGAAACCTCCTAAGACTTTCAAGGAATTGAAAGT
>Ga0315295_10004628_pt1 | contig 11748 bp, 10 predicted proteins | sample YL17G14_0_MG_FD_204453 | JGI IMG/M metagenome (GOLD analysis project Ga0315295, IMG submission 204453) | Sediment microbial communities from Yellowstone Lake, YNP, Wyoming, USA - YL17G14_0 | ecosystem: Environmental > Aquatic > Freshwater > Lake > Sediment | place: USA: Wyoming | collected...
CCACGGTCATGACGATGCAGCAGGACTCGGCGTCGGAGCCGGCCTGCATCGCCCCGCGGCACACGCAAGGCAGGCGGGTGATGTTCGTCGCCCGGTCGAAGATCCGGGCGCATTCCTCGATGGGAATGGGCTGGCCGAAGTGCTCCAGCTCCTGGCTCTTCGTGACGCGGTCGGCCACGATCTTCTCGATCGGGCGGGGAAGGTAGCGAAGCGCGGCGAGCCCGACGTCGATGGACCGCCTCGTCCGCTCGAAGTTCCGGACGAAATCGACCATGAACCCCCTGCGGCGGAGGTCGCTTTCCAGGTCGAAAGCATAGTTCTTCGCGTTGGCGTACCAGCGCTTGCCGTCACCGTGCTGGACGCAAAACGTGCACATTCCAGGTCTCCTCGGATCCGGGTCAGTATACCGCCAGCAACTCCACGTCGAAGACCAGCGTGGCGTTGGGCGGGATCTCCGGAGGGGCTCCGCGCGGGCCGTAGGCCAGGTCCGGGGGCAGGGTGAGCTTCCGCTTGCCGCCCACCTTCATCCCGGCGACTCCCCTGTCCCACCCCGCGATGACCTCGCCTGCGCCGAGCCGGAAGGAGAATGGGGCCCCCCCGACCGAGGAGTCGAACCGGGTCCCGTCGAGGAGCCAGCCGGTGTAGTGCACCTGAACGCTTTTTCCCCGGACGGCCTCCGTTCCCGTGCCGGTCACCAGGTCCTCGATCGTGGGCTTCGCCATGGCCGGAGCACTACCCGGTCGAGGGCGGGGAGGCAAGGGGGACCGGCGGGCCGTCCAGGAAGGGTGCGCCCTGCGGAGCCTGTTGCAGAACGGCTTCGAGGTGCGTAAACCATTGGTCGAGCCAGATTCCAGGCACCACGTCATCCGGATCCGGGAGGAACACGAGCATGCAAGGCGAGCAGGAGAACACGACGCAGCCGACCATGATGGAAACGGCCGCCGCCAAGGGCGAGGAGATCAAGGCCGAGGTCGTGAAGGACTTTCAGGCCGCCGCCGCCGGAGTAGAGGCCGGCGCGAAGAAGGTCCAGGCCTGGGCCAAGAAGTCCGTGGCCACCGTGAAGAAGAAGGCGAAGGCGGTGCAGAAGAAGGCCAAGGCCACCGTGAAGAAGGACGTTCGCAAGGTGAAGGCCGCGGCCGCCAAGTTCGGCAAGAAGGCGGCGAAGAAGCCCGCCAGGAAGCCGGCGAAGAAGGCGGCGAAGAAGGCGGCCAGGAAGCCGGCGAAGAAGGCTGGCAAGAAGAGGTAGCCGGCTTTCCGCGGCCCGAGGGGTGCGCCGGCCGTGGCCTTCGCCACGGCGGGTCGCGCCCCTTTCATTTCCGTCTCGCGTGGATCCCGTGGACGGTTGGCGCCAGTTCTGCTTTCCTCCCGGGTCATGCCCACTCCCGCCTTCCACTACCAGGACCCGTTCCCGCTTTCGAAGGACCAGACCCGCTACCGCCTGCTCGGCAAGGAAGGGGTCTCCGTGACGACCTTCGAGGGAAAGGAGATCCTCCGGGTCGATCCATCGGCTCTCGAGCGCGTCGCCCACGAGTCCATGCGAGAGCTCTCCTTCTTCCTTCGCCCCGAGCACAACGAGCAGGTGGCGAAGATCCTCTCCGACCCCGACGCCTCCCAGAACGACAGGGGCGTGGCCGTCGCGTTCCTGCGCAACGCCGAGATCGCGGCCCAGGGCGAGCTGCCCATCTGCCAGGACACCGGCACGGCCATCGTGATGGGCAAGAAGGGGCAACAGGTCTGGACCGGCGTGAAGGACGAGGAGTGGATCTCCAGGGGCGTGTACCGCACCTACACCGAGGAGAACCTGCGCTACTCGCAGACCGCGCCGCTCAACATGTACGACGAGGTCAACACCGGCACCAACCTGCCGGCCCAGATCGACCTCTACGCGACCGAGGGCGCCGAGTACAAGTTCCTCTTCGTGGCCAAGGGCGGCGGCTCCGCCAACAAGACCATGCTCTGGCAGGAGACCAAGGCGCTGCTCACGCCGGAGAAGCTCGAGAAGTTCCTCGTCGACAAGATGAAGTACCTGGGCACCGCGGCCTGCCCGCCGTACCACATCGCGGCGGTCGTGGGCGGCACCTCTGCCGAGCAGACCCTCAAGGTCGTGAAGCTCGCCTCGACCAAGTACTACGACGGGCTGCCCACGGAGGGAAACGCGCAGGGACAGGCCTTCCGGGATGTGGATCTCGAGAAGCGGCTGCTCGAGGCCGCCTGCAAGCTCGGCATCGGGGCCCAGTTCGGCGGCAAGTACTTCGCGCACGACGTCCGGGTGGTGCGCCTGCCGCGCCACGGCGCCTCCTGCCCGGTGGGCATGGGCGTCTCCTGCTCGGCGGACCGGAACGTGAAGGCCAAGATCAACCGCGATGGGATCTGGCTCGAGGACCTCGACCGCAACCCCGGCCGGCTCATCCCGGCGGAGTACCGCGGCAAGCACGGACACGGGGTGAAGATCGACCTCGACCGGCCCATGAAGGAGATCGTGGCCGAGCTGTCGAAGCACCCGGTCTCGACGCCGCTGCTCCTCAGCGGGACCCTGGTGGTCGCCCGCGACATCGCCCACGCCAAGTTCAAGGAGCTCATCGACGCCGGCAAGGGCGTGCCCGGGTACTTGAAGAACCACCCGGTCTACTACGCCGGGCCGGCCAAGACGCCGAAGGGCAAGCCGTCCGGCTCCTTCGGGCCGACCACCGCCGGTCGGATGGACTCCTACGTGGACCTCCTGCAGTCGCACGGCGCGTCGCTCGTCATGATCGCGAAGGGGAACCGCAGTCTTCAAGTTACCGACGCCTGCAAGAAGTACGGGGGCTTCTACCTGGGATCGATCGGTGGCCCCGCAGCGGTGCTGGCGGAGGAGAACATCAAGAAGGTCGAGTGCATCGACTTCCCCGAGCTCGGCATGGAGGCGGTCTGGAAGATCGAGGTGGTGGACTTCCCGGCCTTCATCCTGGTCGACGACAAGGGCACCGACTTCTTCAAGAAGCTGGGGATCTAGGAACCGCCGGACGACCATGAACGAGCCTCGAACGCTGCTCCAGAAGATCTGGGATTCTCACGTCGTCGCGCAGGAGGAGGGCGCTCCCGCCGTCCTCTACGTCGACCGCCACCTCGTCCACGAGGTGACCTCGCCCCAGGCCTTCACCGGCCTCCGCGGGCGCAAGCTCCAGGTGAGGCGACCCGAGCTCACCACCGCCACCGCCGACCACTCCATCCCGACCCGAGGGCCGGTGGTGGACGAGCAGGCAGCCGCCCAGCTGCGGCAGCTCGAGGAGAACTGCCGCGAGTTCGGCGTTCCCCTCCACGGACGCGACAGCCCGACCCAGGGGATCGTCCACGTGATGGGGCCCGAGCTCGGGCTCACCCAGCCGGGCATGACCATCGTCTGCGGCGACAGCCACACCGCGACGCACGGGGCCTTCGGCGCGCTGGCCTTCGGGATCGGCACGAGCGAGGTCGAGCACGTGCTCGCCACCCAGTGCCTGCTCCAGCACCGCCCCAGGAACTTCGAGGTCCGGGTGGACGGGCGCCTCGCGCCGGGCGTCTCGGCCAAGGACGTCATCCTCGCCCTGATCGCCCGCATCGGGGTGGGCGGGGGAACCGGCCACGTCTTCGAGTTCACCGGTTCCGGGATGCGCGCCCTCGACATGGAGGAGCGCATGACGGTCTGCAACATGGCCATCGAGGGCGGGGCCCGGGCTGGCCTGGTGGCGCCCGATGACACGACCTACGCGTACCTGGCCGGGCGACCCGCCGCGCCCAAGGGCCGGGAGTGGGACAGCGCCCTGGCGCGCTGGCGCGATCTCCCCAGCGACGCCGGGGCACGCTTCGACCGGAGCCTCACCCTCGACGCCTCGTCGCTCGAGCCCATGCTCACCTTCGGGACCAACCCCGGCATGGGCACCGGCATCACCGGGCGCGTGCCCGATCCGGCCTCGCTCCCCGACGCCGCCCAGCGCACGGCCCTCGAGAAGGCCATCGCCTACATGGGCTTCCGCCCGGGGCAGCCGCTGGCCGGCCAACCGGTGCAGGTGGTGTTCATCGGCAGCTGCACGAACGGCCGCATCTCCGACCTGCGAGCCGCGGCCTCGGTGATGAAGGGGCGCCACGTGGCGGCCGGGATGCGGGTGCTGGTCGTCCCCGGGTCCCAGCAGGTGAAGAAGCAGGCCGAGGCCGAGGGGCTCGATCGGATCTTCGTCGACGCCGGGGCCGAGTGGCGCAACCCGGGCTGCTCCATGTGCATCGCCATGAACGGCGACCATCTCCAGCCGGGCGAGTACGCGGTCTCCACGTCCAACCGCAACTTCGAGGGGCGTCAGGGCAAGGGCGGTCGCACCCTGCTCGCGTCGCCGCTCACCGCCGCAGCCGCCGCCGTCACCGGCCAGGTGACCGACCCGCGCACGCTCCTCCGCGCCCAGGGAGCCTGAACATGGCCCGGTTCACCACGCTCACCTCCCGCGTCGTCGTGGTTCCCGCCAACGACATCGACACCGACCAGATCATCCCGGCCCGCTTCCTCAAGACCATCGACAAGAACGGGCTGGGGGCGAGCCTCTTCGCCGACTGGCGCTACGGGGAGGGCGGCGTGCCACGCCCGGAGTTCCCGCTCAACCAGCCGCGAGCGAAGGGCGCGCAGGTGCTCGTGGCCGGCGCCAACTTCGGCTGCGGCAGCTCCCGCGAGCATGCCCCCTGGGCCCTGACCGGCTTCGGCTTCCGGGCGGTGGTGAGCACCTCCTTCGCCGACATCTTCCAGAACAACGCGCTCAAGAACGGCCTCCTGCCGGTGGCCATCGATGCCGCATCCCACGCCTCGCTGCTCTCGCAACTGGCTCGCGATCCGGAAGCCCAGGTCACGGTCGACCTGGCGGCCCAGGCCCTTCGCCTTCCCGACGGGACCCCGGTGAAGTTCCACATCGACCCCTTCGCCCGCACCTGCCTGCTCGAGGGCGTGGACGAGCTCGGCTACATCCTGAGGTTCGAGCCCCGCATCGCGGAACACGAGCGGCGGAAGCAGGAGCGCACGTGATCCAGATCTACGACACCACCCTTCGCGACGGCACGCAGCGGGAGGGGATCTCCCTCTCCTGCGACGACAAGGTCGCGGTGGCGCTCCGGCTCGACGAGCTGGGGGTGGCCTTCATCGAGGGGGGATGGCCGGGATCGAATCCCAAGGACGCCGAGTTCTTCGCCCGGGCCCGCGACATCCCCTGGAAGACGGCGCGCATCGCCGCCTTCGGCTCCACCTGCCGCGTGGGGGGCGGTCCGGAGGACGACGCCAACATCCGGGCGCTGGTCGACTCGGGGGCGCCGGTCTGCACGGTGGTGGGGAAGACCTGGAACCTCCACGTCACCGAGGTGCTCCGCACCACGCTGGACGAGAACCTGCGCATCATCGAGAAGAGCCTGGCCTTCCTGGCCGCCCAGGGGCGTCACGTGATCTACGACGCCGAGCACTTCTTCGACGGCTGGCGGGCCGACCCGGCCTACGCGATGGCCACCCTGGAGGCCGCCGCCCGGGGCGGGGCCGAGACGATCGTGCTCTGCGACACGAACGGCGGGTCGCTGCCCTGGCAGATCGCCGAACTGGTGCGCCAGGTGCGGGCGAAGCTCTCCCGCCCCCTCGGCATCCACGCCCACAACGACAGCGAGACGGCGGTGGCGAACTCGCTGGCCGCCGTCCACGAGGGGGTCGTCCAGGTCCAGGGGACGGTGAACGGGTACGGCGAGCGCTGCGGCAACGCCAACCTCTGCTCGGTCATCCCTGCACTTGAAGTGAAGATGGGCCGGAGGTGCCTCCCGCCCGGAGGGCTCGCCACCCTGACCGAGGTGGCCCGCTACGTGGCCGAGGTGACGAACCAGGCCCCGGACGATCACCAGCCCTACGTCGGGAAGTCGGCCTTCGCCCACAAGGGCGGCATCCACGTGGCGGCCATGCGGCGGAACGAGGCCACCTACCAGCACCTCGATCCCGGGCTCGTCGGCAACCGGATGCGGGTGGTGGTGAGCGAGCTCTCCGGACGGGGAAACCTGCTCTCCAAGGCCGAGGAGCTGGGGCTGGCCGGCGCCGACATGACCGGGGTGCTGGGCGAGATCAAGGACCTCGAGTCGAAGGGATTCTCCTTCGAGGCCGCCGAGGCCTCCGTGGCCATGATGATGAAGCGGCAGGAGCCGGGCTACCGGCCGCCCTTCGAGCTTCTGGACTTCCTGGTCAACGTGGAGCACCGCACCGGCCGAGGGATCTTCGCCGAGGCCATGGTGAAGGTCCGGGTCGATGGCGAGGTGCTCCACACCGCCGCCGAGGGGGCCGGTCCGGTCGACGCGCTCGACGCAGCCCTGCGCAAGGCGCTGGCCCCGCGCTACCCGCGCGTCGGGGAGATGAAGCTCACCGACTACAAGGTTCGCATCCTGGACAGCGACCGGGGCACCGGGGCCATCACCCGGGTCCTCATCGACACCCACATGGGCGACCGGCGCTGGAGCACGGTCGGCGCGTCCACCAACATCATCGAGGCCAGCTGGCGGGCGCTCAGCGACTCGGTCGAGTACGGGCTCTCGGTGGCGGTCTAGCGGCGTGGGCGAGGAGGCGACGTGAAGGCGAGGATCGTGGTGCTGCCGGGCGACGGCATCGGGCCGGAGGTGACGGCGGCTGCGCTCCGGGTGCTCGGCGAGGTGGCCAGGCGGGGAGGGCACGAGCTCCGGTTCGAGGAGCGGCTCATGGGCGGCTGCTCCATCGACGTCCACGGCACGGCGCTCACCGACGAGGTGCTCCGCGACTGCCAGGGCGCCGACGCGGTGCTCCTGGGCGCGGTGGGCGGCCCGAGGTGGGACGACCCGAAGGCCAAGGTGCGTCCGGAGCAGGGGCTGCTCGGGCTGCGCAAGGGGCTCGGCGTCTTCGCCAACCTGCGCCCGGTTCGGGTGCATCCGGCGCTCGTCGACGCCTCCCCGCTCAAGGCCGACCGCCTGGCGGGCGTGGACATCCTCGTCATCCGCGAGCTGACGGGGGGGCTCTACTTCGGCGAGCCCAAGGGACGCCACATGAAGGACGGCCACGAGCACGCCGTCGACACCCTCGACTACGCCGACTACGAGGTGCGACGGGTCACCGAGCTGGCCTTCCGGCTGGCCAGGGGTCGGCGCAGGAAGGTCACCTCGGTCGACAAGGCCAACGTGCTCGAGTCCTCCCGCCTCTGGCGGCAGGTCGCGACCGCGGTGGGGGCCGAGAACCCCGACGTCGCCCTCGATCACATGCTGGTCGACACCGCGGCCATGCGTCTCGTGCAGGCGCCGGCGAGCTTCGACGTCCTGGTCACCGAGAACATGTTCGGGGACATCCTCACCGACGAGGCGGCGGTGCTGGCCGGCTCGATGGGCATGCTGCCATCGGCGTCGCTGGGTGCGGGCGGGCCCGGGCTCTACGAGCCCATCCACGGCTCCGCGCCGGACATCGCCGGGAAGGGATTGGCCAATCCCCTCGGGACCATCCTCTCCGCGGCCATGATGCTCCGCCACTCGCTCGGGCTGGAGGCGGAGGCGGCGGCGATGGAGCGGGCCGCCGACGCGGCCATCACGGGCGGGGCACGCACGGCCGACCTGGGGGGCAAGCTCTCCACCCAGGCCATGACCGACGAGGTCATGCGCCGTCTCTAGAAGGGCGCCGGTCAGTCCTCCGCGATGGGCTGCGGACCCGGAACGATGCCGGCGATGTCCGGATCCTCGCCGGGCGAGAGCGGAGAGTCGGGTTGCTCACCCTTCTCGCGCTTGCGCATCTCCTTCTTCTCGCCCTTCTTGCGCTGCTTGTCGCGGCGAGCGGCTTCCTTCTGTCGCTTCGTGGACCCCGGGTTGAAGACCATGGGAACTCCTGGATGCAGGGGCCTCGCGGCCCGGGAAACGCGAAGGCCCGGCTGCCGGCCGGGCCTCCATCGAACGGCTCGGCCCTCGGGCTATGCCGGTCGGACGCTGGCGGCCTGAAGACCCTTCGGCCCCTTCTTCACCTCGAACTCGACCCGCTGCCCTTCCTTCAGGGTGCGGAACCCTTCCGTCTGGATGGCCGTGTGGTGGCAGAAGACGTCCTCGCCACCGCCGTCCTGCGTGATGAAGCCAAAACCCTTCGCATCATTGAACCACTTGACGACGCCACTGGCCATCCAGCACTTCCTTGTCGTTCGCACGGGAACCGTTCCCGCCGGGCACGGGCCACCCGAGTGGCGCGAGCCGCCAAATTTTCTAGCGCGCCCGCAGCAGTTTGTCGAGGGACCGGTCAGGAGACCCGGTCGAACCGGTCGAAGCGCATGGTGAAGACGGCCCGTCCCTGGGTCGAGGAGCGCAGCTCGGTGGCGTAGCCGAACATCCGTCGAAGGGGGGCCTCCCCCTCGACGACCTTCACCGCCAGCCCTCGATCCGAGACGTCGAGGACGGCCCCCTGGCGCCGGTCGAGGCTGGCGATCACCTCGCCCAGGTAGTCCGAGGGCAGGACGACCTCGGTCCGCATGATGGGTTCCAGGATGACCGGTCCCGCCCGGGTGGCGGCGTCGCGCACCGCGTCGGCGACGGCGACCTTGTAGGCGAAGGGCCGGGAGGCTCCTTCCCGCCAGGTCGCCGCGAGGAGCGTCACCAGGACGTCCTGGAGAGGATGCCCCTCCAGGACGCCCGTCTCGGCCGCCTCCCGGGCGCCGGCCTCGGCCATCGCCAGGGTCTCGCCGCGCAGGAACGGCAGCGAGCGGGCCTCCGGTGCCACCTCGAAGCGGAAGCCGGCGCCCCGCGGCAGGGGGGCGACACGCACCCTCGCCTGGCCGAAGATCTCTTCCTCCTCGAGAGAGCGCTCGAACCGGGCTTCCCCCTCCGCCGGTGCGGTCAGGGTCTCGCGGAGCAGGACCTGTGGCTCGCCGGTGCGCACCTCGAGGTGGAACTCCCGCTTCAGCCGCTCGGCCACGATCTCCAGGTGAAGCTCCCCCATCCCGGAGATGAGCAGCTGTCCGGTGTCCGGGTTCTCGCCGTAGCTGAAGCTCGGGTCCTCGTCGGCGACGCGGTCCAGGGCCTCGAGCAGCAGTTCCCGATCGCGAAGGCTCTTTGCCTCCACCGCCGCCGAGATGACCGGTTCGTAGGCCGAGATGCGCTCCAGCACCAGAGGATGCCCCGGAGAGGTGAGGGTATCCCCGGTCCTCGTGTCCTTGAGCCCCATGACCGCGAAGATCTGCCCGGCGCCGAGGGCCGGTACGCGCCGCTTCTGGGAGGCGTGCATGAGGAGCACCCGGGAGACCCGCTCCTTCCTCCCCTGGCTCGCGTTCCAGACCTCGTCCCCCTCGCCGATGCGCCCCGAGTAGACCCGGAGGAAGACGAAGCGGCGCAGCTCGTCGAGGAGGGACACCTTGAAGGCGAGCGCCACCAGCGGGGCGTCGTCGGCGGCCGCCGGAGCCGCCACCTCGGCCCCCGACGCGTCGATGCCACGGGGGGGTGGTACGTCGAGCGGAGAGGGGAGCCAGGCGCAGACGGCGTCGAGGACCTGCGGGACCCCCTTGTTGCGGAGCGCCGAACCGCAGAGGAGCGGCACGAACCGGCCGCCGAGCGTGGCCCGGCGGACGGATGCGCCCATCTCGGCGGGGTCGAGGTCGGCGTCGGAGAGCAGCGCGCTGGCGGCGGGGTCGTCCACGTCGGCCAGGGTCTCGAGCAGTTCGCGACGGGCAGCTTCCCCTTCCGCGGACAGGCCGGGCGATTCCTCGAAGGCGCGCGGGTCGTCGCCGTCGGTGAAGGTCACGGTGCGCCGCGCGACCAGGTCCTCGAAGCCGCCGAAGTCCGCCCCGGCTCCCAGCGGGCGGTGGACCCCGGCGCAGCGGTGGTCCGGGAAGTGGCGCCGCATCGAGAGCAGGGTCTCGCCGAAGTCGGCGCCCACCCGGTCCATCTTGTTGGCGAGCGCGATGCGCGGGACCCGGTAGCGGTCGGCCTGGCGCCAGACCGTCTCGCTCTGAGGCTCGACCCCGTTCACCGCGTCGAAGACCACCACGGCGCCGTCGAGCACCCGCAGGCTCCGCTCCACCTCGACGGTGAAGTCCACGTGCCCCGGGGTGTCGATGAGGTGGATCTCGTGGCCAGACCACTCGAAGCTGCTGACCGCGGAGGTGATGGTGATCCCTCGCTCCCGCTCCAGGTCCATCCAGTCCATCACCGCCAGGCCGTCGTGAACCTCGCCCATCTTGTGGGTTCGACCGGACGCGAAGAGGAAGCGCTCCGACAGCGTGGTCTTTCCCGCGTCGATGTGGGCCATGATCCCGATGTTGCGGATGGCCCGGATCCGGCGCAGCGACGACGGCTCACGCGCTCCCTCGCTCGACATGGCCGTGGAGTATACCCATCCGGGCGCGGCCAGGGGCCCGGCCGCGCGTCAGAATGCGGGGGTCCCATCCTTCCCCTGCCGAGGTGAACCCATGGCGTCCCCGTCCAGCTCTGCTCCGTACCCCTGGCGATTCCACCGCGTCGGTGGACTCGATCAGGTCCAGCTCGACCGCGCAGACGACCTGCGCCACCTCGACCGGCTCGACCAGAAGCTCTGGGTGGCGCTGGCCTGCCCGACGAAGGGGCTCGAGATCGACCCGGCCACGCTGGCGCTCCTCGACGCGGACAAGGACGGGCGCGTGCGCGCGCCCGAGGTCATCGCGGCGGTGAAGTTCGCCGACCTGCGGCTGAAGGACCTCGCCGACATCGTCAAGGGGAAGGAGACGCTTCCTCTCGCCGACATCCGGGAGGACACGCCCGAGGGGAGGGCGCTCCTGGCCGCCGCACGGCAGATCCTGTCCGCGGCGGGGAAGCCCGAGGCGAAGGAGATCACCTTCGACGACGTGGCCGACCTTTCCCACGTCTTCGAGAAGACCCTCTTCAACGGCGACGGGGTGGTGGTGCCCGAGTCGGCGCCGGAGGGGGATGTCAGGCAGGTGATCGTCGACGCCATGGCCTGCGAGGGCGACGTCGCCGACCGGAGCGGCAAGCCCGGGCTCGACCGGGCGCGGCTCGAGACCTTCCATGCGGAACTCTCCGACTTCGACGCCTGGTGGAAGGAGGGGCGCGGGCCGGAAATCCAGGTCCTGGGCGACGCCACCGCGGCGGCCTTCGACGCCGTGAAGGCGGTCCGGCTCAAGGTGGACGACTACTTCACCCGCACCGGCCTGGCCGCCCTCGACGATCGCATGCCGCCGCTCCTCGCACGCCCCGAGGCGGAGATCGCCGCCATGGCCGGAAAGGACCTGTCGCCGGCCAGCGCCGAGGTCTCCTCGCTGCCCATCGCGCGGATCGCGGCCGGGCACCCCATGCCGCTGCTGGAAGGGCTGAATCCCGCCTGGGCAGGCGCCGTGGCCGTCCTCCAGAAGGACGCCGTGGCCCCGCTGCACGGGGCGGGTCGATCCAGCCTGTCCTCGGCCGACTGGGAGTCCCTCAAGGCGAAGCTCGGGCCCTACGAGGCCTGGCTCGCCGCGCGGAAGGGTGGGCGCGTGGAGAAGCTCGGCGCGTCCCGCGTGGCGGCGCTCCTCGCCGGGAGCGGCAAGGCCGACGTCGAGTCCCTCATCGCGCAGGACGAGGCGGGCAAGGAGGAGGCGAACGAGGTCGTCGAGGTGTCGCGCATCGTCCGCTACCGGCGCGACCTGCTCCGCCTGCTCCGGAACTTCGTCAACTTCGCCGACTTCTACGACCCGCGGTTTCCGGCGGTGTTCCAGGCCGGGACCCTCTACCTCGACGGGAGGGCCTGTCACCTCTGCGTGAAGGTGGACGATC
>Ga0315295_10004629_pt1 | contig 11748 bp, 9 predicted proteins | sample YL17G14_0_MG_FD_204453 | JGI IMG/M metagenome (GOLD analysis project Ga0315295, IMG submission 204453) | Sediment microbial communities from Yellowstone Lake, YNP, Wyoming, USA - YL17G14_0 | ecosystem: Environmental > Aquatic > Freshwater > Lake > Sediment | place: USA: Wyoming | collected...
TCAGCCTGCGGCTCTACTTCCCCGACACGAACGCCTATTACGCCTCGGCGGCCCAGTTCGTCAAGGACTGGTACACCCAGCTCGGCCTCAAGGTGACGACCCAGCAGTTCGACACCACGACCCTGGGAAATCTGGTGCTCCCGCCCGAGGCATGCGACACCCCCGATGGGTGCGAGTACAAGGCCGACTACGACATCGAGCTGTGGGGCTGGACCTGGAACCCCGACCCCAACAGCCCGCTCCAGGTGTTCCGCTGCGACGCGATCGGGTCGGCCTCGGACAGCCAGTACTGCAACCCCGAGTACGACAAGCTGTACGACGCTCAGACGGCCGCCACCTCGGACGAGGAGCGCAAGGCGATCCTGACGCAGATGCAGAACATCCTGTACGACGAGGCCGTCTACGACATCCTCTTCTACGACGCAAACCTGGCCGCATACCGCACCGACCGGTTCACTGGCTGGCAGAACCAGCCACCGAACGGCACGCCGTTCTTCACGTACAGCACGCTCCAGTACACGCTTCTCCAGGACGCCAAGGCAACGCCGCCGCCGACTGCCGCTCCGTCGACGGAGCCGGGATCGTCGGCGACGCCGGAGACCTCCGCGGCCCCCACGCCCGCCCCGGGCGGGGGCGACGGAGCCGGCGGTGACTCGACCGGCCTCTACGTCGCGATCATCGTGGGGGTCATCGTCGTGGCGGGCATCGTCCTCGCGGTGATCTTCCGCCGCCGGCAGGCCCGGGCCGGGGGCGAGGAGGAATAGTCGATCCCCGCGTCGATCCCCTCCCGCGGCGCGTGAACGCACAGTCGACGCAGGGCCGCATGGCGGCCCTGCGTCCTCACGGGAGCGGCGACTCGTGAACGCGCGCTACCTCGCCCGCCAGTCGGCCCAGGCGATCTTCACGATCGTCATGATCGTGCTGCTCAACTTCATCCTGTTCCGGATGATGCCCGGGTCGCCGGACCGGGTGAACCCCCGCAATCCGAACATCACCGTCGAGCAGCGGCAGGCGGCGAAGGCGCGCTGGGGCCTCGACAAGCCGCTGATCCCCGACCAGCTCGTGGCCTTCGTCAGCTCGACCCTCCAGGGCGACCTGGGCTACTCCATGAAGTACCAGGGGCAGCCCGTCGTGGAGGTGATCGGCGACCGGTTCTGGCCGACGATCCTCCTGATCGGCCTGGCGGAGGTGATCGCGATCTTCGGCGGCCTCACTCTCGGGGCCTACACGGGCTGGCGGAGAGGGGGGAAGACCGACAGGGTAGGCAACGGGCTCAGCCTGATCCTCTATTCCATGCCGTACTTCGTGATCGGCATGCCCCTGATCATCATCTTCGCCGCCGGCCTCGGGTGGTTCCCCACCTCGGGCATGCTGACGGCCGGGGCGACGTACACGGGACCACTCGACTTCCTGGCCGACCTCGTGTCGCACCTGATCCTTCCCTTGGCCACGATCAGCCTGGGCCTCATCGGTGGCTACTCGATCCTCATGCGCTCGTCCGTGACGGAGACCCGAGCCGAGGACTACATCGCCACGGCCCGGGCGAAGGGCCTGTCCGACGGCAAGATCCTTCGCGCTCATGCCATCCCCAACGCGCTCCTCCCGGCGGTCACGCTCATCGCCATCAACCTGGGCTACGTGGTCGGCGGAGCCATCACCGCCGAGATCGTCTTCAATTGGCCGGGGTTGGGGACGCTCACGGTGGACGCGCTGAACGCGCGCGACTACCCCGTTCTGCAGGGGATCTTCCTGTTCCTCGGGGTCTCGGTCGTGCTCGCGAACTTCGGCGCCGACATCGTCTACGGCTACCTTGACCCGAGGGTGCGCCGGTGAGCGCCGCGCCGCTGACCGTCGAGGGGGCGCGGCGGGCGCGCTGGCGCCTCCGGCTCCGAAACACACGCCAGTTCGCCAGGCGGTACGCGACCCGGCGAGACGGCATGGTCGGCGCCGCAATCCTCCTCGTCTTCGCGGCGCTCGCGATCGCCCCGACCCTCTTCGTCGGGCCGCTCGAGACCGTGACGACCGCGACCGGCGCACCGCTGGAGCCGCCCTCGCTCGAGCACCTGCTCGGGACCGACGAGGCCGGTCGGGACATGCTCAACCTGACGGTCCACGGGGCCCGGGTTTCCATGGTCATCGGCCTCCTCGCGACGGTCATCACGATCCTGCTCGGCGCGGTGATCGGCATCGTGTCCGGGTTCGTCGGGGGCCGCACCGACCAGGTCCTGATGCGGCTGACGGACTTCTTCCTGGTCCTCCCGACCTTCGTGCTGGCGATCGTCCTCGCCCCGATCATCCTCGACATCGTCGGCACGGACGCAGAGTTCTTCTCGATCCGAGCCACCCTGTTCGTGATCGTCGTCGTGATCGGCCTGACGAGCTGGGCGTCGACGGCGCGGATCATCCGCTCCCAGACGCTCTCGGTGCGCGAGCGGATGTACGTGGACCGAGCCCGGGTCATCGGGGGCGGGCGCGGGCACATCATGCGGCGCCACATCCTGCCCAACGTCATCAACCTGATCGTCGCCAACACCGTGCTCGTGTTTGCCGGCGCGATCTTCACCGAGACGACGCTCGCGTTCATCGGCCTGGGTGACCCATTCTCGCCGTCGTGGGGCCAGCTCCTGAACGCCGCCCAGACGGCCGGCGCCCCCGGGCTCGGGGCGTGGTGGATGATCGTCCCACCGGCGTTCTGCGTTGTCGTGGTGATCCTCTCCTTCACGCTGGTCGGGAACGCCCTCGACGATGTCCTCAACCCGAAGGCGGGCCTCCGCCGATGAGCATCTGGCCCGACCCGACGCACCTGGCAAGGGCAGGGGAGAAGGGCCGCCTCGAGGAGGCCGAATTGCAGGTGGTGGATCCGGCCGCCTTGCAGGGGGACCTCCCGGGCGACATCTCGCCGCCCCCAGGGCAGGCCAAGACGGGGGATCGTCGCGAGCGGTTGCTGCCCCGGTTGGCCGATCCCGATGCCCCGCTCCTCGTGGTCGAGGGCCTCACGACCCATTTTCGGCTCGGCGGACAGACGGTCCACGCGGTCGACGATGTCAGCTTCTCGCTCGAGGACGGGGAGGCGCTCGGAATTGCCGGCGAGTCGGGCTGCGGCAAGACGACCACCGCGCTCTCGCTTCTCCGCCTCCTGCCGTCGAACGCCGAGGTTGTCGGGGGCTCCGTACGGCTGTTCGGGATCGACCTCCTCACGAAGTCGGACAAGGCTCTGCAGCGCTATCGCTGGCGCGAGATCTCGATCATCTTCCAGGGGGCCATGAATGCCCTCAACCCGGTCCAACGGGTGGGCGACCAGATCGCCGAGCCGATGATCGAGCGTCAGGGCCTCTCCAAGACCGCGGCCGCGAAGCGCGCGGGTGAGCTCCTGGAGCTGGTCGGGATCCCGAAGGCGCGGCGGAAGGCGTACCCGCACGAGCTGTCGGGAGGGATGCGTCAGCGGGCGATGATCGCGATGGCGCTGGCCTGCGACCCGGCCGTGATCATCGGCGACGAGCCGACGACGGCCCTCGACGTCATGGTCCAGGCCCAGATCCTGGAGCTCCTCGAGGATCTCCGGGAGAAGCTCGGCCTGTCCCTCATCCTCATCACCCATGACCTCTCGGTCCTGGCTGAAACCTGCGACCGTGTGATGATCATGTATGCGGGCCGCGTCGCCGAGGAGGGGCCGGTCGGGCTGGTCTATGGAACGCCGCGCCACCCGTACACGCAGATGCTGCTGCGAGCCTTTCCGGACGTCCTCTCGGGACGGCGCGACCTGGGGACGATCCCGGGATCGCCACCAGACCTCCGGACGCCACCCCCGGGCTGTCGCTTCCACCCGCGCTGCCCCGCGGCGATGGACGTATGTCGGACGGAGGTCCCCCCGGAGGTCACGTTCGACGACCGGGTGCGCGTTGCCTGTCACCTGTACCCGCCGGGCAGCGACGGCGCCTCTCGGCCGCTCCCTACTGCCGTTGCCGCCGGGGAGCCGACGTGACCGGCCCGGCGCAGCACGGCGCGGAGCTGATCCGGCTGGAGGGCCTGCAGGTCCACTTCCCGATCCGGGGCGGCTTCGCGGACATGGTGCGCCGACGGCCGATCGGCTACGTCCGGGCGGTGGACGGGATCGACCTGACGATCCGGCGCGGCGAGGTGCTGGGCTTGGTCGGAGAGTCGGGGAGCGGCAAGACGACGACCGGCAGGGTCATCGTCAAGCTGACCCGGCCGACGGGGGGCCGCGTCCTCCTCGACGGCGAGGACGTCACCGGCGTGTGGGGCGGCGACGCGCTCCGCCGCTATCGCCGCCGGGTCCAGCTCATCTTCCAGGACCCGTATGAGACGCTCAACCCGAAGCAGACGATCCGGGACTTCGTCATCGAGCCCCTGGAAGTGCAGCATCTTGGGGCGACAGCCGCCGAGCGCGAGGCCCGGGTGCTCGAGGCCATCGACACGGCAGGCCTGCGGCCGGCTACCGACTTCGCCTTCCGCTACCCGCACGAGCTCTCCGGGGGCCAGCGCCAGCGGGTCGTGATCGCCGGTGCGCTCGTCCTCGACCCGAAGATTGTGGTGGCCGACGAGCCGGTCAGCATGCTCGACGTCTCGATCCGGACCGAGATCCTCAACCTGATGCTCGACCTGCGCCGGGGGCGCGACCTCACCTACCTGTTCATCACCCACGATCTGTCGGTGGCCTGGGTCATCGCCGACCGGATCGCCGTCATGTACCTCGGCAAGATCATGGAGCTGGGCACCTCACAAGAGGTGATCAACGACCCGCGCCACCCGTACACCCGCGCGCTCGTGTCGGTCATGCCGACGCCGGAGCCGCCGCAGCCGGGCCGGCGGGCCCGAAGGGTGATCCTGGCCGGCGAGACGCCCGACGCGGTGAACATCCCGCCCGGCTGCCGCTTCCACCCGCGCTGCCCGCTCGCAGAGCAGGCCGGGATCATGGCGCGCTGCCGGACGGAGGAGCCGCCGCTCATCGACCTGGGGGGCGGCCGATCGTCGGCCTGCTGGCTGGCAGAATCCGGGAAGCCGCTGCCGGCCGTGGAGCGCCGGGTCGGGGCGTCGGACGCCGTCGAAGTGCCGTCGGCGTAGGCCGGAGCGCTGCTACCGTGTGCCCCAGGCGTAGACCTGCTTGACCATCCGGAGGTAGACGAACGTCTCCGTCTCACGCACGCCGTCGACGCGGCGGAGCCGCTCGGTGAGGAAGCGCAGCAGGGCGTCGTTGTCCTCGCAGACCACCTCGACGAGGATGTCGTACGAGCCGGCCGTGACGACGAGGTAGGAGACCTCAGGGAAGGCGGCGACGGCCTCGGCGACCTCCAGGAGCCGGTCGGCCTGGCAGCGCACGCCGATCATCGCCTGCTGGTGGAAGCCGAGCTTGAGGGGGTCGGTGACCCCGACGATCTGGAGGATGCCCCGCTGGATGAGGCGGTTGGTCCGGGCCCGTACAGCCGCCTCGGACACGCCGAGGTCCGCGGCGATCCTGGTGAACGCCCGCCGCCCATCCTGCTGGAGGTGCTCGATGATCCGCTTGTCGAGCTCGGACACGTCGGCACCCACCGCGGCCTCATTCGTCCGTCCACGCGCCTGCTGGGCCATCGGATACTCTCGTCTCCCGGGAGCGCGCGCGTCGGTCGGCGCGGCACCGGGCGACCGTAGCAGACGCGAGCCCAGGGGCAAGGGAATCCCACGGGCCGCAACGCCACGCCGGGCCGCAACGCCACGCCGGGCCGCAACGCGAGGCCGCAGTGCCCGGCGATCGTGGTTTCGGTGCTCCCAGGCACCGTTCCGACGCGGCGGCCATTCCCAGGGCGGTCCGGCGTGCGAGAATCCCCGCTGATGCCGGTTTCTGCGTGGCGGGGCACGCGAGCCGGAGAAGGAGAACCGTCACGAACGCCTGGCTCGCGGCAGGGCTCGGCATCATCCTCGTGCTGGATATCGCGCTTCTCTCGAGCGTCCTTGGGCCCGCGCTCGCGCGACGGCTCGACGAGCGGAACGCACAACGCCGCAACGGCGCCGCCGGTGCCGCGCTCGACATCCGGGCGATCGCGGCCCTGGACCCATCCTCCATCCTGGGGGACGGTGTTCCGGCCGCCGCGTACGACCGCGTCGTTCGGGTGGCCAGCTGGTCCTACCTCCTCTCCACGGCGGTCGTCGTCTACGCGACCGGGCTCTGGCCCGACGCGGAGGACCCGCTCCTCCTCGTGCTGGCCATCGGCGGCGCCTTCATCCTCTTCGCCCACGACATCCTCCCCGCCGCCGGCCTGGGCGCGGCCCGCTTCGTGGTGGAGGGCGCGGTCGCGATCACCCTCGTGAGCATCGTCACCTCCCTCACCGGAGGCGCCGCGAGCCCGTTCTTCTACGCCTACCCGCTCGTCGTCGCGGGAGCCGCCCTCGTGGTCCGGCCCCTCGTGACCGTCGCCCTGGCCGGGGTGGCCATCGGCGGCTATCTCGTCGCCGTGGCGGTCGCGGCCGGCGGGGTGGCACCGGACCCGGGATCGCTCGCGATCGTGGCCGTGAACCTGACGGCCCTCGCCCTCCTGGTCTACGTCGCCATGGTGGTCGCCCGCGAGCAGCGGCGGACTCGCGACGCCGCCGTCCGCCTGTCGACCATCGACGCCCTGACCGGGCTCGCCAACCGCGGCTACATCATCGCGGCGCTCGAGCGGGAGATCGACCGGGCCACGCGCTACCAGCGCGGCTTCTGCCTGCTCATGGCCGACCTCGACGGCCTCAAGGAGCTCAACGACACGTACGGCCACCGGGTGGGGGACCGGGTCCTGGCGGCCGTGGCCGGCGTGATCCGGGAGAATGTGCGGCGCATCGACACGCCGGCGCGCCTCGGCGGCGACGAGTTCGTGGTGCTGCTCCCCGAGACCGACCGCGACGGAGCCCGCGTCGTCGCCGACAAGATCCTCGCGGGGGTAGCGGCCGCGGCGCTGGGCGAGCGGGGGGAGTACATCCCGATCGGCGTCTCGATCGGTCTCGGCGAGTGGGTCCCCGGCTGGTCGCCCGACGACATCATGGCCGCCGCGGACGACGCCATGTACGACGTGAAACGGCTCGCCCGCCGGCGCCCGAACGGCCGCACTGCCCTGGAGGCGGTCGGTCCGGGGCGTCCGGCGATCGCGTCCGAGCGCGCCGAGCCGGTCTCCACGGGCGCGGGAAAGGGTCCCCGGCCCGGCTGACGGGCGCCCGCCGCCCCGCGGTGTAGCATCGGCCGCCATGGACGGCTTCACGACGCGGGCGATCCGCGCCGCCACGCGGGCCCCCCGGGTCGACCAGCGGCCGACGTCGGTCCCCATCTACCAGACGGCCACCTTCTCGTCGGCCGACGCGGAGGAGCTGGGCGCGGTCACGACGGGCTCGACCAGGGGCTACGTCTACGCTCGCCTGGGCAATCCCACGGTGGACGCCCTGGCCGACGCCGCCGCGGAGCTTCACGGGGCCGAGGCCGGGTTCGCGGCGGCGACCGGGATGGCGGCGATCCACCTCGCGGTCGGCTCGCTCGTCGGGGCGGGGGACCGGATCGTGGCCACGCGGAACCTCTACGGCACGACGCGCGCGCTCTTCGCCACGGTCCTCGCCCGCTACGGCGTGGAGACCGCCTTCGTGGACCCGGCGGACCATGCGGCCGTCGAAGCGGCCGTCGCCGCCGCGCCGACCAGGGTCCTCTACCTCGAGACGATCTCGAACCCCACGATCGCCGTCGCCGACCTCCCCGCGCTGGCGGCGCTTGGCCACCGGCATGGCGCGGCCGTCGTCGTCGACAACACGTTCGCCTCGCCGGTCCTCTGCCGGCCGCTGGAGCACGGTGCCGACCTCGTCGTCGAGTCGGCCACGAAGTACCTCTCCGGACACTCGGACGTGCTGGCCGGCGTCGTCGTGGGCACGGGCGAGGAGATCGAGGCGGTCCGGGCCCTCCACGTGGAGACCGGCGGCACGCTGGCCCCGTTCTCGGCCTTCCTCGTCCTGCGCGGGATCCCCACGCTCGCCCTGCGGATGGAGCGCCACGCTGCCACGGCCGCCCGCCTGGCCGCCTTCCTGGAGGGCGCCGCGGGGGTGGCGCGCGTCCTCTACCCGATGCTGCCGTCGCACCCCGACCACGTCGTCGCGGCCCGCCTGCTGGCGTCGGGCGGCGGGATGCTGGCCCTGGAGCTCGCCGCCGGCGCCGCGGCGGCCCGCACCTTCGTGGATGCCCTGCGGATCCCCGAGCGGACGGCCTCGCTCGGGTCCATTCACACGATCGTGGTCCACCCGCCGTCCACGACCCATCGCCAGCTGGCCGCGGCTGAGCTCGCGGAGGCGGGGATCGCCCCGGGCCTGCTGCGTGTTTCGGTTGGCCTCGAGGACTGCGACGACCTCCTCGCCGACGTGGCGCAGGCCCTCGAGGCCGCCCGCGCGGCCGGATGACCGCCCTCGCCCGCCCGCGCGGCCGGATGACCGCCCTCGCCCGCCCGGGTCGCGCGATCTACGGCCTCCTGACCTCGGTCCGCTTCGCCGTCGTCCAGATCGTCGCGATCGCCCTCGTGGGCGTCGTGGGGATCATGGTCCGACAGCTGCCCGGCGTCGCCTTTCGATCGTCGGCCGACTACGCCGAGCAGATGGCGATCCTGCGGGCCCGGGTTGAGCCTGCCCTGGGCCCCCTGCCGACGGACCTCTTCGAGGCGCTGGGCCTCTTCCGGGTCTTCACCGCCGGGTGGTTCACCGCCCTCCTCGCCCTCCTCGCCGTCTCCATCGTCGTGTGCACCCTGGACCGGACGCCCGGCCTGTGGCGCTCCGCCCGCGACGTCCGGGTGGTCCAGCCGGACGCGTTCTTCGATCCGGTGCTGCCGGACAGGGCGGTGATCGCCGGGGGGCTCCGCGCCGAGGACGTCCACGCGGCGCTTCGGCGGGCCGGCTTCCGGGTCCGCGTGGCGGAGGGGGCCGGCGGGGCCCGCTTCCTGTACGGCGACCGCCACCAGAACGCGAAGCTGTTCACCCTCATCACTCACGCCGGGCTGGTGGGGTTCATCCTCGCGGCGGCGATCACGAGCCGCTTCGGCTTCGAGACCGCCATCCTCCTGCCCGAGGGCCAGGCGCTCCCGGTCGAGAGCATCGGTTCGGCGGGCCTCGTCTCCGTGAAGAGCCTGGGCTTCACGGCGCCCCGCGACACGGAGGGCCGCTTCACCGACTTCACGACCGACCTCGCCGTCTACCGCGACGGGAAGGAGATCGCGCGCAAGGTCATCCGGGTGAACGACCCGCTCGCGGCGGCCGGCTACACGTTCCACCAGAACTTCTTCGGGCCGGCGGTCGACCTGACGATCCGCGACGGGGCCGGGCGCCTCCTCTGGGCGGGGCCGATCCCGCTCGACGAGGTGAACGCGGGGCGGCCCTACGGGCGCTTCGCGATCCCCGGGCGCGAGGAGGGGCTGGAGATGCTGCTCGGCAAGGACGCCGCCGGCGCCGCCTCGCTGGCCGTGGTCGGCTACCGGATCGTCGGCACGGACGCCGCGGGCGGGCCCCTCGTCGAGACCATCTTCGTGGGGGGCGCCGCCCCGGGCCGGACCTATGTCGGAGAGACGAGCGACCTCCGGATCACGTTCGAGAGGGTGTCCGCATTCTCGGGTGTCATCGTGAAGCGCGACCCGGGCGCCACGATCGTCTGGGGCAGCTTCCTCCTCCTGATCGTGGGGCTCTCGCTGACCTTCTACTTCCCGCGCCGCCGCACCTGGGCCCGCCTGGCGCCGTCGGGGGAGCTGCGGCTCGTTGCCCGGGCCGACCGTTACGTCGACCTCCGTCGCGAGTTCGGGAGGCTCCTCGAGGACCTGGTCGCGCGCCGGCGCGCCGGCTGAGCGCCGGAGCGGCGCCGGAGGCGGTCAGCCCAGGGCCGGGAGGCTTGCTGCAGCCACCGCCTGGCCGTGGCGCTTGTCGCGTTCCGACGGCGCGTGGAACGCGATGCCTTCGTGGGCGGCGGGGTCCTCGGCGCGGAGGACGGCCCGCGCCCGCTCGGCGATCACGTCGCCTCCGACTCCGATCAGCACGCGGCCGAGCAGGAGCACGTGCTCGAAATCGTAGAGATCGCGGTAGTCGAGGAGTGCGTACCCGAGGTAGACGCCGATCGTCTCGTACACCGTCGCCGCGGGCCCGTCGCCCGCCGCCATGCGGTCCTGGAGGTGGACGAGGCGCTCGGGCAGCGGGCAGCTCGCGTCGACCTCGATCCCGGCGGGACCGAGCAGCCGCCCGACGGCCTGTTGGGAGAAGTACTGGACGCCACAGCCTCGGTCGCCCGACCACTCGTCTGCCGGCGCGCCGGGCGCGTCGTCCACGGGCACGAAGGCAAGCTCGTCCAACCACGAGGTGAGCGTCCCCTCGCGGGTCACATAGCCGGCCGCCTGGCTCGAGCCCATCGCGATGCCCAGGAGCCCGCCCGTGCCGGCGGCCATCGAGCCGGCGAGCGCCGTCACCTCGCCATCGTTGACGACGACGAACGGGACGTCGCCCCAGGCGCGGCGGAGCTCGTGGAAGAGCCCCCGGACGCGCGCCTCGAAGCGGTCGCGCGGGACCGCCCGAAAGAGCGAGGCCACGCGCACTTCGTTGTCGACATACGCCCCCGCGGCGCTGCCGCCGATCGCGTCGACACGGGGGAGGTGGCCCGCGGCGCGACAGAGCAGGTCGTCGAGCTGGTCGTAGTGCCACTGTGGATCGTCGTGGGTCGCCGGATCCCACGGGACCTCCTCGCTGAAGACGACCGCCCCGTCGATCACGGCGGCCACCTTCCTGTCGCTGGCCCCGAGGTCGAAGCCGATCCGGCAGCCGTCGAGATGGCCGCCGAGGCGCGTCGTCATGCCCCGCGAGGCGGGCATCTCGGCCCGCGGCGTCTGCACGATCTCCAGCGGGCGGAGGTAGATCTCCGCCATGATCCGGGCGTCGAACTGCCCGGTCGGGTCATCCGCGTGGTGGCGGCGCAGCTCCTTCACCAGGTCCCCCGGGCCGTCGACGTGGACGCGGTGTCCGCCGCGCGCCCAGAGGAGCGTCTTGAGGAGGCGCTCGGCGTGGTGGTGACTGCGCGCCGCCTCGGGGTGGCCGTCGGGCCAGGCGACCGTGGCGTGGCGGCTCACCGTGCCGCCGGGCTGCTCGACCGCGAGCGTCACCGGCACGCCGAGCCCGGAGGCATGGATGCGCTCCTCGAGGGCCTTCCGAGCCCGCCCGGCCGGGCGGAACGACGGGTCGAGCGGGGGCGGGATGCGAATCGAGGTGGCGCTCGGGGTGGTTGGCCTGATCTTGGTCACGTTCTCCATTCTGGCACCGCCACCATGCGCATCGCGCTCGCCGGGCGGCGCGGGACGCGTCAGAATCCCGGGCATGGCCACGCTCGACGAGCTCCGCGGAACCCTCCTGCCGGCCGCCGTGCCGGCCGGGCCGCCCGCGGCCGATCAGGCCGCGCGCGAGATCGCCTGGGTCCGCGTCCTGCGCTCGCGCGTGCCGGCCCTCGACGCGCTCGAGGACGGCGACGTCGTCATCGCCTCGGCGGCCGTCAGCAGCGCCGTGGCGGGGTCGGCCGAGGATGCCGGCGCGCTCGCCGAGGCGCTGGCCGGGAGGGCAGCCGCCCTCCTCGTCACCGGTCGAGACGCGGAGGGAAGCTCGGCCGCGCTGGTGGAGGCGGCCGGCGCGCGCGGGGTCCCGGTCCTGCGGCTGCCCGACGCCGATGCTGCCGCCCTGGAGCGGAGCGTCATCGCCTGGCTCGTCAACCGGCGCGCGGCGCTCGAGGAGCAG
>Ga0315295_10004630_pt1 | contig 11747 bp, 9 predicted proteins | sample YL17G14_0_MG_FD_204453 | JGI IMG/M metagenome (GOLD analysis project Ga0315295, IMG submission 204453) | Sediment microbial communities from Yellowstone Lake, YNP, Wyoming, USA - YL17G14_0 | ecosystem: Environmental > Aquatic > Freshwater > Lake > Sediment | place: USA: Wyoming | collected...
TTCTCCTAACTTAATGATATACCTATTAGAGCAGTCGCAACAACTGTGATCCTATTTCAGCAGCAAGTATAAAATAGCTTTCTCGGTGTGCATGCGATTCTCAGCTTCATCGAATACCACAGATTGCGGTCCTTCGATGACCTCATCAGTCATTTCCTCGCCGCGATATCCTGGCAAACAATGCATGAAGATGGCATCCTTCTTGGCTATCTTCATATTTTTTTCGTTGATCTGATATGGAGAGAAATCCTTAACACGTTGCTCTTTAGTCTTTTCTGGTCCACCCATGGAATGCCAGGTGTTAGCATAGACGATGTCTGCCCCTTGCAAAGCTTCTTCCAAACAATCGGTAACTTTGATTGTAGCACCAGTCTTTTGTACCTGCTCTTTAACGTACTTGGTAATACGATCGGCTGGATCATAACCTATAGGGCGGGCGACGTAAACGTCGAAACCAAGGAGAGCACCAGCGATCATCAAGGTCTGGCACACATTCCACACATCACCAGCGTAAGCCAGTTTTAAGCCTTCGATGCGTCCTTTGTGCTCACGGATGGTGAGTAAGTCGGCCAGCCCCTGGCAGGGGTGGGTGAGATCTGTCAGAGCGTTGATGACGGGTTTCTCCATATAATGTGCGAACTCTTCCACCCGTTCCTGTCCGAAAGTGCGCATGAAAAGCACGTCACAATAACGGTCGATGACTCGAGCGGTGTCCTTAATGGGCTCACCTCTTTTCATCTGGAGTTGTTCAGTCATGGTGAAGAAGCTTTGCATGCCGAGATGGGCACAGGCAGCCTGGAAACTAATGCGCGTCCGGGTGGAAAGTTTCTCGAAGATCATCATTGCGGTTTTACCCTTCAGTACATCGTGAGCTTCACCTTTTCGAAGACGGCCTTTAAGATCAGCGGATGTATCGAGGATATAGACAATCTCGTCTTTGGAGAAATCCATCAATGTCAGAAAATCGCGACCAATAAAAGTATCTTTCTTCATTCTTGGTTTCCTTCCTAATATATTTAAAATCTTATCGTGCTTATCGAACGGTTATATTCAGATTATCTCCTCCCATTTGATAATTTTCACTTTCCATTGTTTCCCAATAGTTCGGTCCCAATAACACATTAGCCAGCCTACATCGTGCGAAAAGTAGCTATGCGCCTATAGATCGTCTCGAATCAACGGTAGTGTTGAGCAGTGGATTCCTCCACCACTCTTTGGGAACTCATTGTAGTCAATTAATACCACTTCTACCCCTGCTCGCTGCAATCTTTCAGCGCTATATATTGCATGGGAGGACATGATAACCTTGCCTGGACGGACGGCTAGGCAATTGACACCAAAAGGACCATCCCGCAAATCGGCGTCCAAGGTACGGATGCCCATTTCCTGGAGACGTTCCAAGAACCACCAGGGTAATTCATGGGGAAATATCAAGGCTAAATCAGCATCAACCATGACCATCGAACCATCTATGTGAAGCCCATAACCCTGATTATCCACACTGAGTAATTCAACACCAAGGGTTTTTAAAACCTCTGCCAATTGGCGAGTGCCCTCATGATTGCTGCGCTGCCCCACAGCCACCGCGGCGGTTTTTTCGTTCAACCAGAGGTAACTTCCCCCTTCCATGAGACCTGTACCATGGATAGTATGCAGAATAGGCATACCTAGCTTTGCAAACATGCGTGTAATGGGCAATTCCTCTCCTCGCCGGTAGCTCACACCCATACGACACACAACCGCTCCACCTTTGACGATAATTGCCGGGTCTCGCGTGAAGCACGACTTGGTCATGTGAGGCAATGGGTCATCCAGGTAAATCACCTCTGCTCCCTCAGAACGTAATGCCTTGACAAGCCCATCATGTTGATCTTGAGCTTTGGCAAGTTCAGGGCGTTTGCGATCGTTCCAATACCACATATTGTCTGGGCCTATCCAGTATTGAAGTTCCTCAACGAATTCTCCACCTGACATCATGGGCTCCCAGTCTTTACCGGGACGACTGACGAGCACCATACGCAGGCGCCCCACGTCATTGTTTACCCCCCATCGACGCCCCCATACTTTCTGTAACATCCCTGGCTCTTCAAATGCTGGCTCGGGTTCACCGCCAATACGGCGATGCAGATTCGTATATGCTTCTTCTGCGAAAAAGTATGTTTTTTCATCCATATTACGCATTCTCCCTTTCTGATAAGTTTAGTTACGCTATCCTGCAATTTTATCCTCATCTAGCAGGTGACAAGCTGCTTGATGTCCACTACCAAGATCAATCATTTGTGGTTCAACCTGGTGGCAGAGATCAAAGGCTTTAGGGCAGCGGGTGTGGAAGTAACAACCAGGAGGGGGAGCAGCCGGGCTGGGCAAATTTCCCTCGAGGACGATCGGCTGTTTTCGTTTTAGGGGATCCACATTCGGCGTTGAGGATAGCAAAGCCTCGGTGTATGGGTGTTGGGGGTTGGTAAATATATCTTCAGCAGAGCCTATTTCCACTATCCGGCCCAGGTACATGACGGCAATATGATCACTGAGATACTCGACGATGCTTAAATCATGCGAGATGAACAGATAGGTCAGGTTCGCCTCCTCCTGCAATTCCTGTAACAGATTGAGGATGCTCGCCTGCACGGAAACATCTAATGCACTGGTCGGTTCGTCCAACACCAGGAGTTTGGGATTGAGGGCTAAGGCACGAGCGACGGCGATGCGCTGCAGCTGGCCTCCAGAGAACTCATGCGGGTAACGATAAAGGTGTTCTTCATGCATGCCGACCTTCTGGAGCAGCTCCAGTACCCGTTCTGTCAGTTCTTCGCCCCTCACCTTCGCATGTGTTATCAGCGGCTCGGCAACCAGGTTGTGCACAGAGAGGCGAGGATTTAATGATGAATACGGATTCTGGAAGACCATCTGCATGTGCTGCCGGCGGTCGCGCAGCTCCTTCGCACTTAACGCTAAAACGTTCTCCCCAGCAACCCAGATCTCACCAGCTGTCGATGGGATGAGACACATGATACAACGCCCCAAGGTGGTCTTGCCACAGCCGGACTCACCCACTACACCGACGGTCTTGCCGCACTCGATGGACAGGTTCACTCGATCCAGCGCCTGTACCACCGTCGAGCGCCGGCCAAAAAGACCTTTACGTATTTCAAAGTGCTTGGTCAATCCCTTCACTTCGACCAGCGGCTCCTTCAATTGTACGCCTCCCTGTCACCTGACGGAATGTGCAAGAAACAAGCAACGGTGTGCCCTTCACCAACAACTTGCAAAGAGGGCTTCTCCACCTGGCAGATATCCATTACATGTGGACAGCGAGGGTGGTAAGCACACCCAGGTAGAGGGTTCAATCCACTCGGCACCGAACCAGGGATGTCCACGAGTCGCTGGCCACGCGATTCAGCTTGAGGAACTGCAGCCAGCATCGCCCGGGTGTAGGGATGCTTCATGTGCTGGAAGACATCGATGGTATTACCCACCTCAATCAGGCTGCCGGCGTAAAGAATACCAACCCGGTCGCAAGTTTGTGCCACAACCCCTAGATTGTGGGTGATTAAGAGGATGGAAAGCCCGTGTGTTTCTCTCAACTTGATCAGCATTGTCAGAATTTGTGCTTGAATGGTGACATCCAACGCCGTAGTGGGTTCGTCAGCAATAAGCAGCTCAGCTCCAGAGGAGAGCGCCATGGCAATCATCACCCGCTGCTGCATGCCGCCACTCAGCTCGTGAGGATACATCTTCATGATTTCGGCTGGCGATGGTAAGCCCACCGCTGCCAGGGTTTCCTTTGCCAGATCCTCCGCTTTGCCTTTTCTCAGACCCTCATGGTGACGGATGATGATGGTAATCTGATCGTTGATTGAGAAGACAGGATTGAGGCCGGCAGTTGGGTCCTGGAAGACCATGGCAATCCGCTTACCGCGTACTCGCTGCATCTGGGCTTCGTCCAAGGAGAGCAAATCGTCCCCACCCAGGTTGATACGCTTTGCTTCAATTTCACCAGGTGGAGGTATCAATCGGAGCAGTGCAAGGCTAGTGACCGACTTTCCGCAGCCGGTCTCACCAACCAGGCCAAAAACCTCCCCTTTCTGAATCTCAAAAGATATGCCGTTGACCGCATGTACCAGCCCGGCATAGGTGCGAAAACGCACATATAAATCTTCAACAGACAGTAGGACTGCTGACATCAGCCGAGCCTCCGGGTGTGCGGATCCAACACGTCACGGATACCGTCTCCTAACAGGTTCATTGACAGCGCCACCAGGAAAATGGATAAGCCGGGAAAGGTCGCATCCCAGGGAGCGATGAGCATATAAGCCCGGCCCACATCAACCATCTTGCCCCAATCGGGCGTCGGCGGTTGGACCCCCAGGCCGAGAAAACTCATAGTGGCACCGGTCAGGATTGCTGCACCGACATCGATTGTCGCCTGTACCAACACGGGTGTGGTCACATTGGGTAACACATGCCTGGTGATAATTGTCAGATTTCCCACCCCAATTCCCCTGGCAGCTTCGATGAAAGCCCTTTCCTTCAATGAGAGAGTCTGAGCTCTCACGATGCGGGTGTACCACGGCCACCAGACAATCGCCATGGCGATCATCGCATTGGTGAAGCTGGGACCCAACGCAGCCGCGATGGCGATAGCTAACAATAGAGCCGGGAATGAAAGAAAGACATCGGTGATACGCATGATGACCATATCCACCCAGCCACCAAAATAGCCTGCCAAAGCGCCAAGGGGCATGCCAATCGCGATTCCGAATGCCACCACCAGGAAACCGATGCTGAGAGAGGTGCGTCCACCGAACAAAATGCGCGCCAGACCATCCCTACCCATACGATCCGTGCCTAAAGGATGTTCCCGGCTGGGAGGCGACAGTTTCTCAGCGATGTTTGGTTCACCGCGCCCTTGCTCTGGATAAGGTGTGAGGTGTGGAGCGAAGATTGCTCCCAAGATGAAGATTAAAATGATCAGCAGGCTAATTAGCGCTAACCAGTCCCTACAGAAAGCACGTCCCATCAGCCCGTACTCCTCCCACTGGGACTTCCGCTTGCGAGCCCACGAACCAAACCAACGTTCAACCATTGATGTCATAGCGCAATTGCCTCCAGTCTCTCCCGAATCCTTTCCTTCTATGGCCCATAGATCAGCTCACGCATACCCAATTGGTTTATTCAAGTGCAACGCGAGGATCGATTGCCGTTTGCAATAAATCGATAGCAAGATTGATAAAGACATAGAGCACAGTTACGAACAGCGTGACAGCCATGATCACCGGGAAATCAGCCGTCAGGATGGCCTTGGTGACATAATTGCCCATACCCGGCCAGGTAAAGATCACCTCCACAACGATGGCTCCTGTGAGCGCGTAAACAAACCCCAGGCCTAGCAGGTTTAGGGTGGGAATGATGGCATTACGTAAGGCAAGTCGAAAAATGACTATGCGATTTGGCAGCCCGGCAGCCCGGGCAGCAAGGATGTACTTCTCCGACAGGACTTCAATAATATTGGAGCGGGTCATACGAATCGTCAGACCGATATCATAAAGCGCCAATGTCACGCCGGGAAGGATAATGTGGATCAGCGCGTCCTTGAAGGCAATCCAGTTGCCGGTGAGAACCGTGTCCACCAGATGGAAGCCCGTGATATGTTGCACTGGGTGGTAGAGAATAATTTCCCTGGCCACGCGGCCGCCAATAGGTAAAAGGTGAAGCTTACTGAAGAAGAGCAGAATAAGAAGCAGTCCCAGCCAAAAGGTTGGCATCGAAGTGCCCGCAATAGAGAGTACCCGGCTGGCATGGTCAAACCAGGTATTGCGCTTAGATCCAGCGGTTACACCGATGGGGATACCTATGAAAACAGCCAGCGACATGCTGAAGAATACGAGCTCCATTGTGGCAGGTAAATATACCCTCAAGTCTCGCAAAATGGGTTGGCGAGATTGTATTGAGACACCCAAGTCTCCATGTAGTAGGTCACCCATGTACCGTAGGTATTGCATGGGCAAAGGGAGATCCAAACCCAGTTTCTGGGTTGCTTTTGCGATCTGCTCTGCTGTGGCGCGTGGACCAACCCATGTCCTCGCAGGATCAGAGGGCACGACACGAGCGATGATGAATGTGATGATAGAGACACTGATGATCACGAGTACAGCAAGCCCTAACCGTTTTAAAATGTATTCACCTCTCCTCATAGCAGCTCCGATCTTATGAATTATTCCAGTAAACATGCCAGATATTTATTAGTGAAAGCTCACTTGGGCCGCCGTCTCGGCAGTGATTCAGCACCGAGACGGCGTTTTGAACTTATTTTGCAGAGGAAACTACCTGAATGAAGTAAATGCTCCGTACTGCCGTCCAGCTAGGATTGGTTTGTCACTGGCTGCGTTTCAGGTCATACCAGAAGACGACAGACGTATAGGCCGGGTTAGGAACAAAGCCTTCGATATCGGACCTCACGTACCAGGTTTTGACCTCGTCGTAGGTAAACAATGCCGGGGCATCCTCGATCAAGATTGCCTGGGCTTTTTTGAACATCTCCACCGCGGCTTTCCTATCGGACGCAGATACAGAGTAGCCATCTGCAACCAGCTTATCTAACTCGGGGTTGCAGTAATAGCTCCAATTGTAGAAGATTTCCTCTTCACACATCCATTCCAATTGCATGAAAGCAAATGGGTGAACGATATCTTGCCACCAGCTGAACTCTACCAGATCGGGTGCTTCTTTTGGTGAGGATCTGGATCGTGCATAGAGAGCCTCCGTAGTCATGGGTATGATCTTCAGTTCAATGTTCAATTTAGCCAGTTCCGCCTTCCACAGCTCTGTGCTTTGTTCCATCTCACCAAACCCAGCGAAAATGGTAATTTCCAATTCAAAGCCGCCGTCGGGATAACCCGCTTCGGTCAGCAGTGCCTTTGCTTTCTCCAGATCATAGGAATATTGGAAACAATCATTGCACTGCCCCCATATACCAGGCGGTACAATGCCGATCGCCTGGACGCCATAGCCACCCAAGACGGAGTCGATAACAACCTGATATGGATACGTGTAGGATAGGGCCTGGCGGACGAGTTTATTGTCGAGTGGCGGGTGCTTTGTATTGATGGGTATGTAATGGACTACAAAGGTGTTCTCCTCGACGAGTTTGATGTCATCGCGCGCTTCGAACAAGGGGCGGTTCTCTTGCGGAATCCCCCAGCTTATATCGGTTTCACCCGATTCGATCATCTGTTGGAGGACAATCGCATCCTCGACGACATCAAGGATTACGCGGTCGAACTGTCCCGGTTCCCAGCCACGCCAGTAATCATCAAAGCGTTTAAGGACCACGCGTTTGCTTCGCTCCAGGCTCTCGATCATATAAGGCCCAGTGCCTGTATCATGGCCCTCATTGAACCAAACACCATCCGCTGCAGCATATTTCTCTGTGGTCGTTGGGCTAAGAATAAAGACGGTGTAGGTGGAGGCGGTGACGATGTCCATTGGGGCAGGCCATTTCAGAACGAATTTGACGGTGTAATCATCCACCACGACGATCTCAGAGATTGGTTCCAAGATATAAGCACCGCTTAGAGACAACTTCAGAGATCGCTCATAGGAGTACTTGACGGCCTCAGCGGTGAAATCGGTTCCGTCGTGGAACTTGACACCCTCACGGAGGTGGAAAGTCCACTCGGTGCCATCCTCGTTTGATTCCCAACTGGTGGCCAACCTGGGCATCGAAACTTGCGTGTCCTCTACCGGAGTGTAGGTGAGAGTTTCGTAGACGTTATTCCATACCTGGATCTCTGAGGCGCTTCCCGAGGCAGGGTCTAAATCTAGGAAATCCTCAGGCTGAGCATAACCCCCTACGATCTCTGTTTTTTCGGGCTCCGTGGTTGCCGGCTGCTCCGCTTTTGTCGCTTCTGGTTCTGGAGCTTTTGTCTCTGGAGCCTCTGTCACCTTAGCCTCGGTCTCTGGCGTGGTTGCCGGAGCCTCCACAGTGGCTTTCGGTCCACAGGCCGCGATGAGCATGGAGAGGATGGCGAGGGTAGTGAGTAAAAACATCATGTGTTTAATCTTAATATGCATTTCATTCCTCCTTGGTTAGTTTGACTAATGGGTTTTAACACGAATTTTTAAGTGATCTCTAGCCGATCTAATTGGATAAACATCACCTCCTTCCCGGATTCCCACAATGGAGAGTAAATATTCCCTCCATTAATCACCCAATCACCCGAAAACCACGTCTCCATCAAAAACAGTCATGACGACCTTTGTTTCAAGAATCTGGCTGGGGTCTATTGCAAGGATGTTCTCGCTCAGGATACACAGATCTGCCAACTTGCCGACAGTAATGGAGCCCTTGCGCTTCTCCATGTACTCGGCATAAGCGCCTTCTAGTGTGTAGCTGCGGATGGCCTGCTCTACGGTTAAGCTGTGCTCTGGATAGGGCAATGGCTTTTCATCTGCTATCTGGGGAGGTGTTCTGGTCACGGCTGCGAAGATTTGCTTGAGAGGGTCTGGCTTTTCCATGTCGACGCATGGCCAGTCGGTACCAAAGATTAGATGAGCACCGCAATCGACGAAGGAGCGCCAGGCGCAGACATATTTTCTGCGCTCTGCGTCCAGCCGCGTTTTGCTATAATCATCAGCTTGAGGTGAACAATAATGGACAGGCGTCATAGAAGCGATTACGTTTAAGGAGGCGAAACGTTCGAAGTCTGAAGGATGAACCAGTTCATTATGCTCAATCCTGTGACGTCGGTCTCGCTCCCCGTTCACTCGCGCTGCCTCCTCATAAATATCCAATACCTCTCGCACCGCCCGGTCTCCGATGGCATGCGTGATAATTTGAAAGCCTTCTTTATCTGCCTTAAGCACTTTCTCTGCTAACTCCGCCGGGTCGATGACAGGATATCCGCTAGTATCGGGGGCATCATTGTATGGCTCCAACATCCACGCACTATGATTGCTCATGACTCCGTCCATGAAGACTTTCAAACCAACCACGTTGACTTTTTCGCTCCCCTTACAGCGTTCACGCGCCCATTGAGCATTTTCGAGGCCGTCCACCAGCAATGGCCAGTGATTAATACGCAGGTTCATTTGTCCAGCTTCAGCCAGCCTTGCGGTGAGCTCAATATTCTCCGCTCTTAGCTCCATGTTGCCCATGCTGGTGATCCCCAGTTGACTGAAGCCTTCGATCTGTTTGGATAGCAATTTAGTAAGTTCCTCATCCGAGGGACGTGCAGGATATGGGACCGACGCATGGGCGTTCTCAAATAGGACCCCCGTGGGATACCCGCTCCCCTCCCTGAGTATGGTTCCACCGTCGGGATCAGGCGTACTGGCATCATAGCCGAGTCTCTCGATAGCCTGTGTGTTGACCCAGGCAGTGTGGAAGTCGATGTCGTATATTACCACCGGGCGTTTATTCTCTGCTACATCCAAATCTGCCCGCGTCGGCCATTCGCCCTGGAAGAAGTTGGGAAACCAGCGTAAGCCGCGTAACCAGTCATTATCAGGATGGTCTCTGGCATTTTTTTGTAGCCGTTTTTGAATCTCTTCCAGAGAATACACGCGATACAAGTCCAACATGGTCGCTGACATGATTGTATATTCCATGAGGTGATAGTGGCAATCGTTAAATCCGGGCAGGACCAATTTCCTTTCCAGGTCATAAACCTTTGTCCCAGACCCAATGAGGGGCTCCATTTCCCCATCCTGGCCAACGGCAATAATTTCATTCCCCCGGATGGCTACCGCTTCGGCGCGCGGCAAACTGCTATCTACGGTCCAAACGGTAGCATTCTTCAGAATGAGATCAGCTCGTGGATAGTCCATTGATTGTCTCCATGTATAATCATTCTATAGTACCCACTTCTGGTAAAGCAATGGTTGATCAAAGCTTGGGTCCCCAGGCAGGTAACAATTCCGGTTCGCGAAAGTTTTTGGGAAACGGCTTGGCGTAATCTCTGTCCTTTTCTATCCAGGTATCCAACCACGGAGAATGGTCAACGCTCACCGCCAGCTCATAAGCAAAGGACTTGAAAGTACTAGGAATTGCACCCGCCTGATACATTCGATTCAAAGCAGGGCGCGGGTTTGGCTCGGTGGTGTACAGGCAATCTTCCAACAGGAAGACATGGTATCCCATATTCAACAACCCCAAGGTCGATTGCATTATACATACATCGGTCTCAGCACCTGCAATTGCAATTTGCTCCCCAGAAAGTTTCTTGATTGCTTCTAGAATGGTGGGTTCCAAACAACAGTTATAGGTACGTTTCGTGAAACGTTGTCCTTCTGCTGGGAAAACTTTTTCAAGCCGTTCCGGAAACATCCCGTTTCTGTCAACAGGATGCTCAAAGGTCGCAATGGTGGGCAAATCCATCCAATCTGCCAGTAGAAACAGATTCTCCAGCCGTACTAACTCCGGTTCCTGAGGCAGGTCAACACCTGTCCAGTTTATGCGTTGGACATCGATCAGCAATACAGCTAATTGTGATCGTTCGAGCGTGGCGATGGTCATGGTTCTTAATCTCCTTCCATCTCACCAATAATGGTTACCCGGTACAATGCTTCGACGGTTTTAAATCACCCCATGAGCAGCCAAGCAGGCCTCTACCGAAACCTTATGGATACGCAGCACCTCTTCAACATCCTCATCGCTGTGTGCCGTCGACAGGAAAGCTAGGTGGAGCCAGGGGATAAAGACCCCATTCAAGCGTAAGTAGAGCTGGAGATCACTCAAGGCATCCAGCCGGCCAAGCAGATCGCGCGGCTTCGTAATCGGCGAATCTTTTAAATGGATTTGGAACATGGAACCCACACCGGTCATGAAGGCAGGCCAGTTCTTCTCTTTGGCGTATTCATTGAACCCGTTTCTCAACCGATCGCCCTTCTTCTCCAGCTCTTTATAGATTTGCGGGTTCTTCCTCAGGTGACTCAACACCGCATTTCCCGCAGCCAGGGTCAAAGGATTACCGCTGAAGGTACCCGCGATGGCAAGGGATATATCACCTTTGAGGACCGTATCCATGACCTCAATTGAACAACCAACAGCGCCAATGGGTAGGCCTCCCCCAATGAGTTTCCCATAAGTGGCCAGATCAGGTTTCACTCCATAGAACTCCTGCGCTCCACCCAGAGCCAGACGGAAACCGGTGATAACCTCATCAAACATCAGCGGAACACCGAAGCGTTGGGTGACTTCCCGTAGCTTCTGCAAGAACTCTTTGCTGGTGGGGATGGTACCTGTACCGAAGACTGGCTCGATCATTACGCCTGCCAGTTCAGAAGCGTTTTCTTCAATCAGTTCAAAGGCATGCTCATTGTAGGGCAGCACGAGAATTGTGTCTTTGATGGCATCCGGAATCCCCGCTGATTCTGGAATGGGATTAGGTCGTTCGGCAGGACCCATCTCCTCCGGATGGATACCCACACTCCAACTGACGTAGTCATGCCAACCATGGTAAGCCCCTTCAAATTTGGCAACTTTGTCCTTCCCTGTGAAGGCGCGCATAACACGGATTGCCTGCATGGTAGCCTCAGTACCCGAATTGCAGATCAACACCCGCTCGGCGCAGGGGATGCATGCGATAAGCTGTTCGGCGAAACTCACTTCCAGGGGGTGTGGCGTGCCATAAACGATACCACTCTCCAATTGTGCCTGTATCGCCTCTACCACCATGGGGGGACGGTGACCCAGGAAAAGTACACCGTAAGCTATGCAACAATCGAGATAGCGGTTCTCATCAACG
>Ga0315295_10004631_pt1 | contig 11747 bp, 7 predicted proteins | sample YL17G14_0_MG_FD_204453 | JGI IMG/M metagenome (GOLD analysis project Ga0315295, IMG submission 204453) | Sediment microbial communities from Yellowstone Lake, YNP, Wyoming, USA - YL17G14_0 | ecosystem: Environmental > Aquatic > Freshwater > Lake > Sediment | place: USA: Wyoming | collected...
CGGAATCCTGGCTCTCAAAGAGACCGAAGGTTGGCGGGTCGCGTCCGCGCATGGGATTCCACCAGCCTTTTTAAGTTATTTGGAGCCTCTGTTAGCAGAAGAAAAAGCCTCCGAATTAAACCTGGTGGAACTCAACCGTATGTTAAAGGAATTAACCTACACTGCCAGTATGGGGTTATTAAATGGCGTTGGTATCCCTCTTGGAACGCATGGAAAGATCATCGGTGTAATTTTTATCTTCCGGAGTTACCCGGATATGTTTTCAGCCAATGATAAATTATTGCTGCAATCTTTTGCAGACCAGGCTGCCATCGCGGTCTTTAATGCTCAACTCTATAGCCAGATCCGGTATGAAAAAGGGCGTCTTGATGCGCTGGTTGATTCTGCAGCGGATGGGATTCTCATCCTCAATGCTGATCACACGATCGAACGGTGCAATATTGCCTTTGAAAAACTCTATGGGCACCCTCGCAAAGAAATCCAATCCAAAGCACATTCTGAAGTGATCCGTTGGGCCCATCGACCGGAAGGATTGACCCTCGAAGATGCGGAAGCGGATGGTTGGCCTCTCACCACGAATGCATACCTGTATGTTGAAGGCGATCTCCAGAGACCAGAACCCCCATCTTTAGCGGTGGGAATCACCTATGCGCCTCTCCTGGCTCCGGATGGAACAATCCGGAATGTCATTGCCACGGTTCGTGATATCACCAAGTTCCGCAATGCGGAACAGATCAAGAACACGTTTGTATCCATCGTCAGCCATGAACTCAAAACTCCCGTTGCCCTCATCAAAGGCTATGTCAGTACTCTCCGCAGGGAAGATGCCAAGTGGGATAAGAATATAATAAAGGATAGCCTGGCGGTAATCGAAGAAGAAGCTGACCATTTAGCTGCAATGATCGAGGATTTACTTGATGCTTCTCGATTGCAGGCTGGAGGCTTGACCCCGAATCTCTCCGAAATATCCATCCCTTCCCTGGTAGAAAGACTCGCCGAACGATTCCGTACCCAGACCGATAAACACAAGATTGTTGTTGATTTTCCTAAAATTTTCCCTTTCATCCTATCCGATGAATACCGTATTTCCCAGGTTATTTCGAATTTGGTATCGAACGCAATTAAATATTCCCCTGGCGGTGAAATTCGTATTAGCGGGCAGGTCCGGCAAGATCAAGTGATTATCACGGTTGGAGATGAAGGGCCGGGAATTGACCAGGCTGATATCCCGTATATCTTCGATCGGTTTTATCGTTCCGATCAGGCAGTCCGCCAGACCAAAGGGGCTGGTCTGGGGCTTTATTTGGCAAAAGCTATTATTGAAGCCCATGGAGGGCGTATTTGGGTAGATCCACAACCTGATACGGGGGCTCGCATTTGCTTCTCCCTGCCCCGTTCTCGCAAATTGGGGTAAGATAGGCCGTTTGAATAGTAAGACAAAATTTAATCAAGAATTGAGATCATACATGCCTCCTCAAAAAACCCAGATTTCCTGTCCGCGTTGCCACAAGCCAGTGGTTGCTCAAATTGAACAACTCTTTGACATTACCAGCGACCCGGGTGCGAAACAACGTTTATTGGGTAATATCTCAAATTTTGCCGTTTGCCAATCATGCGGCTATAACGGTCCGCTTGCTACGCCCATCGTCTATCATGATGCGGGTAAAGAACTCCTGCTTACCTTTTTTCCGGGGGAACTGGGAATGGCTGTCAATGACCAGGAAAAACTTATCGGTCCGCTCATCTCCCAGGTTACGAGCCGCTTGCCTCCAGAAAAACGCAAAGCCTACCTCTTGCAACCTCAAAGTTTCCTAACCTATCAGAGTCTTATCGAGCGAATCCTGGGAGCCGACGGGATCACTCCAGATATGATTCAGGCCCAACAAAAACGGGTTTCGTTGGTCGAACAACTCCTCGCTGCAACCTCCCCGGAACTCAGGACTGGGATCTTAAAACAAAATACATCCCTACTAGACGCAACATTCTTCTCAATTTTCAGCCGTTTAATGGAAGGAGCAATCGCTTCAAACCAGAAACTAGCTGTCAGCGCCATGGAGGCAATCCAAAAGCAACTTCTCGAGGAGACTGAATACGGGCGAAAGGTCGCCTCTCAATCCAATGAAATCCAGGAAGCCCTTAAGACATTACAGGCGGCCGGAAAGGAACTCGACCGTTCCAGGCTTCTCAAAATCTTGATAGAGGCTCCAAGCAATGACCGCCTTAACGCTTTGGTTAGTTTTACCCGTCCGGGATTGGATTACCTTTTCTTTCAAAGCCTCACGGAGCGGATCGAAAAATGTTCAGGAGAAGAACGCAAGAAGCTGGAGACATTGCGCACAAATTTGCTTGAGATCACCCGCAAGATCGATCTTCATGCTGAGGAGGAATTTAAACACGCAGAGGCGCTTCTTGAAGAGCTCGTTTCCTCTGAGAATCCTGAACAGGCCACTTCCGATCATTTGGATGAAATCAATGATATTTTTATCCAGGTTCTCAATCGATCCCTCCAGGAGGCAAATAAGAAGAACGATGGCTTCAGGATGCCGAAACTTCAACTGATCGCCTCCGTAGTGCAAAAGGCAAGTGCTCCACCTCCAGAATTGGCTTTGTTGGAGGAAATGTTAGCATCCGCGGATGAAGTTGCTTTAAATCAATTGATCGAACAACATGCTGCGGAAATCACCCCGGAATTTCATGCCATGGTAGCAAGTGTTGTTGCGCGGACCGAGGAAAAAGCCGGCGAAAAACCAACTGGAAAGGAGGCTCAAATGCTCGAACGACTCCAATTAATTTACCGGTCAACCCTCAAATTATCCATGAAAAAGAATCTGGGATGAGATGAAGGTTAATTCCGGTTATTAATATTCAATTGCTACTATTCATTCAGGGATGGATTATCCAGTCGAATACCGTGACCACGTAGAGTAATAATATAATTATGCGTGTGGTCAATCGAGGCGATGCGATCGCGCAAACGGCGAAGCAGCGCGTCGAGCGCCTGGTCGGAAACACCCGCTGCTTCTTCTTCACCCCACACTTCACTAATCAATTGATGCCGGTCCACCACCTGCCCATGATGGTCGGTAAGCACTCTCAGCACATGAAATTGCAGGGCGGAAAGAGGGGGATCAATTAATTGTTCGTCCACCCATACTCTGCGGGATCGCAGATCCAAACGTAAGCGCCCGGTGGTTTCATCGGATTCGGTTAATGGGACCGTCGCATCCGATGTCAAATAAAGGAATTGTTGCGCCAGGGCGATTTGAACTGTATCCCCATCCTGCAAAGTTACCTGTCCAACCACAGGGGTTCCATTTCGATGGACACCGTTCTTGCTGCCTAGATCCTCCAGTATGATCCCTTCCTCTGTGGGTGTCAGGCGGGCATGGAAATGCGAGACTTGCCTGTCAGGGATTACCACTTCACAACTGGGTTCGCGCCCAATCGTAATTGGTTTATTGAGGGTCCAGCGGACTCCTTTTAGAGGGCCTGTTTGTCCGATCAATAACGGCGCATCATCCAAGGTAGTGTCCATGGAACATTGCTCCTGGAAAAGTGATTATACTTCAGGATTCTAAAAGACGCTTATAATTAGAAATGGTTGAGATCGTAGATGCAGCGTTGATCAAACTACGCCGAAATAGTATTCAGCGTTGCATTACCATCATCTGCATTCATTCCAAATAGGATCGCCATGCCTGTCGCTCTCAAAACCGGCGAGGTACTGCGAGGCCGTTATCGAATCTGCGAGCGCATCGGTCAGGGAGGTATGGGGAATATTTATCTCGCTGACGATCTGCGGCTGGAAGGACGCCGCTGTGCTCTCAAAGAAGTCGAACACGACCGAACCGTCCCTACCAATCTGATCAAAGAGGCTCGTAAGCAATTTCTACAGGAAGCCACTGTTCTCGCGCGCCTTGATCATCCCAACCTGCCTAAAGTCTCGGATTTCTTCTCGATCGGTCCACGTGATTACCTTGTGATGGATTACATACCAGGTAAAGATTTGCGCTTGCGGATGTTGGATGCCAAGCAAAAGGGGGCTTTTCTTACGGAAGAAGATGTGATCATTTGGGCCAATCAACTCGCTGATGCCCTATCATATCTTCATAACCAGAACCCGCCGCTCGTCCATCGGGATGTTAAACCGAGCAATTTGAAGATCACTCCCAACGGGCTTCTCAAACTCGTGGACTTTGGCTTGGTTAAGGCGCTTGTCCCTGATGAAATGACTATTACCGTCATCCAGGGGCGAGGGACTGCTCTCTACACGCCGCTCGAACAATATGGTGGGGATGGTTTGCACACCGATATCCGTAGTGATATTTACGCATTTGGTTGTACACTTTACCACTTGATGACCAATACCCCGCCAACTGATGCCCGGGACCGCTTCTTACACCCCTCGAGTTTATCAAGACTCAGAAAACTTAACCCATCCATCAGCCTTCGTTCGGAACGTGCGATCTTGTGGGCCATGGAATTACACCCTGATGATCGTCCTGATTCGGTTGAAGACCTCCGTCAATTACTAAATGGCACTCGCGATATTCCAATTCCCCAACAAGGAAAAGACTCCTACCGGAATTCCATACCCCGTATCTTAAAAGGCGGTCCGGAACAAGCTTTATTATGGATTTCTGGTAGCCTGTTAGTTATCAGTCTGATAGCTTCGTTGATCTCGTAAAATACTTCTGCCAAATCATTGCTGTTCCGAGACCTATCAACCCACCGATTATTTCCAGGGAAACCAATCCTGTCCATTCAAATTTCTGGAGGAATGGAGCCGCACCGGGAAGATGGACAGCAAGATATGTATATGCGATCAATCCTCCCGTGATGATGGAAAAACCCCACCGAACCCCCCAGCGAGTCGAATAATATCGCTGTCCTACCCAGAAGCCGAGTAAACCTAACGCTCCAAGAAGGAGTACGGTCCCAAACCAGCCGGCTGCACCGGGGTTTCCTTTTGCGATTGGGGGAATAGTATCCACGCCTGGGGTTACGATGACCTCGGGTGTCGAGGTCTCGTTTACCAGCGGAGTCGGAGCAACCACTGTCACACTATATCCTTCTCCAGTGACATCCAATTGAAGAACAACCGAGGTCAAAGCAGGATCACTTTCTGCACGGATTTCGACCAGTCCAGGTCGGTTGATGCTGAACGAAGCACTTGCCGATCCCGATTGAGTAACTGCGTCGATTTGCTGGACAACCCCCCCTTCTCCACTCAACGAAATATTGAATCGGACTCCAGTTCCATCCGGGACAGGATGACCATTATGATCATTAATAATACCTGTCCGAACCGTCACCGTGTCACCGGTGCGAAAGGAAGGTGTTGAGGTTGCTTCTGGTGCCGGTGGAACGGTTGCTATTGGTGCGCTGATTGGTTCCATGGAAAGATTAATAATCTGGTTTGGATCAGGAGTGGTGGCAGTAAACAGGTCGTAACCTATTCCAGCCACAGACACAGGCAATGAACCAATCGGGGCGATTTCACGGAATAGAAGCCTCGCTGCCACTTCTACAAAAGGTGCTGTTTTGCTGTAGAGACAATAGTAGGCAGTCAATTTGGAGATATCGGTGGCATCCAGGTAGTAAGGAGCGTTGAAGGCAAAAACAACTATTCGTTTATCTCTTAACAGATCCTGGCGCTCGGAAAGGAACCTGCGTAATTGGGTTGTCTGGTCCTTTCCAGGTTCAGCATCCAACATATTTATGACCACCCATTCTGCCTGGCGGATGGAATTTTCTAACTCTGCGTCACCTGGACCTCCATTTAGTATGGAATCCAAACTTGAAAATGAATATGAGATAAGACGGCTTGATCTGACCTGCCCGCCAGCCTGGGGTCCGTACAGGCGCAAGATCACATTCTGCAAAGCATCCACTTCAAGCATGGAACTCTCCATGCAAGTACTGCATTGCTTTCCCATGCGGGTATCTGTCAGAAAAACGATCTGGTCACTCATCACTGGGGGCGATGGGAGGATCGTATCCAGATCAGGAATATTCGGGCTTACAAGGGTGGCAGACTCTCTGGCAACTTCAAATGTCACAGCCTGGGATTGTCCAATGGATGATAATTTTCCAATTGAAGGGCTGACATAAGATGGCTCAAAAATATTGAATTTTCGGAATTTCACCGTCAGGATGCGCAGGACAGAATCATCCACTCGTTGGGCAAAGGCTGGATCTTCCCGGTATTTTTGTACGAAGAAATCGATAGCCCTGACAACCGTGGTGTAATTATCAGGCGCATCACTTGAAATAATATTTCCCATGAAAAGTAGATCATTTCCAGCAAGAAAAGCATCCCTCGCTACTAGCCTGGCAAAGAAAGACTGCCCGCCGGGATCATAAAACCGGTGGACGGTCTGACTGCCAAGGTCGTCGCTCACCATTAATCCACCAGCATCCCGCCATGAAGCGAATTGCGGAAGGGAGAGGATCTCCGTAAGAGCCTGCGCGTCAAAGCTTACCGGACGTGTGATAGAGCGGATGTTACCTTGAATTCCCTGGTAACGGATATGAGATACCAGTAATCCATCTGCAGTGCTCTCCGGAGAGGATGCACTTCCTGTCACTGAGAAAAAAGGAGCCAATTCGATTTGTTTTAATTGTTCAAGAGATTTTCGAACTGTCGCCGGTTCTTCTCCCGAGGGGCGATCGGCGCTGCCCCTCCCGGGGAAGTGATTAGCGATCACAGTGAAACTGCCATTACTTCCTGCATGTAAACCAGTAATAAATGCACTCCCCATCGCCCCTACCCAGTATGGATCGCCACCGAAAGTGCTCGCTCCCAGGCCATTACCCAGAGTTGCAACCGGTGATTCGAGCACATCCAGCGAAGGACCAAAGTACAGGTTGAATCCTATCTCAGATAATTCCTGACCTGCTACCGCCCCGACCTGTTCTGCCAGCCCTGGATTCCATGTGGCGCCGAGCGCCATCAGGTCAGGCAGGGGTGTCAGACCACTGAGGATCTGGTCATCCGGAAATCCATCCCCATCTTGGGATATGCCAATAAATAAAGGAATGTAATTTAATGATGTGGATGCGATTGTGGAAGTAGGCTTTGGTGTACCCGACTCAGTCTCTGTAGGCAGGGGGTGGGAATTCTGCCAGCCTGCAGATTGTAATTGGGCAATCAACCGGTAAGCACTTAATACAGTGTCAGGGACTGCCACGAAATTGTCATTGGCAGCCAACAGAACCACTCCCCCCACGTGATAATTTGCAATCAGATCAAATATCTGGGAATTCTGTTCTGCAGCGGAACCATCAAATGTCACAAGAAATAATTGCCCCACTCGCTCTTCAGGAGTCATTTCAGCCAGCAACTGGCTTGCATTCCCGACAGGGTCCCCATTCTGGTTCAATCCTTGGCCATGAATTGAGGACAGCGGGCTGATTAATGATGCTGCTGTCACCAGGGAAAGAATTAAAATAAACCGGCGCATGTGCATGGTTTCTAGTCGTCAATCTTTTTTTATACTGGTAAAGCGAACTGGTAAGTAGGCCAATCACACCTTTTCATGTATGCGAAAGTCATTGGGATCGCCCCAGCAATTTAAGCACCAATTGTGGGTCATCGGTGATGACCCCGTCGACCGACAGACTGATCATGCGCTTGATATCAGCCTCGTTGTTTACGGTCCAAACAATGACTCTTTTCCCTCTCGAATGGATTTTATCAATTAATCTTAAATTTATACTGGAATAATAGGGATTTAACCCATCATAATCCCCTCGCCAGCCAAAGGTTCTACCCCAGAATCCAAGGATGCCGGGTAACGTCAACAGACCTCGTGGTACCTCGGGCAGCTGTCTTCTTGCAATCAATAAATTTCGGGTGGAAAATGATGAAAACAACACTTTATCCATCATTTTAAACTTCCTGACCAATTCCACCACCTTTTCCACCAGGTTATCATTAAGCGTGGAGTAGTTGGTCAACTCTACATTCATGTGTAATCGCTTACCAACCGATTCAAAAATCTCTTCGAGGGTTGGAATTTTCTCCCCGGGGAATTGCGTAGGAAATAAAACACCTGCGTCCAGCGTCTTTAGTTCTGCCAACGAAAGATTGGCTGCTTTTCCGGTTCCGTTTGTCGTACGATCCACACTCTTGTCATGCAGAACAATGACCTCTCCATCAGCAGACAATTTAACATCAAATTCTATGGCATCGGCCCCCTTATCCGCAGCCTGCCGGAAGGCTGAAAGAGTATTCTCTGGTGCATGCCGTTTATCACCCCGATGAGCAATAACGATGGGGACTTTCAAATCACGCCACATTCTAGATATCCACAAAATATGCCTGTGAAGCGCGGTCGATCATCTCCTTGGACATCGATGGTTCAGAGGAGAGATAGCGTGCAATATCAAGGATCTGATCGCAGAGGTCTCTTGGGTGGGAGGCGCGCATTTTCCGGTTGCATCGGATGTAATAGACTTCCAGGAGATAAGCAAGTCCCTGGTCGTTGTAAGGGATGCCTTTTTGTTGGGAGACCCGTTTGAATATTTCGCGGTAATCCTCAAAGGAAGGATCGGAAATTTCAATCTTGTGCCGTAAACGGCGAAGAAATGCCTCATCGACAAGGTCTCGAGGGGGCAGGTTCGTTGAAAAAACCACCAATACATCGAACGGGATCTCGATTTTACGACCGGTATGTAAAGTCAGGTAATCAACCCGGTTCTCAAGCGGTACGATCCAGCGGTTCAACAAATCGCGTGGCCTTACTTGCTGCCTTCCAAAATCGTCTATCAGAAGGATACCGCCGTTTGCTTTCACCTGGAAAGGAGCCTCATAGAATTTATTGGTATCGTCAAAAACGAGATCCAATCCTTCCAGAGTCAATTCTCCACCTACCATGATGAATGGACGGCGTATCTTTACCCAGCGCGGGTCACGCCGAACGGTTGTGCGCAGTCCGCCTGTTCCGGGAGTCTGAGGATCTGATTCAGGTGCCAATTGATGATTTACCGAATCGTATAATTTTACGATCTGCCCATCCAGATAGAGAGCGTAAGGAATATACATCACCTGGCTCAGCACCAGGTTTCCAAACGCCTTGGCAACACTGGTCTTGCCATTCCCGGGCGGGCCATACAGGAAGATTGAAGTGCCCGAGTTCATTGCCGGACCAAGGCGCTGAAAAGTGGTTTCGGATAAGACCAGTTGAGAAAGAATCTGGCGCATCGTTCTGCTGTTTATTGCCACACGCCCACGGCTCTGGTGGCGAATGGATTCGTTGTACGCTTCAATAGGAACTGGAGCTGGCCCAGCGTACTGGCTGCGGTCCAGAGCCTCCCTGGCTCGCACAATCCCTGCTCCGGTGATCGCATATTGGTAGGAACCTTCACCCAATCCCATTTGCGAAGATTTGACCTCGATAAGTTTCTCCCTCTTGAGCGTTTCGAGAATTTGATCCACAATCCCCGCAAATGGCAGGGATATCTCTTCAGCGGTTTTAAATCCGGTCAGATACCCCTGAAAATAAAAGATCTTTAATACCAGGTCCTGCAACCAGAGTAATGACAGGCCAGTATCCTCCAGCTTTGTCATCGGCGGAGGGATAAATGAGGGACCTTGAAAAACCGGTTCATTTCTTGAGATGGTAGTCATAATTGCCTCCGGAAAAATATCAACCCATGAATTATAGCACGCCAGTATTTTCCAAGGAGTTATTTCGTTTATAATCGCCCCATGACATTATCTGTGATCATCCCTGTTTATAATGAAATAAACACACTAAAGACAGTCCTGGAACGTGTTCAGGCCACCGGACTGGCAGACGAGATCCTGATCGTGAATGATGGCTCGACCGATGGATCGCGAGAGCTGATGGACTCGATGGCAGGTCATAATGGGATTCGTGTGATCCATTTAGCGAAGAACCTCGGGAAGGGCGGCGCGGTCCGGGAGGGCATTCAGGCTGCCACCTGTGACGTTGTTTTGATCCAGGACGCTGATCTGGAGTACGATCCCCGTGATTACCCTGCCCTGCTGAAACCCATTGAAGAGGGGAAGGCTGATGTAGTGTATGGGTCGAGATTCCTCGGTGGTCCTCATCGGGTGACGATGTTCTGGCACATGCTTGCCAACAGGCTTCTTACCCTGTGGACCAATATTCTTTACGATACCATTCTGAGCGATATGGAAACGGGTTATAAAGCATTCCGTCGTGAAATCTTGCAGGGCATCACATTGCGAGCAAATCGATTTGATTTCGAACCAGAATTCACTGCCAAGATCTTAAAACGAAAAGCCCATGTCTTCGAAGTGCCGATATCCTTCAATCCTCGCAGTTATGCAGAGGGTAAGAAAATTGGGCTAAGAGATGCTTTCGAAGCAGTTTGGGCTTTATTCAAGTATAGATTCGTAGATTGAGTCTGACTGTAGATCTGCATTCTTAGGGCAGGGGGAAAAACATAACTAGGCTTCCTTTAAACAATCTAATTTCTATATTCCATCCATAAAAGATACCAATAACAATAGGTATCAATCTCAATGGAAATATCTTATCTGAAGAATCTCGCCGGCTATGATGATTCTGATGGGTGCACGTCTTTCAGGTTTAATTGCAGTGATGTTCTTCCATTAAATTCGTTGATTTCAAAAGTATAGACTATATCCACTCGCAATGGCATGTCAGCTTTAAGATGACCGAGGCGAAATCCTATCGCATCAAAAGTGACAGTTCCGTCGGTCAGTGCCAACTTCAAATGCCTGTTTTCTGCGCCGACAGTGCGAACATTCGTAACTCGAACATTACGGCTAACAAAAACGGCTTCAGGATTTCCATATCCTGTTGGCTGGAGGGATTCAAGTTGATTTAGCAATCCTGGTCTTAAATCTGAAAGCGGGACTTCGATGTCAGCAGTCAATGTATGGCGAAGATCGCGTCCCTGCAGTTTTTGCCTGGCCAGCTCTTTCAGCCGTCGTTTCAATTCATCCAAATTTGAATTCATAACAGTAAATCCTGCCGCCGCGGCATGACCGCCATGCCTGACGAGCAGATCCCTGCATTGGTCCAGCGCTTCGGTGATATGAAATTCCGGGATGGAGCGGCAGGAACAGCGGGTGGTCTCTGTTGAAACTTGACCTACCACGGTGGGGCGGTAATAGGTTTCGACCATGCGTGATGCCGCCAGGCCGACAACACCAGGATTGAAATCCGGGTGGACAACGAAAAACAATTCTGCGGTTGGATCTTCTGCCAGGGCAATCGCCTCGGCTTCCGCCTGGATCTTGCGGGTGATCTCCTGTCGTTGACGATTTTGAATATTAAGTTGTTGCGCCAGGTCTCCAGCAGATCGCACATCCTTGGTGGTCAGTAGTTCGAATGCCGCCAGCGCTGATTCCAGCCTGCCGGCTGCGTTCAATCTTGGTCCGAGCGTAAAACCAATGGATGTAGCGGTTACACGGGATAATGGTAGATCTGAAACCGCTGCCAGGGAGAACAAGCCCTGGCGCTTGGTCTCACGGATCTTTTGTAAGCCTTGTCGAACCAGCATTCGATTTTCACCGACAAGTGGCGCGAGATCTGCCACCGTACCCAATGCCACCAGATCTAGGAGATCGTCTACATGAAAATCTCCCCAGGCTGTTTCACCGGAATCCAGCAGTGCTTGCACAATCTTATACGCCACCCCGACACCCGCCAGGTCCTTGTCAGGATAGGTATCGCCTGCTTGCTTGGGATTTATTATGGCGTTTGCGCTTGGAAGGTCTCCAT
>Ga0315295_10004632_pt1 | contig 11745 bp, 7 predicted proteins | sample YL17G14_0_MG_FD_204453 | JGI IMG/M metagenome (GOLD analysis project Ga0315295, IMG submission 204453) | Sediment microbial communities from Yellowstone Lake, YNP, Wyoming, USA - YL17G14_0 | ecosystem: Environmental > Aquatic > Freshwater > Lake > Sediment | place: USA: Wyoming | collected...
CGGCATCTGGACAGGAATGAGTTTGCCCCCTTCAATATGTGCCAGCAGCCCGAGCTTCTGTACCGGCTCGCCATCGGTACCCCAGTTGACATAACCCAAGGGCGTGTCTAAACTAAAATTGCCCGAGCGGGCCACTGTGGCAATAGCCAACCGGTCGGTATCGGTGCCTGCCAGTTCGATGGCTTCGATGGCCAGCCAGAACATGTCGTACATCATTTCGGCGGTGCCGTCGGGCTCATCGCCGAACATGGCCTGGTAGTCCTGTTCAAACTTCTGGGAACTAGGGTTGTCCAGCCCTGGCACCCAGCGGGCATAGACATACCACCCCTCAGCACCGGGCTTGCCCGCCTGCCAGGTAGCTGACGTGTTAGCCAGCACCTTGGTGTTGCCCCAGTCCCCTATCCCTGTAACCTGCTGCGCCATCACGGTATAGCCGCCCAGGTCTAGGTTGGTAAGCAATACATCCGGGTTATAATATTTGATTTTGGTGAGATAAGGGGTGAAGTCTGTGGTACCCGTGGCTGCGAAGTCCTTGTAAACGATCTCCCCCCCGCTTGCTTCTACTATATCTTCCCAGCGTGAGGCAAACTGTCGTGACTCTTCAAGGTCTGTACTTAGGATAGCCACCTTGCTGGCCTTCAGCGCCTTGACCGCATATTCGGCGAGGATGTCCAACTCGTCTAGCCGATGGCCGCCCCGCAGGGTGAATTTGAGGTTGGATATGTCTAAGGGCTGTATTAACAGGTCAATGAACAGAACCTGGTTCTGCTCAGCGAAGTCGGACACAACCTGGCCATTGACTGAGGATGAGCCTCCCCAGACCAGCACCGGCATTTTGTCGGCGAAAAACGCCTTGTTGGCGGCGGTCAATATTCCTGACACGGTGCTGCTGCCATCATATTTATAGAACTTGACCTCCCGCCCGCCCAGGATGCCGCCCATGTCCTTCACCTGCTTCTCCACCAATTTAATCGTGCGGTCGGCGTAGTAGCTGCCTGGGATGGCCTGCGAGCCAGTCCAGTCGTGAAGTGCGCCGATCTTCACAGGGGACTTTCCCTCACCACCGCCGCCGCAGGCTGGCAACAGCAAAAGCAGCAAGCTTAGCATCAAGAGCAACAGGAGAGAACGTTTTGCTAACATCTATCTCCTCTGACATTCAACAATATAGCATAAGCGTCAAGACTATGCCTGACTGCTACCAGAGAATTAATCCATATTAAATTATTGTTTCCAGGTAGCGACTGATAGATTTTTACCCTTGTAACTCTCCGCTGAAAAAATTAGAATTAGGCATGCTATGTTTTATTCGCCGGTGGCCGAGTGCCCTGAGATTTCTGCGAGGCTTAGGGCTTATTGGGCTGGTCCTAGTTGCCACTTCATTCGCCATGGCCGCGTGTGGTGATAAGTCGCCTCAAATCGAGTCTCCAACCCCAACAGCAACTCCCATCACTACTCCCACCGCCATCTCAACTTACCAAAACCTGACTGTGGATGAGGCGAAATTGCTTATTAAGGAGGAGGTTAACCTCGTCATTCTTGATGTAAGAACAAAAGAGGAGTATGAGAGTGGCCATCTACCGAATGCGATCTTGATCCCCGTCTCTGAGCTCCAAGATCGTGTGGCTGAATTGGACAAGGACAAGAAGATACTTGTCTACTGCAAAACCGGGGTCAGGAGCGCTGAAGCCAGCCAGATCCTGGTCAGTCATGGCTTTAGTTCAGTTTGCAATTTGGTCGGCGGCATAGATGCTTGGATTCAGGCCGACGGACCTGTTATCTCGGATGGCGGTGGTTGAATCTGTACCTAAGCAAGCACGAAAATAGCTTTTTGCAGCACCCTTAGTCCCCCACTCTTGGGGGAATTGGGAGGGGAGTGGGGGACACCCCCAACCCCCGGCAGGAGGTGTCCTGCACCTCTTTTTAAGAGCATTGTAGCGGCGAGTTTTGCACCGCCAAATTGATTGTGCCGATTGTAGAATCCCCATTACAAATAGAGGAGAACTCTCTCTTATTTATAGAAGAGGGTGGGGGTCAGGAAGTTACCTGGGCCTACGTCTGATATTCTCGGTCAGCCCAAATCTTTGCCGAAGATGGCCACACAACTAACTTCCGGGCGGCCACCCAGGGTGTGGGCCAGACCAAGTTTGGGGTCTTTGAGCTGACGCACCGGTAGCTCGGCTTTGCCTTGGAGCTGTTTGTAAATTTCGTAGGTCATTCTCAGGCCACTGGCACCTATGGGGTGGCCGAAGGCTTTCAAACCGCCATCACTGTTAACCGGTAGCTCTCCTTTAAGGGAGAAGGTGCCGGCATCGATATCCTCCTTAGCCCGTCCTTTGGGGCTGAAACCAAAGTCCTCATAAATGACCAGTTCGGTTATGGTGAAACAGTCATGCACTTCAGCTAGGTCAAGCTCCTTGCGGGGGTTCTTGATGCCCGCCTGCTCGTAGGCACTGCGGCTAGCTATTCGGTTAATCTCGAAGCCTGTCCAGTCAAAACCCGGCTCGAAGTGAGGGATAATGGGATTGACTGCCAGAGCCAGGCTTTTAACATATATCGGATCAGGGCGGAATTTCTTGGCCAGGTCAGCCCGGACTAGAATGGCCGCTGCCGAGCCATCGCTGTTGCCGCAGCAGTCAAAGAGACTCAGTGGCCAGGCGATGATGGGGGAATTGATCACCTGCTCTATCGTCACCTCGCGGCGCAGGTGTGCTCTGGGATTTAGGCTGCCATTGTAGTGGTTCTTGACGGCTATCTTGGCAAGGGTCTTTTTACCTTCCTCCGGAGTGAGGCCATAGGCGTGAAAATAGCGGGTAGCAATCAGGGCGAAGGTGCCCGGGGCAGTGCGCCGCATCTCCCGTACCGGATGTACCCCCCGTCCGGCTCCCAAGCCAGCCACTCCGCCGTCTTTGAGCTTCTCAAAACCCTGCGCCAGCACCAGGTCATAGGCCCCTGAGGCTATTCCATAAACGGCATTGCGCAGCGCCTCCAGCCCTGAGGCGCAGAAATTCTCCACTCTGGTTACCGGTATTCGTTGAAGTTTCAAAGGCTCAGCCAGACAGCTCCCTGACATGCCAAGGGGATGGCCGGTGCAGACTCCTACCCAGGCTGCCTGCAAGTCTTTAGGCTCAATACCGGCATCTGCGTAAGCCTCATAAGCTGCATCTATAATCATATCGTCAGGACCCTTCTCCCAGAGCTCTCCGAACTCGGTGCAGCCCATGCCGATAATGGCTACCTTATCTTTTATGCCTTCCATTGCTATTGTCCTCCTCTGATAGGTCGACACTTCCAGAAGTAGTTAAGGAAACCGCCGCCCTCGTGCATCCGCCTAAAAGTAAGCTCCACAGGCAGCCCCACCTTTACTTCTTGAGTGTCGCAGTCTGTCATAGCGGTATAAACTCTGGCCCCTCCATCTTCCATCTCTACTATTGTCTGGATAAGGGGCGGGTCAACCACTCCGGCCAGACTATCCAGGGAGTAGGTGAATACCTTGCCTTTCTTGTCGGACAGGCGAACCTGATCAAACTCATCTTTGGACTGGCAGCGATAGCATACTCTCTGGATGGGGAAGGTGACCAGTCCACAGCGTCGGCATTTACTGGCATGTCCCCGAAGCACCCAGTCCTGAGTGCGCCACATCGCCGGCGCTGAGGGAAGAACATAAGGCCCGATTTCCAGGGGCTCTCCTACCAGGCCGCGGAAGACCAGATATTTTTCGTATGTGGGCAATGGCCTCTTGAAGGTGAGTCCAGCCTTGAAGCGGCATTTCCCTTTGCGCCGGGCGATTTCCTCAGTCACCTTCAAGCTGAAGGCGTCGCAGCCATCGCCGTAACTTGCCAGGAGAATCCTGTCGCCGGGCTTAGCCTCCTCTAGAGCGGCCACCAGCATCAGCAGCGCCTGGGCTGCGCCTGCCTCGCCCACTGTGTTGATGAGTGGGTCTTGGAGCTGAGTCTTGATGTCAAAGCCCAGGTTGCGGGCTAGCCCCTGCTGGCTGCGCGCATCGGGGGCAGAAAGCACCGCCTTGGCGAAGTCCTTGGCTGAAAGCCCCTGCTCCTTCATCAGCCCAGAGACGGCCTTCTGCATATTCTCGGTATAGCCGTAAGTTATCACCCAGCGGTCTTCCCAGGTGCGGACGAACTTATCCTGTTCTTTCCTCCAGACGTCGGCCATCTCGTGGGACAGAGAGTAGCTGGCCTCCACTGTGGCCACCACTCGGCCATCGCCAATGAGTAGGGCGGCGGCGGCATCGCCAAAGCGCTGCTCCATCTCCGATTGGGGTGCGCCCAGACGACAATCGGCGGCAGCTACCAGGATGGAACGGGCTGAGCCACTCTTTACTGCATCCAGGGCTGCCCTCAAGGCCGAGGTGCCTGCTCTGAGGGAGTTGGCGTAGTCGGCGGTGATGAGCTTTGCTCCCAGGTCCAGGGCGGTTGCCGCCACAGGGGAGCAGAGCTTCTCTTTGTAGGGGGAGGTGGTGGAGGCGAAAAAAAAGCCGTCAATGTCCTGGCGGTCAACATCCCTGACACAGTCGGTGGCGGCCTCCACTGCCATAGTCAGACTGTCTTCATCATGATTAGCTACGCAGCGCTCCCCACCTATGGGGCGGCCTCCCCAAGCCTTGGCAATAGTCTCCCGGCTCAGTCTGTAATAGGGCAGGTAAGCGCCATAAGAGAGGATTCCGGCCATAATACCCTCCATTACTGGTAAGTTCCCCGCCTCATCCCCGCGTGGGAAGTATACCGTCTTCCACAATCACTGTCAATGTGAAGGACAGTGTGGTTTTTTAGAAATATTTTTCTACCCACCCCCCGCCCAGTAAGCATATTTGGGGGGGGGGGGGGGACACTCCCGATCCCCACCAGAGAGGCTCAGCCTCTCTGGACTCTCCGCTATTTACAATGGGGATTCCACAAGGGGCTTTGCCCCTTTGACAGGGGATTGGGGATGCCCCCCAACTTCCTCCCAATTCCCCCCAAGATTGGGGGATCAAGGGGGTTGAAAGAACTATTTTCATAAGAAGAACTCAACCAGACTCACATGATATAATCCCTGTTGTTTCAGTGGTGGAGAAGCTATGGAAAAACTTATTGGCGGCGCTGCTAGGCTGGGCATAGCCTTGACGTCACGTCAGCTAGAGCAGTTTCAGGTCTATTATCAGGAACTGGTGGACTGGAACCAGCGCTTTAACCTGACCACCATCATGGACTACCAGAAGGTGCAGATCAAACACTTCCTGGACTCGCTGACGGTGAGCCTGGCCGTGGCGACAAATATCCCGGGGCTCAGGGTTATAGATGTGGGCAGTGGGGCAGGGTTGCCGGGAGTGCCCCTCAAGATCGTCTGGCCCCAGATTCACCTGACGCTGCTGGAGTCGGTGGCTAAGAAAACCATTTTCTTGAACTATCTGGTAACAAAGCTGGGACTGGAGGATGTGGAGGTGGTTACTGGCCGTGCTGAGGAGGTGGCTCATCTGTCAGCCTGCCGGGAGCAGTTCGATGTGGCTGTCTCCCGCGGAGTAGCCGGGATGGCCACACTGTCTGAACTGTGCTTGCCTTTTTGCTGTATTGCTGGTATTTTTATAGCTCAGAAGAAGGGTGATATCGAACAGGAGATGTCCCAGGCCGACAGAGCTATAGCTCTCTTGGGTGGCCAACTCCGCCAGGTTAAGCCTGTGGAGCTTCCTGAGCTGGCTGACAATCGCCATTTGGTCGTCATTGAGAAGATAGCTGCCACCCCGCCCAGCTATCCCCGCCGCCCAGGGATGCCGGGCAAGCGGCCGCTGTAATAAAAAGGCAGGCCCTGATGGCTGAAAACAAAGGCAATCAACCGGCCGAGGCCGGGGAAATTTCGCAGGTTTCCCTCAAGCAGCGCTTCTTCAACTTGCGCACCGTGATCACCTTTATACTGGCGGTGGCCTTCCTGATTTTTGTCTTCACCCGACTGAATATTGACTTTGGCAACACCTGGGAGCAGATAAAGAGCATCCGGCTGCAGTTCTACATTCTGGCTTTCGTGGTTTATTATACTACCTTTCCTTTACGGGCGTTGCGCTGGCGGCTTATGCTCCGAAACGTCGGCTTTCGTGATGAACTGCCCAAGTTGCCCCGGCTCACCGAGATCATGTTTCTGAGCTTCTTCGTCAACTGCATACTCTATGCCCGTCTGGGTGATGTTTACCGTGCCTATCTACTTAAGGAAGACTCAGAGGTTAGCTTCTCCAAGACGTTGGGTACAGTGCTGGCCGAGCGTGTCATCGATCTTCTGGTGGTGGTTATCTTGCTCGTGGTCGCTGCTCTGGCTTTCTGGCAGGGCGTGGCTGGTGGGGCGGCTACAATCATATTATTCGCCGGGCTGGCCATGCTGGTGGTTATGGCTGCCATATTGGTGTTCATGTGGCGGTTTGGTGGCCGTCTGGAGAAGCATTTACCCTCCCGCTTACGCTCTTTGTACCGTCCTTTCCACGAAGGCACCCTGGGCAGCTTCCGCCAGCTTCCTGTGATCCTGTTGTTGACTGTCACCATCTGGCTTTTGGAGGCGGGGCGCCTTCTCATGGTGAGCTATGCCCTGGGGCTATACCCTGGGTTGGGGCTTATCCTGTTTGCCACCTTAGCCACCGCTATACTTGTAGCCCTACCCGCCACCCCAGGCGGCCTGGGCCTGGTGGAGACGGGGCTCACCGGCCTGTTTCTGCTCTTTTTATCCAGGGAAGATGCGTCCTCCCTGGTGCTGGTTGACCGCACTATAAGTTATCTGAGCCTGGTGGTCTTTGGCCTGCTGTTTTTCGTCTGGATACAGACACGGCGCAAGCGCCGCCAATCCACTCCCAGTCCCTTGACATTGCATCAGTAGCGGACTTTGAGGTAAACTAAAATTGTCAAAGAACGCTGTGGGGGTAAGCAATGTATCGCCGCAGAGGTTATTTTGGGTCCCGCCTGGGTTTCCCTCCCTTCGGCTTCTACTTCCACAGCTTTAGGCCTTTCTCAGGAAACATGCACACCTTCGCATGCTGGAAGAATGTAGGCAAGACCCGGAGGAGAAGTTGAAAGAGGTGGAAAAGGAGATAGCGGATTTGAGGAAGAAGGGGGTGGAGCAAGGTTTGCTTTTGGGACAAGACTTGACTTGCCTGGACATAGTATAATCAACTGTCGTCGTATTTATCAGCCGTCCAGAGTTTGCTTGCCCGATAAGTAGCCAGTAAACTGGTCAGATAGACCTAATTTTTGAATTGCAGGGAGGAAACAATCCCATGCGCAAAGAGGGGGAGGTCATTGCTTGGTTTGCTGAGGTCAGCAAAGAGCATCTTTCGCTGGTAGGTGGCAAAGGGGCCAACTTAGGCGAGCTGACCAAAGCCAATATCTCGGTGCCGCCCGGCTTCATAGTGACCGCTGAGGCTTATTATTATTTCTTGCGGCAGTCGGGGCTTGTTGAAAAAATTCCCAAGCTGCTGCACGACCTGGATACCAACGACTCCCGAAGGCTACAACAGGTGGCCTCCGAGGTTAAGGAAGCTGTCACCACCAGCCCGATGCCTCCTGAGCTAGCCCGGAAAATAAAACAAGCTTATATTCAGTTGGGCCGTGGCCTGGTGGCGGTGCGTTCTTCAGCCACCGCTGAGGACTTGCCTGAAGCCTCCTTCGCTGGTCAGCAGCGCACTTTTCTCAATGTGCAAGGTGATGATGAGGTGGTGGTTATGGTGCAAGAGTGTTGGGCCTCACTTTTTGAGCCGCGGGCCATTTTCTATCGCCATCAGCACAACTTTGATCACATGAAGGTGGGCATCGCTGTGCCGGTGCAACGGATGATCCAGTCCGAGGCATCCGGGGTGATGTTCACCATCGAGCCGGTAAGCAGCGATCAGGAGAAGATAGTCATTGAGGCGGTGTTTGGCCTGGGTGAGACCATCGTCTCCGGAGAGGTGACCCCTGACCTCTATATCGTGGACAAGACCTCCCTGGCTATCTTGGACAAGAAGGTCAACCCACAGGAGTGGCAACTCATCAAGAATCCGGGTGGCAAACTGGGGCATGAGGCCAATATTAAGGTGTCAGTCGACTTGGATCGTCAGGCGGCACCCAAGCTGAGCGATGAGGATATTGTGCATCTGGCCAGCCTGGGCAAGCGGATTGAGGATCTGTACAAGTTCCCCCAGGATGTGGAATGGGCCAAGGAGAATGGCCGGTTCTATGTAGTGCAGAGCCGCCCCGTGACTGCCTTAAAATATGAGGTCAAGAAAGCCCCTGAGATAAAAGGCCATGCGCTTTTACAAGGGGTAGCCGCTAGCCCCGGCCTGGCCGTCGGCCCCGTGAGATTGGTATGGCAGGCCTCGGAAATCGACCGTGTAAAGAATGGGGATATCTTAGTGGCGGAGATGACCAGCCCCGATTATGTGCCGGCGATGAAGCGGGCGGCGGCCATTGTTACTGACCGTGGCGGTCGCACTGCTCATGCTGCCATTGTCAGCCGGGAGTTGGGCATCCCCTGTGTGGTGGGCACCGAGTCAGCTACTCGCATTCTGCGTGATGACCAGACCGTCACCATAGATGGCTCTCGGGGCAGGGTTTATCTGGGCAACTTGCTTCCCACTGAGATGGCGGCCCCAGCCCAGGTGAGACGGGAGCGTCTTAAGACTACCACCAAGGTATACGTTAATCTGGCTGACCCTGAGCTGGCCGACCGGGTGGCTCAGCGCGATGTGGATGGGGTGGGGCTGCTGCGCGCTGAGTTCATGATCGCCCGGATTGGGGAACATCCCCGTTATATGCTTAGCCAGGGACGCGGCGAGGAGTTTATTGAGCGGCTGGCCCAGGGACTGGTCTCCTTTGCCTCTGCCTTCGAGCCACGCCCTGTGGTCTACCGCACTACTGACTTCAAGACCAATGAGTACCGCAACCTGACCGGAGGACAGCTCTATGAGGAGTTGGAAGAGAACCCCATGCTGGGCTACCGGGGTTGCTCCCGCTATGTCAGAGAGCGCGATGTTTTCAAGCTGGAGATAGAGGCCATAAAGCGGGTGAGGCAGCGCTATAAAAACTTGTGGGTGATGATACCGTTCGTGCGCACGGTGCCACAGATGGTCGAGATCAAGCGCATACTGGAAGAGGAGGGGTTGCACCAGTCAGACAATTTTAAGCTGTGGATGATGGTGGAGGTTCCCTCAAATATCACCTTGATCGATAAATTCATAGATGTGGGCATCGACGGCATTTCTATAGGCTCCAATGACCTTACCCAGCTTATCCTGGGGCTAGACAGGGATAGTTCCAAACTGGCCCAGGAATTTGATGAGCGTGATGAGGCAGTGCTCTCTGCCATAGGTATAGCCATCAAGGCCGCCTCGCGACGGGGTATCACCAGTTCTATCTGCGGACAGGCCCCTTCTTTTTATCCCGATCTCACGGAGAAGCTGGTGGCCTGGGGAATCACCTCTGTCTCGGTGAGTCCAGATATGATTGATACCACCAGGGAAATCATAGCTGAGGTGGAGCGCCGCTTGACCAGTCCCTCCCTGTGGCGGCTAGTGACTCGCAGCCAGGACTGAGGAATGTCATGGATGCTGCATATCTCGGCGTCCGCCAGCGGCTGGAAGGGTTTGAGGAGAGGCTTTCTCCCTTCGCTGTGCGCAGCCGCTGCTCCAGAGGGAGGCTCAGGCCAGAAGCCCCTTCGCCGTTGCGTACCGAATTCCAGCGCGACCGGGATCGCATAATACATAGCAAGGCGTTTCGGCGCCTCAAGCATAAGACCCAGGTGTTCATCGCTCCCCTGGGTGACCATTTTGTCACACGCTTGACTCACACCCTGGAGGTGGCCCAGATCGCTCGCACTATCTCCCGGGCACTGAATTTGAATGAAGACCTAACCGAGGCCATCGCCCTGGGGCATGACCTGGGACATACCCCCTTCGGCCACGTGGGTGAGGAGGTGTTGAATGAGCTTTCCCCGAGCGGCTTCAGACATAATGAGCAGAGCCTCAGGGTGGTGGATATCCTGGAGCGAGAGGGCCGGGGGCTTAATCTTACCTGGGAGGTGCGGGACGGCATACTCAATCACTCCAAGACCTTCAGCGACATCCTGGGTCTGGGCTGGGGTGAAACAGGCACTCTAGAGGGGGAGGTATGCAAGATAGCCGATGTTGTGGCCTACATCAACCATGACCTAGAGGATGCTCTCCGGGCTGGCCTGCTCTCCCCAGCTGATATACCTGATGAGGTGCTCCGGGTGCTGGGCGCCTCCCACTCTGAGCGCATCAATATCCTGGTCACAGACATAGTGGCTTGCTCCTGGGCGGTGACCGGTGAGCAGCCGCTGCCCGCGGTAGAGAGGCCGGCGCTTAGCATGAGTCCCAAAGTGCTTGAGGCCAGCAGCTGTCTGCGTGACTTCCTTTTCCGGAAGGTATATAGGGGGCGTTCTGCTGAACTGGAGGCGGAGCGGGCACGTCTGACGCTGCGTCGCCTCTATAGCTATTTCCTAGAGCATCCCCAGGAGTTGCCCGGGGAGTATTCTCTCAGTGGTGAGCCTGTGGAGAGGCAGGTGATTGATTATATCGCTGGCATGACCGACCAGTTTGCCTGGAGGGTGGCCGAGAGTTTTCCGGACGCCCTCAAAGCAGGCCGTCGTTAGGCAGGTTATCAAATGAGCGCCATCGAAGAGATCAAACAGCGCTTGGATATAGTGGAGGTTGTCTCCCAATATACGAACTTGCAAAAATCAGGGCGCAACTTCAAGGCGTTGTGTCCTTTTCATGCTGAGAAGCATCCCTCTTTCTTCGTCTTCCCTGAGCGCCAGAGCTGGCACTGTTTCGGCAGTTGCGGTAGTGGCGGGGATATCTTCGCCTTCATCATGAAGAAGGAGAACCTGGAGTTTGGGCAGGCGTTGCGGTTGCTGGCGGAGCGAGCCGGGGTCTCGCTGGAGCACAAGGATGAAGCACGGGATAAGGAGAGGGAAAGGCTCTATCAGGTCAATTTGGCCGCCGCCCGCTTCTACCATGATTTGCTGCTCCAGTCCCCCGGAGCGGAGCTGGCACGGCGCTATCTGGAGGGACGAGGCATCAGCCAGCAGGCCATCGCTGATTTTGGGCTGGGCTTCAGCCCAGATAGCTGGGAGGCGTTGCGTCAGTATATGCTGGGGCAGGGTTACCAGGAGCAGGAGTTGCTGGCTCTTGGCCTGGTCGTGCCCAGGGAGGGTGGGGGCAGCTATGATCGTTTCCGCAAGCGGCTGATGTTTCCTGTGCGAGATGAGCAAGGTCGTGTCATTGGTTTTGGGGCACGGGCGCTGGATGATTCCCTGCCCAAGTATCTTAACTCGCCCCAGACTGTCCTCTTTGATAAAGGTGGCTGTCTCTATGGCCTGGAGCGGGCCAAGTTGGCCTTAAAGCAGCACAACCTGGCCGTAATTGTAGAAGGCTATATTGATGTCATAATGGCCCACCAGCACGGTTTCGCCAATGTGGTTGCCAGCCTGGGGACTGCCATCACTGAGAAACAAATGGGGCTGTTCAGCCGCTGGGCCTCTAACCTGGCCCTGGCCATGGATGCCGACGCCGCCGGAGATGAAGCCACTTTGAGGGGAATTCAAATGGCCAGCCTTGTCCTGGCCCGCCGGCCGGTGCCTCTGTTCAGCGGTGAGCTGAGGGGGGGCAGGGCTGTCCTCAAAATGAAAAGCTCCCTGGCTGGCCAGATCAAGGTTATCAGACTGCCCCAGGGCCAGGACCCCGACGAGATTATTCGTCAGGATAGTGCCGCCTGGCAG
>Ga0315295_10004633_pt1 | contig 11744 bp, 9 predicted proteins | sample YL17G14_0_MG_FD_204453 | JGI IMG/M metagenome (GOLD analysis project Ga0315295, IMG submission 204453) | Sediment microbial communities from Yellowstone Lake, YNP, Wyoming, USA - YL17G14_0 | ecosystem: Environmental > Aquatic > Freshwater > Lake > Sediment | place: USA: Wyoming | collected...
TGTCGGCCTCGCTCTCGGACTCGACCTCGCTCTCGCTGCTCGAGGCCATGGCGGCGGGGGCGCTGCCGGTGGTGAGCGACATCGCCGGCAACCGCGAGTGGGTGGGCGAGGGCGACGGTGCGTGGCTGTTCGCGCCGGGCGACGCGACGGCCCTCACGCGCGCGCTGAGCGGGGCGCTGGACGACGCCGTCGGGGCCGCTGCGGCCCGGGCGCGCAATCGCCGCGTCGTGCAGGAGCGCGGCGACTGGAGCGTGAGCCTGGCCCGCATCGAGGCGCTGTTCGAGGGCCTCGTCGCCGGACGGCGGGGGAGGACGGCGTGAGGCGGCGGCTGCTTCTGCTATGTTACTTCTACCCGCCGCTGGCCGGCGGCGGGGTGCACCGCGCGCTCGGTTTCACGCGCCATCTGCCCGAGCACGGCTGGGACTGCACCGTGGTGTGCGCCGGCCCGGAGGACTACTGGGTGACGGACGAGACGCTCGTGGGCCGCATCCCGTCCGCGACGGAGGTGATCCGCGTGCCGGGCGGCAGCGCGCTGGCCGCATGGCTGCGGCTGCGCGGCGGTGCCGCCGGCAACCGCTCCGGGCGTGTCTTCGGCGGCCTGCGCGCGCTCTCGGACTGGTGGCTCCTGCCCGACTCGTACGCCGGCTGGGCGCGGCGCGCGCGGCGCGCGGCGGCGGCGCGGCTGGCGCGCGGGGGCGTGGACGCGGTGCTCTCCTCCTCGCCGCCGGACAGCGTGCACCTGGCGGCGCTGCCCCTGGCGCGGCGCTCCGGGCGTCCGTGGGTCGCCGACTTCCGCGATCCCTGGGTGGGGCTCAACTTCCGCACGCCGCCCACGGCGTGGCATGCCGCCCGGCAGCGCTCGCTCGAGCGCAGCGTGCTGCTCGGCGCGGACCTCGTGCTGGCCGCCTCGCGCACGCACGCCGACGACCTCGAGCGCGACGCGCAGGCGCGCCCGCGGCGCGTGCTCCACCTCCCGAACGGCTTCGAGCCCGATCCCGCGCCGGTGGCTGCGGCGGCGCGGGCCGCGGACCACTTCACGCTCGCGTTCACCGGCACGCTCTCCCTGATGCCGGACACCGAGGTCCTGCTCGAGGCCCTGCACGAAGTGCTGGCGCGGCGCCCCGAGGCGCGCCGCCGCATCCGTGCACGGCTGGCGGGACCGTACGACGTGGACTACGAGGACCGCGCCGTGGCGCTGGGCCTCAAGGGCATCGTCGAGTTCACCGGGCCGCTCGCGCACGCGGACGCGCGCGCGCTGCAGCGCGCCGCCGACGTGCTGCTGCTGTGGAAGCCGCGCGGCTACCGCACCATGGTGCCCGGCAAGGTCTACGAGTACCTGGACGCCGGCACGCCGGTGCTCGCGCTGCTGGACGAGGACGACGAGGCCGGACGCCTGGTGCGGCGCGCGGGCGGGACCCTGCTGCCGCCCGGCGACCGCGATGCGCTGGCGGCCGAGATCGAGCGGCGCTACCTCGCGTGGAAGGAGGGCGTGCGGGCCGAGGGTCGGCGCCCCGACTGGCTCGACGAGCACACGCGGACGCACCTCTCGGCACGGCTCGCGACGCAACTCGACGACCTGGTCGCACGGTCCGCCCGCCCCGCGGAGGGCACGCCGTGACCTTCACGCTCCACGGCCCGCTCGGGCCCATGACCCGCGTCGAACGCGCCGGCCTGGCCGTCGCGCTGCTGCTGGCGGCCGCCCTGATGTGGCCGCTGCGCCACTACCTCACCGACGACACGTTCATCCACCTGCAGTACGCGCGGAACCTCGCGACGGGGCACGGTCTGGTCTTCAACCAGGGCGAGCGGGTCTACGGCTGCACCAGCCCGCTGTGGGTGACCCTCATCGCCGACGGCATGACGCTGGGCTTCGACGGCCTCCGCGTCGCGCGCGTGCTGGGCTTCCTCTCCACGCTGTGGTCGGTGGCGCTCTTCATGCAGCTCATGCGCCGCAACCTGCGCACGCCCGCGCTGCGCGCGGCGGCGACCGTGGCCTGGGCCGGGCACGCGTGGATGCTGCGCTGGTCGCTCTCCGGCATGGAGACGCCGCTGGCGGTGGCGCTCATCCTGGCCGGCTTCGTGGCCTTCACCGAGGGGAAGCAGTGGGGCGCGCGCCCGGTGCGCACCGGAGCGCTCTGGGCCCTGGCGGCGCTCACGCGCCCCGAGGCGGCGCTCCTGCTGGTGCTGTGGAGCGCGTTCCTGCTCATCGACACCGACAGCCGCGCCGGGCTGCGCCGCCTGGTCTTCGGCGCGCTGCCCCCGCTCGTCATCTATGGCGCGTGGCTGCTGTTCGCGCGCCTCTACTTCGGCTCGTTCCTGCCGCAGACGCTCATGGCCAAGGCGGCCGGGCCCGAAGGGCTCGAGGTGCGGCTCCAGAGCCTGCTGAAGCAGCTGAAGATCGTGGCCGTGACGGACGGTGCGCTGGCCGCGCTGCTCGTGCTCGCGCTGGTGTGCGGTGGCCGCCGGGTCTGGACCTGGCGCCCCCTCACGCAGCGCGCGCAGCGCCTGCTGCCCTGGGCGTGGGTGCTGGCGGTGCCGGCGCTCTACGTGGCGCGCGGCGTGCCCGTGCTCTCGCGCTACCTGCTCCCGCTGCTGCCGGTGATGAGCTGGCTCGCGTGGCGCGCCGGGGAGTGCTGGGGCCTGGGGGAGGAGCCGACCCCGCGGGCCACGCGCCGCACCGTGGCGCTCGGCGCCGCGCTCGCCGCGCTGGTGCTCGTGCAGAACCTCGTCGTCTATCGCATCGCGGTGGTGCCGCAGGTCGTCTCGTTCAGCACGGGGCTGCAGCGCAGCCTGGTGCCGTGGGGACGCTGGTTCCGCGACCACACGCCGCCGCGCAGCGTGATCGCCACGCCCGACATCGGCGCGATCGGCTACCTGAGCGAGCGCCGCGTCGTCGATCTCGCGGGCCTCGTCACGCCGCAGATGGTGCCGTACCTCGACCGCGAGGTCCCCGAGGTGGCGATCGAGGAGTTCCGCTTCGCGGAGTTCTCGCGGCCCGACTACATCATGGATCGCGGGCCGCGGCCCGACGACCTGCGGCTGCGCAGCCGCTACGCGCCCGCGCTCGAGAAGCTCGGCGAGGCGACGCTGCCCAACCTGGGCATCGCCCGGCCCGGCCGGGTCTACTACACCTTCTACCGCGTGGACTGGGCGGTGGCCGACTCCATCCGCGCCGAACGCTGAGGCTGCACGTCCGTGCAGCGCAGCACCGGTAGAAGGCCGGGGAGTCCCCACAAAATGTTTTGACAGCGACATGATAGGGCGACTATCGTGCCTCGCCAGTGGGATGAATAGGGTAGAAAAGGCACGAATCGGCAGAACGCGTTTTCCGGAGGTCCCCTTCGATGGCGTCGCACTACGGCTACGCGGACGGCAAGCTCGATCCGAAGCGCCGCCTGAGCGTGCCCGTCGGGCTGCGACGTGATCCCGCTGCCGGAGTCACGTACGACCGCTTCTTCCTCAAGTACGGCTCCGAGGGCTGCCTCCAACTCTACTCCGTCGACGAATGGCGCGGCTTCGAGGAGAAGCTGCGCCGGCTGCTGAAAGGCGACCGCGAGGACCGCAGGTTCGTGTACGCGTTCCTCAAGGACGCAGGCTGGGTGTCGGTGGATGGCCAGGGACGGATCACGATCCCACCGGCACTGCAGGACCGCGCGGGGCTCGGCACGGATGTCGTTCTCCGCGGGAACATCGACCACATCGCCATCTGGAGCGCCGAGCGGCTCGACCCGCGCGCGGACATGCTCTCCGATGACGAACTCGCCGCGCAGGAGAAGCTCAAGCTCAAGGACTGAGTCCCATGGTGGCCCGCCGGGAGAGAGACGAGGATCGCATCGCCATGGCGCTCAACCTCGAGCTGAGCGCGGGTCGGCACGGAGCCTCGGCGCGCGTCGAGCTCCGCGAGCGCGCGGTCGGGCGGGTGGTGCTCTTCGCCCTCAGCGGCTGGCTGGACCGGGTCGCCGTGACCCGGCTGGGGCGCACGCTCGACGACCTGGCGGCGCGCGGCGTGGAGCACCTGCTGCTCGACGTCTCGCAGGTCCGCCACATCGACTACCGCACGGTGCCCGCGCTGGTGGACGCGCTCACGCGCTTCGAGACCCACGCGGGAGGTTTCGTGGTCTGCGGCCTCTCACCCTACCTGCGGGACCTGTTCCGGCTCGCGGGGTGCGAGGCGCGGCTGCGCTGCTGGCCGTCGGCGGCCGAGCTGCTGATCGCCCCGGCCGGCTGCGAGTCGGGCCGTGAGTACGCGTCATGAACCGGTCCTGCTGGCCGAGGTGCTGGGGTTCCTGTGCAATGGCCCCGGATTGTATCTCGATGCGACGCTCGGTGACGCCGGGCACGCCGAAGCGCTGCTGGAAACCGAGCCCGGTGCGCGGCTGCTGGGATGCGACCGCGACCCTGCCGCGCTGGAGTACGCGGGGAGGAGGCTGACCAGGTACGGGACCCGCGTGCGTCTCGTCCACGCGACGTTCCGCGAGCTGCCGGCCGCGCTGACCTCGGCCGGAGACGAGAGGTTGACGGGAGCTCTGTTCGACCTCGGCCTGTCGTCGAGACAGATCGACGATCCGGCGAGGGGGATGAGCTTCATGCAGGACGGGCCGCTCGATCTAAGGATGGATCCATCGCGCGGCAGGACGTGCGCGGAGCGGCTTGGACGGGTGGAGGAGGATGAGCTGGGCGTCGTGCTGAGAGAGCACGGCGACGTGGCCGGGGCCCGGCGACTGGCGCGGGCCCTGGTCGCGGAGGCCCGGCGGGGCGGGCTGGGCAGCACACGGGCGCTGCGCGAGGCCATCGACGGGGCGCTCGGCGGTCCGCCGCGACCGAGGCGGTACGCACAGGTGTTCCAGGCGCTGCGCATCTGGGTCAACGAAGAGGCCGAGGACCTGGTGGCGGCGCTCGAATGGTTGCCGGGGGCGATGCGCCCCGGCGGTATCGTGGTCACCCTCGCCTATCACTCGGGCGAGGACCGCAGGATCAAGCAGGCGTTGCGCGGCCCGGGCGGCCCACGGTCCACGCGGCGCCTGCCGGAGATACCCGGGGTGCGGCCTCCCGAGAGGCCGTGGGACGAGATCGTACGGAAGGTGGTGACACCTTCCCCTGCCGAGACGGCACGGAATCCGCGGGCCCGCAGCGCCAGGCTCCGTGCCTTCCGGAGAATCGAGGGATGAACACGGACGTTCGTCGGCCTCATGCGTCGTGGCGCGCGGCGGAGAGGCGTGCCATCCGGCCGGAACTGTGGGTCGTCGCCATGGTGGCGGTCGGGATGCTCCTGGTCGAGGTGTGGCAGAGCTCGCGGATGGCGGAGCTGTGCCTCGCGCTCGATCGAAATCGCGCGGCGGTCCAGAACGAGCAGGCACGTCTCGAGTACCTGCGCGCTCAGCTCGACCGCCGCACCACCCGCGCGGAGCTCGCCCCGCAGGCCGCCCTGCTGGGACTGGCTCCGGCCGACGCCAAGCAGGTGGTCCAGCTGCCGTCGGAGTACCTGGCGGCGGAGGATTCCCGGACCGGGCAGGAGTCCCGCTCGGCGCTGGCGTGGGCGGAAAGGATGTCACGCGTCCTCGTGCCGGAGGCCAAGGCGCGCGGACGCGGCCACAGGAACTGACGATCGGACGGTACTCATAGGAGCGTCCGGACGATTCGACCGGCCGCACCACCGCACCGCGCTTGTGACGGCCCGGCGGTCTGCGTGAACCGCCGTTCCACGGAGGGAAGGAGTTGGCCCACAGGGAAATGCGCAGGAGTCGGGTGCTGGTGGCTGCGGCCGGTCTGTTTCTGGGTCTGGTCGCCGTGCTGCTGCGGGTCGCGTGGCTGCAGATCGTCCAGCACGCGTACTACGCCGAGCGCGCCGAGCGCAACCAGGAGACGCGCGTGCTCCTGCGGCCGCTGCGCGGCGAGCTGGTGGACCGCCACGGGCGCCCGCTGGCCCGGGACCTGCTGACCTGGTCGGTCTCGGCGGCGCCGCGCGAGATGCACGACCCGGCCGCCGTGGCGCAGGGCCTCGGCGCGCTGCTGCGCATGGACACGCGCGCGCTCGAGCGCGAGTTCCGCACGCACCCGCGCTTCGTCTGGGTCGCGCGGCACCAGGCGCCCGAGGTCGGCGAGGCGATCGACCGGCGCAAGAAGGAGTGGCGGGGCGTCCACCTCTCGGTCGAGACGCGCCGCGAGTACACGCTGGGCGACGCCGCCAGCGAGATCCTCGGCCGCACCGACCTCGACGACAGCGGTGTGGACGGGCTCGAGCTGCAGCTGGACGGCGAGCTGCGCGGCAGCCCCGGCTGGACCACGCTGTTCCGCGTCGGCAAGAGCCGCACCGTGGGGCTCCCGCGCGGCCTGCGCCGCGCGGCCACCGACGGCAACAGCGCCGTGCTCACGCTCGACGCCGAGCTGCAGGGCATCGTCGAGCACCACCTGGCCCGCGCCGTGGACACGCTGGACGCGGTGCGCGGCTTCGCGCTGTTCCTCGATCCGCGCACCGGCGAGATCCTGGCCTCGGTCTGCGTCCCGCACCTGCCCCCCGGCCGCGCGCGCAACTGGTCCTTCACCGACCAGTACGAGCCCGGCTCCACCTTCAAGGCGGTGGTGGCGGGCGCGGTGCTGGAGGAGGACCTGGTGCGCCCGGAGCAGTACTTCGTGGCCGGCCGCGGCCGTGTCCTGGTGGCACCCGGCTGCCGCTTCACGGACACGCACCAGGGCGAGGGGTTCACCGTCCGCGACGCGGTGCGCTACTCCAGCAACATCGTGATGGGCAGGCTGGGGCTGGTGGCAGGGCCGGACCGCCTCTACCGCTACGCCACCGCGCTCGGCTTCGGCAGCGTCACCGGCGTGGACTTCCCGGGCGAGACGCCCGGCCGGCTGCACAGCCCCGCGCACTGGTCGGCGCGCTCGTGCCCCACCATCGCCATCGGACACGAGGTCACGGTGACGCCGCTGCAGTTGGCGCTCGCCTATGCCGCCATCGCGAACGGCGGCGTGCTGATGCAGCCGATGCTGGTGCGCGAGGTGCGCGACGCCGACGGGCGCCTGCTGCACCGCTACGAGCCGCACGCCGTGCGCAGGGTGTTCCGCGAGGGCACCACGGCCACGCTGCGCGAGATGCTCGCGGCCGTGGTGGACAGCGGCACGGCCCGGTCGGCGCGCGTTCCCGGCCTCGCCCTGGCCGGCAAGACCGGCACCGCGCAGAAGTACGATCCCCGCATCGGGACCTACGGGAAGGGCATGTACCTGTCGTCGTTCGTGGGCTTCGCCCCCGCGGAGGCGCCCGCGCTGGTGGGCGTGGTGGTGATCGACGAGCCCCACAGCAAGCACTACTACGGTGGCGAGATCGCCGCGCCCGTGTTCCGCGAGGTCGTCCTCGATCTGCAACGCCTGCCCGCGGGCCCGCTGGGCACGGGCTCGACCCAGGTGGCGGAGAAGCCGCCCGCGCCGGCGCCGGTCGTGGTGCCCGATCTCCGGCTGCTGCCGCCGCGCGAGGCCGAGCGCCGCCTGGCCGAGTACGGCCTGCGGGCGCGGTTCGTGGGGCAGGGCCCGCGGGTGCTGGCGCAGGAGCCCGCGGCCGGCGGGGCGGCCGAGCGCGGCGCGGGGATCACCGCCTGGCTCGCGCCACCCGCCGACTCGGCCGGGCTCGTGCTGCCGGACCTGGTCGGCCTGCCGCTGCGCGAGGCGCTGCGCAGGCTCACGCTGCGGCAGGTGCAGGCGCGCATCGCGGGGCGCGGCATGGTGGTGCGCCAGGAGCCGGCGGCCGGCACGCCGCTGTCGCCGGGTGGCGAGTGCCGCCTGTGGTGTGCGCCCGGCGCGGTCCGGCTGTCGGCTCCGTCCACGGTCCCGCCGGGCCCGCGCATCGCCGCGAGGATCCCGTCATGACCCTGCGCGTCCTGCTCGAGGCGATGGAGACCCCCTCCTACGCGGGCGACTCGGACGTCGAGGTGCGCGGGCTCTGTGCCGACTCCCGGCGCGTGCGTCCCGGGGACCTGTTCTTCGCGCTCGCCGGCCTGCACCAGGACGGCGGCGCCTTCGTGCAGCAGGCGCTGGCGGCGGGTGCGGTGGCCGCGGTGGTGGAGCCCCGGGTGGGGGGCGAGGCGCTGCCCCTGGTGCGGGTGCGCGAGCCGCGGCGGGCGCTGGCCCAGGCGGCCGACCGCTTTCACGGCCATCCCTCGCGGGCCCTCGCGGTGGTGGGGATCACCGGCACCAACGGCAAGACCACCACGACCTGGCTGCTGGAGTCGGTGTTCCGCGCGGCCGCTCTCCGGCCCGGCGTGCTGGGCACCACCGGCGCGCGCCTCGACGGCGTGGCGCGCCCGCTCGGATACACGACGCCCGAGGCCACCGAGTTGCAGGCCCTGCTGCGCGAGATGGCCGACCGCGGCATCGAGGCCGTGGCCCTCGAGCTGAGCAGCCACGCGCTGGCGCAGCGCCGCTGCTTCGCGCTCGAGTGCGACGTGGCGGTGTTCACCAACCTGAGCCACGACCACCTCGACTACCACGGCACGCTCGCGGCCTATCTCGACGCCAAGCTCATGCTGTTCGACGGCCGCAACAACCCCCGACCCGTGAAGCGCGCGGCGGCGGTGGTGAACGCCGACGACCCGGTGGCGGAGGCGGTGGCGGACGCGGCGCGGCGCGGCGGCATGCGCGTCGTGCGCTTCGGCGAGGTCGTGACCGCGGAGGTGCGCATCGCGCGCGTCGCGCCGGTGGCCGAGGGTCTCACCGTCGAGCTCGCCGCCGAGGGCTCGCGCTTCGCGATCCGCCTGCCGCTGCTCGGGCGCTACAATGCCTGGAACGCCGCCGGCGCCTTCGCCGCGGCCCGCGCGCTGGACCTCGCGCCCGAGCGGGTGGTCGCCGGCCTCGAGGCGGTGACCGGCGTGCCGGGGCGGCTGGAGCGCGTCTCCGCGGGACAGCCGTTCGAGGTGGTGGTGGACTACGCGCACACGCCCGATGCGCTCGAGCGGGCGCTGGCCGCCCTGCGCGAGCACGTGCGCGGCCGGGTGCTGGCCGTGTTCGGCTGCGGGGGGGATCGCGACCGCGCCAAGCGGCCGGTCATGGGGCGCGTGGCGCGCTCGGGCGCCGACGAGGTGTGGGTGACGAGCGACAACCCTCGCAGCGAGGATCCGGCCGAGATCGCGCGCGCCATCCTGAACGGCGCGGGCGGCGCGGGCGGTCCCGTCCACCTCGAGCTGGACCGCCGCGCGGCCATCGCCGCGGCTCTGGGCGCGGCGCGGGAGGGGGACGTCGTGCTGGTGGCGGGCAAGGGACACGAGACCACGCAGACCATCGGCAGCCGGGTGCTGCCCTTCGACGACCGCGAGGTGGCGCGCGAGCTGCTGCGCCCGGGAGGGCGGGCATGATCGCCGCCGCGGCGTCCTCCCTGACGCTGGTCCGCGTCGCGCAGTGGTCGGGCGGCGACCTGGTGGTGCGCGAGGTCCCGGCCGACCCGGGCGCGCGCGAAGCCCTGCTGCGCACCGGCGTCGAGGGCGCGAGCATCGACACGCGCACGCTCGGTCCCGGCCAGCTGTTCGTGCCGCTCCCCGGCTCCCGCGCCGACGGTCACGCCTTCCTCGAGGAGGCCTTCCGTCGGGGCGCCGCCGCGGCGCTGTGCGCGCGCGACCGCCACGCCGAATGGCGCGGGCGCGAGCCGGGCCCGCTCGTGGTGGTCGAGGACGTCACGGCCGCCCTCGGGCGCCTCGCCCACGCCTTCCGCCGGGAGTGGCACGGGCTGCTGCTGTGCGTGACCGGGAGCGCGGGCAAGACCACGACCCGCGACCTGGTGGCGGCGGCGCTGGCCACCGCCGGCCCCGGGCTCCAGACCGAGGGGAACCTCAACAACCAGTGGGGCGTCCCCCTGACGCTGCTCCGGCTCAGGCCCGAGCACCGCAGCGCCGTGGTCGAGATCGCCACCAACCACCCGGGCGAAATCGGCGCGCTGGCCGCCCTCGCCGGACCGGGCGCGGGCGTCATCACGAACGCGGGCAGCGCGCACCTCGAGGGGTTCGGCTCGCTCGAGGCCATCGCGCGCGAGAAGGCCGCGCTCGGCTTCGCGCTCGAGGCGGGCCGGCCGCTCTTCGTCGGCGCGGACTCGCCGCGGCTGCTGGCGGCCCTGGAGGGCGTCAAGGCGCGGCTCGTGCCCTACGGCCTGGCGCCGGAGGCGGCGCTCCGTCCCGAGTCCGTCGAGGACCTCGGCCCGGAGGGGAGCCGCATCGTGGTCGCGGGCTTCCCGCCGCTCCACCTGCGGCTGGTGGGCCGCCACCAGGTGCTGAACGCGCTCGCGGCGCTGGCCGTGGCCCGCGAGCTCCGCCTCGACCCCGCGGCGGTGGTGGCCGCGCTCGAGGCGCAGCGCGGCGCGAAGGGGCGCATGGAGGTGCGGCGCGTGCGCGGGGCCACGCTGCTGGTGGACTGCTACAACGCCAACCCGGACTCGGCACGCGCGGCGCTCGAGACCCTGGGCGCCTGGCCCGAGGCGCGCCGCCGCATCGCCGTGCTGGGCGACATGCTGGAGCTGGGGCCGGACGCCGCGGTGCTGCACCGCGAGACCGGCTCGCGGGTGCGCGCCGCCGAGCTGTGGGTGGTGGGCGCGCACGCCGGGGACTACGCCGCGGGGGCCCGCGCGGCCGGCGTGAGCGCCCGCGTGTTCGCGGACAAGCCCGCCGTGGCCGCCGCGCTCGAGGCCGCGCTCGGCGAGGGCGTGGTGGTGCTGGTCAAGGCCTCGCGCGGCTCACGGCTCGAGGACGTGCTCGCCGGGATGGAGGGGGAGGACTGATGTTCTACGAATGGATCTACCCGCTCCACCATCTGCCCGGCCTCTCGGTGCTCAACGTGTTCCGCTACATCACGCTGCGCAGCGCCTACGCCGCCGTGACCGCGCTGCTGCTGTGCTACGTGCTGGGGCCCGCGGTCATCGCCTGGCTGCGGCGCGTGAAGCTCGGGCAGAAGATCCGCAAGGAGGGGCCGCAGGCCCACCTCAGCAAGGCCGGAACGCCGACCATGGGCGGCCTGCTGATCGTCGCCTCCATCGTGGTGCCGACCCTGCTGTGGGGGAACTTCCACTCGCGCGGGCTGTGGCTCGCCGTGCTGGCCACGGTGTGGCTCGGGGCGTTGGGCTTCCTCGACGACTACCTGCGGGTCGTGAAGAACTACCCCAAGGGGCTGCTCGGACGCTACAAGGTCGCCGGTCAGATCGTGCTGGGCGCCGTCATCGGCGTGGTGCTCGTGGTCTGGCCCGAGGCCGGACTCTCGGCCACGACCACGCACGTCCCCTTCCTCAAGTACCACTACATCGACTTCGGCCTGCTGTTCGTGCCCTTCGTCATCCTGGTGATCACCGGCTCCTCGAACGCCGTCAACCTGACGGACGGCCTCGACGGCCTGGCTTCGGGCCTGGTGGCGATCGCGGCGCTCACCTTCGCCGGCCTGGCGTACGTGACCGGCCACGTGAAGTTCAGCGGCTATCTGAACATCACGCACCTGCCGTACGGCGGCGAGCTGACGGTGTTCTGCGCGGCCGTGCTGGGGGCGGCCCTCGGCTTCCTCTGGTACAACTGCCACCCGGCCGACGTGTTCATGGGCGACACGGGCTCGCTGGCCCTCGGGGGCGCGCTCGGCACGGTGGCCGTGCTCATCAAGCGCGAGTTCTGGCTCGTGCTGGTGGGCGGCGTGTTCGTCGCCGAGGCGCTCTCGGTGATGATCCAGGTGTTCTCGTTCAAGCTGTCGGGGCGGCGGGTCTTCCGCATGGCGCCCCTCCACCATCACTTCGA
>Ga0315295_10004634_pt1 | contig 11742 bp, 10 predicted proteins | sample YL17G14_0_MG_FD_204453 | JGI IMG/M metagenome (GOLD analysis project Ga0315295, IMG submission 204453) | Sediment microbial communities from Yellowstone Lake, YNP, Wyoming, USA - YL17G14_0 | ecosystem: Environmental > Aquatic > Freshwater > Lake > Sediment | place: USA: Wyoming | collected...
CTCACAACAAAATCAAGTCCTGTAGACATCGGTGTCCGCGTAGAGTTGCCCGCCACAATTCTCAAAAAAATAACCGATGTGACCTACGAACCTAAGTTAATTTACTATTCAAAAACATTTGATGATAAGGTGCGCACCTTCTGTATGAACCCGTACGGGGAGGTGGTGACCGAAGAGAACGATGGAATCATCACCGTAAATGGTCACAGCTATGCGAAGCGAAAAAGCAATAACAGCAACTTTGCGATTCTTGTGAGCAGTACGTTTACGGAGCCTTTCAGAGATCCCATTGCGTATGGCCGATACATTGCCAGGCTGGCAAACCTCCTGGGTGGTGGCGCCATCATTCAAAGATTGGGGGACTTGCTGGCAGGAAGAAGATCCACGAGAGACCGTATCGACCACTGCCTCACGAGACCGACACTCACGAAAGCAACGCCGGGAGATCTGAGTTTTGTGTTTCCCTATCGCCATCTTCAGAGCATTATTGAAATGCTTCAGGCCCTGGATACACTTGCCCCGGGCGTTTATTCCCGTCATACCCTTCTTTATGGAGTAGAGGTGAAATTTTATTCAAACCGCATAGAGGTATCACAGGAAATGGAAACCAAAGTGAAGAACCTCTTTGCCATAGGAGACGGTGCAGGGATCACACGAGGCTTATTACAGGCATCGGCAAGCGGCGTTATCGCGGCACGAGCCATTGCTTCCCGGATAAAGGGAGAGCACAGAACTGCAAAACGGGAAGACACAAGGGTTTCTAAAGTAATGGCACGAAAACCCGCCCAGTGATAAGAAACGCAGGGTCCACGATTCTAAGAACCCATGTATGACAGTCTCGTAAAAAGTCAGAAAACACCCCTTTTGTCATTTCGACCGAAGGGAGAAATCTTGAAATCATTTAAGATTTCTCGTTGCTGCGCTCCTCGAAATGACAGAATTCAACTTTTTATGAATTCATCATGTATAAATGTTAAGTGATTTTGGAGGAAAAATGAGGATCCTTACCAGGAAAGGAAAGATTACGGAGTTCAAGTCTGCCGCAGTGGTAGTACCCTATTTTGAAGATGTCAAGGAACTGGCCGGGGCGGTGAAACTGCTCGATGAGGAAACCGGCGGAATGATAAAGGACATTATCGCCACAGGTGACTTTAAAGGCACACTGAACCAGTTATCCGTGCTCTATACAAGAGGCCTTATACCAGCCAAAAGAATCGTACTTGCCGGTGCCGGAAAAAAGACGGACTTAACCATGGAAAAGTTGAGGAGTGTCTATGCGACGGCTGCGAAGCAAATAAGATCTTTGCAACTGAAGGAATTTTTCACCTCGCTGGATTTTATTGGGAGTAACGAATCGATTGAGCACACGGTACAGGCTGTTGTCGAAGGCGCAGTGCTCGGTCTCTATCAATATACGAATTATAAGACCGTGGATAAGGATAAAAAGAGGACTCCAAATGAATTCGTCATTGTTGAAGAAAAAGAAGAAGTCTGCACAATAATTCGTTCCTCTGCGGAGCGCGCGGGGATTATCGCAAGGGCGGTGTTTTTTGCGAGGGATATGGTATCCGCTCCGGGAAACGACATGACGCCCACCGCCATGGCTGCGGAAGCCAGCAAGATCGCGGCAAGAAAGAATGTTACATTGCGTGTGCTTGATGAACGGAAGTTAAAAAAAATCGGTATGAATGCGTTGCTGGGCGTTTCGAAGGGAAGCGCTGAACCGGCCCGGTTCATCGTCCTGGAGTACCGCGGGGGTATAAATGCGGATCCGCCTGTTGCGCTTGTCGGGAAAGGATTGACATTCGACAGCGGCGGTATATCCATAAAGCCCGCGGAGAAAATGGATGAAATGAAATCCGATATGGCGGGCGGGGCAGCAGTGATGGGTGCCATCATGGCGGCAGCTGACCTGAAGCTTCAGGTCAATATAGTCGGCCTCATCCCAGCGACGGAGAATCTGCCGGGAGGCCGGGCGTACAAGCCCGGTGATATTTTGAAATCATTATCGGGCAAAACGATCGAGGTTATCAGTACAGACGCAGAAGGTCGATTGATTTTAGCCGATGCGCTCACGTACGCGGAGCGATTCAAGCCGGCCGCAATAATTGATCTGGCGACATTGACAGGAGCATGCATAATCGCTCTCGGCGATCTTGCCATCGGAATGCTTGGGACAGATAAGGAGCTGAAAAACAGGCTTAAAGATGCGGCAGAAAAGACGGGTGAGCGCCTATGGGAATTGCCCCTGTGGGAAGAGTATCATGAATTGATAAAGAGTGATGTGGCCGATTTTAAAAATACCGGCGGAAGACCCGGGGGGGCGATTACGGCAGCCGCGTTTCTGAGCAAGTTTATCGGCAAATCTCCCTGGGTACATCTGGATATCGCGGGACCCGCTTGGCTGACAAAAGACAGGTCTTATATCCCCAAAGGGGCAACGGGCATAGGAGTCCGTTTGCTGGTTCAATTTCTTAAAGACTGGCAGAAAAGGGATTAACACCGGCGTCCTATGGGAAGAATTCTGGAAATCAAAAACCTCAGCACCCATTTCGAGACAGAGCATGGTGTCATAAAGGCCGTCGACGAGGTGGAAATAGTCGTCGACGGAGGCGATACTCTCGGCATTGTCGGTGAGTCCGGCTGCGGGAAGACGGTCCTTGCTCTGTCAATTATGCGATTGGTGCCCAGCCCGCCCGGGAGAATCGTATCCGGCAGCATTATGTTCAATGGAGTTGATCTTCTTCGGCTTGAGACTACGGAAATGCGGAAGATCCGGGGAAAAGATATATCGATGATTTTTCAGGAACCCATGACCTCTTTGAATCCTGTTCTCCGCATAGGAGAACAGATTGCGGAAGCGATCAGATTGCATCAGGGGCTTGCCGCGTCGGAAGCCATGAACAGCGCTATTGAAACATTGCGCCTTGTCGGCATGCCGTCTCCTGAGAACGTTGTCAGAAATTATCCGCACCAGATGAGCGGCGGCATGCGCCAGAGGGCGATGATTGCCATGGCCGTAAGTTGTAAGCCCAGGCTCATGCTCGCCGATGAGCCGACCACCGCCCTGGATGTCACCATTCAGGCCCAGATCATAGACCTTATGATCAGATTAAAAGAAGAAGTGGGAACGTCCATAATCCTTATCACCCATGACCTGGGTGTGATTGCAGAGGCGGCTCAATATGTCGCCGTCATGTATACGGGAGGAATTGTCGAATACAGTTGCGCGGAGAATCTCTTCTCCTCGCCTCTTCATCCTTACACGGTCGGCCTCATGGAATCGATCCCGAAGATGAGCACATCAGGAAGACAGAACGGATACCTGAAAGTGATACCGGGAGTTGTTCCTCCTCTGTATGACCTTCCGAAGGGATGCAGCTTTCAAGACAGGTGCCCTCACGTCATGAACATCTGCCGGGAGGAGGCGCCCTTGCTGAAAGAAAAAAATCCGGGGCACAGGGTGCGCTGCTGGCTTTATGGTTAATATGAAAACTGTCTTAGTCGATATTCAGGGATTAAAAAAATACTTTCCTGTTCACGCAGGATTTCTGGCGCGGCACCGATCCGAAGTGAAAGCAGTTGACGGGGTTTCCCTCAGCATATTCAAGGGAGAAACCCTGGGACTTGTAGGAGAGAGCGGATGCGGGAAGTCAACCCTCGGAAGACTCATTATAAGGCTTGAAGAACCGACGGCTGGTCACATATTCTTTGAAGGTGATGATATCTTTGCGTACTCCGGCAGAGCGCTGAAAGAGTATCGCAAGAAAGTTCAGATTATATTTCAGGATCCCTATTCATCGCTCAACCCCCGGAGATCTGCGGGAAGTACAATCGGTGAGCCGCTCCTCGTTCATAATACGGTAAACGGCAGGAAGAGGGACGAGGAGGTACGCCGGATCATGGACCTTGTCGGTCTCTCGCGGGAGCAGGCGGAAAGGTATCCCCACGAATTCAGCGGGGGCCAAAGACAGCGCATCGGCATCGCGAGAGCCGTTGTCCTTACACCGCAATTAATCATCGCCGATGAGCCCGTGTCCGCCCTCGATGTCTCTATACAGGCGCAGATATTGAATCTCTTGAAGGATTTGCAAAGGGAACTGGATCTCACGTACCTGTTTATCACCCACGATCTCAGCGTAGTGAGGCATATGAGCGACAGGATTGCGGTGATGTATTTCGGCAGGATTGTCGAACTTGCCGAGAATGATGAACTCTATAATAACCCTCTCCATCCCTATACGAGGGTGCTCCTGTCCGCGGTGCCGACTACAGATCCTATGAAAAAGAGACAGCGGATGATGCTCAAGGGCGAACTTCCGAATCCGGCGAAGCCGCCGGGGGGGTGTCCGTTTCATCCCCGCTGCCCCTTCAGAATTGATATTTGCGACAAAGTCGAGCCGAAATTCAATGACAGAGGGGAAGGGCATTTCGCAGCGTGTCATAGAGAAAAGGAAAAGGGGACAGGCTACTTTATTGAGTAAAAGGATAACTGATCTATGCCGAGAATAGCTATGGACTTGGGAGATTGTTGTGTCTCCCACGTCTTAAATTATCAGGAAAAGTAGCCTGTCCCCTTTTTCTCCCAAGTGGCAGAAATCACGAACATATAATATATCTGCTTGTATTCATTACATTATCTTAATGCCTGCATTGAGTGCATTCTGCCATAAAAGAGTAACATATAAGCATTTAGGAACGTTATCAACAGAGATATCAACAACTCTATTCACACACCTGTGAATCACCTTTGCACGAACCCTTTAAAGGGTTATCATTGCTCGTTTCCCGCGATGCACCTTCAGCAATGACCGTGAGAACGGGAACTACACGCGCCACATTTTCCGATGCAGAATTGTCGGGACATTGCGCGCCGCGATACTTGTCATACAAAACATAGTCACGGACGTACGACAATTTCGGCGAAGAAGTTGTACCACCAGGAGGCATGGAGAAGGCCTGCTTTTTTATGTCCCGTGTTATTGATTGTTGGTGCTCATCTTTGATGTGCTCCAGAAAAGAGTTGGCAACGACAAGGAAGGGATGGAGCATTTTCACATACAAAGGTGAGTTGCGGTACGTTATCGGGACTGAGCATTACTGCGATGATGCTTCGAGCATGAAACGATAAAGTCCTTTAATTCGCCGATAGTGATAACAACTTCCTTTTTCCTCATAGCATCAAAGATTTTGAAAGGTATGTAGGGAGAATTCCTTATGTCATCTTGTTCGTGATGAGGGTAAACTCCCTCATTTTCCAGAAATAGATGATGAAGAAGGCAAACAGGTTCGAGAGTGGTTGTGCCATCCAGACACCATATAATCCGAATATTGATGGAAGCAGGATAAGCATGGGTATCAACAGTATGGCATCGCGCATCATCAGTAATGCCATGGAGGTGAATCCCTTGCCAAGACCGATGAACATATTGATCCACATAAAATTAGGGCCGATAAATAAAAGCATGGAAACGAATATTCTCAGGGCCGGAACGGAAATTTCCAGCAGCTCCGCATCATTTGTGAAAAGCTCAAGAATAGAAGGGGCGAACAGTTCAAAAAGCAAAAAAACAGCCGCTGAAAAAATAAAAGACATTTTTACCGCCACATTGACTGTTTCCATGAGCCGCTTGTGAAGGCCCGCCCCTTCATTAAAACCTACCATGGGCATTAAGCCATGTCCCATGCCGAATAACACCATGACGACAAGTCCATTAATGCGAAAACAGAGGCCTAACGTCGCGATGGCCAGTGATCCGTAGAAACCGAGGACGTAGTTGTACACAATCAGGACAAGACCAAAGACAAGGTTCATAATCACAGAAGGAAAACCTGTTTGATAGATGGATGAAATGATCGAAAAATTAGGGATCAGATATCGCCAGTTGAGGTCATATTTGGATGACCTGAGGTTTAGGTAGTAAAAGGAAAGGACGCCCGCGCAAGAATAAGAGATAATGGCGGACAACGCCGCACCCAGAATGCCCATCTGCGGTATGGGACCCCAACCAAAGATGAAGATTGGATCAAGCACCATGCCGACGGCGGACATAACGAGAATGACATACATTGATGCGTTAGGTTTGCCCTCGGCGCGTAGTAGGTTATTCGCCATCATCATGAAAAGTAAAAATGGTGAGCCAAATACAACAGTGACGAGGTAGTCCCTCGATAGAGGGAGGAGATCTCCCGTGGCGCCGAAAATTTTCAAAATTACGTCATGGTAAATCAGGGTCACGGCAATGATCAGAAGGCCCAGCAAGGCCGAAAGTATAATAATTTGCCCGGCCGTTTGTTTCGCTCTTGCATGGTCGCCGGCGCCGAACATGCGGGCTGCGAAAGAACCGGCGCCTACACCTGTGCCCACGCCGATGGCCCCGAACACCATCTGGATAGGAAAACAGATAGTTAACGCGGCGATAGCCTGAGAACTGAATCGGGCGAGCCAGAAAGTATCGATAAGATTATAAAGGGCCATCGCGAACATCGCAGTAATCGACGGCCAGCTCATTTTGAGGAGCAGCGGGAGAATGGGCCCGGTGCCGAGATCAATCCCTTCATTTTTCATGGCAATATTTATCCATTAGTTATATAAATCGTCTCTGCTTACATGGATTGAAAGTCTATTTCAACAAAATTAATTTTTTTCATCTATGAAATAGTTACTCTCTTCATAAGGATTCCAGGGGTCAAGGGTTCGAGGATTCGAGTGAACAGTATAATTACGTCTGAAAAGCCGGTTAATTTGATCGTGATTTTGGGGCCTACGGCTTCGGGAAAAACGAAGCTTGCCGCCCATCTTGCAAAAGATCTGCACTCGGAAATAATATCTGCGGACTCCCGTCAGGTCTACCGGGGTATGGATATAGGAACCGGCAAGGATTTGAGCGAATATATTGTTGATGGAATAGCTGTCCCCTGTCATCTTATCAATATTGTTGACCCCGACTATGAGTTCAACGTTTTTGAATACCAGAGGAGGTTTTTTATCTGTTTTTCTGAGATTTCTTCGCGGGGAATGATTCCCATCATGGCCGGGGGAACGGGCCTGTATATCGAATCCGTGCTGAAAGGCTACCGGATGCTTGAAGTTCCGGAGTCCCCGAAGCTGAGGGAGAGACTGGAGAAAGAGGAGATGCACGCCCTGGTAGAGAGGCTTCTTAATCTTAATCCTGCGGCTCACAACACCACGGATTTGTATGACCGTAAACGACTCATACGAGCCATAGAAATACAGGAGTTCACGAAAGCGTGGCATGGCAGTTCCGATGGCGCTGTTCCCTTGATAGTTCCTTTGGTGGTCGGTATTTACTGGGAACGCTCCATTCTCCGCCAGAGAATTACACACCGTCTTGAAGAGAGGCTACAGTCCGGAATGATAGATGAAGTCAAAAACCTTCATGCTTCCGGAATTCAATGGGAAAAGCTTGATTTTTTTGGTCTTGAATATCGATATGTGGGACTTTATCTGCGGGGCGCATTGAGTTACAAAGACATGTTTCGCACGCTCAACACGCGAATTCATCAATTTGCCAAGAGGCAGGAAACATGGTTCAGGCGGATGGAGAAACGAGGTATTGAAATTCGCTGGATAAACGGTAATGATTACAATTCATTAAAAAAAATAATTCACTGTATAATGAAATATACCGTGCATTTGTAATATGAAAGGTATATGTAAGGTAAAAAAAAATGGGAGAAGAACCATTAATTATACGCAACGGAGGCCCTCACATGGCACACCAGAAGTATCTACGAACTTTCTTTATTGCATTCTGTCTTATCACACTCATATTGACCGGTTGCGGCTCGAAAGAAGATAAATCGGGAAGCGCGACGACAGAAGCACAGAAACCTGAGACGCAGCAGGCAGCTCCAACACCTTCGGTTTCGTCCGAAGCGACTGTAACTACGCAATCATCCGACCCGGCAATCATAGTGAATGTTGACGGCACGAAACTGACCAAAGATCAGTTGGACTCGGATCTGAAACAAAGAATCGCGGCGATCAAGAAACAGGTCCCCGCTGACCGTCTGCCACAAGCCCGGGAGAATATACGTAACCAGATCATTAATGACTTTATTATAAGGACTCTTCTTACAAATGAAGTGAACAGGCTTAAGATTAGCGCAGCCGAAAGTGAGGTCACGGAGGCGATAGAAAGACTGAAGAAGAACCTCCCGCAAGGCATGACCATTGAAGATATTATGAAAAAGAATAAGATAAGCAAAGAGAAAATGAAAGAAGACATCCGCTTTGGGATTAAGGTGAATAAACTTGTTATGTCACAACCGTCAGCGACTGAGAAAGCAACGGAAAAGGAAATAGCCGACTTTTACGAAAGCAACAAAGACAAGTTTAAAATGCCCGAATCAGTTCGTGTCCGACATATTCTCGTGGCCAAAGCACCGGGGGATGATGATAAGGGCAAGGCGGGAAAAAAGGCAAAAGCGGAGGATTTGCGAAAACAAATAATTGCAGGTGCGGATTTTGCCGAAGTAGCAAAGAAAAATTCCGACTGCCCCAGTAAAGAAAATGGCGGTGATTTAGGTGTATTTTCGCGCGGTGAAATGGTCAAACCTTTTGAAGATGCCGCATTTTCTCAGGACTTAAACGCTGTGGGACCTGTCATTGAAACGGAATTCGGTTTCCATATTATCCAGGTATTGGAGAAAAACGTGCCGAAAGTGATCGGTCTGGATGAAAGAATGAAGACAAATATTTCCACTCTTCTCCAGCAACAGAAACAGCAGCAAGCCTTTGAGACAATATTGAAAAAATTAAGAGCCAAATCCAATATTGTTGTCTATAAAAACTGATGTTTCAGGAGAAATTTGCGTCATCAGAATGAGTGTTTCTTTTCCGGGAAGACGCTTCTTTTCACCTCGTCAATATACTGCTGAACGGATTCCTTCATCTGTACATTCAGTTTCGCGTATGTTTTGACAAATTTGGGTATAAATTTTTCAAACATCCCCAGCATATCATGAAGAACAAGCACCTGCCCGTCGCAGTGAACGCCACCGCCAATACCGATCGTGGGGATGACAAGAGATTCTGACACGTCTTTGGCCAGCGTTGCGGGAACGCACTCCAACACAAGAGAAAAAGCCCCTGCTTCTTCGAGGATCTTGGCATCTTCCATGATTTTTTTTGCCGATGTGTCTTCTTTGCCCTGAACTTTGTATCCCCCGAACTGGTGAACAGACTGGGGCGTGAGTCCAAGGTGCCCCATGACAGGAATTCCGGCGGATGTGATCCGCCTCGTGATTTCAGCAACCTCTCTCCCTCCTTCCAGCTTGACGCCTTGTGCGCCTGCTTCCTGGAGGAAACGTGAGGAATTATACAGGGCATCCTCCGCAGAGACCTGATAGGACATAAAAGGCATATCACCTATAACCATGGCGCGTTTTACCGCCCGGGATACTGCCTTCGTATGATGAATCATTTCATCCATAGTGACGGGAAGGGTGCTGTCATAGCCCAGAACAACCATGCCCAGCGAATCTCCCACAAGGATAATATCGACTCCTGCTTCATCCACAATCAGAGCTGTGGGATAATCATAGGCCGTTAACATGGCTATTTTCTCACCTTTTCTCTTCATATCGCGAATTATGGCAGTGGTAACTTTACTCATGCTCACCTGTGTGCTCATAGTGTAAACCTCCTTCTAATAATTTTCTCATACGTTCCGCACCTTGCGGAGATATCGTTTTTTTCTCTAGACCAAGGTCCGTAGTTAATATGCCAAGAATGCTGTAGGCCCTTAAAAAGTCAGGCAACTTATGGTGCAGGGCCTCAATGTGTTTTTTTAGAGTACCCATATCACCGCGTGCTATCGGTCCTGTTAAAGCCTGTACGGTTCCTTTTTCTTCAATATTCCTCATTGTGCCTTTCACAAGGGGCCAAAAGGCATGTATGGCATCTTCATGGTTCAAACCGAGGGATTGATAAATTACTTCAACCATATGGATGAGGGTCGTCAGGTAGTTTGAGGCTATACAGGCCGCAGCGTGATAAAGAGGTTTATCAGTGTCGGAAATGAAAAAAGGGATGCCGCCCAGATCCTTGACCAACTGAACGGACCATTGTTTGATTTCATCATCCGAAGTAACACCGAACGTGCTGCCGGGAATGTTCTTGATCGCGCCTTCCACGTCGGCGAATGACTGGAGAGGATGTATGCTTGCGATATGTGCACCGGAACGGCGCGCTGCTTCAAGAAGATTAAGGCCACCGACGCCGCTCATGTGAATAACCTTTTTGCCGGGTTTTATACTGCCCTCGCTCGCTATCTTCTCACAGACTGAGGCAATGGCATCATCAGATGTTGTGACAAAAATACATTCAGCGTGAGAGGCAGCTTCAGAAAAGTTCATATAAGGTTTTCCGCCCGTATAGGCCATACCTTGCTTAAGAGACGAAGAAGATCTGCTTGCAATGGCAGCTATTTTATAGCCGGCTGATCGAAGAAGGAAGCCGATGGCCATTCCAACTTTGCCTATGCCCAAAATTGCTATGGTATCCCTGCTCATTTCCGTCATATTCATGGATAAAAATTATAAAGGCCTTCCAGACAAACCCCGGAAGGCCTAAAGATACATACGAACGTATTTGACCGTTCCGTCTCAGTCCATCTGTTGTGGATCCAAGCGGATACATTTTAAATATCACATATGATTGCAGATAGTCAATAGAACAAAATGATATATTTTTCTCTTGTATTATTGTATTTGGTTTATCACATATGCAGAAGATAATTCTGCAAGGGCGAGAATGCATGAAACATATTGATCTCATGATATTTGACTTTGACGGAACCCTTGTAAATTCAGGAGGAGACATCGCAGCGTCCGTCAATTACACCCTCAGAACCTTACGTATGCCCATGATGAAGCAAGACGAGATTATCAGCTACATAGGAGACGGTGTGCATAAATTAATGGAACGGTCCCTAGGCCTGAATAATCAGCATTTATTTGACGACGCCCTGAAAATATTTTCCGACTACTATACGAAACATATGCTGGATACAACATTACTGTGCGAATCCGCTATCGAGGTGCTGGAGCATTTCCGGGAAAAGAAAAAATTGATCCTCACAAATAAGCGTAAATATTTTACAGTGGTGATGACAGACGCTTTCGGCATCTCCCATTACTTCGATGATATTATCGGGGCAGATAGTACACCGTATAAGAAACCTGATCCCCATCTGTTGATTCCTCTCATCGAGAAATTTGGTGTAGAAAATAGAAATACGGTGGTCATCGGTGATGGTGTGAATGACATTATGCTGGCAAAAAATGCCGGCGTGATGAGCTGTGCACTTTTGAACGGTTTGACGCCGAGGAACATTCTGTGTTCCCTGAACCCTGATTTTGCCTGTGAAAGGCTCTCAGTATTAATAGAAATATTCAGATGATATTATGATTAATAAAGTTAAAAATGCCATACAAAAGCACGGCATGCTTGACAAGGGAGAACGCGTTATAGTCGCCGTTTCCGGAGGTCCTGATTCTATCGCGTTATTGAAAGTACTGGCGATGATTTCTGAAGAGTATGACTTGGCGTTGGTTACGGCGCATCTCAATCATGGGCTTCGCAAGGAGGCCGATGACGAAGAGCAATTTGTCCGCAGGGTCAGCCGTGAAATGAGAATTACATTAGAGAGCAAAAAAGCAGATATCAATTCCCTCAAAAAAGGGACCGGGAGATCCCTGGAGGACATTGGCAGG
>Ga0315295_10004635_pt1 | contig 11742 bp, 5 predicted proteins | sample YL17G14_0_MG_FD_204453 | JGI IMG/M metagenome (GOLD analysis project Ga0315295, IMG submission 204453) | Sediment microbial communities from Yellowstone Lake, YNP, Wyoming, USA - YL17G14_0 | ecosystem: Environmental > Aquatic > Freshwater > Lake > Sediment | place: USA: Wyoming | collected...
GAAGCAAGCGGCATTAGAAAAATTATTACGGTTTACCAAACAGTTTATCAAGCTCAGGACCCTGGGACACTTGTGGAATGCGTTAGAAAAACTGCACTATGCAGATATTGCCACCTTGATCGACCATTTGACCCCCCAGGAACAGGTTGTGGTGCTCCAATTGATGATCGACCGGCAATTGGAAATGTCCAAATTCGCGGAAATTATCAGTGAAATTCGACCGGAAATTGCAGTGGAACTGCTCTCTAAATTGGAGATCGACCAGATTGTTCCTATCCTGGAAGAACTCTCTTCCGATGATGCCGCTTCGTTAATTTCACTTTTCCCGGAAGAATTGAGAGATGAAATCCTCGAAAAGATGAAAAAAGAGGAAAGAGTGGGCATCCAGGAGCAGTTGGCTTATCCCGAGGAATCGGCGGGGCGAATTATGTCTGCCGATTTCCTGGCCTTAAGCGAATCCACTTCCATCGCCGATGCCATTACTGCGATTCAACTGGCAGGTGAAGATGTGGATGTCCCTTTTTATCTCTATGTCATCGATGATGAACAACGGCTCAAAGGCGTGGTCTCTTTGAAGCAATTGATCCTGGTACGATCAAAGTTAACCTTGAAAGATATCATGAATCCCGATGTCTACAAAGTGGATGCCTTCATGGACCAGGAGGAAGTAGCTGCTATCGTGGCTAATTATAACTTATTGGCTATCCCTGTGGTAGATGAACTGGATAAACTGGTGGGCGTGGTCACGGTGGATGATGTCATCGATATTATTCATAACGAGGCCACCGAAGATATCTTAAAACTAGCCGGTGTCCAGGAATATAGTGTGGATTTGAGTACGGGAAAATCTTTAAAAAAACGAATGCCCTGGCTCTTTATGAGCCTGGTTACTACCTCGATATCCGCCATTATAGTCAACACCTTCAAGGGAACCATTGAACACTTCCTGGTATTGGCGGTGTTGATGCCTATTGTGGCTGCTATTGGCGGGGTGGTGGGGAACCAGACCGTAGCCATTATGGTGAGAGAAATTGTGCTGGGAACATTGGAATGGAAACAGTCACGAAAAATTCTTTTTAAAGAGCTCCTGGTGAGTGTCGGCAGCGGCGTGGGTATCGGTATTTTCTCCAGTTTCGCCACCGGTCTCATTTTCAAGAATTGGGTGCTTGGGGCTATTTTCGGATCGGCCCTACTTTTCAATCTCTTTATGGCAACGTTAGTAGGTACGCTTATTCCCCTGGTTCTTAATCGTCTAAAATTTGACCCTGCCCTGGCATCCGGGATGCTGGTGACCATGTTGACAGATGTCCTGGGCTTCCTGGGTTTTCTTGGGCTGGCAACACTCATCATGATGTGACCGAAGTAACATGCCCATTGCTTCTACGCAGGCATTTGTCCTGGGAAATTCCCCATTAAAAGAACAAGATCGATTAATTCATCTTTTAACCATGGACAGGGGAATTTTACTGGCCATGGCCCCGGGGTCTCTAAAATTCAAAAACCGCTTCGGCTCCTTATTTGAATTATTTACCGAAGGCGAATTTCACTATTACTGGCAAGAAAATAAAGATTTGATAACCATCTCGAAAGGAGAAATCCTTCACAGTTATTTTAATATAGTATCTGACCCCCAGAACATATTTTATTTTTACCTGGTAACGGAAGTATTTTTAAAGTTTATTCCTCTCAATCAAAAGGACAACCGGTTGTATCGATTGCTGCATGCTATTTTGACTCACCGGCAGGAAGGGGTGGAGATGAATCTTTTGCTGGTTTATTTTTTGATATGGGTACTGCGGATAGAAGGGATGATGTTCAATCCCCGGCTGTGTTACAACTGTTATGCGCAGAATCTCCAGCAAGCCTGGATTAAACTGGATTTCCAGGGAATTTTGTGCCAACGCTGTAAAACCACTGAAAGCCTGGTGCTTATCGATGAAGAGCTTGGATTCATCGAGTGGACGGAGAAAAATTCGCCAAAGGGTTTAGGAAAATGGCAGGACAGGATCGATACCTCAAAATTGATCCGGTCATTTACCAGGAAGATCGAGTACCATGCCGAGTGCTCGTTAAAGTCGTCTCAATACCTGTCGGAATTCAGGTAAATAAGAACATAGTAGGGGCGAATAATTATTCGCCCCTACCTTACAATTGGAATGAAGGAATGGTGGAATAATGGAGTAATGGGTTGGGGGCCTTCGGGCAGATATACGCCCGCGGCGAAAAGAGGGAAGCTGGGGAGCTGAAAAGAGGAAAGATAGGAAGCTGAAAATGGCATTATGTGATCATGAGGGAACGAGGGGGCTTGCCCCCTTGTCTATTCTCGGTAAGGCTCTTGCATTATTCCATCATTCCATTATTCCTGTTTGGAATATGCAGGATGGGTGCTGGGGATTCCCTATTATCAACAATTAGTAGAAATTCCCGGGCATTTTTATCATTACTCTGCGATCTCCAGCCAGGAAAACCAAATAGGATGATGCTCTTTATACCATTTGAGAATTTGCAAAAGCCTTTCCTGGTTTCCAGGAGAAATTACCTCCGGGGGAATACGATCAAAATGGATACGCATACGTTCTTCCCCGAGAAATTCCAGTGCTTCTGCACAGAGAGTCTGCAGTTCGTTCCTGATCCGGCCGGAATCGGAAATTTTTACACCCCGTTCTTTAAAATTTTCACCGGCCATAAACCGGTTCAATAAAGGCTTAAAAACCAGGTGACTGGCTTCCAGGTTTTCCATGAGACGAAGCTTAAAGGTGATGCGCTTATCGCCATGAACACCGACTAACCTCACTGTTACCCGATAAATGCGCTTCTCAGGGTCTTCCACTTCCACACCGGGAGAACCGGAGTAAGGATCGGGCTGCATATACCCGGAAACAGCCAGCACTTGCCATTGTTTCTCCGGGAAAAAATCATCGGCCTGGATACACGGTTTGCTTACCGGGATACCGGCATCAAGGGCTTCATGAATCATTTCCCGGTATTTTGCCTGTTTTTTATCATCCAGCGGTTCGCCAATGACATCCGCCAACCGGGCCTGGAAATCTTCGGCTGCGGGATCCAGCGACATGATATGCTGTTCCCGGTCATAAGGGAGCTTAAAGTCAGAAGTGAATACCGAGATATAGGCCTGGATATCGAGGAGTGGAGCCAGGCTTGCCGCCTGCATCGCCTCTGCCGAAGCAGCATAGCCATCGCAAATAAACAGGTTTGTGTTCCCGGTTTCATCGATCCGTGCACCTACACTATACGTAGGAGCATAAGTGCCGGAATCGGTAAAAGTTGCCATGCCCGTGGGAAGTTTCCATCCTTCTTCTACCAGGTGAACGCCCAATTTTTCCCATTCCTGCCACAATCCGCCAATGCGATCCCTGCGGCTTTCACCCCCCAGGGTCCAGACGTGAATGTTTTCCCGGCGAATACCCGGATAGGTGTCTTCGATGGCCTTAAGCACCAGATGCCGCGGGGTTTGAAAACTAATCAACACCGACTGCTGCCGGGCGGTTTTCACCACCTCATTGGGCAAGAATAAATTACCCATGTACCCTTCATAGGGCCTGGTAATCCTGAGAGGCTGATCGAACAGATGAAGCACCGTCAAAGGCCCGGTGGTTTTACCTTTGGCAAAGCGGGAAGTATTCTCTAACGTATCGATGGCTGCACCCCATACGGTGATACCTGTTTGTTTGATTTCTTTGTAGAATTGGTCCCATCCGTATTGTGGATCGTTGATCAATTTGACAACCCGCCGGTCCAGCCATTTGGCTACCTGTGGACGTGCATAAACACGACCAAAACCCAATTGAGGATTGGACCCCATTTCCGGGGTTTCTCCAACTTTAGGCATAAGCCCTTCACCCATACACACCATAATCGCATGGTTTTCCGGGAGCTGGCGGGACAGGTACCACAGGCTTTCACTCATGGCATAAGCGGAAATGGCATCGGCATCTTTTTTCACCTGGTTAAGCCCGGCTTTATCGGCCTTATCCAGTTTGGCGCCTTCGCCGAACCGTCCGAAAAGCTGGGTGCCCAGGGCCGTGACCGCACCGGTCATGGCAAATAAACGCTCCATGCTGCCTTCAAGGAAAGAAATTTCGCTGGTGAATTCCCTGAAGGATTTTCCCCAGTTCCATTCTACCTCGACATCTTCCAACCAGAGGTGAAACCGTCCTAAAATGAACCGCGTGTCAAATGCCCACTGGGCAATGCGGTCCTTCCTTTCTTGAACACTATACGTTGTTTTGGATTTAAAATTATTCCTTTTCATACCGGTATTTTAAAAGAAATAGACCTATATTTCAATAATCTCAGGCATTTTTTTTTATTTTTGTCTTCGGTTTACTTTTTTGAAGAAAAAAGAGGTTTCTTCTTCGAGGTTTTTTCAATTTTGCGAATCATTTTTGCAGCCAGGGTATGCTCCATGTTTATTTCCAAAGCTTTTCTATAACAGTTTTCCGCCTTTTTGAACATATTTTCTACCCAGTACAATTGTCCCAGGTAAAATACCGGGTCTGCATTCCACGGTTCCATATCTGCCGCTTTTTGGAGATTTTTTTCTGCCAACGGCCGCAGCGATGGAATCTGGCATTGGCTTAAACCCAGCAATAAATAATAAGGGGAGCGATCCGCATCCAGGGTTATTGCTTGTTCGAGGAGATGAGCCGCTTCCTGGTATTTTTTCTCTTCATAGAGAGTGTGAGCGTTTAAATATAACTTCCGGGCTTTTTGAATTTTTTCTTTTTGTATATTAAAACTTTCCAGGGTAACCCGCTGCTGTTTGCCGGTATCATAAGCTTTTTTCTTGTTTTCATCACCTAAAATATCGAAAGCTTGCTGCGCTTTTTCAAGAACGAAATCGATTTTCTCTTTGGTGTGGGAATCCGGTGGTGCCTCCAGTGCCACAGGTTCATATCTTTTGGAAAAAGAAAAATATTTATTCCTGGCCTCGCTGACCGAAGCTGTATCTTTTAACTCCAGTAACTCATAGGGATCCATGGAGTTGGCTTTTAACCGGTCGTGCAGGTAAGCAATGAACTCCACATCCTTTTGGTGCTCGCTGTCGATCCTGAATTCTGTAAAATCGATGACATTCAAAAGATACATATAACTTATCCTTTGCCAGAACAACTTTTCCGGGACATCCATTAATGCCTGGATTTGTTCGCTGGAAATGTTGTTACATTTCGATAATTTAATATAAAAGCGGATATCATCAGGAGATAAAGATTGGCCCAGGGATTCGGGAATAGGCAGTGTGATCGGGGCCCGGTAATTAAATCTTTTTTTATAGTAGGAAAAATCCAGGATATTCTGGCTGCCTTCTATTATCAGTGCGGCTAAATCGATATTAAATTTTTGATTATTGGGGATTTTAGGTTTTCCAACGGTAAAGGTCCATTCACCGGAAGCCATGGAGAACGTAGAAAGCGCAATGCTTTTCACTTGATCTTGCAGGGCCGCGAATAAGCCCTGTTTATCTAAGATGCGCTGCTCAACCAGGAGTTTGCCCAGTTTATCGTTGGTATTGTCTTTCATTTTATGCAGTACAATGAATTGTTCCCGGGTCAGTTTTCCTTTCATGTAAAGAATTTCTCCCAATCGTTCCTGGGGCATGTCCGATTCAGCGAATTGCAGTTCTTGCTTTGAAAAAAACAGCTTTTTGGAAAAATTTTCTCCCTTTACCAACAATAGGCCGCTGAGATTCTCCTGGAGGATTTTTTTATATATCAGCGGAACCGGATATTTTTTAACTAAATTCGCCATGTTCCTTTATTTCCTAATAATAGAAAATTTTTAATTTTCATCGCCTGTATTTTAAATCAAAAGAAAAGGAATTTCAACCCCTTAAATTAATAAAAAGCTTTCTTTTTTTTCATCCACAACTATTGATAATAACCGTATAATGTATAATTATGGTTATATGAAAGAGGCAATGTAAAAAGTTTTATAAAAAAATATGAAAGAAAAAAGGAGAAAAAATGAAAAAAAAAGTTTTATTCATCTTATTTATCGTTCTTGGTATTTTCTTGTTAGTCAATACCAACTGCAAAAAATCTTCTGAAATCGAACCTCCACCGGGTAACGGCACCGATCCCCTGGAACGATTAAAGACATTAACTGTTACCAGTACCGCATTTGCCCATGGTGAAAAAATTCCCCAGATATATACATGTGACGGTGAGAACATCTCTCCCCCTCTCCATTGGGAAAATGTACCGGCGGGTACTCAAAGCTTTGCCGTGGTTATATTTGATGATAGTGCGGGATTTGTACATATGGTTTTGTTCAATCTACAGCCGGATATTACCAGTCTACTTGAAGGTATAAGCAACCATCTCCCGGCAGGCGCCCAGTTTGGCCGGAATGATACGAGGGTTATTGGTTATTTCGGCCCCTGTCACTGGCCCGGCGCCAGCAACAGGTATTGTTTTTATGTCTATGCTCTCGATACTCTTCTTAATCTAAATTCCGACACCGACATGCTGCGATTGATGAATGCAATGAATGGGCACATCCTGGCATGGGGTGAATTGCTGGGAATATACAGGTAAGAACAATATAACAGGTCCCTACACTGTTAATTGTGATCCTGGCAATTCCATTAAAAGGATTGACATTTATAACCTGAACAACTATAATTGCAAATCGTTTATGACTTTAATACTTTAATACTCTGTGTCTCCTGTTTTCTTTGCGGTAAAAAGAGGAGGTAAAAAATGGCTAAAAAAAATAAACCATTCCACTACGGTGAGGGAAAATTAAGCGTTGGCCTGGCTCTGGAAATCGCCCGGGGTTTAAGAAAAGCGATAATCAGTGATAAAGCCGCTGAACAAATAGATAAAAGTAAAGAAGCAGTCGAGCGTATTGTACAAAGGGGAGAGACCGTATACGGTATTAATACCGGTTTCGGCCCGCTGTGTACAACCGTTATTTCAGCAGAAGACACAAAAAAACTGCAAGTCAATATTCTTAAAAGCCACAGTGCCGGGGTAGGAGAAAATATCCCGGCTGAGATTTCACAACTGATGATGGTACTCAAAGTTCACGTTTTATCCAGGGGTTATTCGGGTATATCGCCAGGGACCCTGGAGCGGATTACCTGGCATATTGAAAATAATATCACGCCGGTTGTGCCTTCCCAGGGTTCTGTCGGTGCATCGGGGGACCTGGCGCCGCTGGCCCATCTTTTTTTACCGCTGATTGGTCTTGGCCAGGTACTTTACCATGGAGAAATTTCAGAAACAGCCCCTGTGCTAAAAACTTATGGTCTGCAGCCGCTGGAATTGGGTCCAAAAGAAGGGCTGGCCTTAATCAATGGGACACAGTTTATCGCGGCTTTTGCGGTTAAAGCCCTGGAACGGCTGCAAAACTGCCTGGATGCAGCGGATATTATCGGGGCAATGACACTTGAGGCCCTTTTAGGTTCTGTAAAACCTTTCAAAACAGAGTTACATCGGCTTCGTCCCTTTATTGGTTGTCGGCATGTGGCGCACCGGCTGCGGCATTTATTGGCGGGATCGGAAATGGTGGAATCCCATACCGATTGCACCCGGGTACAGGACCCTTATTCCTTGAGATGTATGCCCCAGGTTCATGGTGCTTCACGAAATGCCTGGCTGCATTTAAAAGAGTTACTGGAGATCGAGATAAATTCCGTAACCGATAATCCCATTATTTTAGACATAGACAATACCATCAGTGGAGGAAATTTTCACGGTCAACCCCTGGCCTTACCGCTGGATTATGCCACCATTGCTGCCTGCGAATTGGGCAATATTTCAGACCGTAGGACTTATCTTCTTCTTGAGGGCGGCGTTGAAGGGCTTCCCAAACTGCTAATGAAAGATATCGGGGTAAATTCGGGGTTCATGATCCCGCAGTATACATCAGCGGCATTGGTTAGTGAAAATAAAAGTTTATGTTTTCCTGCCAGTGCCGACAGTATACCTACTTCTTTGGGACAGGAGGATCATGTCAGTATGGGGTCCATCAGTGCCAGGAAGCTGAACCGGGTGATCGATAACCTGGAAAATGTTTTGGCAGTGGAATTGGTTTGTACGGCCCAGGCTTTTGATTTCAGGCGGCCTTTGAAATCCGGTAAAATACTGGAAGCCTGTCATCATGCTGTGAGAGAAAAAATCGATCACACCTGTGAGGACCGAATTTTTGCCGAAGATTTGAAGATCGCCGGACAATTAATTCAAAGTAAAGAATTGGTACGGGTGTCAATGGAAGTCGCTGAGAAGGAGAATATAGACTTAGATGGAGAATATGGTAAATTATTCGAAATCTAACCTGTAGGTTTCATTTGATTCTTTTAAAGAATTATGCTATCTTTTTTTCATGGAAACGGAAACGATAAAAATAATAAAGATTGTCGAGAAGGAATCACTTGAAAAGGGTATCTTCTCTGCGCAAGTGGTATTCCCAGCAGAGAACGTGTACACGGTCACGGTAAGGGACCCTTTCCAGGAGCCCGGAGTCATCGAAACCGACCAGGAAGAACGTCTGCGTTGGTATTTTGAAGAGCATATGAAATCGCCCTTCACCGATATCGAGCGCCGCAGGCGCGCCGAACAGAGTATTATTTATTATGGTGAGACACTGTTCCGTGCTTTGTTTGACGAACCTGACGCTTTGGTGGAGTGGCGCCACCTGGCAGCCAGGCTGGAAAGAATCCAAATCCAGGTCATTTCCACTTCGACTTCTACCGGGGCGGGATTCCAGGCTTTGCATTGGGAAGCCTTGAAAGACCCCAAAGAAAGCAAACCGCTCTGTTTGCAGGGCATCGAAATCATCCACACTTCCGGGAAGCCGTCCCAGGCATACCTGATGCAGGTGGCGGACAGTGCCAGTTTAAACCTGTTGATGGTGACGGCCCGGCCGTTTGGGAAAAACGACATCGAGTACCGCACCATTACCCGGCCGGTGCTGGAGCTTATCGAAACCAAACGACTGCCGGTCCGGGTGCATCTTCTGAGGCCACCCACCTTCAGGTATTTGCAGGAGCACCTGCGGGAGAAAAAGTGTTTTTATCATATCGTTCACCTGGATATGCACGGCGGGGTCATGTCTTTTAAAGCCTACCTGTTCAACTCTGCTAATAAACGCAGCGCCGTCCAACGGAAATTGGCTCCATACAAAGGCACCCGGGCCTTTCTCTGCTTGGTGGATCAGGAAGGCGGGCCTGACCTGGTTACCGCCGACGAGGTTGCGGAATTATTCCAGGAAGCCCATGTGCCTATCTGTTTCCTTGATGCCTGCCAATCTGCCATGATGACCAAAGGAGAAAAAAATGAGACGGAGCTAACCCGGACCATTGAAGCCTCCCTGGCCATGACCCTGCTGGAAAAGGGGGTGAAATTGGTGTTGGGCAATGCCTGGTCGGTTACCGAAACCGGCTCCAAATTAATGATGACCGAAGTGTACGATAAGCTGCTGGACGAAGAAAAAATACTAAAGGCCGTGAATTCCGGACGGCAAAAGATGTTCGAGGATCGCACCCGCATGGTGGGCGGTAAGAATACCCTGGAATTGGAAGATTGGCTGCTCCCGGTGATTTGGGGCAAAGGCGATTTTAAAATCCGCTTAAAAAAACAAGACGTTGAAGATCGCCTCGCGGTCCAGGCCCGCCAACAGGAATGGGATACCGAAACCCAGGGGATGAAGACCACCGGGACCTATGGGTTCCTGGGCCGGGACGTAGACATCTTGCAGGTGGAAACCCTGCTGCAACGCGACAAAATCCCGTTGATCCGCGGCATGGGCGGTACCGGCAAAACTACGTTGCTGGGTCATATGGCCCTATGGTGGTGGAAGACCGGGTGGATTCGCCATGCCTTTTATTTCGGGTATGATCGCAAGCCTTACCGGGCCGAAGAGATATTGAACACTATTGCCGAAGCAGTAATGTCTGCGGAAGAGTTCGGGCAATTCCTGGTCATGCCATCCCTGGAAATGAAGGCCGGTGCATTGGCTGCTTATTTAAAAGAGAGCAAAAGCACGCCAGCGGTGCTGTTGATTTTGGACAACCTGGAGTCTATCACCGGCACGGAAAAAGCCGTGGGCAGCACCCTGCCCCTGGCGCACCAGCAAGACCTGGTCATGATGATCCGCCGCCTGCAGAAATCCAGTATGAAAATACTGTTGGGCTCCCGGGCAGAAGAAGCCTGGTTGGGAAAGGAAACCTTTAAAGGCAATATTTATTGGTTGGAGGGGTTGGACAGGAGTTCGCGGTTTGCTTTGGCCCGGGAGATTTTAAAGAAAAACCGGGTCGAAGTGGGCGATTGGGAGGAGTTTGGCCGGCTGCTGGAGATATTGGCCGGTTATCCGCTAGCCATGGAGATTATCCTGCCCAACCTGACCTATCGGACCCCTAAAGAGCTGCGGGAGATGTTGACCGGGGCGGGAGTGGATTTTCAAGGGGAACGGATATCGGAAGAAATATTCAAGTGCATTAATATATCCTTTTCGCTGTTAACGGATCGGGCCCGGTCCGGCCTGTTGGCATTTGCGCCCTTTACCTCTTTTTTGAATGCCTTCGAATTAGAAAAATACCTTGAAGCGCTGCATGATGCGGGCCTATTTAAAGAAACCGCCCTGGCCGACCTGGAGGAGGCGCTGGCTCTGGCGGAAAAGCAGGGGCTGGTGAAAAAAGAAGAAACTACAAAACTCTATACCCTACAGCCGGTCTTGCCTTTTTTTCTCTGGCAGCAGGTGATGGCGGCAGAAGCAGGGCAGGGGCAGATAAAAACTAACACATTGGAAAAAGCCTTTTGCAGCTATATGTCGATGCTTGCGAAATCATATGCTGAATTTATTCAATCAAAGGAGAGCGAGGAACGGCAGGTGGGGCAATACCTGTTCCGGTATGAGTGGGAGAATTTGCAGAGAGCCTTGAACCGGGTATTGGTGGAACAAGGGAATTTTTATAACTTATATAGTGTTTTCGCCGCTTATTATCATGAAAGTACAGCTTATCAGGAAGCCATCGCCTGGATGGAGGAGGTGAAAGGGAAACTGGAGGGGTATGCGGATGCCAAATGGGATGATATATTTTTAGTTAATTATGCTGCTGTATTGGCGAATTTAGGTTCACACTATTTAAACATAAAGGATTATTCTAAAGCCAAAGAAAAATTGAGGAAGGCTGGAGAATTAGTTGAAAAAGTAGGCCAAATGCGGGCAAATGCCCCGATTTATCACCAATTGGGAAGGGTGGCCGAAGAGGAACGGGATTTTGCCGAAGCCAAACGCTGTTATGGGGAAGCGTTGAAGATATGTTGGGAATTTAATTCCAGATATGATGAAGCGCGTACTTATCACCAATTGGGTATGGTGGCCCACGCGGAGCGGGATTTTGCCGAAGCCAAACGCTGTTATGGGGAAGCCTTGAAGATTTGCCGCGAATTTAATGACCGGTACCACGAAGCCTCGGTTTATCACCATTTGGGTATGGTGGCTGAAGCGGAGCGGGATTTTGCCGAAGCCAGACGCTGTTATGGGGAAGCGTTGAAGATCAGGCAGGAATCTAATGACCGGTATGGTCAAGCGGGTAACTATCAGCAATTGGGCGGTGTATCTCAAGCGGAAAAGGATTTTGCCGAAGCCCAACGCTGTTTTAGGGAAGCCTTGAAGATATTACAGGAATTTAATGACCGGTATAGCCAGGCGAGTACCTATAGCCAATTGGGCAATGTTGCCTTAGAGGAGCAGGATTTTGCCGAAGCCCAACGC
>Ga0315295_10004637_pt1 | contig 11738 bp, 7 predicted proteins | sample YL17G14_0_MG_FD_204453 | JGI IMG/M metagenome (GOLD analysis project Ga0315295, IMG submission 204453) | Sediment microbial communities from Yellowstone Lake, YNP, Wyoming, USA - YL17G14_0 | ecosystem: Environmental > Aquatic > Freshwater > Lake > Sediment | place: USA: Wyoming | collected...
GCCCGCATGATGTCCGCGCGCATCTCCAGCAGCGCGGTGTTCGCCCGCGCCAGATCGATGTTCCCCTGCGGCAGAGAGAGGAACGCCAGCACCACGTTGGGGATGGTGAAGTCGCCGAGGTGCAGCCCCGCAGCGTCCCAGCCGTAGGTCTTCCCGTTGCGCCGGAAGGTCCACCCGCGCGAGACGTACGGATTGGCGCGCGGGTCGGCCAGCGGGTTGCGCTCCACCGAGTCCGCCAGCGCGAGCATCCGCGCCGCGACCACGGAGTCCATCCGGATCGGCCGCCCGCCGCCGGACGGCAGGTACATCGGGGGCACCCAGAGGCGCCCGTCGCCGTACTCCGGCACCAGGCTCGCCAGCGTCCGCGCGCCGCGCGTACCGCGTCCCGGCCCGCTCACCGAATCCCGCCCTCCGACGCCGGACGGCAGCCCCATCGCGGTATCGGTGGCCGGGGCGACGCCGCGGCCGATGACCAGCGGCGCGGCGCGGCCCCTGGCCGGCGCGGTGTAGTACACCGGCGGCGCGGGGGCGGGCACGCGGTCCTGCCCCGCCAGGTCCATCACGAGCAACGGCGCCCTGCCGGGCAGCGGCACCGCGCGCGGCACGTTCGACCACGCCCAGACCACGAGCACCACGGCATGCGTGACGATGGATGGCGCGAGCCACCGTGGCGACCACCCCGACGTGGTGCGGGGGAAGCGGAAGGGCTCAGACGCGGGCAAGGACCTTCCCCAGGCGCCCGATGGCCTCTTCGATCGCGTTCCGCGGCTTCACGCTCCCTGCTCCTCTGCCCGGGACTGGTCCGACGCCGTCGTGCCCAACCTTCGAATCTACTGGACGCTGCCCGGCCACTCCACCTTCTAGGCCTCTCGGGCCACAGGGTTCCGCAGCACGCCCACTCCGGGGATCTCCACCTCCACGATGTCCCCGGCCCGCAGCGGCCCGACGCCCGCCGGCGTCCCGGTGGCGACGAGGTCGCCGGGCTCGAGCGTCATCACACCGGAGATGTACGAGAGGAGAAACGGGATGCTGAACGCCATCTCGGCGGCGCGCCCGTGCTGGCGCACGGCGCCGTTCACGCGGCACGTCACCTCGAGCGCCGTGAGGTCGAAGTCCGCGGGCAACTGCCAGATGACCGGGCCCGCCGGGCAGAAAGTGTCGAACCCCTTCGCGCGGGTCCACTGCCCGTCGGCCTTCTGGAGGTCGCGCGCGGTGACGTCGTTCACGCATGTGATGCCGGCGATCGCCGCGCGGGCCGCGCGCTCGTCCGCGCGCCGCAGCGCCCGGCCGACCACGACGCCGATCTCGCCCTCGTGCTCCACCTGCGCCGAGGCGGCGGGCACGACGATCGGCTCGCCGTCGCCGATCAGCGCGGAGGGCGGCTTGAGGAACAGGAGCGGCCGCTCGGGCACGGCGTTGCCGAGCTCCCGGGCGTGCTCGACGTAGTTCCGCCCCACGCACACGATCTTTCCGGGCTTCGGGATCCGCATTGGTTTCTCCCTGATCGGCCAGCGTGATCACTCGTCACTCGTCACCCATCACGTCCCCTATTCCGTGCAGCGAGAAGAACTCCCCGATCTCCTTCCGCAGCGCCAGCCACGGCCCCACCCGCCGCTCCGCCGGCGGCAGCCCCGCCAGCAGCGCCGGACCGTAGCGCTTGCTCAGGACCCGCCGGTCCAGCAGCACGATGACCCCGACGTCGGTCCGCGAGCGAATCAGCCGCCCGAACCCCTGCTTCAGTTTCAGCGCCGCGAGCGGCACGAGGTAGTCGTTGAAGGCGTCGCCGCCCGCCGCCTCGATCATCTCGAGCCGCGCCGCCGTGACCGGCTCGGTCGGCACCCGGAAGGGGAGCTTCGCGATCACGAGCGCGCGCAGCGCGAGCCCCGGCACATCAACGCCCTCCCAGAACGAGTCGGTGCCGAGGAGGATCGCCGAGCCCGCCTGGCGGAAGCGCCGGAGGAGGAGGTCGCGCGGCTGCTCGCCCTGCACGAGGAGCGGCCACCGGCCCGCCACGTCCGGACGGGCGCGCAGCGCCGTCGCCGCCTGGCGCAGCGCGCGATGGCTCGTGAAGAGGACGAACAGCCCGCCGTCGGCCGCGCGGGCCACGTCGCACACGATCTCCACCGTCGCGCCGGCGTGCCCCTCGGCGTCGCCGCGCGGCTCGGGGACATCGTCGGGGATGGCGAAGAGACACTGGTCGCGGAAGTTGAACGGCGAGGGCAGTACCTTCCGCGGGCCGGGCCGCACCGGGGGCAGGTCGATGCCGAGCCGGGAGGCGAGGAAGTCGAAGCTCCCGCCCACCGCCAGCGTCGCGCTGGTCACGACGACCGTCTCGACGCGGTCGAACAGGATCTGCTTGAGGAGCGGCGCCAGCTCGAGCGGCATCGCGGCCACCGCGACGTGCGTGCCGCCGCGCCGCTCCAGCCAGCGCACCAGCGGCGGCGCGCCCGCGGGCGGCTTGAGCGCCGTGGCGACGGCGTCGCGGGCACCGTCGAGCCGGCCGGCGATGCCCCGCACTTCGGCGAGCAGCTGAGCGACGCGATCGGAGGGCGGGTCGTCCCGCGTCACGCGCTCGACGAGGGACACGATGGCATCGCGCAGACGGCCGAACGTGAACGAGAGGTTGGTGAGCGCGTCGCCCAGCCCCGCGCCCCACGCCTCCGCGTCCGCGAACGCGTCGGTGAGCCGCACCACGTTCTCGGGCTGGCCCGCGAGGTGCGCCTCCAGCAGTCGGAAGATCTGCTCGGCCGCCCGCCGCGCCTCGGCGAGCGCCGGCGCGAGCTGCTCGCGCAGCACGACGAGCGCGTCCTCGCGCAGTCGCTCCTCCGCCTCCGCCGCGAGGGCAGCCCGCAGCGCCGGCACCACGCCGCGGTTCTGCCGCTCGAGCCGCGAGAGGAGCCGCTCCACGCCCCGCGACGTCGCCTGCTTCCCGAGGTGCTCGGCCGCCGTGTCCTCCAGGTGGTGTCCCTCGTCGAGCACCAGCCGCCGGTACGGCGGCAGCACCGCCGCGTCCTCCCAGTTCCCCTGCGCCTGGCGCACGGCGAGGTCGCTCGCGAGCAGGTGGTGGTTCACCACGACGACGTCGGCGTCGGCGGCCCTCCGGCGCGCGGCGAAGACGAAGCACTCGTTGAAGTACGGGCAGCGCAGGCGGGTGCAGAGGTCCGACTCCGCCGCGACCTCGTCCCAAACGTCGTCGCCCGGCGCGAACGCGAGTGTCGAGAGGCTGCCGTCGGTGGACGTCCGCGCCCACGCCGCGATCGCCTCCAGCTCGTCGCGTCGCTCCGGCTCGAGCAGCGTGCCCACCGCGCCCATCGCCTGGTTGAGTCGCGCCAGGCACACGTAGTTGCGCCACCCCTTGAGGAGCGCGTAGCGCACCGGCCGGTCGGCGGTGCCGAGCGCGCGGGCGAGGATCGGCAGGTCGGCGCCGACCAGCTGTTCCTGGAGGTTGATGGTGTTCGTGGAGACGACGGTGCGCTCGCCGTTCTGCACCGCCCAGAGGATCGCCGGCGCGAGGTAGGCGAAGGACTTCCCGACGCCGGTGCCCGCCTCGAGGAGGGCCACGCCGCCCTCGTTGTACGTGTCGGCCACATAGGCCGCCATATCTCGTTGCGACGGCCGGTCCTCGGGGCTGCCGAGGAGCCGCGCGACTCGGCCCGCCGGCCGGAGGAGGTTCGCCGCGGCCACCGGGTCGATCGACGTCGTCTCCCGCGGCCGGGGCACCTCGACCACCACGTAGAGGGCGGAGGCGTCGTTGTCCACGATGCCGAAGCCGACGCCCGCGTCGTGGAGGCGCACCGCCACGTCGAGGTCGGCGCTCGAGGGCTCGAGCACGCCGCTCGGGTGGTTGTGGAGCGCCATCTGTCCGCGTCCGGCCGCGCCCGAGAGGGCGAGCACCGCCTCGGCCGTCCCGCGGGCCACGACCTCCGCGGCGGTGACGGTGCCGTCGGGCGCGACGTCCGCGACGAAGGCCACCTCGCGTCCGCCCGCTTCGGCGATGGCCCGGGCGATGGCCTCGCGCGCCGCCGGAGCGAGCCGGGCCGCGTTCACGTCTTCAGCTCGCGCTTCCGCGCGGCCGGGAACAGCACGTTGTTCAGGATCAGCCGGTACCCGGGCGAGGTCGGGTGCAGGGAGAGGTCGGTCGGGGGGTCGCCGACCTGGTGTTGCGGATCCGCGGGGTCGTGACCGCCGAGGTACGTCCAAGTACCTCGCCCCACGTCGCCGTGGATGTACTTCACCCACTGCGCCCCCTGCTCCTCGGCGAGGACCGTCACCCGCGGCTTGAGCGTGCGGCGGGTGAAGCTCGTTGTGAGGCCGTAGAAGTCGGGGATGACCTGCCGGTGGCACTGCACCAGCATCGCCGGCACGGGATCGATCTTGGCGCTGAAGTTGAACAGCTCGAACGCGCCCAGCGGCTGGCGGCGCCCGGGGTGGTTCACCTGGTGCCCGTCGATGTCGGAGAACGACGGCACGGCGGGCGCCGTCTCGAGATGCGCGCCCTGGCAGGCCAGCGCCGCCGGCCAGTCGAGCCGTTCGTCGGCGCCCGCATCCATCGGGGAGCCGTCGGCGAAGGCCGCCGCGATGTCCACGTCGTGCGCCGCGAGGGCCAGCTCGAGGGTCTCGGTCGCGTTGCACATCGCGAAGAGGAAGCCGCCCTGCTCCACGTACTGCCGGATGCGGAGCGCGACCGCCTTCTTGAGCGCCGGCACGTGCGGGAAGCCGAGCTGGCGCGCCGTCGCCTGGTTGCGGTCGACCATCTCGGCGAGCCACGGCGCGCCGGCGTAGTTCAGGTAGAACTTCGAGTACTGCCCCGTGAAGTCCTCGTGATGCAGGTGCAGCCAGTCGGCGTCACGCAGCCGGCCGCCTACGACTTCGGTGTCCCACACCTTCGTGAACGGGATCTCGGCGTACTGCAGGGCCATCGTCACCGCGTCATCCCACGGCGGCGCGAACGGCGGCGAGTAGATGGCCACCCGCGGCGCCCGCTCCAGGACGATGGCGTCCATGTTGTTCTGGTCGATCGTCCCGCGGATGGCCACCACGGCGCCGTCGGTGACGGGCTCGAGCGCGACGCCCGCCAGCGTCGCCGCCCGCCGCGCCGCCGCGTCGTCGGCGAGGAGGAACGACCCGCCGCGGTAGTTGAGCAGCCACTCGACGCGCCCGGTGCGCACGATGGAGGCGTATGCGATGCCGTACGCCTTGAGGTGATTCGTCTGCGCGTCGTCCATCGGGACGAGGACCGCACCGGCGTATGGACGTACCCGCGTGCCGAGCAGACGGGCCACCGGGCCGCACGCCGCCAGGGACCCGAGGAAGCCGCGGCGGTTCACGAGCGCGGCACCAGTCCGCGGATGCGGTCCAGCTCGCGCCGCGCCTCGGGGACGAGGGCGCTGTCCGGGTTGCGGAGGATCAGCTCCTCCAGGCGGGCCGCGGCGACGGCGAGCTGGCCGCGCGCGGCCGCCACGCGGGCGAGCCCGAGGAGCGACGCCGCGCCGGCGGGCGACGACACGTAACGGCCGGCGATCTCGCCCCACAGGCCTTCGGCGCCCGCCGTGTCCCGCGCGGCCTCGGCGAGGCGCGCCGACCAGAGCAGCGCGGAGGCCTGGCCATCGCCCTCCAGCTGCCGCGCTGCGGCCGCCATCGCGTGCGACGCGCCCAGCGTGTCGCCCTGCGCGGCGCGCAACAGCGCCGCGCCGAGTTCCGGCATCGAATCCCGTCCCACCGCCGAGACGAGGGCCACGACGACCGCACGATCGGGCGCCAGGGCGGCGTCACCTGCGTCGGCGCCGACGGTGCGGAGCAGCGCCGTCCCGCCGCGCAGATCGCCGTGGAACACCGCGACCCAGCCGCGCACTTCGTCACCGGCGAGGGAGGAGTCGGCGGCCGCGGCGGCCGTGGCGCGGTCCAGCCGTCCCGAGCGCAGGTACGCGAAGGCCACGCGCCGCGAGAGGCGCAGCACCTCACGGAGCGGCAGGCGGTCCCGGTCGGCGTCGAGCAGCCGGGCGGCCTCGTCGGCGTCGCCCTGGCGCGCCGCCAGTTCGATGAGCGTCGCCCGCGCCGCCATCACCATGCTCGCGGACGCGCCCGGCGCCTCGGCGATCGCACGCAGCAGCCGGCGCGCCGCCACGCCGTCGCCCGCGGACGCATAGGCCCGGGCGCTCTCGATGCGCGTCTGCTCCGCATCGGGGCCTGGCTGAGATGCCGCGAGCGCCTCGAGCGCCTCAGCCGCGACGCGCTGTGCCTCGCGCCCATCCAGCCGGCCCGCGCGCTCGGCGAAGCGCCGCAGGGCCGCCGCGCGCCGGGCGCCGGAATCGGCCAGCGCCGCGCGCAGCATCGCCCAGGAGCGGCGCGGCTCGTTCCAGCCGAGCAGCAGCTCGGCGGCGATCTGCCGGCCCACCGCGGCGGCGGGACCGCTCCCCAGCACGCGCAGCACGCCATCCCGCTCGTCGGGGAGCACCGCCTGGAGGCTGTAGGCCGCGGCGTCGGCTTTCCCCGGCTCGCGCGCCACGGCGGTGCGCCATTCCTCGGCGGCGCGAGTGAAGAACGCCTCGCGCATCTCGATCTGCGCCAGCTCCGCGGCCGCGGCGCCGGGGTCCGCGAGACGCGAACGGGCACGGCCGATGAGCGCCCGCGCCTGGCTGTCCCGCCCCTCCGCGAGGAGCAGCCGCGCCAGCTCCACGTACGGCGCGGCGTCGCGCGGCGCGAGGGCCACCCACCGCTCGAACGCCGCCGCGCCGAGCGAGTCCTCGCGGAGCGCGCGCAGCGAGCGCAGGAGCACGACGTGGAAGGTGCGGTTCGTGGAATCCAGGGCGAGCGCGCGCCGGGCGAGCACGGCCGTCGAGTCGCGGCGTCCGATCCCGGCGTTGACCCGTTCGGCGCCGAGCAGCGCGCCGACGTTCACGGGCTCAGCGACCAGGACCGCGCGGAACGCCGCCGCGGCTTCGACGAATCGCCCCTGCTCCTCGAGGTCCATCGCGCGCAGCAGCGACTCCTGCGCGCGCGCCGGCGAAGCGGCCAGCGCCAGGGCACCGAGCGCCAAGACGAGAACGCTACGGAACCACTGCATTGAGCCGCCGGAAGTACTCCAGCACCAGCGCGCGCTCCGCCGGCGAGAGGCCCTGCAGCGCCTCCCACGCCGGCGGCGGATACCGCAGGCCCGACCCGAGCGGGACGCGTCCGGCGGGCGACGCGACGCGGCCCTCCCTCGCCGCCTCGCTCCGCCGCTCGCTCTCGCGCTCGTCGTCCTCGTTGCGGAGCGTGCGACCCGCGTCGAGCATCCGCCGGAAGAGCCGCTGCTGTCGCTCCAGCGTCTGGCGGTCGAGACGTCCCGCCTCGAGTCGGTCAGCGAGATCACGCGCCTCCTGCGCCAGCTGTTCGGGATGACCCGGGAGTCCGGAGGGACCCAGGCGCTCGAGCCGGTCGGCGATAGCCCTCTGGCGGAGAGCGAGGGCGCGCAGCTGCATCATCACGGCGTCGCCGCCGCCGAGCATCGGCAGGAGTCCGCCGAGCTGGTCGCTCAGCGCCCCCTGCTGGCCCGCGAGCTCCGCCATCATCCGCAGCGCTTCCGCGAACCCCGAACCCGACTCGGAGCCCGCCACCCTGTCACGGTTGCGGACCATCTCCAGCGCCGCCGCCGAGAGCGACCGCGCCGCTTCGCCCGCTCGCTCGCCCGCCGCGTCCGGCGCCGGCCGCTGGCCCTCGAGCGACTGCCGCGCCTCCTCCATCTCGCGCCGGGCGCGGGCGAGACTCGCGCCAAGACGCGGCGCGACGAGCGCGTTGCGGCCCGCGGCCTGGCCGAGCCGGCGGACCACCTGATCCACGCCCTGCTGGAGAGCCGCCTGCCGGCCCCGCGCCTCCGCCGGCCCGGCGCTTCCCTCCCGCAGCTCGCGGGCGAGGCGCTGCTGCTCCGTGGCCAGGGTCACAGTCTCGCTCAGCGCGTCGTCCAGGAGGCGCGTCACCTCCCGGCGCCACCCCGTCGCGAGCTGCTGCTGCTGCTCGCGCAGCTCCCGCGCCACGGGCCGCAGCGCCTCCGACGCCTGTTGCGCGTCCTGCGCCGACTCCGGCCGGCGCCCGGCGCTCATCTCGCGCGTGGCATGTTCCATGGCGCGACGGGCCTCCCGGGCGCGGTCGTCCTGCCGGCCGACGGCCGCCGCCGCCGCCGTGTCGCCGCGGCTCCCGAGCCGCTCCGCGAGGTCGCGCAGGTCGCGCGACAGCGAGTCCAGCTCGCGGGTGAGCTCCCCCGACTCCGCGGCGGCCTCCGCGGAGTCGGGGCGCCGGGGCGCGCGCTGGGCCCACCGCTCCTCCGCCCGCTGCAGGGCCTCCGCGTTGTCCGCCGCCGTCTGGAGCGCGCCCTCGATAGCCGCCCGCTCGAACAGCTCGCGGCTCCGCTCCAGCTCCTGCCGCAGGTTCCGCTGCTCGTCCGCGAGGCGGGCCAGCGCCAGCCGCACTGCCTCGGGGTCGAGGCGCTCGAGCGCGCGGCGCAGCTCCTCGAGCCGCTGGGCCAGCTCGGGCGTCACCGCCTGGCGCAGCAGGTCGTCGAGGTCCCGGAGCTGTTGCTGCCACGCGGGATCGTTGAGCCCCGCCTCCTGCGCGGCGCGGGCGAGGTCGGCCAGATCGCGCCGCAGCTCGCCGGCACGCCGAGCCAACGCCTCCTGCTCCTCGCGGATGCGCGTCGCCTCCTGCGCCTGCTCGAAGGGGAGCTGGCCGGGCCCGGGCGCCTGGCGGGCCGCGAGCGAGTCGGCACCTGCCTCGCCCGTGCGCGGGCGCTCCCCCGCGCGGGCCCGCTGTGCGGCGAGGTCCTCGGTGCGGCGGGTCAGCCCGGTCTGGTCGCTCGCCAGGTCCCCGGCGTCGTGCGCCAGGCTGTCGGCGCCCGCCCGCACCGCCTCGCGCAGCTCCGCCATCGAGCGGAGCCGCAGCGCGTACTCCCGGCTCGCGCCCACGCGCGGCACGGGCGCCCGGTCGGACGCGCGCACGAAGAACCGCAGCGTGTCGCCCGGCAGGAGCCCGCGGTCGTTGAGGTCGAGCACGGTCGAGAGCACCACGTGGTCGGCCCCTTCGGCGCCAGCCAGCGTGTCCACGACCGGCGTGCCGACGAGACCGTTGCGGCTCACCCGCCAGCTCACGAGCTCGACGCGGGCGAGCCCATGGTCGTCGCGCGCGTCCACGACGACGCCCTGCCTGAGGTCGAGCGCGGCGGTGGTGTCGGCCCCGGGCACCGGCACCGTCACCACCGGCGCGCTGTCGGAGACGGCGCGCACGTCCAGCGTGGGGAGCGGCTCCGGCACCTCGAGCCCGGCGCGGTCCGCGAGCGCGAGGTGCCACGCGGCGCTCCCGCGCACGACGAGCCGTCCGCTCGCGCCGCTGCCCTCCGTCTCGAGGGCGAAGCGCTCGCCGCCGGCGACGAGCGCCGCGCGGCCGAGTGGCGCGCTGGACACTGCGCGCAGCAGCAGGACCGTGCCGACGGGCAGCGTCAGCGGACCCGCGTCGGTGGGCAGCGTCTCGTCCTCCCGCACGAGATACGCGGGGTAGCTGGCGGTGACCACGAAGTCGGTCAGGAACGCCGGCTCGAGGACACGCACCGTCAGCGTGTCCGACGCCGCGCCGCCCGCGCTCGCGAAGAGGTGCAGCGTGGCGCGGATGTCGCGCAGGCGGTAGGTGGCGCGTCCCGCGGCATCGGCATCGAGGAGGACGGGGCGCCACGGCTCGCCGGGCTCGCGCACGTGGAGCGACGGCCGCGCGGCGCCGCGGGCCCGCACGCGCACAAGCACCTCACCGCCCCTGCGCACGTGCGCGGCCGTGACGGCGATCTCGACCACGGCGCCGAACCCCGCGCGCACGGCGGCCAGCGGCGACACGAGGACCGCCGCGGCATCGCCCGCCAGCGCGAAACCCGCAACCGCGAGGAGGAGCGCGCCCGCGAGCATCCCGCTCCGTCGCCGCAGCGCGCGCTCCGCCCCGGCCCACGCGCGTGGCGCCCACCGCGACGGTCCGGCCGCCGGAAGGACCTGCGCCAGCCGGCGCGCCTGGAACGCCACGAACGCCGGCGACGTCCCGGCCGGCACCGAGGCCGAGGTGTCCACGAGCCCGACGAGGCTCCCGCGCCGTAGCACGAACTCCGACTCCACCAGCGCGGCGGCTTCCCGCAGCGTCGGGAGGCGCGCGCCGCGCGCCGTGCGGACCACCGTCCGCACCGCGAAGGCGAGTCCCGCGAGCGCCGCGAGCCAGAAGGCAGCCGGCCCCCACCGCACGGCTCGGAACAACCCCGCCCACGCGACGAACGCCGCCACACCCCACGCCGCGGCGAACCCGGTGGCTGCACCGAGGAGCGCGAGCGCGGCGTGCCGTCGCACCAGCGCGCGCCGCACTAGCGCCAGGCCGTGCAGCAGCTCGCTCACGCCGACCCGCTCACCGCGTAGACGAAGAGGTTGACGCCCATCCGGATGGCTTGCTCCCGCACCGCCTCGGGGTCGTGGTGCACGTCCGCGTCCTCCCAGCCGTCACCCAGGTCCGATTGGTACGAGTAGTACAGCACCAGCCGGTCGCCCAGGAAGACGCCGAATCCCTGGGCGGGCAGCCCGTCGTGCTCGTGGATCTTGGGGATGCCCCGTGGGAACGGAAAGACCACCCGGTACACGGCGTGGTCGAGCGGCACCTCCACGAGCGGCCGGTCCGGGAACACCTTCGCGATCTCGCGCCGGATCGAGCGGTCCATCCCGTAGTTGTCGTCGACGTGCAGGAAGCCGCCGGCCTCGAGGTGGCCCCGCAGGGCCCGCACCTCCCCCGGCCCGAAAAGCACGTTGCCGTGGCCCGTCATGTAGAGGTATGGCACCTCCCAGAGCGACGGGTCGGTAAGGCGCACCAAGCGCTCGCGGTCCGTCGTCCATAGCCGGGTGCGTTCACGGATGGCGCGCAGGAGGTTCGGGAGGCTCGACGGGTTGGCGTACCAGTCGCCCCCGCCGTCGTAGTGCACACGGCCGATGGAGAGCGCTGCCCCCTGCATCACGACGTGAGGAGGCGGTAGGCGTCCTGGCGCGGGATCCCGAAGCGTCGGGCGAGCTCCTTCGCGATGGCGCCTGGTGTGCGCCCCTCGGCGCGCAGGGCGGCGATCGCGGTGGCGGCGTCCTGGCCGCCACCGCCCGGCGGCCCGTCGGTGCGAAGCGGCGCCTCGTCCCCCGCACGCCCGCCGACGACCACTGTAATCTCCCCGCGCGGGGGATGCGTGGCGTAATACGCCGCCAGCTCGCCGACGGTTCCGCGCCGCACATCCTCGTGCAACTTCGTCAGCTCGCGGGCCACCGCCGCCGGCCGGCCGGCGCCGCAACACACCGCGAGGTCCGCGAGGAGCGCCGGCGCGCGACCCGGCGCTTCGAAGCACACCGTGGTCCACGCCTCCCGTGCGATGCGGCCCAGCTGCTCGGTGCGGCCGGAGCCCCGGCGCGGCAGGAACCCGAGGAACACGAACCGGTCCGCGGGGAAGCCCGACGCCGCGAGCGCCGCAAGCACCGCGGACGCACCCGGCACCGGCACGACGGGCAGGCCGCGGCGGTGCGCCGCCTCCGCGAGCAGTCCGCCCGGATCGGAGATGCCGGGCGTCCCGGCATCGGTGACGTAGGCGACATCCTCGCCGCCCGCCACGCGATCGAGGAGCCCTTCGATCGCTTTCGGTCGCGAGTGCGCGTGCAGGCTCACCACCTTGGCGGGGATGCCGTAGTGCGTGAGAAGGCGGCGGGTCCGGCGCGTGT
>Ga0315295_10004638_pt1 | contig 11737 bp, 9 predicted proteins | sample YL17G14_0_MG_FD_204453 | JGI IMG/M metagenome (GOLD analysis project Ga0315295, IMG submission 204453) | Sediment microbial communities from Yellowstone Lake, YNP, Wyoming, USA - YL17G14_0 | ecosystem: Environmental > Aquatic > Freshwater > Lake > Sediment | place: USA: Wyoming | collected...
CAGCAATCCTTATTCTTTTGGCAATGGCAGTACTACCTTAACTACCGACCAAGACTATACGGTTTCCACCTCTGTCCCCTCCGCCTCAACTGTCGGTTATACGATTTGCTATAACCAAACTAGCTGTCATACCGGCGCTCCCACCTTGGGCTCAACGGTTACTGTCAGTTCAAATAGGGCCGATTCGGAAAACTATAATCCCATGATTTCTGATCATTATGTTGATATTTACTGGCATTTTACTCCTCTTGTTCCAAACTGTAAAAACATCAGCGCCCCTTCATCGGTTTTGACCGGCGATAGTGTCACTATCTCGGCCGATTATGTAGCCTTAGGTGGGCCAATGAGTGCCGCCAGTATGTATCTTCATCCAGGTGTGCTTGGAAGCAACTGTGACGGTGCTTCACTGACTCAATCGGGCTCCAGTCCGCCTAGACGGTCATTCTCCTGGACGTCGTCAGCTCCGGGTAGTTATCTTGCTTACTGTCGGGCCGACAATGATACCGTGCCGGCAGCAGAATGCCGCGGCGACTGCTACAGCGGCGGCCCGCCCATCTATCCTTGTGATGGCGCCAACGGCAGTGGCTCCACCACCACAACGACAATCAGCGTTTCCAATCCCGGTCAGTGGTATAAATTAAAAAATCTTTCTTTGTATAAGTTTGGTAGTCTTGATATTGCCGTTCCTTCCTCTATGGTTAAGTTTACCGCGGTTGACCCGGATGATACCGGCGAGCGATTTATTACTATTGGCGATGCCGGTGTTGGTACGGTTAATATTGAATATAATCCCGGTCCTTCTTATAATCCGATCGAGATTAGCGATAAAAACTGGCGCAATAGCAGCTATAGTTTTTCCCAGGTTTTTGTTTCTGGTTTTGCTGATTATGTCAAATCAAGAAAGGAGTCTGCTACGATTAGTTCAATAGCGGAAGCTTCTTCTAATATGATCTATACAATTACCGGCCCGTTAACTCTTGTTAATGCCGATCTTACTGGTGTTTCTAATACCTTTGTTCTTGTTGTTTCTGGCGATGTCACTATCAATGGAAATTTTAATAACTCATCGACCAAAAACCTCGCCATCCTTTCCAGCGGCAAAATCACTTTTTCCAAAGAAACCCAGTATGCTAATGGTGTTTTTATTGGTCAGCAAATTGTAATTAATGGTGAAACTCCGGCTGGTTCCGATACCATCGGCTTAAAAATAAAAGGTAATCTTGTTTCTGCTTCTGCCTTTGAAAACAATCGTGATCGGGCTGATAACGGGCCTTCTCTTTTTGTCGTTTTTGACTCTGATCAGTATCTTAATCTATTATCACTTTTATCGGTAGCAAAATATGACTGGCAACAAACACAATGAGTCGGGACAGGTGTTGTTAATAACTATTATGTTATTGGCGACGGCGCTAACAGTGGTTTTGTCTGTTTCTTTTAGATCGACTACCGAAACCCAGGTGACTAAACTCGAGGAAGAGTCTCAAAAAACCCTGGCGGCGGCCGAGGCCGGTATTGAGGCCGCTCTTAAACAAACAGAGACTGTTCCTATCGGCGCCGGTCTTTCTTCAGACCTGGGAAGTTTTTCTGGAAGCGCCACCTGCACAACTACGAACGATAAAAGTTATTTTATCAGCCCACTACTCCAAAAAGACGAACAGTATACTTTTTACCTTGCCAACTATCCTGGTCTCACGAGCGGTTTTTGGTCTGGAAATTTAAATCTGTATTTTAAGTCTGAATCAGACACGCCGGCAGTGGAGCTGACGTTTATAACGACGACCGGCGTTTCTCATTATTTACTTGATCCGTCAACCCTTATCCTGGCCGATGCTGGTACAAAAACCGGCGTTGACAGTGGTAGTTTTTCTCTTGGCGGAACCGGTTTTGGTTATAAAACCAGCTCTTCTTTTTCTGTAAGTAACACCAAGCTTATTATCGCTCGTGTCTTGTCGACGGCGACCAAGATCGGCATTGACGGCGGTGTCGACGCTTTAAAATCTCAAGGAAAAACTTGTGATTCACAGGCTTCGTCAAACACCGGCGTCACCAAGAAGGTGGTTCTTTTCCAGTCTTACCCGCAGATCCCAGCAGAATTTTTTGTCACAAGTTTCTAGTAGAAATTAGTTAATAGAAGCTCGGTATAGAAACGGGTTAGGAGAATTGAAGATAGAAATTAGAAAATAAATCCATTTTCCAACACCCATATTCTTAACCCGCCTCCAAACCCATCTTCTAATTTCCATGTTTCCCATCTAATTTATAACCTTGCTCTTTGACTCACCTCAGCCTCAACCAGTTCTTTTGGTCGGCCGTATTTAAGTCTTGAAAGCTGGATGACTGCCTGGGCGATTTTTTCATTCGCCTCTGCTTTAATTTTTTTAATATCTTTAGTCATGTCAACTGAAAAAGGCGGCACTGGATCATTATTGACAGTAGTTTTCATGTAGGTATGAAACCGTTCAATATTTATTAAGTCTGACTCATTAAATATTGGCTGGAACTCTCGCTGGATGTACGACGCATCGGTTACCCCCAAACGAAAAGCCATTAAGGTACCGACGTTACCGAAAACCGCGTTTTTAACCTCTTCTTCCATCTGTCCAATAAACTGGTTGGCCACTGTCAAAGCCAGGTGATATTTTCTTGCTTCAGACAAAATCACGGCAAAGTCTGGCGTGGCGAAGTTTTGAAACTCGTCAACATAAAGATAAAAATCGCGCCGGTCGTCCTCGGGTATTTCCTGCCGACTCATCGCCGCCACCAGGATTTTAGGAATTAACACCAATCCCAAAAAACTGGAATTTTCTTCACCTAGCTTTCCTTTGGAAAGATTTATTAAAAGAATCTTTCCCTCATCCATCACCCGGCGGAAATCAAAGGCTGATTTTGACTGGCCGATGATATTTCTCATGGTTTTATTGGTAACAAAGCGGCCAAACTTGGAAACGATGTAGTCCAAAACCTCGGATTTATGAAAATCAGCTGTTTGGGCGATCTGATCGGTCCAGTAGCGCCGTACTATTGGATCCTGAACTTTCGGTAAAAGCTCCTGAACATACTTTGGATCGGTCAAAACCCGGACCACCTCAACAAAGGTTGCCCCCTCCTCAGACATCACTGTCAACATGGCGTTTCTGATGGCGTGCTCAAATCTTGGCCCGATAATTCCTGTTCGCTGAGGATCATAAAGTTTATACATCAGGTTAATAATCGCGGTGGTGATAAAATGTTTTTGGTCTTCGGTTTGTGCTTCCAGTAAATTCAATCCCATCGGTCGTTCAACATCTGAAGGATCAAAATAAATTACGTCTTCGGCCCGCTCGGCCGGAATATAGCGTAAAGTGTCATCAATTAAGTCTCCATGAGGATCCATGACGCAAACTCCATAACCGGCCTTAATGTCTTGTTTAATCATCTCTTTCAAAAGCTCTGATTTACCCACGCCGGTCTTGCCAATAATATATGTATGGCGCATTCTGTCTTTGGAGCTAATATATACCGGCTTTTTTACCCCTCGATAATAACCAAAACCAACATAGGTACCACTGTATGGGATTTCAGATGGGACCGGTGCTGTTTTTGCTTTCAACCAATTGATGTGAGGCGTTTCAATGGTTTTATTGGGAAAATGAAAAATCGTCGCCAACTCATCGGCAGACAAGGTTGAGACTGACCGCCAGAACGACAGCTCCAAAACCGGAAAAAACTTATAAATAAAATTAATCATAAAGCCGCCCTTAAAAAAGATTTTTGTTTTTTTTAGATTGTTTAGATCAGAAGTAAACTGAGAAAAGGCCGAGATGATATTTTTTAGATGCATATCGGCCATCTCCTTGGTTTTGGCCGAAACAACAAAGCGGATGGTTGTCTCAAATCCCGGCTTTGAACATTTATCATCAATTTTTTCCAACACCTTTGGATCAGTTTTAAAGGTCGCCTTTTCCGGATTAGCTTCATTTTTTTTTGTTGAGGAAATATATGATTTTCCAATCTTCTTCCATTTTCCTCCGGCCGGCCTGGTTAAAATCTGAATCATCGCTCCCTCATCATCGCCTATTTTGGACAGGGATGTTGTAATGGCGGCTAGTGGATCGGTCGGCAGATCTTTAAAAACCTTAAGAGGCATATAGGCGATTTCTTTTGTCGCTAAACTAGCAAAGGCCACTTTTCCTTTTTCAGTAAAAATATTCGGCTCGTCGGTTTTTTTTATATCGGCATTGGGATAGTAACCATAGATAGTTTTTTCTACCAGATCAACAATCCGCGCCGGAGTTGAGATATAAAAACGAATGTCGGCTTTTTTACCGACAATCTCCCAGGCGACGACATCATCTAGATCAAAAGCGGCCATCCATCCGGATTTTTTTAGGGAAGAAAAAGAACTAAACATCTGTTCGGCCGCATCAATCTTTATCTCATTGTCTTTGGGCAGTTTTACTTCCAGAGTGATCATCTCCAGAGAAATCTGTTCTCTTTTTTTGAGACGAAGATAAACGATAATCAGGTAAATAAATAAGAAGGTTAGTCCTCCGGCTATTAAGGCGGCAGCAAGCGCCAAACTAAAAGTTATCAATCGATCAACAATTGTTTGTAGGTATAAGCTATCCATAAAAAAATTATATAATAAATAATCATGTTCGGCAAAATCAAAGATCAAAAATCAAAGATCAAAAATACATATCAAATATTAAAAAGAGGTTTTTTTGTTTTTTTAATATTTTTACTAGTTTTTTTTCTTCTTTTGAATATTTTTGCCTCACAAAAAATATCACAATTATATTTTCAGCTAATCAACAACAACCGCCAGGCGACGGTGGCTTTTTTGAAAAAAATTAATAAGCTACCTCTGTTTTCTTTCTTCTTAAACACAAATATTAAAATTTATGACCGTTGGCTGGAAAATGAAGTTTTTAGTGAACAAAGAATGAAGGAAGAAGAAATGGCTCAACTACAAGCCTTATTAACAAAAAATCCAAAATCGCGAGATATTATTTATAGGCTCTATTTATTAAACAAAGACCTTGGTAATAATCAACAAGCAGGAAAGTATTTAAGGATGGTGAAAGAAATTGATCCCAACATTAATTAATCTAATTATTTTAATTAACCTAATTTCTAATAAAGCACCAATAATAATGAAATTCTAAATTCTAATATCCAAATCCCAAATAAATTATAAGCACTAAACTCTAAGTTTAAAAATAGTTTGGAATTTAAAACATTAGAATTTAAATATTATTTGGAACTTGGGATTTAGGATTTAGGATTTTCTTAGTAATTAGGTCAATTAGAAATTAGGAATTTATGAAACAAGTTCGCGTTCTTATAAGAGGTAGAGTTATAGGTGTTTTTTTCCGCGCCTGGACAAAATCTCAAGCTGAATTTCTTGGTCTTACTGGTTGGGTAAAAAATGTCGAAGATCATGTTGAAGCAGTCATTCAAGGCGAGGAAGAAAAAATAAAGAAAATGATTGAACTGTTAAAAATCGGCCCTCCCTCGGCCCTCATTGAAAACGTTAAGGTTTTTCCTGAAGAAGAAAAAGAAATCTTTAATGGGTTTGAAACAAGAAGGTAGTGGACCCGAGGGGATTTGAACCCCTAATCTCTTCCATGCCATGGAAGCGCGATAGCCGTTACGCTACGGGCCCTTTTATTCGTCTATATTTTACCAAATTATTTGTAGTATTTATTTATTCTATCAGTCCCTTTTCCTCTTCCGAAGCGATCACCCTGAAGCCCACGTGAGAGTGGCCGGCAAAAAATAGTCCTTCGCCGACACCAGCCGCTAGAAGAAAATGTTTTTCACCACCGGTCAAATAAAAAGTATCGGTAATTTTTTCCACCGCGGCCGTTGACTGCTTGAGAATTATTTGAAGACTGGAGTTGGTAATGATTGCCTTGCCTTCATCAGTGGAAACAAAGTCCTCAACATCTTGAGTGATGGTTGTTAGTCCTAGTTGATATTTTCTCGCCCTCTTGGCAAAACTATGTAAATATGCGGCCGAGTCTTTTTGTTTAATTAAATACCAGGCCTCATCAACCACTAAAACTCTTTTTCTCTTATCTTTGCGTACCCTATTCCAAATATAGTCCAAGACGATATACATGGCTACCGGCCGTAGATTTTCTTCCAGATCGCGAATCCCAAAAACCGTAAAAGGGTTTTTTATATCAAAACTTGACCGATGATTAAAGATGCCGGCGGCCGATCCCTGGACAAACTTTTCCAGTCGGTCGGCCAGTTCTTTTCCCTCAGCCGTTTCCATTCCGTTAAAAATTTTATACAAATCTTCCAAAAGAGGCGGTTCATTTTTAAAACTGGCCGGATCCTGGGTAATTCCTTTTTGTTGATATGTAGCAACCAGGGCCCGGTCAAGAAGGGCGTCCTGAGCCGGAGTTAACTCGCCCATAATTACTCTCATCAACGAATGAAGATCTAAAATTTTATTGGAGAGCTCGTCTGGTTCTGGGTTGGTTGTCGCCAGATCAAAAGGATTGATTTTGTATTGAGAGGCGACGGAAAACTCAACGAACTCACCGCCAACCGCTCCGGTTAGTTTTTGATACTCATTTTCTGGATCAATAATAATTACATCCACGCCCATCATTAGAAGACGCAGTGCTTCCAGCTTCACTAAAAAACTTTTTCCTCCACCGGACTTTCCCAAAATCACTGAATTGGCGTTTTCCAAAGTAAACCGATCAAAAATAATTAAACCTCCATCATGTTCGTTAATACCATATAAAATTCCTTCGTTTCTTGTTAATGAGGCAGTAGCAAAAGGAAATGTTAGGGCTAATGAGGTTGTATCCATGTTGCGCCAAACCTCAAGTTTGTCATAAAACATTGGCAGGGTTGATTTAAACCCTTCCTCCATCTCCAGGGTCGCCTGGCGGGAGACGATCAAAAGCGAGGATAAAACCGAGTCAATCTCTTTGGTAGCCCGGTTTAACTCATCAAGACTGTCTGCTGGAATAGTAATATACAGACCAAACTGGAAAAACCGCTCTGCGCCTTTGGCAAGCTCTGCCTGAAGAGACAAGGCATCATCAAGCGCCACCTGAACCGTTGGATCAACCACCTTACCTGCTTTTACATCGCTCTCAATCGTGGCCTCCATTTCAGCAATTTTTCTTTTTAAGTCCTCAAGGACAGTTTTTGACTCGGTCGAATAAATATACATCGAAATATAAAGAGGGTGATCAAAGGTAATAAGAGAATAAAGCCAGTTAGCCGAGACATAGCGCGGATATCCAACTACGTAAAGAGTCCGATAATATTTTTCGTCAATTTTAAGATGATTAAAATCAACCTCAACAAACGAAGGGGAAATAATGTCTTTAACCGATACCGTCCCTTTAGCTAAAAAATTGGCCATGTTTTGAGATGACGGAGGGTTAACCGCCGACTGACTCTTGTTACTTGTTTTAATATTAAATAAATTAAGCATATTAACCTGTTGTTAAAACAACATCGGTATAACTTTCAACCGGCGCCAGTCTTCTGCCGGTCGCCGACGGATTATAAAGATTATAAAAAAGCTCGGTGAGTTCCTGTTTCTGCATGACGCTGGCGCGTAAACCTATTTTTGACAACAATCTAACCAAATGGTCTCTTTTTGGATAGAGCGATGTTTTTGCCCGGGAAATTACATATTCTTTGTTTAGACCGGCCGTGTTTGCTCCCGCAACTCCCATTTCAAGCGGGGAAAAAGGAACCACAAAAAAAAATCTTTTCTCCAATACGGTGTTTTTTTTAATTATGTTTTTAATAAAGTCTCGGTAACTCACCAGTCTGGTTCTTATCAGATCATTTTGTTGTTTTTCTATTTTATTTTCCAAATAGTCAATATATGAGGAAATGTCCATTTTGTTGGAAAGAATAAGGATCTGAACTGGAAACGAAAGCGAGTTTAAAAGACCGGCATATGCATAGATAATTGAATTTTGTTCCTCTGATGATAAAAGCCAAAAATTTACCGCCCCCACTTCGATGACGGCCGCTGCCGAAAAATCTTTTAATAAAAGAATGTCGTCTTTAATTTCCTCAATTTCAATAAAACTTTGCGTGGTTGCCTTTACCGGTGAGGTGGGTTTTGTAATTGTCATTTTATATTAACTCCTTTGAAAAAACTTCAATCGGCCGCTCATTAATAGCAGGTGTCTTAATTTTCATTTTATCAAAAAAATAATTGTTGTTTGGGTCTCTAAATTCAAAAAAATATTCTCCGGCCGGCAGCGGATTAAAAGTGGCAAAAACACCATGAGGATTGGTCTTTAATAATCGTAGTGTTTTATTGTCCTGTCCCTTAACATAGACCAGAATCCCAGGAAGAACAATTAGTTTGTGGTTTTTTATAATCCCAGTAAAAAACGTTTTTCTGGTCGCGTTTTTGCTTACTTGTTTAATGGTTGGTTGAGCTGTTGATTTACTCTTTGTTAGAGCGGGTAGTTTTTGGAGCAAAGCACCAATTATTTGCTTTCTTTTATCTGTTTGATTTGTTTGTGTCGCGGTCTTTTTTGTCTGTGCTAAATAAGCAGTTAGTTTTTCTTGTGACTCAATGTGGGTTGCGGTTCGATGCGGATCGGAAACAAAAAAAAGATTTTCTAAATAATATATTGGGGTGTTCTTTTTAAAAAAAAAGTACTGGGTTGGCTTCGTTAGTCTCTTAAACATGTTTTTTATCCAAACATCAAGCGGCCGGTCGTTGACGGGAAAAAAAGCAAAAAAGATCCCGGCACATCCGATTATTATTCCCAAAAAAACATTAAGCAGGGGAATGGGAAACAAAAAATAAGCAACAAAGCCTAAAGGAATAAAAATAATTAAATAAATAAACTGTCGCAGGGTCATAAACCCGATTAACTTAAACTCAAAGGTGGTGATCTGGCGTGGGATCGGATGTTGGTCCATATATTCAGTATAAAGTATTCAGTATTCTGTATACAGTATAAATATTAAGGAAGATTATTTGTTTTAATTCTGAATACTGGATACTGAATACAGGATACTATCGATAGGTGACTGGTTTTTCTTTTTGGGGAACAAGAAGACTAATGCGGCGGTTTTTTTTATCTATTTTTTCGATATATACCCTCACTTTGTCACCGAGCGCTGGCTCTCTTTCGTCTTTAATTTTACTAATATGGATTAACCCCTCAATCCCCGGCTCAAATCTGACCAGATATCCATATCTTTCTTTGCGCACCACCTCTCCTTCAATCTCTTTATCTTTGGGATATTTTTTTTCTACCTCGTCCCATGGGTCTCTTTCAAGTCTTTTTAAAGAAAGATTCAGTTTAAAATCGACCGGGTTTTTTTTAACAACTAAAACGTCAAGTTTTTGGCCGGTTTTAATGTGTGTTGATGGATCGGCCACCTTTTCCCAAGAAACCTCTGAGATGTGTACCAACCCCTCAACCCCTCTCACCTCACAAAAAATTCCAAACTCTGACACTCCTAAAACCGTTGCCTGGTATTTTTCTCCCTCTTTAACTTTATCAAACCTTTCTTTAATTTCTTTTTGGGATATTTTTAGAATCGCCGCTCTCTGGGAAACCACCAAACGATTCTTTTTTTCGTCAACCTCTAAAACCTTAACTTTAATTTTTTTTCCGGTTAGCTTCTCTGGGGCGGTTAATGCCTCGCCGACTAGTTGAATTTTAGGAATTACTCCTCTTATCCCCATAAAGTCAATGAAAACCCCCCCTTTTCCATATTCTCCACAAACAACATCGATCTCTTCTTCTTTCTCCTTTTTTTGTTTTAGAACATCCCAACGCCCCTTCTGAAAAAAATGTTTCATGGAAACGACCGGATAGCCATCTTTTGCTTCAGGGGTTATAATACGTACCAAAACCCTGTCCTTCTCTTTAAGGTAGGGAAAATATGAAGAAAATCTTATAGTTTCTTCTTGACCCAAAACTGCTTGCGCTTTGCCGCCAACGTCAAAAACCACTCCTTTTTTTGACAGAGAAAGAATGATCGCTTTGACTTCCTCGCCCCGATGAAGAGTTTGTGGTTTGGTTAGGTTTAAAAGAGCTTCCATTGGGTGAGTTGCTTTTTTGGTCATAAAAACAAACTATACCAAACCCCCCCTCAAAAAACAAGCTGCTCTTGTTTTTTTTATTTTTTTGTTATATTATAGGTTGTTATGGAAAATTCTACTCTTCCGGGGCTTGTTGATGGTTTTGTCGACGGCCTCAAAGCGCAGGGACGCTCTGCTTTTACTATAGTTGCCTATAAAAAAGACCTTCAACAATTTATTGGCTTTCTTACCTCCAAAGAAAAAACCGATTGTCGCGAGATCAATAAAGAGGATGTTGAATCTTTTATTAATAAGCTTCTTCAAGAAAACTATACAAAAAAATCCGCCTCAAGAAAACTCAACTCGATTCGTGCTTTTTTCCGCCACCTGAAAAAAGAAGGGGTAATTAACCAAAATCCATCACTTGATGTTCTTCATCCCAAATACACCCTTGTTCCTCCGCGGATTTTAAGCGAGATGGAATACCGCGCCCTCAGAGACGCCGCTAAAGAAGACTGTCGCACCTATTCCTTAGTTGAAATACTCTTACAAACCGGCATTAAAATTGGTGAGCTGGTCAACCTTCAGATTGAGGATGTAAAAGTCAGTAGTCTCTATATTCGCCCGTATGGAAAAAATCCCAGCCGTGAAGTTCCCTTAAACAAGGCGGCAAAAAAATCAATCAATCAGTATTTAAAAAACAGAGAAAAGGCCACCACTTCCTCAAGTCATCTTTTCATTACCCGCACCGGAAGGCCAATTCTTATTCGTAATGTTAGACAGGTAATTATGCGTTATTTTAATGAGGTTGGGATTAATAACGCCACTATTAACGACCTAAGAAACACTTTTATTACTCATCAGTTAATTAACGGGGCCTCGCTAGAGTACATCGCTAAAATTGTCGGCCACCGTCGTCTTTCTTCTACCGAAAGATACCTTAGCCTTATTAAAGAAGCCAATAAAAAAAAAGAAAAACTAGGAGAGCTCTAATCAATTTTAAATTTAAAATTTAAAATTTTAAATTATTCCTGTATTCTCACCGGCATAATAATATGGAGATGGTCCTTTCCTCCCTCCTCTTTAAAAACCACCGGAGCGTCTGCCCTGAGAATCTCAATAATAATATTTTTTTCTCCCGCCGAAACGTGGTTTAAAAAATCCAATAAAAACTTGTAGTTAAAGGCGGTTGTCTGTTCTTCTCCTTCTGTTTTTATCTCGATGGTGGTTTTGTTCTCTTGACCGGTTGACTTTGGTCTTACCACCAGCTCATTTTCCTTAAAATTTAAAACAACTACGTTGGAAAGGTCCCGGGCAAAAACCGCCACCAGCTTTATCGCCCTTATCAGCTCTTCTTTATCAACGACCGCCCTTGTTAAAAATTTATCAGGAATTACTTTTTCAAAGGGGGGAAATTCTCCTTCTATCAATCTTGAGAAGAGTTCGTTGTCGCCGATTTTAAAAGCGATGGTTTTTTCTTCTTTTAAAAAGAAAAACTGAATTTCTTGCTCGTCTCCTATCAGTCTTAACACCTCTTCTAAAAAAGCTGCTGGCGCAATGAAAGGAGGATGACTCACCTGCTTTTCCATCTTTGCTAACGAAAGTCTAAACCCGTCTGTCGCCACCAGAGTTAGGTCGCCGTTGGTAATGGCGTTCACACCAGACAGGGCTGGTCTCCCCTCGTCCTTTGCCGCCGAAAAAAGAACCTGC
>Ga0315295_10004639_pt1 | contig 11736 bp, 12 predicted proteins | sample YL17G14_0_MG_FD_204453 | JGI IMG/M metagenome (GOLD analysis project Ga0315295, IMG submission 204453) | Sediment microbial communities from Yellowstone Lake, YNP, Wyoming, USA - YL17G14_0 | ecosystem: Environmental > Aquatic > Freshwater > Lake > Sediment | place: USA: Wyoming | collected...
GCCTTTTTCCAGGAAGTTGGCGGCGTGCGCACCCGGGTCGCTGCCCTGGATTCACCGCCGGGGTGGGCGCCGGTGACAATCCTGCCTGAAGACACGAGAATTGTTAGCTGGCCTGGATGGACGCCGGCTCAATTTGCCCTGTTGGAGCCTGTTTTTGAAGTGGAGGTGGACCCGGACAACGCGGTGGCGGAGCACAATGAGGATAATAATGTATTCAACGCCAGCAAGCCCAATATCCAGGTCAAACTTCAGACAGCCCGTGTGTTGGCCTATGGTGCCAATGATGCCGCCGGGTTCGGAGGCTGCTTTGCAGGGTTAGGAGGTACTATCTCCATTGGCTCAGAGCAACTCTACTTTTCAGGGGCAGGAAAAAAGGCGACCTTCCAGACCTTTTTTGACATTTACTGGCCCCACGAACTAGGCCTTATGCTGTGCCCACCCGGGGAGTTTGACGTCGAGACGGAATTGATCCCCGCGCTGAATTCTGGCAGTTGTACTGCCGCGTGCAGCGCTTACTTCGGCGCACATGGCCAACCGATCTTTGCAGAAGGTGAGCACACACCGATATGGTGGCCGCCGATCCCTGCCTGGGGAACGGATTACTGCAGCGCCTGCTACACACTGGCCGGGCAGACTACGGTAAACAGAGACACCAACATCCTTGACGTTGCCTATACCGGGGGCGATCTGGAGATCCATACCACATTACGTGATCGGGATTACCTGGGAACTGGTATCAGCCAGACCCACACTGTGTGTCAATTTGTGGGTGTGATCCCGGCCTTGGATATGGCTGCGCTTCCGGTCATGAACCGCACCCTGACCTCACCGGGTGGCACCTGTGAAATCGTGGTGTCCGTTGAGCCATTCCCATAACAATATCTGTGTATTAATAAACACAAGAGGCCGCCAAACTCAGCGGCCTCTTGTGTTTTTCAATAGCCCCTTCTCCAATGCCTGTGGATGGAACTCGCCTTCGCGTACCTGTGTCACATCAAAGGTGATTTTGCCCATCCGCGTCTTGACTATCTTCGGTTTATAACCGTTGGCGCGTCCCTGTCGGCCGGGAGCATGTTGGTAAGGTGCTACTCCAGGATACTGCTGGCGCTCGGCTGGCTCGGCCGCATTGACGACAATGCGGATCAGTTCCGGCAAAACCTCAAAGCCTTGGGTCGCAATCTGCTCCAGTTGCTCGGATGGTAAGGTAAAATCGTTCTGGTAGGTCATGGTGTCTTTCCTTTGTTGAAGTGTGGTAACTTCGAAGGATACACCAGACCCACCGCTTTTGGAGCGGCGAAAAATTACAGAAAGAAGTTTACACCACTTTATTTTTTCAAGAGGTTTAGGAAAGGGTGCGGTTCGGAACTCGTCCGCTGTGGGTCACCTGAGCGAACTCATCCCGAACCGCTTACCACCTCCGTAGAACAGTTTCTGGCCATGGTACGCTTGTAACAACGAAGCAAGCTCGCAGACTTTATCTGCGAGGCAGAGCTACCCGGAGAGTTGGTGAAAGGTGTTCGGGATGATTATTTTTAATTCCCCTGATTCTTTTTCTAACAATCTGGCAGATTTCATCTTAATTTAATTACCGATATCGAGGAGAGCTCCCGGCCTAACAACCTCCAGACGGTAAAAGATACCCCGGTACTACCACCCGACAGAATACGTAGCGCCATCACCACTGATCTCTTTGAGGGAGGTGGGCGGAAGTATCCTTGCGAGAATGAGGTCAAAGAAGCCACCAGCCAGTTGCTCAATCGCATTGCGGACACCTACCAACGCATCGCCGGAGGAGCGCTGTCCTGGGATGCGATCATCCTGACCAGTGGCGGGAGTGGCTTGCTTCACAAACGGCTGCTGCAGATCCTGAACCACGAGCGAGTAATTCTAGCAGATGATATATAAAGCATCCATCTGGCGAACGTGCGCGGCGGACTGAAGTTGTGGCGGTTGTATGAGGCTCTACAGGTGTTATGAGCGAAGTGATTAGCTTTTGAATTGATAAGGCTAATCCGCGTGAAGCCCAGGCGCTTGAGATGTTTAATAACTGGATCAAAAAAGCTTTTGCGCCAGGTTTATCCTCACGAAACCATTACTTGAGTTGGATCATCCAGGCTTGGATTTGAAAATGAGCCTTGGTGATCGTGAATTAAGTTTAGGTTGATATTGCGGCCTATTTGCAGAGTTTGGTTACTTTTCTGGCACAATCTTATTGGAATAAAACGTATAAGGTGGCAATTCGGGTAGATTCCCAAAATATTATACTGGACATCTATACCGCCGTCCCCTGCGGGCTGATTGTAAACGAATTAGTGTCAAACAGTCTGAAATATGCTTTTCCCAAGGACAGAGAAGGTTCCATTCACCTTTGCCAGTAATCAGCTCTTCGATCTCGCCCTTGAATCCCCCTTAACCCAAATTATCCTGAATTTCCACTCTTTGTTACATGTTTGTCGATACGTGATTATAGATTCTACATACCAAGCAGGGTTGCATCCTGGGCAATCCCAAGGTCAGTTTTCGCGTGAAATTCTTTTACGAATTAAAGTCCTCATTAACTTCTCCGCCTGGTCTATCAACTGCATGATCCCACCGGGGAAGAACAGGATGGTGGCGCATATCAGAGCGCCCAATAAAGCCAGGCGCAGGGTGCCCGCCAGGCGCAGGAACTCATTGCCGAACACGATCACCGCCGAACCCAGGATTGGTCCGGCGAAGGTGCCAATGCCGCCCAATTCCATCATAGTGATACCCAGCAAGAAAGGCTCGATGCTCAGGGTGGTGGGCGAGATATCTCCCAGGCTGTGCACGTAGAAGCCACCTGCCAGGCCGGTGAAGAACGAGGACAGGGCGAAGACTTTAATGCGCTCTTTAAAGCGGTTGACACCCACGGTTGTGGCCAGATTCTCTGAATCGCGCAGGGCGACGAAAGCCAGGCCGGTGTTGGAGATGATAGTGCGATGGATGAGAAAATGCACCAGCACAAAGAAAGCGAAACAGATGTAATAGGCGTGGATCTTTTCCATGCCAGGGATGAAGCCAGGGATCTCGTGCAAGCCCATGGCTCCGCCTGTGATTTCGCGCGTTTGGGTCAGGATCGAAGGCAATGAATCGGCGAAGATCAATGAGAGCAGGGCGATATAGATGCCGCTCAGGCGCAGGGCGGGCAAGCCCAGGAAGAGCGTCACCAGCAAGCCAGAAGCAACGCCGCCAATCGGGATAGTCAGCCAAGGCGACAAGCCGAAGGTTTTGGCAAGGATGCCGCTAGTGTAGCCGCCGATGGCCATGAAACCAATATTGCCTAGCGAGGTGATGCCAGCATAACCCATCAGCAGATTCCAGTTAGACGCCACTACGCTCCAGACGAAAAACAAGATAAATAAGTGCTTCATGTAGCTGCTAGCCCCTATAAGTGGATAAACCACTATGAGCAGAGTTGCCCACACAACGAGCCAGTTTTTCCAGGTAAGTCGTTTAAGTAGGTTCATGGTGGCCTCGCCTTTTAACTTACATCCGGCCTCCCAGGATTCCCTGGGGGCGTAATAACAACAAAATCAAGAACATGGTAAACCAGATCGGCCAGACCCAGATGGCGCCCAGATACAGCGTGGCAATGGCTTCCACTACACCCAGAATCACTGCAGCGTAGATGGCGCCTAGGGTGCTGCCTAAACCTCCAAAGGCAACGATCACAAAGCCTTTCACCATCCACTCCCAACCAATATGCGGGTTGAGATAGTACTTGGTGCCGAGCAGGATGCCGCTAAAACCGGTGACGGCAAATGCCAGTCCAAAGGTCAACCCAAAAATGCGCTCAATATCGATACCCACCACCTTGGCGCCGGGAATAGATTGAGACACCGAGCGCATGGCCTGCCCGGTGCGGGTGGATTTGAAGAACAGGTTGAGCGCCAGGATGCCTATCACCACGACACCCATCAAGATCAGTTCATGCCAGTTGATCTGCACTGGGCCCATTTTTACAGAGCCTTGCACAAAAAGCGGAATAGACTTAACCCGCGGCCCGTACACTTGCAGTAGCACATTTTCCAACAGGATGCCCGCCCCAAGCATAAAAAGCACTGTGGAAATTTCCCACCCTGGCTTTTTCAGAAGTGGATTGATGGAGTAGCGGAAAACCAAAAAGCCAATCAGGTACATGACCAGCAACGAGACCAGGATTGAAGGTAGCAACCCTACCCCGGCTTGCTGCATCAGCGACCAGACAAAGTACCCCCCCATTACCGCCACGATGCCATGCCCAAAGTTGAATACCCGGCTGACGCCATAGATGATTGTCAAGCCTAGAGCCATGGCGGCATATAACGAGCCGGAGATCAAACCGCTGGCAATGGCGTTTAGCAAACTGTCCATTGCGATTCTCCTAGAAGTAAGCCTTTTCGATCTCAGCCACATCCACCTGGCTGGCGTAACGCTCAAATAAGATTCGGCCTTTTTTCATCAGGTAGATGCGCTGCGCCATACCCAGAGCATGGCGAATTTCCTGCTCCACCAGTAGGATGGTGATACCGCGCTCACGGTTGATCTTCTCGATGGATTCAAATACTACAGCTACCAATCCAGGCGAGAGACCGATTGAAGGCTCATCCACCAGCACCAGAGTCGGCTCACTCATCAAGCCGCGGGCGATGGCTACCATGCGGCTTTCCCCGCCGCTTAAAGTAGAGCACATTTGTTCCTTGCGCTCCGCCAGGCGAGGAAAGATTGAGAAGACAAACTCCAGATTGCGGTTTCGCGATTTACGCGCCCGCAGGTTATAGGCGCCCATGTTAAGGTTTTCCATCACAGTCATATCGGTAAACAGGTGGCGCTCCTCGGGGATGTAGGAGATGCCCAACTCAACGATCTTATGGGATGGCAGCCTGGTGATTTCTTGCCCACCGAACAGGATCGCCCCACTGGAAGCTTGGTGCAAGCCACATATGGTCTTCAGCAATGTGCTTTTTCCATGCCCGTTGGGGCCAAAAAGGGCGACGATCTCACCTGGCTGCACCCGCAATGACACCTGGTGCAGCACGTGCAATTCCCCGTAATAACCATCTATCACCTCAACAGCTAACATCGGCTTACCTTTGGCGACGGTTTGACCTTGAAGTTGCGTCTCAATCTCTATCATCGCTCGCCTCCTGATATGAACCCAGGTACACTTCCACCACCCGTCGGTCTTGGGTGACACCCTGTGATGTTCCCAGATAAAGCAAAGACCCGTCGTGCAAGATCATCATACGCCCAGTGACACCAATCAGGATATCCAGCAGGTGCTCGATAATGATCACCGTCAATCCCCACTCCTGGTTAATGCGGCGCACAACCTCCAGGAAAGCCTGGATTTCCACTATGGACAGACCCGCCATTGGCTCATCGAGCATCAATAGACGACAGCCAGTTGTCAAAACCGCCCCCAGCATTACTAATTTGGTGGTGTACAGGTCAAGCGAATGTGCGGGGGTGTTTGCTCTGGCATGCAAGTTAAGAAAGTCAATAACCTGGTGTATCTTAGCCGTAGCTTGTCCACCAAATGTTGCTCCAACGCGGAGGTTATCATATACCGACAAGGTATGGAAAGTGGTAGGGATCTGGTAAGTCCGACCGATGCCATGCTGACAAATCTGGTGCGGCCTTAAGCGGCTGATCTCATGCCCTTCGAAAAAAACCTTGCCTGCCGAAGGCGGGTAGATGCCGGTGATTACGTTGTACAGGGTCGATTTACCCGCCCCATTAGGGCCGGCGATGCCAAATATTTCACCCTGCTCGACGCGAAAGCTGACATCGGAGAGGGCAGATAATTTGCCGAAGTTCTTGGATATGCCTTGCGTCTCGAGCATACTTGATCCTTATGAGTGTTCTCGTGGCAGGGCAACTGCCACGAGAACACCGGCTGAATTGTCTATGGTTTGATCCACGGAGGCAGCTGGTAGTCTGCTCCCTTATACCCTAACGGCCAGGTGACCAGGTTCTTGCCACCCCAAATTTGGTACCACAGGCTGGGGATCAGATCATCGCCAAAGAGCGCCTGCTGGTCAGTGGGATTGAACTTATACAACCCGCCATGACCCTGGAACTCAATGGCGCGCAGGAATTGGATGATCTTATCGTAACAATCCACACAACCGACCTTCTCAACTGCCTGTACCCACATATCGAAGGCGTCGCGGGTGGTGTAGGAATAGATCGACTTAGGTTCGTCTTTATACTTGGCCACCCAACGCTGGCGATAGGCTTCAACATCTTGGCCGATGGCAGCCACGCTGGCGGTCCAGATCAGACCCTCTGCAGATTCGCCAGCTAACTCCAGGAACTCGGGAATATTGGGGGTGTATTGCATGAACACCAGAGCATTGATGCCATTATCGATGAACCTCTCGTAGAACTGCCTCATGAAGCGCGCCGCGTCGGTGGGATCAAGCACCCAGAAGGTGACGTAAGCGGGTTGGGTTTCTTCGATCTTGCTCAAGATCGGACCCCATTCCACCATACCGAATTGGGTGATTTCATCCACCACGATCTCGTAACCTTTCTGCTTGGCCAGCTCGCCGAATTTATCGGCTGCCAGGACATTATAGCTGTAATCAACTTTAATGATGGCGACCTTCTTGTTCGGTTCTGCCCAACCAATCATCTCAGGTATCTTGAACAAGTTTTCGGCGGCATCAAAGCCGTAGGAGACTTCGCTGGGGCAGTATTGGAAGACATTGCCGTACTTTTCGATGTCCGAAGCCACCACATCGGTATCCAATGTCATGGCGTCGGCATGCAGGTAGGGCATGTCGTACTCGCCAAAGACGCGCGCATCCACACCCGAGTCAGCATAACCGGTGATGACCACGTCCACGCCTTCACCGAGCATGCGTTCGCCTACAGCTTTGATCTTCTCGGCCTCCAATGCACCCACGTCGCCAGGCACAAGCTTGAGCTGTCGGCCGAGTAAGCCGCCCTTGGCGTTCTGCTCATCCACGGCCATCTGCAGCGCCATCTGCATCTGCTCGCCATCACTGGCGTAAGGGCCGGTGAGAGGCATGGGAGCACCGATCTTGATTTCTCCTTGCCCACCGCAACTTGTCAGGGAGGCTGCCAGCAAGGCCAGGGAAATCAGGAAAATAAAAAATTTGTGTGTATTCATGCTTTTTTCTCCTTTCAAACAGATCCTAAGGTTATAAAATATGTGACGCCACGCGCCACATTGCTCCGATATCAAACTAGCCTTCATAAACAATCCGGCCATCGACCACGGTCATGACTACGTGTGCGGAGGGAATTTCTTCCGGTAGTAAACTCTCCAGGTCGGTAGAAAGCAAAACCAGGTCGGCCCGCATCCCCGCGCGCAGCATGCCCTTGCGCTCTTCCTATATCTCAGCGTAGGCGGCCTCGCGGGTGTAAGAAGCCAGGGCATCTTCCAAGGTCTGGCGTTGATTGGGTAAACTAGGCTTCCAAGGCTTACGTCCCAGGGCGACCGCGATACCCAGCAATGGGTTCTGGCTGACCACCGGCCAATCGCTGCCAAAAACCAGGCGCGCCCCAGCATTTCGCAAGGATTACTAGGCAAAGCCCCGCCACCAGTGATTTTCTCCTGCATGTTCTTTCCACATTTCACCGTTGGGCACTAGCCCACCCGGCAAATGCAGTGGTTGCATCGAGGCGATCACTCCCAGGTCAGCGAAGCGCGGCAGATCGACGGGATGGGCCAACTCGATAGAATTAATGATGGCACGAGGGATATCTCGCGCCGGGTTCTTCATCTCCTCACCTGCACCAGACATCAGCTCGAAACCCATGAAGTTGTAGACGATCACTGGCAGGAAGAACAAGCCAGCATCCCAGGTGGGGAGGAGATTGGCGAAAGAAAGGTCAGTCGCCAGTCCATTGCGGGTGGCGTAAAGGAAACCCGCCACACCGATTACCACCATGATCAAAGCTTTCAAGAAAGCGCCTAGATTTGGAATCCACTTGCCCGCTTCCAGGGAGATGATCCCGATCCACACCGTGATCCAGCTCATCACCACGCCGATCAGGATTTGAGGCCACAAACCCAGGTCAGGGGCAAAGAGCTGGCTGAACATGACAGCAAACAATACGTACACCGAGGGCATCCACAATGCCACATTGATCCAATACAACCAGGTAACGCGCGCCCCCCATCGCTCACCGAAGGCGCGCTTGATCCACACATACAGGCCGCCCTGCTCCGTATAGGTGGTGCCTAGCTCAGCGGTCATTAATCCATAAGGGATGAAAAACAAAACCAGCGTGATGATCCACCACGAGATGGTTGAAGGGCCTATCGCAGCCGAGGCCGCTAGGGTGTCGATCACCAGAATAGCACACACCGTGAAGAGGGTCATATCCAGGCTGCACAGCACCTTCTTAAAGGCGGTGGGGAGTGGAAACTTTAGTAGTCATAGATTTATCCTCCATAAGTAAGTTATTTTTCTCCAGGAAAGCCTGAATCAATCCTTCGTGATGCCTACTCAAAGCCTCAGGCGGCTTGGGTAGGCGCTGGTAAACCAACCATGTCAGGATACCCTTCTCGGCATGCAGGCGGTTCTCAGACTGGTCGTAGATGATCGAGCGCGGGGAATCCATCACCTCATCGGTGACTTCGACGCCGCGCGAGGCAGGCAGACAATGCATAAACTTACACTGAGTAGGGGCTTTTCTCATCAAATCCATGGTGACTTGGTAAGTAGGCATAAATGCAGCTCTGCGCTCAGGAATTTGATCTTCCTGTCCGATCCACCACCACAAGTCAGTGTAAATAAAGTCGGCGTTACACACGCTGGCGATAATGTCCTCAGTGATAGTCAATGTGCCACCCGACTGCTGGCAGTTCTTGCGAGCGATTTCCAACCAGTCTTGTGGAGGCTGGTATTTTTGCGGAGCGGCATGGGTGAAGCGCATACCCATCTGGGTACAGATATTCATCAGCGAGGAGAGCACATTGGTGGCGTCACCGATGAAGGTGACGTTCAGATCTTCCAGCTTCTTACCAATCGGCATGTGTTCCGTCATGGTGAACACATCGCAAATCACCTGAGTGGGATGGTTATAGTCAGTCAGTCCATTGATCACCGGAACGGTTGCCGCCGAGGCGAAGTCGGTCACTGTCTTGTGCTTCAAGGCGCGGATCATGATTACGTCCACCATGCGCGAGACCACCCGCGCCGTATCGTAGATCGATTCGCGCGCTCCCAGGTGGATTTCACCAGGCTTGAGATATAAAGCATGCCCACCCAACTCGGTCATGGCCACTTCGAAAGAGATGCGCGTGCGAGTGGAAGGCTCTTCAAAAATCATACCCAGAGAGGCGTCTTGTAGCAGCTTGGGCGTAACGCCCTGTTTATCGGCGACCTTGATCAGGCGCGTCAGCTCGAGCAGCTCATGTAACTCTGATTTGGAGAAGTCCTGGGTGTCTAGGAAATGATGAATATGCATTAATAGCCTCCTGGTTTTTTATAAACAAAAAGGACAGCGGGCGAAAACCCTACTGTCCCAAAATACCTGAGCCATTAGAAGAAAAATCCTCTTCTCCTGGCAGCCACTCGTCTATGTTCTTTAAGATTTGTGGCACCAAGGTATAGCTCAAATCCTTGACGCCTGGAATTGCAGGCAGGGTATGTATAAGGAACTCACGCAACCCGGCGTTGTTCTTGAAGCGCACCTCCAGAGAGATTTCACCCGATCCGGGACCGTATGCCACATAAGAAACCTGGCGCATGCCCAGGAAAAGTTCCACCAGCTCAGCCTCCTTTTGAGTTTCCACTTTCAAGAAGATGTCGGCAGCGGTGTCGTAGTTGAAAGCTACTGGGTCAGCGATCGCCACGATGCGGATAGCGCCCAGGCTAATCAGGCGGTTGATGCGGTTGCGCACGGTGCGCTCATCTGCTCCGATTGCCCTGGCAATCACGGTAGCCTGGGTGCGCCCGTCGCGGTGTAGTTGTTGGATTATGGTGTAATCGAGCTGGTCAAAAAGGAAATTGGTGGCTTTATCGGTCATTATTGTTGGATATTCGGAAATTTATAATTCCGATAAATACAACAACATTATACATTAAGGAAAAATGAATGTCAAGGGGGAATTTGACGGCGATGGAGTCCAGAAAGCATCAACAGCGTGGATATTCTTTAGTTAGAACTTGCTAACCCGAATCTGGTGATCAGCTCTTGGTTCGAGCAGGAAAAATCCCTGTCAGCACTTTGTAATATCTATATTAGCGAAGTGCGTTACAAAACAATTGAAGCTGTCATCAAGGCGCTTCTTAATGAACGGACAGAGTAAATCAGGAGATAAAACATGGAAAGCGTACTTATTTTCACGATATTGCTTTACGCTGTTCTCGATATCCCGGATCATCTCTTCCGGTGTGATCCGTTTCCACTATAGTAATGCTCTTGGAGCGAGTGCGGTTGAGCACCATCGCTCCTTAACCGCTATTGTGCACACCCACCGAAGAGAAGTCAAGGAGCATATGTCATGGGTGGTGGATCTGGGTAAAAGCAATTGGGAGAAGCGACAAGCCCGGAGTGCTTGTCGCTTTCTGTTTTAAGGCTATTTACGGGAACCCTTGCAACGATTCCGAGTTGGGAACATTAGACTCTATCATTGTGTCTTAGCAGCAAGCCTCACCCGCCTTTGATGGAAAGCCAGAGATTGAATTCATGGCAGAGGATGTATAATTAAGAATAAACCAGAGACAAGCAGGAGGTGTTTATGCAAGCTTATCGAACCCATATAGTCATTAAAAACCCTCATCGCGTCACGCTCTCTAATCTTCCATTTCACCCTGGCCAGCATGTGGAAGTGCTGTTCCTGTCGCACGAAGAAAACAATACCACATCGGTGCAAGAATTGAAGACCTTGTTCAAAGAGACACAGTCCTTGCCGCCCATCCAACCATTGACTGAAGAAGACATCGCCGCCGAAGTCGCGGCTTACCGGACAGGCCAATGAGGGTTGTAGTCGACAGTAACGTGGTGGTGTCCGCTGCTTTGAAGGATCGCGGTCCCGAAGAAGTCATCCTCTTCGTGGTACAGCATCCTGATTTCGAATGGGTGGCTACGAGGGAGATCATAGAGGAATACATTGGCGTTTTGCGTCGCGACAAGTTCCATCTATCTGAAGCCATCTTACAGCGATGGGCTACTGTCTTTGAGATGTTGATAACCGTGGTTGAAGTCCAAGGGACGATTGACTTCCCGCGCGATCAGAAAGATGCCAAGTTCGTCGCGTGTGCACTATTTGCGGAAGCGGATTATTTCATCACGGGGGACAAAGACTTCAGTGGCGCGTACAAGATCGGGAGCGCTACTGTCCTGTCGGTTTCCATGTTCAAAGCGTTGGTATGTGAAAAGTGGGAGACCGGAACAGGGAGAGAGGCAAGATAACCTGCTATTGCAGCCAGTGCCCTTCCGCACTGGAATTATATTCATCATGGCAATGCCTCTCAGAGCCGCAAGTGTTTACCATATCCAACGGAGGACGTAGAGTTCATGTAATCTGGGTTGGTTTGTCTCCCAGGTAACTACCCAGCGCCCATCAGGTAGCCCCTGTTGGGCCTCTTTTCCCAGGTTATAAGCAGTAGTAGGGTGCGTCGCCGACGCACCATCTTTTAGGCATTCATTATTATGATCTTTTCTTGGTGCTCTTTTTGTCCTTAGTGGTTCTCGTCGGCAGCTTCTCCGGTTCATTGGGAAGCAATGTGAGACTCTGTGAAATTTGTA
>Ga0315295_10004640_pt1 | contig 11736 bp, 10 predicted proteins | sample YL17G14_0_MG_FD_204453 | JGI IMG/M metagenome (GOLD analysis project Ga0315295, IMG submission 204453) | Sediment microbial communities from Yellowstone Lake, YNP, Wyoming, USA - YL17G14_0 | ecosystem: Environmental > Aquatic > Freshwater > Lake > Sediment | place: USA: Wyoming | collected...
TTCGTGGAGATAATGACCAGGAGGAATGTCAAAAAGAGGGATGCCAGGATAGCACTGATTAAATGGATTCGATTCAAGATATCCCTGACTTTCATAAGATCCAAAATCCCTTGTGGTGGGAATCATTATAAAAAGAAGAGGGACAGGTGTCAAAGGTTAAATACATTGATAAAATGGAAAGACTTATTGACAAAATCGAACCGGTTGATAAAATTAGAACCATTCCATCCTGAGAAAGGATTCCATCGATGGCGAGAATGTTAAACAAAACAGACCTCTCCGATCTCTGTCTCGGAGCCACTGTTCTTGGGACAGGGGGAGGGGGGTCGCCAGAGCTCGGTCTATTTATCTTGAATAGGCTTTTGGAGATGGGAAAAGAGATTAGACTAATCTCCGTAGAGGAAGTCCCGGATGATGAAATCGTGATTCACCCTGCCATGGTGGGCTCGATTGCTCCGTCAAAAAGAGAAAAAAGAGAGATTGAGGAATACTGTACTAAAATTCTCTCCGAGAGTGGGCCTCTCCTGTCAGGCTTGAGGACACTGGAAGGTGTTCTCTCAAAGAGAATCTATGCGGCCGTTCCCGTTGAGATAGGCGGCTACAATACTCCTGTGGCAGCTATTTTAGCTGCCTTGGCTGGTTTTCCTTTTGTCGATGGAGATACCATCGGCCGTGCGAAGCCGGAGTTAATGATGCAGACCTACACCGTGCTTGATATTCCCATCACGCCCATGGTCCTGACGGATATGAAGGGCAATTCTGTCCTGGTGAGGAGGGTTGCCAGTTTTAAAGATGCGGAGAGGATTGCGAGGGCATTGGCCGTCGTAGGAGGCGGCATCACAGCCGTCCGCTGTCCAGTGAGAGGAGATGTGCTAAAGAAGTCACTGATCCCAGGAGGGGTTTCCAAGGCCATCGAAATAGGGAAGGCGTTCAGAGAGGCAGAATCCTCCGGGAAAAACCCTGTCTCCGCTGTGATTCAGGCGTCCGGAGGAAAGGAATTTTTTCGGGGGGAGGTGAGTCGTTTTGAATGGGAAGATCGGGATGGTTTCTTATGGGGAACCATTACCATTCGAGGTGAAGAACGGTATGAAGGACATGAGCTGAAAGTCTGGGTGAAGAATGAAAATCTTCTCTCCTGGTTGGACGGAGAGCCCTATGTGGTGACACCTGATCTGATCTGCATCCTGGAATCCAAAACAGGAAGACCTATCACCAATTCGAACATGAGAGAGGGGATGAAGATCGTAGCTTTTGGTATCCCTGCTCATCCCTTCTGGCGCACTGAAGAGGCGATCGATCTGGTTTCTCCAAAGCATTTTGATTTTGACATTCCCTATACTCCGATGAAAAAGGTGATTCGTTCTTTTTAAGGCATTCAAAACAGCAGAAGACGGAGGGAAGGTTCGAATATGGCACTCAAACAGGTGATGGAGATTTATGAACTTCTGGATGATGGAAAAATTACTGGGGAACAAGTGGCTTCTCTCCTTCGGGAAAGAGGTGTTGACAAAGTGGAAGTGAAATCCATAAAAGGCGAAAAGGGAAAAACGGATTCGATTAAAGTTTGGATCTCCGGATCAAAAGGGAAGGCATCGAAAAGGGATTCTCCAACCCTCGGTGTGATAGGGCGATTAGGGGGAGTTGGAGCCAGGCCTGAAATGATTGGACTGGTTTCAGACGCGGATGGAGCCATCACTGCCCTCTCTGTGGCACTTAAATTGGTGGATATGAAAAAACGAGGAGACACATTGTCTGGGGATGTAATCGTGGCTACACATATCTGCCCTTCTTCTCCAGTTATCCCTCACGAACCCGTTCCTTTCATGGGGGCCCCCGTAGACATGAAGAGCTTGAATGACCATGAAGTCGATTCTCAGATGGAGGCGATCTTCTCCATTGATACCACCAAAGGCAATCGGATTATCAATCATAGGGGTTTTGCTATCTCCCCGACCGTAAAGGAAGGTTTTATCTTAAAGGTTAGCGAAGACCTTCTCAGGATTATGGAGATCACGACTGGCAAGAGGCCTTCTGTCTTTGCGATCACGACTCAGGACATTACGCCTTATGGAAATGGGCTTTTTCATCTGAACAGTATCATGCAGCCCTGTGTGGCTACTCGTGCACCCGTCGTAGGAGTGGCGATAACCGCCGAAACGGTTGTGCCAGGTTGTGCAACGGGGGCAAATCAAATTGTCGATATCGAGGGAGCAGTAAGATTCATCATTGAGGTGGCCAAATATTTTGGCTTGGGGAAATGTCATTTTTTTGATGAAGAAGAATTTAAAAGGATCCAGAAGCTTTATGGGACCATGAATCACCTTCAAACCCTTGGAGGAAAAGGATGATTCAAAAAAAGATCGGGATGATCACGATTGGCCAGTCCCCGAGAGTCGACGTCGTTCCTGAGATGAGAGAGATCTTAGGGGATGGGATAGAAATCATCGAAGCAGGGGCTCTGGATGGTTTAACGATAGAAGAGGTGAAAAAATTTTATCCAAAGAATAGGGATTACATCCTTTGTACCCGAATGTCCGATGAGACAGAGGTGGTGGTTGCAAAAAGATTCATTGTGCCTCGTGTTCAGCATTGCATCGATCTCCTCACCGAGAGGGGGGCGGAGATTTTGCTTTTTCTCTGCACCGGGCGATTCCCTGAATTCCATTCGAAACGGCTTTTTATTGAGGCCCAGCAGATTGTGGATCATACGATGGAAGCACTTCAAAGTAAGAAGGGGAAGATAGGACTCGTCATCCCTCTCAAAAACCAGATTGGGCAGGCAAGAAAAAAGTATCATCGCTTGACTGGAAAGGTGGTCATTAAAGCTGCCTCCCCTTATGCCTTGACAGACGAAGTGACCATCGCCGCAGAAGCATTAAAGAAGGCAGATCCCCAAGTGATTGTCATGCATTGTATGGGATATACCCGGGAGATGAAGAAAAAGGTGATGGAGATTACAGGGAAACCCACCCTTTTGGCCCGGACCTTGGTGGCAAGGACCCTGAAGGAACTCCTGAGTTGATGGAAGGGGGTGATTGAATATTAAGTGCCGAAAACGAAAGACATCTGCTTGTCAAAAGGGAGAGGTAAGGATCACATTTTTTCATTGAAAGGAGGCTGGGAAATGATGAGGAAAAATTATTTATGGACAATTTTGATAGCGATTATTGCAGTTAGTTTTTTAATGGGGACATCCGCTTACAGTTATGAAAAAAAGGACGGGAAGAAGATCTTTGTTTACGGAGAACGGCAGCCTGCCCCCAATATTGATCCGAGCCAATTCTACGATTGGTCTACACGAATGCTTCAGCAATCTCTTTATGACGCCCTCTTAAAGTATGTTGGCAACCCACCTAAACTCATCCCTTGGTTGGCCAAATCATGGAAAAAGTCAGCAGATGGAAAGAAGTGGACCTTTGATCTGGTAAAAAATGCCAAATTTCACAATGGCGACCCAGTCACCGCTCAAGCCGTCAAATGGTCTTTTGAGAGAACGCTTACCCTAAAAAAGGGACCTGCCTGGATGCTCATGGATTTTTTAGATAAGGATGGTATACGGGTGGTCGATGACTACACGATTGAATTCAATTTGAAGACCCCCTATGCCGCTTTTGAAATGGCCTTGCCCTGGTGGTACATCATGAATCCCAAGGTGGTCATGGCGAACGTCAAGGGGGACGATTACGGTCAGGAGTGGATGAAGGATCACTCCGCCGGATCGGGACCCTTCCGGCAAAAAAGATGGGAGCATGCTGTCCTTTATGAATTAGAAGCGGTTGAAGATTATTGGAAGGGATGGGAGAATCCAAAACACATCAGTGGATTCATTTATAAAATCATCCGGGAATCAAGCTCCTTGAGAATGGCCCTCGAAAAGGGAGAATTAGATGGTGTGGCGGGGCTCAATTCCGATGATTTCGATGCGGTGGTCAAACATCCACAAATCTATGCAACGAATGACCCGGGATGGACTACCTTTGGGCTCAAGATGAATACTCAAAAGGGATTGACCAAGGACATCAATATCCGGAAAGCGATCTGTTATGCCTTTGATTACTCCTCGATGATAAAAATCTATAATGGGAATGCAATCCTCGAAGACAGCCCATTCCCCAAAGGGATGAAAGGCTATATTCCTGTGCCCAATGTCTATCGCCAGGATATGAAAAAGGCAAAAGAGTATCTTGCCAAAGCAGGATACCCGAACGGTGGCTTCGAACTGGAATATGTCTATGTTCAGGGATTGGAAGAGGAGAGGCTTATTGGTTTGGTTCTCTTAGATAACCTCGCCCAATTAGGGATTAAATTAAAAATTGTCCCCTTGGTATGGCCCAACATGGTGGCCAGAGGGTCCAAAGTGGAGACTTCTCCGGACCTCATGGCTGTCTTTACTACGCCTATTATGGATGATCCGGATGTGGTTGCCATCCAGTATCATAAGGTTTCTTTGGGGAAGTACTATGGGTCTCACTTCTATCAGAATGAGAAGGTTTGGGACCTGATTGAAAAGGCCCGTTTTACCGTAGACTGGCCCACACGGAAGAAACTTTATGAGGAGATCCAGGTCCAAATCATGGAAGATGCACCGGAGCTCTTTGGCATGCTCTTCAACCGGAGATGGGCCTTCCGAAAACATGTGAAGGGTTTTGTCTTCTCACCCATGCGGTTTACCGGTGAGATCGATATTTATCCCCTCTATTTTGATGATTGAAGGAATGGTATTATCCATAAATCCATAGAAAAAGGGGAGGAGTGTCAATCCTCATGAGGATAGAACCCCTCCCCAAATTTTATTGGGAGTAAGCGTTAGGGGATGAAAGGGTTTATACTGAAACGCCTCTTTCTGATGTTGATAACCATCTTGGGGCTTAGCGTGATTGTTTTTGTTGTCTCGAGAATCGCCCCTGGGGATCCCGCCAAGCTTGCCGCAGGTCCAGATGCAACAGAAGAGATGGTCCAGGTGATTCGAAAAGAGTTTCGATTGGATCAGCCCCTCTATGTTCAGTACATCAGCTATATGAAGGGCCTATTGAAGGGAAATTTTGGCCGTTCCATTCGAACCCGGCATCTGGTCTGGGAGGATATCAAAATGTTTTTACCAGCCACCTTTGAGCTGGTCTTTGTTTCCATCGGTTTTGCCATCCTGTTCGGAATTCTTTTTGGAATCCTTTCTGCTGTCTATAGAGATACCTGGATTGATCATATCATCCGGTTCTTCACGGTAACAGGGGTTGCCATTCCGATGTTCTGGTTGGGGATCATGCTCCAGCTTTTTTTCTCTGCAAGATTTCATCTATTCCCCCTGGGGGGGAGGTTGGATACCATGGTGAATCCACCTCCCCCCCTTACCCATCTCTTTTTGATCGATAGTCTGGTGACCGGACATTGGAGCGTTTTCGGAAATGCATTTCTCCATATCCTTCTCCCTGCCTTTGTTCTTTCCTTTCCTGCTTTGGCGAGCATTACACGGATTAACCGGGCGGAGATGTTAGAGGTCCTTCACAAGGATTTTGTGTTAAATGAGAAGGCACAGGGAATTTCTGACCGCCTGATCATTTACAAATATACCTTGAAGAATGCCCTCATTCCGACCCTGACCATGATTGGACTGAGGTACGGTTGGATGTTAGGAGGGACGATCCTTGTCGAAGCGGTGTTTAATTGGCCAGGGATTGGGAATTATGCCGTGGCAGCAGCGGTCTATTCAGACTTTCAACCGGTGATGGCGGTAACGATCGTCTTGGGTCTCAACTTTATGATCGCTAATCTTCTAGTAGATATTGGATATGGGTTTTTAGACCCCAGAGTGAGGTATGAATAAACACAATTGCTGAATGCGAATTGCGGATTGTAGAAGACTAAAAAGCAGTGATCAGTGATTAGTAATCAGTAATCAGTAAAAAGTAAACAGAGAACAGTGGGCAGTAAAAAGATAGGATTTAAATGAAAGAGGGATTGTCCTTTTTGACACGAATGAAGGAAGAGCGGGAGAGCCAGATCAGGGATATTAGACTAACGATTTACACCCTGAGCCGGAGTCCGCTTTCGGTCATCGGGTTCCTCCTCATACTTCTCTTCTTCGTCATTACTTTGATCGGGCCATGGATCATCACCTATCCGCAAGATATCAAGGGGGCCGTTCACATGGATCAGAAGCTCAAACCCCCGAGCCGGGCCCATCCTTTTGGTACAGATGAAGTCGGCAGGGATATTTACTCCAGAGTGGTCATCGGAACCCAACTCTCTTTGCAAATCGGTTTGATTATTATTGTCGTTGCGATGGGAATCGGTGTCCCCTTAGGCATTCTTGCGGGCTATCTGGGAGGATGGGTCAATAATCTGATCATGCGCGTGACGGACATCTTTCTTTCAGTCCCAGGCCTCCTTCTTGCTTTGGCCATTGTAGGGGCGTTGGGACCTGGGATCAAAAATGCCATGATCGCCCTCTCGATTGTCTGGTGGCCTGGTTATGTCCGCCTGGTTCAAGGCAAGACGCTGTCGTTACGAGAGGAGTCTTTTGTTGAAGCTGCAAAATCGATTGGGGCGTCAAGGTTCAGAATCATTTTTAGCCATATTCTCCCCAACTGCACCTCTCCCATTATTGTCAAAGCCTCCATGGACATGGGGATGGCTATCCTCTTCGCCGCCAACCTCGGTTTCATTGGGGTGGGAGCTCAACCCCCAATGCCGGAATGGGGTGCGATGATCTCTGTCGGTCGCAACTATTTACCAGATCACTGGTGGATGGCTACCTTTCCCGGAGTGGCGATCCTTATTACGGTGTTAGGATTCAATCTTTTGGGAGATGGCCTCCGGGATGTTTTAGATCCACAGAGTCGAGGGCAGATCCGATGAGACCTGTTCTGGAGATAAAGGACCTAAAAATCGAATTTGATACTTTTGAAGGAACTTCCCATGTCTTAGAAAGGGTATCTTTCGCTTTGGAGAAGGGCGATACCTTGGGCCTTGTAGGTGAGACAGGGTGCGGGAAATCGATCACTGCAAAGGCGATCTTAAGGCTCCTTCCCGTCCCTCCTGCAAGAATTCCCTCCGGGGAAATCCTTTTCGAAGGGCAGGACCTCCTCAAAAAATCAGAAGAAGAGATGAGGCAGATTCGGGGAAGCAAGATTGCTATGGTTTTTCAGGACCCGATGACTTTTCTCAACCCCGTGTTTACGATTGAAGAGCAGTTAGTCGATGTGATCCTTGCCCATGGGAAAAAGAACGGTTCGGGTCATCGAGAAAAAAGGCCGGACCGAAATCAGGCCCTCACGACGGCCATTGAACGTTTGAAAGAGGTAAAAATTCCTGACCCACAGTTTCGAATTAAATCCTATCCTCATGAATTCAGCGGTGGGATGAGACAGAGGGTTCTCATTGCTATGGCGCTCTCCCATGCCCCACAGATCCTCATCGCTGATGAGCCGACCACTGCCTTAGATGTCACCATTCAGGCTCAAATTCTGAAACTCATCCATGAACTGGTTCAAACACATGGACATTCGGTGCTGCTCATCTCCCATGACCTGGGTGTGGTGGCAAAGGTTTGTAAAAGAATTGCGGTGATGTACGCCGGGAATATCGTCGAGAGCTGTTCTACCGTTCAACTCTTTAAGAAGAGTCTTCATCCCTATACCCGGGGGCTTCTCAATTCGATTCTCACCTTTTCAAAAAGAGAGGAAACCACTCAAGGGATTAAAGGGGTGATTCCTGACCTGATCCATCCTCCTTCCGGATGTCGATTCCACCCCCGGTGTCAGTCCATGAAGGATATTTGTCAGGAAGAGAAGCCCCCAATGATTGAATTCGAAGAAGGACATTGGGTGAGCTGCCATCTTTATCATTAAACCCCTTTTTCACTTTATTAATGGGGGGTGAAGGTTATGATTAATAAGACTGAGCCTTTACTCGAAGTTAAAGACTTAAAAAAATATTTCCCCTTAAGAAAGGCCTTCCTTAAGAAGGGAAAAGGAAGCGTCAGGGCGATCGATGGTGTCTCTTTTTCCATTCAAGAGGGAGGATCCTTTGGCTTGGTAGGAGAGTCGGGCTCAGGAAAGACCACGGTGGCAAGAGCCATCCTGCGCCTGGTCGAACCCACAGAGGGTAAGGTATTATGGAAAGGGCAGGATATCTGTCCGTTCTCTGAATCAGAGATGAAAGAGTTAAGAAGAAATATGCAGATGATCTTCCAGGACCCTTATTCCTCGCTCAACCCGAGGAAAACGGTTTTCAACATCGTCGCCGAACCCTTAAAGATTCACAAAAGGATCAAAGGAAGAAAGCTTAGGGAGAGGGTTGAAGCCTTGTTGGAAATCGTAGGATTGAAACGGGAACATATGTTTCGATATCCCCATGAGTTAAGCGGTGGACAAAAGCAGCGGGTTGGAATTGCAAGAGCCCTCTCCCTTCAGCCCAAACTTTTGATTTTAGACGAGCCGACCTCAGCCCTGGATGTCTCTGTCCAGGCCCAGATGCTTAATTTCTTAGAGTCCCTTCAGGAAAAAATGAAATTGACCTACCTCTTCATTTCTCATAATCTCGCCGTCATCCGTTACACCTGTGACGTAGTCGCTGTGATGTATCTTGGAAAGATCGTTGAGATGGGGGGGGCCGAATCCATCTTTTCCTCTCCCAGACATCCTTATACCAAAGCCCTTGTCTCAGCCGTCCCTCTTCCCCAAGCAGAGCAGCCAGAAACAGCGATCCTTCTCGAGGGAGATATCCCCAGCGCCACCCATATTCCCCATGGCTGTCGTTTCCACACCCGCTGCCCTGAAAAAATAGGAGCCATTTGTGAATCAAGCGAGCCAAACACAAATTACTTTCCAGATGGGAGCCAGGTAGACTGCCATCTGTTTTAATAAATCTCTATTGAAGATGGGGTGAGAGATGGAGACTGAAGTGAAAAATTCCTTAAAAGAAAAAATTTATGGGATGAAGGATTGGCTGGTGGAGATTCGGAGAACGATTCATATGCATCCCGAGTTAGGGTTTGAGGAAGTTGAAACCTCAAGGTTGGTGAGCGGATGGCTTGAGCGGTTTGGGCTTGAGGTGAAGACAGGAATAGCTAAGACAGGAGTGGTAGGGCTTCTCCGGGGGAAGGAGCCGGGCAAGACCGTGGCGATCCGGGCCGATATGGATGCGCTTCCTCTGGACGAGGCCGGTCCTGTCCCGTATGCCTCAAAGATCAAAGGCCGGATGCATGCCTGTGGCCATGACGCCCATGTGGCGATTCTTCTCGGCGTGGCAAGGTTCTTATCATCCCACCGAGATCGGATTAAGGGAAACATTAAATGGATCTTCCAACCCGCTGAAGAAGGAGGCGGAGGTGGAAGGGTGATGGTCGAAGAAGGAGTGCTGGAGAATCCAAAAGTGGATGCAATCTTCGGCGCCCATGTCTATCCTCAGATTCCAACGGGGGAAGTTGGAGTTTGTGAACGGGAGGCGCTTGCGGCTGCGGATCGTTTTATCATCAAAGTGATTGGCCAGAGCGGTCATGCAGCGTCTCCTCATTTGGCAAAGGATCCGATTCTTGCCGCAGGACATCTCATCACACAGCTCCATTCCATTGTCAGCCGGAATGTCAATCCGTTGGAGAGCGCTGTGATCACCATTGGCAAAGTTAGGGGAGGAACAGCCTTCAACATCATTCCAGATGAGGTCGAACTTTTGGGAACATTAAGAACATTGAGTTCACAGGTGAGGGAAGCGTTGAGGTCAAGGATCGAACAGGTGACCCAGGGCACGGTCTGCTCCTTCGGGATGGATTATTATTTCGATTTTGAATATGGATATCCGGTATTGATCAACGATCCGGAAATGACAAGACTGGTTGCGTCGGCCTGTTCCAGAGGAATAGGGAATGAGAATGTGAAGATCCTGGGGCCTTCGATGGGGGCGGAGGATTTTGCTTACTACCTTGAGAAAGTGCCCGGAAGCTTTTTCCGTCTGGGAATCGGAAATGAGGCAAAAGGAATCGTGCATCCTTACCACAGCAGCCTTTTCGATATTGATGAAGAAGTCCTGCCCTTTGGAGTGGAGATGTTCGTGCGAATTATCGACGAGTTCCTCGGATTGGAGATGATGAAATGAGTCATCCCAAAGCGGATTCTTTCCTTTTTCAGGTTGGGCCGCTCCTCTTTCTCGTCGGGATCTTCTTCATCAACTTTCTTTCGAGGATTATTCTCTCTCCCCTGATGCCCGCGGTGGAAGGAGATCTGAAGATAGGGCATGATGAGGCAGGATCTTTCTTTTTCCTGATCACGCTGGGATATTGTGTGGGATTGTTTTTTTCCGGTTTCGTCTCTTCCCGTCTCGATCACAGGCGGGCGATCATTCTCTCTTCGTTGGCAGTAGGCGGGGCTCTCTTTTTAGTCGGTGCGACCCGTCACCCTTGGGGGATCCGGTCCGGGCTTTTTGTTTTGGGATTGGCGGCCGGATTCTATCTTCCCTCCGGACTTTCAACCTTAACGAGTTTAGTCAGTCAGCGCCATTGGGGAAAGGCCATTGCCATTCATGAACTAGCCCCGAATCTCGGTTTTATCGTGGCTCCCATTCTTACGGAGGTTCTCCTGGGATGGTGTTCATGGCAGGGCATATTGATCGTCATCGGGGTGGCTTCTTTGATGGCGGGAGCGGTCTTTGCCCTTTGGGGAAAGGGAGGGAATTTTTCCGGTGAAGCTCCCAATTTAAGGACTCTAAAGAGCCTACTGAAAGAACCCTCTCTGTTGCTGATGATGGCCTTCTTCTCTTTAGGTGTGGGCGCGAGTTTCGGCGTCTATTCGATGCTTCCCCTCTATCTGGTTTCGGAGAAAGGGATGGATCGGACCTGGGCCAATACATTGCTCGCCCTTTCAAGAATATCTCCCCTGGCCACCTCCTTTCTTGCAGGGTGGATGACAGACCGTCTGGGCGTGAAACAGACCCTGAGGGTTGTCTTTTTAACCACGGGCCTAGCCACAGCAATGATGGGAATCGTACCGGTACAATGGATCGTCCCGGTCATCTTTTTACAACCCATCCTTGCCACTGCTTTCTTCCCCGCGGGTTTTGCCGCCCTTGCAAGGATAGAATCCCCTCATATCAAGAATGTCGCCATCTCGCTGACCGTACCGCTGGGTTTCCTCATAGGGGGAGGGGCAGGGACTGCCGGTCTTGGCCTGGCAGGAGAGGCAAAATTATTTTTTCTTGGATTCATCGTCTTAGGAGGATTGATTTCTGGAGGCGCTGGATTGGTGCGATATCTGAAATTGGCCGATGAGAAAAGATAAGCGTTCCCTCTCATGCGGAATGATCATTCCCATAATTGCCAATGAAATGGAATATTGGAAAGAGGGAGTTATTCCGACTCTCTTTCTTTTGCCATCTTCTGCCGGGCTAAAATCTCCTCCGTCCGGATCTTATCCTTAAAAGCATCATTCCGGTTTGCCTCTTCAACACTGAGAGTTGCATCGGTGTTACCCGACCAGCGTCGGCAGAGGTAGAGGCTCTCATAGATCCGCCCGATCCGGTATTCCCTGCAGATTCGCAACGCTGCTGCGTAATCCTCACCATAGCTTACATTGAGAAATCCGGTTTTCCGCATGAGGCCGGTGTTAAAAGCCCTTGGGGCGCCCAGACCGTTGATGCGCAACGCATTGTTGTGACCGTTCTCATCGGTCCATTCGCGGTGATCGATGAGGCCGGGCGGAATCTCCTCCAACTTGGAATCGACGAGGGTATAGGAGCCGATCACCA
>Ga0315295_10004642_pt1 | contig 11731 bp, 7 predicted proteins | sample YL17G14_0_MG_FD_204453 | JGI IMG/M metagenome (GOLD analysis project Ga0315295, IMG submission 204453) | Sediment microbial communities from Yellowstone Lake, YNP, Wyoming, USA - YL17G14_0 | ecosystem: Environmental > Aquatic > Freshwater > Lake > Sediment | place: USA: Wyoming | collected...
TCCACCCGGGGATAAAGGGTAACGGCCCCAGCGCTTCCGAAATCATAGGGAGTCTGGTTGAGCAGGGTTTCCGATCCCGCTGAATCTCGGTATAAACTAATTAAATTATTATAATGGTCAAATTGAATCGAGTAGCCGTTGGTGGGGAAACACCTGCTGGCCGTATCGACAGTGTCGTAATACATGTTTAAACGAGCTTGGTTGAGTTGGGTCGTCGCAACATTCCCGATGGTTAAATCGAATCTGATTGACCACTGGGTGATAACCTCGGGGTAAGCGTCCGCGAGGGTAATCGGCGATCGGATCGCCCCCCGCTGGTTGACAGCAGAGGTGAGCTGCATCCAGCCAGCGGTATAAGTAGCGCTCCCGCTGGGGGACCAATCCGCCCCCTGGTTGGGGGTGTGGAAATCATTGGAGGTAACGCTCCCGGGGTACCGATTGATCGTCTCCGGGCCATTGGTGTTCCAGTTGGTGAAGTTGATCCCGTTCCCCGAGTTGCCGTGGCCGCGGTAATTGCAGGCCGTGCCGCAGCCGTCCAGCCGGCTCCCGGCGAAGAGGGCAAGGTTGATCCCTCGATAGTAATCACCCTTGAGCCCTCCCTGGGTAGGGTTGGATAATTCCGGCATGATGTCCTCGAGGTATTCCACCGGGTAGGTGTAGGTGCCGACGCCGACTCGGGTCGAGGGGGTTCCGGCCGGAACCAGGTGGATCGAGGCGTAGCCATCCGGGTCCGCCACCGCCTCTACCCCCGGCGCCAGCGTCGCGAAGCTCGGAACGTGAAGGAGTTCGGATAAAAAGCTGAGGTCAAACCCCATGGTCATGGGAATGAGGCCGGCGATGGTGTCCTTGCTGATGTCCCAGCAGAACATGTTGGAAGCGTAAAGGAGATTGAAAATCTCCGTGAAAAAGTCCTGGCTGATGGAAGCCGCCATGCCATATTGGCCGCTGCTCGGGTTGGGGAAACTGGTCCAGACGCGGGGCGTAACCCAGCCGGGGTTGGTATATTGAGGGTAACCCATTTCTTGAGGATCAATGCAGCCCCAATATTCTCCCCAGCGGGGCTTGAGGGAGACATCGATTCCCACCAACATCCGGTTGTTGTCCAGCACCGGGAAATTCGGGTCCACGTAAACCCCCACGTCGAAAGTGGCCCCCCCCAGCTGGGCGATCCCGTAACGGGAATCTTGTGGATCATACCCGGGAAACTGGGTCATGAAAGGCTGGTAGGGATTGAGGATATTGTTCAGGTCAACGGGGAGGAAGCCTATCTTGCACCCTCCTTCCCCTTCGCGCTTTGTCTCCATGTCGTCTACCCATTTGTCGATCGGAGGAATGCCGGTGGACTTGAGCCGCTTTTGCCCCCAACCGACGGCATTGCAGACCGCGCCTTCATTGGTCCGGTTGCAAGGACTACATTGACGACAATTAGTATCCGCTTCACCCACCCCGCTCCGGTAGCAGGCGTCCACCTTCCCTAAACATCCGGCCCCCCCCCCAGAATAAGTGGTCTGGTGGGAGTCACAGCTATGGAGGGCGTTGGGGCAGTTCCCATGAAGAAGTGCATTAACCATACTAGGAAGCAGAGATGAGGGCAGCAGATTTTCAAAATCCAAAGATATTGCATTTCCTGTAAGCACTCCGTCTTCCCCTAATTCCAAATCACAATTCAAATCGGTGCCGCCAACGTTACCTTGCGCGTTGGCGCCCTTAAAGTCCATCTGGCCCTCGGTGACGCAGACATCCAAAAGCGAATATTCCCCGGTTTGCGGATTTTGCATAACTTTTGTTTTGATATCCATCCTGATGATTAGGGCATCGGTGTGGAGAGTGGCGCAACCCCCGTAATATCCGCCACAGGTTCCGCAGATTTCGGCTTCCGCGCATATTTCCGAAGACCCAACATTCCCGTCTGCCCCATAGTATCTTGCGACAGAGGTAGAAGCCGTGTTGATTCGCGGGAATGCCGGAACGCCGATATCCCCCGGGATATTCGGGTCCGCCGGGATCGCATCTTGGGAAACTGCGTAAAGGGCAATCACCGCCCGAAGAGTGCTGCCATCCCCGAGCGGCCAGATTTTGACGAAGGCCCGATTAACCCACAGGATTATACCGTCATTTACACTATCCGACCCAGGATCAGGGCAGGTGCACGTGCTATTATTACTTCCTCCACCTGTTACCCCATCGAAATCCAGGATATTTATGCACATATTTACGGGGGCTTGGGCTTGGCACATTTGGAATCCGCAAAGTAATCCTTGGAGCGTCGGCCATACTATTTTGAGGTTATCCCGGAAAACTCCCTCAATCGTGTCTTCCATCCAGTTGAAAAGACCGACGAACTCGCCAGGTCCTAAGACTTTACTATCCCCTGGGAATGTAATCTGATTCCAGGGGGCGACTGTGGATCGGGAATCGGTGCAGTAATTCGAAGTTCCATCTCCAACATTATTTACCCGGCAGGCGGGATACCCTGGGTCCTGGCAACTACGGGCGCCGGTGCAACTGCCATCCTCTGTGTTCGGAAAGCAAATGCAGCCACGGTCAAGATCCCCATAGGTAAGAGCCATCCCAATGCTGTTCTGGTTGCCCTCGATTTTCTTCAGGGCGAACCACGGATCAAGCTGGCCGCCGGCGGGTTGCTCCACCGCCCCCGTCACGACGCCCAGGATCAAAAAAATAAAGAAAGTAAGGGGTAAAACGAACCATAAAATTTTCAGCTTCATTAAAAACCCCCCTTTTACTTAATTTTAATCCTAGAGATATTTCTCGCAAAAACCATTCCCAAGATTCGATCACCCGGTGAAAAACTTAACATGCTGTTTTTCAATTGAAATATCTGTTTTTCAAACCGGAAAATTTCGTTGAAAAGATTAAATTTTTACTTAAACCGGCATTTAAGTAAGAAAAGTATAAAATTTGGGAAATGATTTCTCACATTAACCGTAACGGCCTGCTTTTGTAGGCAAGCCAGAATCCAAGAAAACCCAAAAATATTACACCATAGTACACATATCTTGTCAATTTATTATTTTTTATAACTTTATCAAAAATATTTGTAAAACCCAAATAGCAAATTAACAAACTTATAATGAACGTTATAACCCCTCCGAATTTTAGATACTGCATTCTCATTGGCATAAAAATTCCCTTTTGAATTCCAAAGAACAAAAAGAGGAAAGATAAGGTGAAAGCAGCAATGATGACCTCCGCCTTTCCGAAAAAAGAACCGCTCGAAGGCCCAAGTCCTCCCGCTTCCGACCAGGCCCGGCCCAGATTGGCGCTGAGGGCCAACAGCCCAAAAATCAACATAACGAGGCCGATCTCCCGGTCCGGAAAAAAGTTCCGGATATAGGCCGTCCAAACCAAAAGCATAGGAAACGGAACCAGGAGAACCGCGCCGACAGTTTCCCGGAGGATATTAATGTTTGGCCCCGCCCGGAAGGAAAGCCAATGCCAGTATAGAAGCAGACCCGAGCCCAGAATCCAGACCCCCAGCACTTCCCAAATCCGGTAATAAATTATAACGCCGATGGGGATGCCCATCCCCACGGCGATCACCATTCCGAGCTCAAACCGGCTCAAGAATCGGGGCGCGAGAATTTCTCGAAAAGCCCTGCCCGCCATCGCCGCCCCGATTATTCCCGGATAAATTAGCGCAATTATCACCGCGATTATCACCGTCGTTACCAGGTTAGGAGCGGGATATCGCAGGCTTCCTCCGACTCCGATTCCCACGGATAAAGAAATAATGGGTATCACGACATCCAAGGTAAAAATCAAACGCAGGTATCCCCAGAGATGTTCCCGAAACAACCTATAACCTATTGAATTTTTCATCAATCATCCCGCTTTTTGGAAAGGATTTCGTCCTTGGGCCTGGCGGAAAAAATGTTTTTGGCATTGATCTCCAAAAAGGGCTAACTTTCCTTTTCGCACCCTTGTACTTCTTTTCTCTGAAAAATCAACAAACCATAATTTTCACTGACCGGGATAAATTTCTCCGAAATCCCCCGATAGATTTTAGGCAAATAAAACCCTTTAATCAAACAGTAATCGGAAAATGGTTTTTTAAGTATGGCATTCACCCAATTTCCATACGCCTTAAAATCGTCATTGCTTTGATGCTCCATTCCCCAATTCATCAGGATTAGAAAATCCGGTTTAAATTTTACCAGGTTTTCTTCATAGTTTTTTAGTTTTGGTCTAATCATGTACTCCTGAGCGAACCCGAAAGAACCTTTAATATACCTGAAATTCCCAGGGCTGCCATAATAACTCATGACGATGGAATTTTTATCTATATTTTTTTCAATCCACTTAACAGATTCCTTGTAAGGATATTCCCAAGCTTGATAAGGAGGTAAATAAATAAAATAAAATAAAATTTGAAAAATAATATTTAAAATAAAAATCCCGACGGCCAGATGCCGATATCGCGGTCTATTACTTTCAAAAAATTGCTTGAAAAAAAATCCAGAGAAAATTACCAGGAAAGGAAATGTCGGGAAAATGTTTTGGGGATTTGGCAGTTTCGAAACCCCAAAAGCGAAAATGAAATATATTACCGGAAAGCAAGAAACCAAAACGGCCGATCTCCAATCCTTTCGAAAAACTATTATCAGCCCGAATACCGAGGAAAAAGCGATCAAGGGATCGGAACCCCCGATAGCGATCAAAGGAGCCAAATAGGGAATCCCGGTTAAAAAGCTCATCGGGTCATAAGGACCTTGCTGAAGAGTTTTCATCTGAAAATACAATTGTGAATAGAAATCCTTAAAATCCAGAATTGAAAACGGGCAGGTCACGATAAATGTGACCGCTGCCACATAACCGGCGAGAAAAAGTTTTAATTCGAATAATGATTTCCATTCTTTATCCTTTAAAACCCGGGCGGCCGCCAGCGGGATAAAGGCCAGAAAATTATATTTGGTTGACATGGCCAATCCCACGCAGATCCCTCCCAGCACATAATTTATGATTTTCCCGCTTTCTAAAATTTTCAAAGCAAAATAAACCGTAGCCAGGATCCAAAAGGAAAGGGAAATATCCACCTTAAAAAGCTGAGAAAGAAATGCATGAAAAACATTGAAGGAGGATAAAAATAGGATTATTTTCCCGGTTTTTTTCCCAAATAGATTTTTTCCGATTGCGTAAAGGAGATAAATAGTAAGCAAACTAAATAAAACCGAGGTGATTCTTCCGATGTAGAAAAACAAAAAATGGTAATCGTAAATATTCAGATTTCCAATAAAACTCGCTAACGATGATTGGTTTGAAAAAGGCCATAAAATCAGAATAACCAGGTAATAGATTGCCGAGATCCAATAAATCGGAAAGGATCCATACCAGAAAAAATGCGGGTTTAAATCCCCCGTCCGAATGATATTTAAGGATGATTCAACTAGAAATTTTTCATCCCCGGCTTCGAAATAAGGAAGAAACAAACCTATATCTTTAATTCGCAAAATTAATGCCAGGAGAAAAACAAAAATAAAAAACCAATTCTCCTTGTTTAAAATCGAACCCAACCGGCTAGAAAGGGTTTGGCTTTGGTTTGCTTTATAAGTCCGCATCATACGGTATCCACCTGGGAAGCTCTCATCGCGCTGAAAATATATCTGGTCAATCGCAAAAGATGCCGCCGCTTGGTGGCATTTTTCGATGTGAATTAACTAAGGAAAAACCCAACGGAACCCCTCGGGAAAATTTTTTTATTTGGAACCAGACGGATAAAAACAAGACCCGGAGGCGAACGATGCGAAAAAGATTCAGGATTTTTCCGGGCCGAAGGTAAAATTTTACATACCCCCTGATCTGCCAGCGTCCGAGAGTTTCCGGGGTGAGGCCCAGGTTCCCAAAAGCGGATTTGATCTGTTTCTGGTAGGAAGACCAGGGCACCCCGGGTAATCTTTCCTTTCCGGTCCGCGCTTTCATTTCCCCCGCCACCCTCGTTCCCGGGTAGGGAACCAGGCGCGCCCAGACCAGGTAATCGGGATCCCAGGCCAGGACCTTTTTCAAGGATTTTTCGATCTCCCTTTCGGTTTCCCCGGGATGTCCGATGATTAAATCCAGCTGGACCTGAAGGCCAATCACCTCGGGCTTCTGATCGGCCAGATACCGTTTGAATCGGCCCAAGGAAAAATTCTCTTTAATGCAATTTAATATCTTTACCTCATCATTCTGCCGAATTTGGGCGGCGAGATATCCCAAACCTAAAACCGGTTGGATCCCATCGCTTTTGACATTCGGCTTTACTAATAATACGCGCATTATGAATCACGCCCTGAGGCCGCCGATCCGGATTATTCTAACCGCCATCAGAAACCCGCCGGTCCTTGTGCCCCAATACAACTCTTTCAACAGGCCAATTCCGATCTTGATCTTCCGATTCGCCCCGGATCACCTGGTCAAAATGGGGGATTTTTTCCAGGGTCTCGCGCGGCAGCTTCGAAGCTTGGCACCCGCCGATGATAATTGGAACTGCCGGATTCCCGCTTTTAATCCCCCGAGCCGCATTACCGGCTTCCTCGATTTGCTCGGTATAAACCGTGATCCCTACGAGTTCGGGGGAAAAAGCCGTCACCTGGGTCTGCAGATCGCCGAATGAAAGCTCCTGGGCCTGGGCATCAATCATTTTGACCGAATGGCCTTTCTCCCGGAGCGCCGCCGCCAGGTAAGCCATCCCGATATGCGGGTTGGAATAATAAAGGGCGAAATCCCGATGGCGGCTCTTGATCCGGGGGGGAATGATGAGCATGACTCTCATGGTGCCCTCGGCTAATGAAATCCCCTCGCCCGTTTCCAGGCCCGGAGGGTAAAATGTCTAAGCCCGTCTCCGAACGACACGTCCAGGAAAGCGCCCCGAAAAAAGAGCGATCCGGCCCGGGAAAGGTAAAAGCGGCGGTAAGCTTTCCTCTGGAGGGCGAAAAGCTCCGCGTCGGGTACCTCGCTCAAATTGATGAAACCCTGATGGAAGTCCAGATCCGCAAAACGAAAAGGCCGCGGGGAGAGATAGTTGTTGGAATTGAATTTTTCGCCCATGGGGGTCCCCCCGTAGGGAACAACCATGAAAAAAGTAGCGAAATCCAGCCGGGAGGACCAGGCCCATTCCACCGTTTTTCTGGCCTCCTCCAAGGTTTCGGTCGGAAAACCCAGCATGAAAAAACCAATGGTCGTGATCCCCAATTTCCGGCAGTCTTCCACCGTCTGGCGAACCCGTTCGAGATCAAGTTTCTTCCCGATCACCTCCTGCAAACGGGGGGAAGCGGTTTCCACCGCCAGGGCGGCGAAATAGGTTCCCGCCTCCTTCATCATTTTTAAAGAATTATAATTCAAGCGGTCCCCGCGCAGACCGTTCGGAAAGGCCAGGCGAATCTTCAGTTTGCGCTCCCCGATCAACCTGATGATCTCCTCTACCCGGGGAAGATCCAGGTTGAAAATATCGTCGATCACCTCGAATTCCCGGATCCCATAATCCCGATAAAGCCGCTCGAATTCCTCGATCACACTCTCCGGGCTCCGGGGCCGGAAGCCCCGACCAAAAAGCTTGTGACAATAGATGCAGTCATAGGGGCAAGCCCGGGAGGTCATCAACGACATATATCTCCGTTTCGGAAGATTCCCATTTCTTTTCACCCGGGCATAGGCAGGGAGCGGGATCAAGTCCCAGGCGGGGAACGGCAGTTGGTCCAGGTTTGCGATATAGGGCCGGGGCTCGTTTCTGACCACCCTTCCCCCTTCCCGACGGGCGATCCCCCGGATCCGGTCCGGTTCCCCCCCCGACATCAAGACCTCGACGAGTTCCCGGATTGTCTCTTCCCCCTCCCCGATCACAACCCAATCGACCCGGGGATCGGAAAGAACCTCCTCCGGGTAGGCGGAGGGATGGGGGCCCCCCGCGACAATCGCCTTCACCCCCGGAATCTCCCGGGCCAGTCCGGCGAAACGATGCAGGGAATCTGACTCCTGGGTGAGCGCGGAAAGCCCTACGATCTCGGGGGAAAAAACCTTAAGCTCATCGCGAAATCCCTCCGGCCGGCCCGGCTTAAATCTTGAGTCGAGGATCTTAACCTCGTGTCCCTGCTCTCTGAGGACCGAGGCGATATACATTATTCCCAGGGGCGGAGAGACCAGAAGGTTAAAGCTCGGGGGAAGGGAACACTTGATTAAAGCGATTCGAGCCATCGTTATTATTCAATCACCATTTTAAACATTTTCGAAGTGCGACCTTCTAAGGTCGCTTTGTTATCGCGAGGCTAACTTGTCCTGAGCCGGCCTAAGGAAGCCTCGCCCTACATTTCAATATCCTAAAAAGCGGAATAAACCTATGCGGCATCGCCGCGAGTTTTTCTACCCGGAAGGAGCGTTTAAGCCCCTCCCGCCCCCGGGCGCATGAACCGATGGGGATTAACTAAGAGAATATCAAGCACGTTTAACCCTTCGATATATATTTCTTCATTTGGAACCAGACGGATAAAAACAAGACCCGGAGGCGAACGATGCGAAAAAGATTCAGGATTTTTCCGGGCCGGAGATAAATAGTTGCCTCCCCTTCCCCAAAAACCGCGAAATCAAAATCAGGAAATTCCTTCAAGGTCAGTTCCGGAAGGGCGGTGGGATGGCACCCCCCCACGATTACGGGAATATCCGGATTTATCCGCTTAATGATCCTGCCGGCCAACCTGGCTTCCTCAACCTGTTCGGTGAAAGCGGTAATTCCCATAATGTTCGGATTGATCCTTCTGATCGCCTGCTCGAATTTTATGAAATCAAGCTCCGCAATCTGCGCGTCTAAAACCTCCACCGTGAATCCATCCTGTTGTAAAACCGCCGCCAGATAGGCCAATCCCATGTGGGGAGCATTGACCGAAGAGGTTAAAAAACGATCCCCCCCGGGCTTCACCGGCGGAACCACCAGGATGATTTTATTTCGCGGTTTCACTTCATCCTCCGGTAAATCTCAAACCGGTAACCCCGGAGAAGAGGAAAAACCAGTTCCGCCCCCTTCTGCCACCACGGAGGAAAATTGATCGTTTCGGCCAGCCGGTAATTAAATCTTCCCTCTCGTAATTTTTCTGAGGTTTCCCATCCCTCTTGAGAATGGAAAAATCCGGCGTCTTTCTCCAAGGTTTCAGCCGCTAACACCACGATATAATCGTATCCGCCCGACTTGATTAACTCATCGTTAAAACCCGATGACCGAGCCGTCCGTTGATATCGCCCCTGCCAGAAACTTCGTGAGGGAGGAAAAAACCAGCCGGTCAGGATTGCTTTTTCATCCGGTTTTACGCTTTGTTCCAGCCACTTTCCCAGGTCCTGGTGGATATCAAAAAGGGGCCGGTACTGGGGAAAGAAAAAATTCGAAAGGTAAAAAAGCAGGGATAAAACCAGGAGACCTCCGCTGATAATTCGAAAGGATAAAACCCGGCTTTTTAGGGCTTGTTGAAAAAAGTAAGAACCCAGCAAAACCACGAAAGGAAGAAGCGGGAAATAATGCGTATAGAAGGAGGCATATGATATTGCCCCTAGCACCAAAAAATAAGAGAAAGGAAAGGATAGCAATAATACTAGTTTGGCCTTATCCTCACGGACCAGCCAGCCCACTCCCACCCAGGAGGCCAGGTAAAGAAACGGGCTAAAAATGGCCGGGAAAAGCAAAAAGAGCTGAAAAATATATTTTTGGTAAATAAGCGAATGTAAATAAGAAAGCTGGGGTTTGAAATGTATCCCCAGAAAAAAAACCATCTCTTTCAGGACATGCGATAAATTCAGGAAAAAATAAGGATTAAAAAAGGCAAATATGAATAAATACAAACAAATGGAAACCCACAACCGAAGATCAAAAACCGCCTGGCCAAACCTTTTCCCATCTTGGCCCACCCGGAAATAATGCCCCACCAGAACCGGCACGATGGCGACAAAATTGTATTTCGTGGCCAGGGCCAGCCCCGCAAAGATCCCTCCCCCGAGATATCCCTTCCAGCCGCCCTTTTCCTTAATCTCAAATGCGAAATACACCGACAACAAGATAAATAATGTCATGATCCCATCCACGTTAAAAACCTGGGACCGATCGATTTGGAGAGGGGATAAGGCCAAAAAAATCGCGGTCAGAAGCCCTACCCCGCGACCGAAAACTCTTTTTCCCAGAAGATATCCGGTCCAGATGATGAGCAGGCCGAATCCGACGCACATGATTCGGCCCAACATGAAAAGAATGAAATTTTGATCCTCATAGAAAAACGGCATCGCTTCGATAGGACCGCCCCACCAACCGACAACCTTGAAGTAAATGAAATAAAGCGCCGCGGTCAGATAAATCGTGAAGCCGCCATACTTGAAAAAGCCCGGATCCAGGTCGCCGGTCTGCAGAATTTTCAAGGCTGAATTTACCATGTAGCCTTCATCGTTGACGATGAAGTAAGGAAATAGAAAATCGAGCCCCCGTAAACGAATCGCCAGGGAGGCCCCTAAAATCAGGATCAGGGCCAGCGTGTTATTTTTTTGCCCGGGGAACAAACTTTTCCAGTTGGTTGGAACCAAATTTATTTAATTCCTTTTCTTATTATCCCCGAAAATATTTGGAATTTATTATAATTGAAATCCATGATACCCTATAATAAAGATATTTTGAGGTAGCTTGCCTGAGATGCCCAACCCGTCCCAAGGTGATTTCCCGAGTCGATATCATTTTCCCGCCGATATTATCGTGGGGAAGCAATCCTGAAATTATAAGCGCACCATCGGAAATAGAACATCTTGAGATAACCCGACGGCAATGAAAAACTTGTTCAGAAACACCTCTCCCCCGCGGAGGTCTTTACCTGCCGTCGCCTTTGACCGCGTCGCTTGGGCGATAGACTCGGTCCGTTCTTTCCCTCCCTTCCATATTCACGCTTTTCTTCATTTTGACCGTCCCCTGGAACCCCAAAGACTGCGTCAAGCGGTCACTAAGCTGTTGAATCGTTTTCCCCTTACGGGGGGAACACTTAATATTAATGATCTGTTTAGTTTAAGAGACCGTTGGCAAATTGAACCTGTTCCGGATCCTGACAAAATAATTCTTCCATCGCGTTCAAAACCAACCGCTTTCCTTCCGGAAGAGAAAGATCCAGCTGTCATTGATTTCGTTAACTCCCGCCTGGATCTTACCTCCCAACCCCCGATCCGGATTCTCTTCTCTTCAGGCCCAAACCAGAGCCGAATGATAATCAAATCCCACCATGGCTTTTCCGATGGAAAAGGTCTGCTTTTTCTGCTTAATGAGATGCGCCGGTGTTATCTTGATCCTGCCGATGAAAATGCCCGGGAACCCCCCCCGGCCGAAAACCGGGGGTTTTTCCCGCTCTACCTTAAGGCCGGAATCCACCGTTGGCCTGGAATATTGTTCCGCCTCTTTTCCCTGGCCTGGGCCTCCCGGCATAAATTCCACCCCGGGCAACTCCTGCCTTCTGCCTCCGCGAAGCCAGCTGCTCTTGGTCATGATTCTCGCCTCCACTGGCTTAATTTGTTTTTTCCCCCGGATGAAGCCCTGGCAATTCACAACCGGGCCCGGAGATACGAGGTTAAGATTAATGATATTATTTTGGCGGCCGCGGTCCGGACTTTTTTCCGGAGCGACTTGAATCCTTTCCAGGGCGAAGGAAATCCTGAAATTTTAATGGCGGTAGATCTTCGCGGCACTTTCGGACATCCGGCGATGCTCGCCAATATGAGTGGAATTGAAATC
>Ga0315295_10004644_pt1 | contig 11730 bp, 9 predicted proteins | sample YL17G14_0_MG_FD_204453 | JGI IMG/M metagenome (GOLD analysis project Ga0315295, IMG submission 204453) | Sediment microbial communities from Yellowstone Lake, YNP, Wyoming, USA - YL17G14_0 | ecosystem: Environmental > Aquatic > Freshwater > Lake > Sediment | place: USA: Wyoming | collected...
ACCGGTTCATGGCGGCCAGCAATCCCTCGGCCAGCCAGCACTCCGCGGCGTCCGCTGCCTGCTCCAGCGCCTCGTCCACCGCCGACTTCTCGTCCTCCTCGAACTCGTCCAGCACGTGCTCGCGCAACTCCGCCGCGCTACCCGCCGCCCCCACGCCGACGCGCAGCCGCGCGAAGTCCGGCCCCACCACCCGCTCGATGGACTCGAGCCCGTGATGCCCGCCGCCCGAGCCCGTGGCCCGCAGCCGCAGAATGCCCACCGGCAGGTACACGTCGTCCACCAGCACCAGCAGCTCCGCCGGCTCCAGCCCGTGGCGCTCGCGCCACGCCTCGACCGCCTCCCCGCTCGCGTTCATGAACGTGAGCGGCACCACCAGGTCCACCGGCCCGCCCGGCCGCTCGGCGCGCCAGGCGCGCCAGGCGACGTCCTCGCCGGCCGGCCGCGCGTCCCAGCGCCGCACCAGCCGCTCCAGCACGCGCCACCCCACGTTGTGCCGGGTCTGCGCGTAGCGCGCACCCGGGTTGCCGAGGCCGAGGACCAGAGCCACGGTCCGCTACTTCTCCTTGCCCTCCTTGCCCTCCTTGCCTTCCTTGCCTTCCTTGCCTTCCTTGCCCTCCTTGCCCTCCTTGCCTTCCTTGCGTTCCTTGCCCTCCGGAACCTCCTCGTCCTTCTTGCCCTTGGAGATGACCTCGGGCTCCGTCGGCTCGGCGCCCTCGACCGGCACGGCCGCCTCGGCCGGCTTCTCCTCGTGCACCGTGGGCGGCACCACCGTCGCCACCGTGACGTCGGCGTCCGTGACGATGGTGATGTCGGGGACCGAGATCACGCGCACGTGGACCGAGTCGCCGATGTTCAGCGCCGTGACGTCCACGTCGATGTGCGAGGGGATCGCGGTGGGGAGACAGCGCACCTTCAGGTCGCGCGTGATCGGCTCGAGGATGCCGCCGCCGTCCTTCACGCCCACCGGCAGGCCGACCAGGCGGATGGGGACCTCGACCTCGATGGTTTCGGTGAGCGAGATGTGCTGGAAGTCAAGGTGGATGATGTCGTGCGTGAGCGGGTCGTACTGCACGGCGCGGATCAGGGCCGTGTACTCGCCCCCTTCCAGCGACAGGCCGATGATGGGGTTGCCGCCCTGCTTGCGCACCGCCAGCTCGAACTCGCGCGCGGACACGCTGAGCGCGACGGGCGTTTCGCCGTGGCCGTACAGCACGCCCGGGATACGGCCCGCCGCGCGCGACTTGCGGGCGGCGCCCTTGCCGATGCTCTCCCGGCGCGAACCGGTCAGTGGGATGACGGGCATCAGGTTCCTCCTTCAAGCGGGGCGCGCCCCGCGTGCATCGCGCCCTCGACCCAGGATGCCGGTGGGCCGGGCGCGCGTTATCAGACGAACAGCGAACTCAGGGACCGTTCCTCGTGGATGCGCTCCACCGCCTCCCCCAGCAACCCGGCCACGCTGAGCTCGCGGACGTTCGGGGGCAGGGAGTCGGGCGGGTGGAGGATGGTGTCGGTGATGACCAGCTCCCGGATGGGCGACTTCTGGATGCGCTCCAGCGCCCCCGGGGCGAAGATGCCGTGCGTCACGCCGGCGTAGACCTCGAGCGCGCCGTTCTTGCGGATGGTCTCGGCGGCCTGGCACAGCGTGCGGGCCGTCGTGACCACGTCGTCGAAGAGCACGACGTTCTTGCCCTCGACCTCGCCGATGATGTTCATGACCTCGACCGCGTCGGGACGCGGGCGGCGCTTGTCCACCAGGCCCAGCTCCGCTCCGAGGCGCTTGGCGTAGGCGCGCGCCATCTTGACGCTGCCGATGTCGGGGGCCACGACCATCACGTCCTTGATGTCCTTCTTCGCGAAGTACTCGATGAGCACGGGCGCCGCGTACAGGTGGTCGAAGGGGATGTCGAAGAAACCCTGGATCTGAGCGCTGTGCAGGTCCATGGTGAGCGCCCGGTCGGCCCCGGCCACGGTGATGAGGTTGGCCACCAGCTTGGCCGAGATGGGCGCGCGCGGCTGGTCCTTGCGGTCCTGGCGGGCGTAGCCGAAGTAGGGCAGCACCGCCGTGACGCGGCGCGCCGAGGCGCGCTTGGCCGCGTCGAGCATGACCAGCAGCTCCATCAGGTTGTCCGCGGGCGCAGCCGTGGCCTGGATGATGAAGACATCGCAGCCGCGGATGTTCTCGTCGAACTTCACCGACACTTCCCCGTCCTCGAAGCGCGAGACCGTCGCGTCCCCGAGCGGGACTTCGAGATGCTCGCAGATGGCCCGGGCCAGCATCCGGCTGGCGTTGCCCGAGAAGATCCGGCAGGGATCCACGTGACCCTTCTCCTTTGTCAGGCGACCTTGCTGCCCGCCGTGTCACCGCGCGGCGGGAGGAACGGGTGACGATCCATCAAGAAGCGCCGCATTCTGCGCGGCCCAAGGAAGACGACGACCGCACGCGCCAGAGACTCCCGGTCAAGCCAAGGCCAGCAGCCAACCGATGTTGGGCCAGATGCAAGGCGGCGACCGAGCGACGCGCGCAGACGTATCGGAAGATACGTCGAGCACGTCGCGACCGAGCCAACGCAGCAGATGGCCCGACAGCGGTTGGCTGGGGCGGGAGGATTCGAACCTCCGTATGCGAGATCCAAAGTCTCGTGCCTTACCAGCTTGGCCACGCCCCACCAACAGAACGGGATTTCCGTCTCGGTCCGCCCCTCGCGCGTGCGAAGTCGGGGTGGATGGCTACTGGCCCGAAGAGTACTGCCAGAGGAAAAGCGGGGGGAGACTAGCGGCCCGGCAGGGGTGAAGTCAAACGGCGGAGGGCCGCTCGGGGGGCGGCCACGGCAAGACGGGAGGAGGCCCCGGGACGGCCCGGGCGCTCAGTAGAGCTGGCGCTCCGGTTCGGCGGCCGCCCGGGTGTCGGGCGTGGGGTGCTTGAGCTCCCGGTCGTACTCGGCCATCACCCTCTCCGTCAGGTACTTGCGCGTGACGTCGTTGATGGGGTGGGCCAGGTCCTGGTGCTGCCCGTCGGGGCGCTTGCGGCTGGGCATCGCCACGAAGAGCCCGCTGTTGCCCTTGATGATCTTCAGACCCCGGATGACGAACGAGTCGTTCAGGGTGATGCTGACGAAAGCCTTCAGCTTCTCGTCGTTCCGCAGCGAAACCCGTACCTCGGTGATCTCGATCATCGTGTCACCTCGGACCCTTCCCTGAGGGGAGCGCGGACTGCATTCGTGCACCCTTCGACCGCGAGAGCCAACTACCTCTCGGATGTCGGGCGTCCCTGCCTCGCGGCCGACTCACCGTGACAGCGTCCCGATCCTCAACCCCTTCCGGGCCGAGCGCACGACGAAGAGCGTCTCGTCGCCCACGAACCGGCCGAGGACCGTTCGTGCATGACTACGCGGCCCGAGCAGACCGAACACAGCCGACCCGCTGCCGGTCAGGCGAGGCTCATCCAGCCCTGCCTCGCGCAACCTTGCACACAGGCCGACGAAGTCCGACCGTCTCGGCCCTAGCACGTCCTCGAACGCGTTCCCCAGGCGCATGGCGAATCGAGGCTCTAGCGCCATGCGTCCTAGGGCTTTAGCGAATCTTAGTTTGGCGCCCCACCGTGTCAAGCCATATTTGGACCCGTCCAGGAGCCGGAAGGCGGCCGGGGTGGACACGGTCCAGCGGGGCACGGCGATGATCGCGCGGAAGGGCTGCCCCGGCCGGAGCCGGGTCAGCCGCTCGCCCCGGCCCAACCCCAGCGCGGTGCCCCCCAGGAGCGCGAACGGCACATCCGAGCCCAACTCGGCACCCAGCGCCAGCCTGTCGGCGAGGGATACCCTGACCCCGTAGAGGGCGAAGACGGCCGCCAGAGCCGCCGCCGCGTCCGTGCTCCCGCCCCCCAGGCCCGCACCGGCCGGGATGCGCTTGACCAGGATCAGGTGGGCGCCGCCGGCGATCCCGGCGTGGCGGGCGGCCAGCCGCGCCGCGCGCACCGCGAGGTTCGCCCCGCCGGCGGGCACCGCGGCGCGCGTCGTGCGGGGCAGGCTCCCTCGCGCCGCGGCGTCCGCGTAGCGCACCTCGAGGCTGAAACCCAGCGCGCGGCGCTCCGCCACGAGCGTGTCCGCGAGGGTCACCGACTGGAAGACGGTGGCGAGGTCGTGGAAGCCGTCGGGACGCCGCGGGCCGACCGCCAGCCCGAGGTTGAGCTTGGCGCAGGCCTCGACCCGCACCCGTCGGGGGCTCATCCGCCGCCGTAGAGGATGAGGATCACCGCGAGCAGGTAGAGCAGCAGGCACACGATGAGCGGCCGGTCGGTGAGCAGCACCTGGGACGGGTCCTCGGTCGTCCCGGAGGTCCGCACGAGGTAGAGGTAGCGGAAGATGCCGTAGGTCACGAAGGGCACGGTGTAGAGCAGGGCCTCGGTGTTGAACTTGGCCACCGTGGCGGGCCAGATGGTGTAGAGCGCGTAGCCCATGATGCTGGCCGCGGCCGTGACCAGGAGCAGCCCTTCGAGCAGCTGCGGCGTGTAGCGGGCGAGCACCGCGCGGCGCAGCGCCGCCTCCTCGCCCGCGTTGGCCAACTCCCGGCGGCGCTTGGCCAGCCCGAGGAAGAGCGCGCCGAAGAAGGTGCACACCAGCAGCCACGGCGAGAGCTCGGTCGCGGGCGACACCGGCCGCAGCAGCTCGACGCCCGCGATGGCGCGCAGGACGAAGCCGAGCGCGATCACGAACACGTCCAGCAGCACCTGGTCGCGCAGTCCCGCGTTGTAGGCGATGTTCATCAGGAGGTACGCGGCCGCCACGGCTGCGAAGGGCGCCCCGAGCCAGGCCGCGAGCACGGCCACGACCGCGATCAGCACCATCGCCGCCGCCCAGGCGGCCGACACGGGGAGCCGGCCCGAGGCGATCGGGCGCTCGCGCTTCTTCGGGTGCAGGCGGTCGTGCCGCACGTCCCGCAGGTCGTTGAGCATGTAGACCGTGCCCGCGAGCAGCGAGAAGGCCACGAACCCCGCGAAGGCGCGCAGCAGCAGGTGCGGGTGGTTCGCCTGCTGCGAGAAGAGCACACCCGCGAACAGCAGCAGGTTCTTGGTCCACTGCTTCGGGCGCAGCTCCTGGACGAGCGCCGCGATCACCTGCGACCCGCCCGCGCGCGCCGCGCGCCGCGCGCCACGCGCTCCCCGGGTGCCCTGGACGGCGGGAACATGGCGCGCTCCACCAGCTCGCACAGCGCGTGTCCCATGGCGATGTGGCCCTCCTGCACGCGCGGCGTCGAGTCGCTGGGGGTGACGAGCGCGAGGTCGCACAGCGAGGCGAAGCGCCGCCCCTTCAGCCCGGTGAGGCCGATGACCGTCATGCCCTGCCGGTGCGCGGTCTCGATGGCCGCCACCACGTTGGGCGAGCGCCCGCTGGTGCTGATGGCGACCAGCACGTCGCCGGCCACGCCCAGCCCCTCGAGCTGGCGAGAGAACACCTGCTCGAACCCGTAGTCGTTGCCGATGGCGGTGAGCGACGAGCTGTTCGTCGTGAGCGCCACCGCCGCGATGGCCGGCCGCTCGGCGAAGTAGCGCCCGGCCAACTCGGCGGCCAGGTGCTGCGCGTCGGCGGCGCTCCCGCCGTTGCCGCAGAAGTACACGGTGCCGCCCGACTCGAGCGCGGCGACGACGGTCTCGGCCGCCTCGGCCACGGCGCGCGCCGTGCGCTTCTCGAGCCGGGCCAGCGCCCGGCCCGCGTCCCGCAGCGCCGCCCGCGCCGCGCGCTCCATCCAGCCCGTCTCCGGCGTCACCTTCCGTCGCGTTGCCGCCTTCCGCTTCACGTCTCCCTCCCGGTTCGGCCCGCCGAGGCCGCGAGATGCCGGTCCACCGCGTCCTGCCAGGCCGGCATGCGCCAGCCGGTCACGTGTTCGAAGAACGCGTTCCCGAGCACCGAGTACGCCGGCCGCGGCGCCGGGCGCGGGAGCGAGGCCGTGTCGGCGCGCTCGAGCGGCACCGCCAGCCCGGCGCGCTCGACCGCCCACGCGGCGAGGTCGAACCAGGTGCAGTCGCCCGAGTTCGTGCAGTGGTAGGTGCCGGGCTGTCCCGCGTCCGCGAGCCGCAGCAGACCCTCTGCCAGGTCCCGCGTGAAGGTGGGCGAGCCGCGCTGGTCGTCCACCACGCGCAGCGCCTGGCCGGCGCGCGCCTTCGCGAGGATGGTGTCCACGAAGTTGGGCCCCCCGGGGCCGAACAGCCACGAGGTGCGCACGACCACGTGGCGCGGGTGCACCTCGCGCACCGCCTGCTCGCCCGCCCACTTGGAGGCGCCGTAGACCGAGCGCGGGCTCGCGGCGTCGTACTCCCGGTACGGGCTCGTGGCCGTCCCGTCGAAGACGTAGTCGGTGGAGACGGCGAGCACCGCCGCCCCGCACTCGGCCGCGGCCAGGGCCGCGTTGCGCGCCCCCAGCCCGTTCACGAGGAAGGCCTCGTCGCGCCGCGTCTCGCAGTCGTCCACGCGCGTGAAGGCCGCCAGGTGGAAGACCCAGTCGGGGCGGAAGGCCAGCGCCGCCCGGCGCAGCGCCTCCAGCCGCGTCACATCCATCCCGGGCAGGTCCACGCCCAGCGCCTCGTGGCCCGCTGCCGCCAGCGCCGGCATCACCGCCTGCCCCAGCATGCCCGCCGCGCCGGTGACGAACACCCTCATGACAGCTCCAGCCGGCTCGAGTCGCCCAGCATCAGCCGGTGCGCGCGTGGCCGCGAATCCTTGCCGCAGACCACCACGTCCTTGCCGATGAGGCTCGACTCGATGCGCCCGGGGATGTCCTCGATGCGGCTGCGCTCGAGCACGATGGAGTGCTCGATCTCGCTGCGCGACAGCACCACGCCGTCGGCGATCGAGGTGAACGGGCCGACGTAGCTGTCGGTGATGCGGGCGCCGGCGCCGATGACGATGGGCCCGCGCAGGCGCGAGCGCTCGACCACGGTGCCCACCCCGATGGAGACCCCGCCCTCGATCTGCGTGGCGTCGTCCACCCGGCCCAGCACCTCGGTCTGGAGTCCCATCAGCATCATGCGATTGCCCTCGAGCATGTCCTCGACCTTGCCGGTGTCCTTCCACCAGCCCTTGATGATGTGCGAGCGCACGCGGCGGCCCGCGTCGATCATGTGCTGGATGGCGTCGGTGATCTCCAGCTCGCCGCGCCGGCTCGGGCGGATGGCCTTGACCGCCTCGAACACGGAGGGGCCGAACAGGTAGACGCCCACCAGCGCCAGGTCGGAGCGCGGCTGCTTCGGCTTCTCCTCCAGGCGCACCACGCGGTCGCCCACCAGCTCGGCCACGCCGAACTCCCACGGGGTCTTCACGTGGGCCAGCAGGATCTGGGCGTCGGGCTGCTCGGCCTCGAACTCGCGCACGAAGGGGGTGATGCCGTCCTTGATGAGGTTGTCGCCCAGGTACATGACGAACGGGTCGTCGCGCATGAAGTCCTCGGCGATCTTGACCGCGTGCGCCAGCCCGAGCGGCGCCTCCTGCTCGATGTAGGTGACCTCGAGCCCGAAGGCCGAGCCGTCACCCACCGCGGCGCGGATCTCGGCCTGGCTGTTCACCATGACCGTGGTGCGCTCGCCGGTGCGGGGGTCGGGCTGCAGCATCTCGCGCGGGTCGCTCACCACGATGCCGACCCGCCGGATGCCGGCGTCGCGCAGCGCCTCGAGGCCGTAGAAGAGCACCGGCTTGTTGGCCACGGGGACCAACTGCTTGGCCGCGGTGTGCGTGATGGGCCTGAGCCGCGTGCCGCGGCCACCGGCGAGTACGAGGGCTTTCATCGCGGATCCTCTTCCGACGGGTTCGTACCGCTAGGCGAGCGCCTGCGCGAGCAGCCGCCGCGCCTCCTCCAGAGCCTCGGCGAGCTTGTTCGCCTCCTTGCCCCCGGCCAGCGCGAGGTGCGGCTTGCCGCCGCCCGAGCCGCCGGTCACCTTCGCCACCGCGCGCACCAGCTCGTCGGCGCGCAGCTTCTTCTCGGCCACCAGGTCGTCGGTCACGGCCGCCAGGAACGTGAGCTTGCCCCCGCCCTGCAGCGCCAGCACCGCCGCGCCGCGCCTGAGCCGGCCGCGCAGCCGGTCGGCCGCCTCGCGCACCGCGTTGGTATCGGCCTCCGAGCGGACCTCGGCCACCACCCAGCGCCCGCCCGCGCCGGAGGCGGCGCCCTCGACCAGCCGCTCCATCTCGGCCTCGAGCCCGCCCCGGTGGGCCTCGGCCTGGGCCTTCCTGAGCTTCTCCACCTCGCCCTTGAGCTTCTCGATCTGCTCCACCAGGGCCGCCGGGCTCGCCTGCAGCACCGCCGCCGCGCGGTGCAGGGCCTCGCCCTGCTCGCGCGCGAAGCGCAGCGCCTCGTGCCCGCACAGCGCCTCGACGCGGCGCACGCCCGCGGCGATCGCCGAGTCCGAGACCAGCACGAACGCGCCGATGTCGCCGGTGCGCTCGACGTGCGTCCCGCCGCACAGCTCTAGGCTCGGGGCGATGCCCTCGTCCTCGACGCCCTCGACCGTCAGCACGCGCACCTCGGCGCCGTACTTCTCGCCGAACAGGGCCATCGCCCCCATGGCCCGTGCCCGCTCGAGCGGCACCACCTCCCAGCGCACCGCGCGGTTGCGCAGCACCCACTCGTTGACCAGGTCCTCGATGGCCCGGAGCTGCTCGCGCGTGGGAGCCTCGAAGTGGGTGTAGTCGAAGCGCAGGCGCTCGGGCGACACCAGCGAGCCCGCCTGGCGCACGTGCTCGCCCAGCGTGCGGCGCAGCGCCGCGTGCAGCAGGTGCGTGGCGGTGTGGTGCCGCATGACGGGGCGCCGCTGCGCGGGGTCCACCGCGACGTGCAGCTTGCCCGCCGCGCCCGAGGCGACGAGCTCGTCGCGCCCGCCCGCCACGACCCGCGCGCGGTGCACGATGCTCTCGTCCTCGCGATGGACGTGGGTGAGCACGGCGCGCGCGCCGTCGCCCTCCACCGTGCCGCGGTCCGCGACCTGCCCGCCCGACTCGGCGTAGCAGGGTGTGCGGTCCAGCACCAGCTCGATCTCCTCGCCGCGCTCGCGCCAGCGCCGCAGCCGCAGGCCCTCGGCCATGAGCGTCACGTAGCCCAGGAACTCGGAGTCGGGACCGTCGCTCACCGGCGTCCAGGCGCCGGCGTCCTCGCCGCCCGCCTGGGTGAACTTGCTGGCCGCGCGGGCGCGCGCGCGCTGCTCCTCCATGGCGCGCTCGAAGCCCTCGCGATCCAGCGTGCCGCCGGCCTCGCGCACCATCTCCTCGGTGAGCTCGATGGGGAAACCGTAGGTGTCGTGCAGCGCGAAGGCGTCCTCGCCGCGCACGCGGCGGCCGTCCTCGAGCAGCCTCTCGAGCCGCGCCAGCCCCGCCTCGAAGGTCTGCGCGAAGCCCGCTTCCTCCTGCTCGATCACGCGCAGCACCGTGTCGCGGCGCTCGACCAGCTCGCGGTAGTGCCCGCCGAAGAGCCCGACGACCTGCTCCGCGCAGCCCGCCAGGAAGGCCTGGTGCAGGCCCAGGCCGGCGCGCGAGCGCCCGCGCGTGACCGCGCGCCTGAGCAGGCGCCGCAGCACGTAGCCCGCGCCCTCGTTGCCGGGCAGCGCCCCCTCCGCGACCGCGAAGGTGAGCGCCCGCACGTGGTCGGCGATGATGCGCGCGTCGCGGCGGGCCGTACCGAGGCGCTCCCGCGCGGGCCGCGCCAGGTCGAGCACGTGCTCCACCATGGGCGCGAACAGGTCGGTCTCGAAGATGCTGGAGCGGCCCTGCACGATGAGCGCCAGCCGCTCGAGCCCCATGCCCGTGTCGATGCCCGGGCGCGCCAGCGGCTGCAGCGAGCCGTCGGCCTGGGCGTCGAACTGGGGGAAGACCAGGTTCCAGAACTCCATGTAGCGGTCGCCCTCGTCGCCCGGCCGCTCGCCCCAGAAGGCGCCCTGCGGCAGGTAGTCGGGGCGCTTCTCGCCCAGGTCGAAGTAGATCTCGCTGCACGGCCCGCAGGCGCCGCGCCCGCCCACCGGCCCCCAGAAGTTGTCCTTGCGCCCCAGCGCCACGATGCGGCTCTCGGGCAGCCCGATCCGCTTCCACAGCGCCACGGCCTCGTCGTCGCGCGGCAGCGTCCCCTCGCCCTCGAAGACGGAGGCGTGGAGCCGCTCCTTCGGCAGCCCCAGCACCTTCGTCGCGAACTCCCAGGCCAGCGCGATGGCCTCCTCCTTGAAGTAGGCGCCCTTCTCGCGCGGGCCGAAGGAGAAGTTGCCCAGCATCTCGAAGAAGGTGTCGTGGCGCGGCGTCAGCCCGACGTTGTCGAGGTCGTTCAGGCGCAGGCACTTCTGCACCGAGGTCGCGCGCGTGTAGGGCACGTCCCCCGAGGTGGAGTAGTACGGCTTGAACTGCACCATCCCGGCCGTCGTGAACAGCAGGGTCGGGTCGTTCGGGACCAGCGGGGACGAGGGCACCTCGACGTGCGCGTTGCGCACGAAGAAGTCGAGGAACGCGCGGCGCAGCTCGGCCGCGGTCGTGGGGCTCACGGGCGTCATCCGTTCTCCATCGGCGGTGCGTGCAGGGTCCCGCGCCGCCCCCTGCTGCGGGCGGCACCGTCCGGGACCTCGGGACGTCGGAGCACGGCACTATACAGGATGCCCGGCCGGTCTTTGAACCGACGCGCGGACCCCGGGCATCGCCCGCGGCGACACCCGGGGTCGGACGGCAGCCTCATGGGGAATCAGCGCACCACGACCGCCTTCAGGCTGGTCATCAGGCTCCCCTGGCGGAGCCTGACGAAGTAGACCCCGGGCCGCAGGCCATCGCCCAGGGTGAGCCGCTGCGCACCCGAGGCTCCCGGAGGCACGTCGTGGCTCGCCACGCGCCGGCCGGTGATGTCGAGCAGATCGAGCGTGGCCCCGTGCGCCGAAGGCAGCGTGAAGCCCACGGTCACGGTGCCGCGACCAGGGTTCGGGCTTGCGGGCCACAGGCTGAGCGCGGACGCTCGCCCGGACCCGGGCACACCGCTGACGGGCGACTGGTAGAAGGCGAAGTTCGAGGCGTCCGGTCGCTGGATGAGTACGTTCTTGCCGGCCAGGTCGGGCATGCACTCCGTCATCCCGCCCTGGTAGATCTTCACCGAGTTGAAGAGGAAGTCCACCGGCGAGGAGCACCCCGCGCAGGCGCCCGTGCCCACGGTCTTCTGGTGACCGATGAGCAGACGGAACAGCTCCAGCTCCGCGCCCGGCTCCCAGACGATGTCATGGCTCGGGTCGATGAGGTAGAAGACGAGCCGCAGGACGTTCTCGCTCTCGTACGATGGGTAGACCCCCACCAACCACGCCAGGCCGGGGGTGGGCGCGGGACAGACCTCTCCCCCCGTCCCGCTCGTCACGAGCGCTCCCGAGCGGCAGCCGGCCCTGTCGAATCGGAACCAGTCCGCCAGGGGCGCTCCGGGAGGACCGATGACGTAGACCTCCGCCTCGATGCCCGTGACGTGCGTCAGCGCCGGCTCCGAGGGCAGCACGACCGAGCCGACGAGCGGCTCGTGCGTCCCGGTGTTCGTGTTGCAGGCGAAGGTCGTGAGGCTGCTGCCGCCCGCGCCGTAGCAGTCCCCCCACGCCAGGTCCAGGCCTCCATCGCCGGGGACCACGAATTCGGATACGTTCCTCTGTCCATCGCAGCGAGCACCGCTCTGCTGCGAGCCACCCTGCCAGAAACGCTCCACCAGCGCCTGGAAGTCGAACACGCCCACCGTGTAGTCGTGGTTGTAGTC
>Ga0315295_10004645_pt1 | contig 11729 bp, 11 predicted proteins | sample YL17G14_0_MG_FD_204453 | JGI IMG/M metagenome (GOLD analysis project Ga0315295, IMG submission 204453) | Sediment microbial communities from Yellowstone Lake, YNP, Wyoming, USA - YL17G14_0 | ecosystem: Environmental > Aquatic > Freshwater > Lake > Sediment | place: USA: Wyoming | collected...
CACCTTGTCCTCCAGATCCCCGTACGTTGAGGAATCGAGCGAACCCGTCAGCGCCACGACATAGACCCCCACTTCCCTCTCATAGACCTTTATTGTCAGTGCCATCATCCACCCCCGATTGTTTTTGGCACAAAATGACCTGGTCTCAAAGTGCCAAATTACTTTATGTCCACCACGACGGCCGTGATGTCGTCGAATTGCGATCCCTTGCCCTGGAAGCGCTCGACGCGCAGCGACAGCTCCTTCAACAAGACGTCCGCCGGTTTTCCCTTAAACTCCTCCAGGACCGCCTGGAGGCGCTCCAGGCCGAACTGCTCGACGCCGCGCATCGCCTCGGTGATGCCGTCGGTATAAAGAAAGACGCGGTCCCCGGCTTCCAGGGCCTGGACAGCCTCTTCATACGCGTAATTTTTCACGACCCCCAACGGCGGGCCGCCCTTCGTGACGCGCTCTTCGGCCCGGCGGTCCACGCGGCCCACCAGCATAGGCTGATGCCCCGCGCACGCCACGCGGACTGAACGGGACGCGGCATCGACGACCAGATAGATCCCCGTCACGAAACGGCCGTCGAGGATCTCGGCCAGCTCCTGGTTCAACGCCTTGAAGACGTCGTGGGGCGCCTCAAAAGTGCGCGCAAAGACCCGGAAGAGCGAAACCGTCTGGGCCATGATCAGGGCGGCCGGCACGCCCTTGCCGGAGACATCGCCGACAAAGATCCCCAGCCTGGTCTCAGCCAGACGAACGACATCGTAAAGGTCGCCGGCCACGTATTTCGCCGGCTGCATGAGGGTGTGCACATCCAGCCCGGCGCAGGAGACGATCCCCCTGGGCAAAAAGTGGGCCTGGATGCTGTGGGCGATCTCGAGCTCTTTTTCCATCAGCTGCCGTCGGCGGGACTCCGTCAGGAAGCGCTCAAAGAGACACGCCCCGTACGCCATGATGATCACGACGAAAGAAAGGAAGACATCGATATACAGCCGGCCGAGGTTAAAAAAGACCTGGCCGCCCCAAAAGATCGCGGCCGCCAGCAAGAGATTCAGGCCCAGCGCCGGCATCGGCAGAAAGCCGCGGCAGATCAAGAGGCTCAACAACAAGACAATCAAAACAACCACGACGTTTGCCCACGGCGGCACCGTCCGCACGAACCGCCCCGTCAACACGCTGTTCGCGACGCTCGCCTGCAGCCCGACCATCGGATAGACGTTCTCGAGGGGGTTCGCCCGCAGGTCCGATGTGCCTGTGGCGGTCAGCCCGACGAAGCAGATCTTGCCCTTGAAGAACGACAGGTCCAGCTTGGGCGCCCCGCCCTCCGACGCCACCATGTAAGACCGCAGGATGTCAAAATACGACACGCGCTGAAATGTCTTATGCCACAGACCGGGATAATTGACGAGCATCGCGCCGTCGCGTCCCAGCGGCACGCGCACGCGGCCGCCAAAATCGATATGGCCCCCCCGGGGGACGGCGTCCGAAAACGGGACCCCCAGGCTGTCAAGCGCGACCCTGAGCCCCAGGTTCGGAACCCGCGTATCGACGTTCCTGATGAACAGGGGCACCCGACGGATCTTGCCGTCCCCGTCGACCACCACATTGATATGACCGAAGCCTTTGATGACGTCCTCCAGGACCCGGACGACTCCGCCCAAGACCACGCGGCTCTCCGGAAAGACGCCCGGATGGCCCTCCTTCTCGTCGAGATAGAACGCCTTAGGAAGGTACACGTTGCCGCTCTCCCTCATCGACTGCGCCAGGACCGCGTCGTGCGGCGACGGCTCGCTCAAGAGCAGGTCGAAGACGACGGCGCGGGCCCCCAGCGACCGCAGCACGTCGATCAGGCTCGCGTGGAAGTCACGGGGCAGGGGCCAGTGGCCAAGGTTCGTCAGGGTGTCGTCGGAGATCTCGATGATGACGATAGCGCTCGAGACGGGCTCGGGAGGACGGAAGCGAAACCGCAGGTCGTAAAAAAAGCTTTCTTGATACGCAAACCAGGAAAAGCAGGAAGCGAAGATGATCAGAAGGACGTTTCCCGCCGTCACGATCGTCCGGATATCCGGTCTACGAAAGAATATCATGCCTAAAAGGTGTACTGCCAGCTCAGCGTGGTGACGCTGTCCGAATATTCGGCCCGCGCGTCGTTCGAGACCTTTCCCCTAAAGACTCACTCTCATCGGATCGTTCGCCGAAGCGTCTCGTTGCCTGACACAGGCGACTCCGGCATCATCGTTGCGTCGGAAGACGCCCCTGTTTCGGGACCGGTCGTATCTTGTCCGTCCAACAGACGCTGCGTCTCCAGGCGGTCTTCCTCCATCCGGGCCAAGAGCTCGTCTTCCTGGCTCATCGGCGCCGGGGCATCCTGACCCGTCCTTCCTTCGCTTGAACGAGATACGACGCCTTGCGCGGAAGCGCTGTCTGCCGCGGCCTGTCCCGCCGCCGCAACGACCCCTGCCCCTGACGCAGCGGCCTGCGCTTTCGGCGCGGCAACGTCTGATTTCCCGGGCTCCTCGGCCGGCGCGCCGGACGCCGCCTTCCCCTCTTCCGCTTTGGCTTTTTCACCGTCGGGTGCCGCGGGCAACCCCGCAGCCTGGCGCAATGCCTGCAGCTCCTGCTTCTGCCCGTACCACTCGTTGATCTGTTCGGCGGGCACGACAAAGACCTCCCCCAGGAGACCGTCGGCGGCAACGCTCACCCCCTGCCCTGTCGGCACGTCGAGAGAGTCTGTCACGTTGCCGGCCTGGTCGATACCGCTCACGGAGACGCTGTCCTCAAAGACAGAGACCTCGGTGCGGCCGGTCCGAAAATCCGTCAGCCACGCTGTTCCGCGCGCCCTGAAGACCGAGGTAGGAGTACGCACCTGAAAAGGCTCCTGGCCCGCAACGGCCTTGATGATGAGAAAAACCCGGCCTTCTTTTAAAAAAATCCGGCCGGGCTCCAAGCTCTCGATCGTAACGGTGGTGTTTTCTTTCACGGCCACCGTGTTTGTGAGCGTCTCATCGAGGGCCACGGTGCAGCGGCCATCCGGCCCGCACTGGATCTCGGTCTCCTTGTCGACCGCCTGGCCCTTTTGTGCCGCCTGCCAGGATGCCGCGGCCTGGGCCCTCATTTTAACGTCTCCCGACACGCTGACGATCGTCGCCGCGGCGGCAGCCGGGACCACCGACAGGGCCAGCGCGCACAAAAAAACGAGCTGGCCGGCCCTTCTCGCCATGATCCCTCCCCCAGGCCCCTGCGTTTCAGCGGTCCAAAAATTTCGTCATCTTGATGCCGCTCCCGCCGTCGAAAAACTCGACCTCGTTCATCAGCTGTTTGATCAAAAAAACGCCGCGGCCGTTCGGTTTTTCCTTGTTGTCCCGGTGCGTCGGGTCCGGGACCTTGGAAAAATCAAAACCCCTTCCTTCATCCTTGACCTTCATGATGAGCTTTTCCCCCTGAAGCTCGACGGAGACGTCGACAAACAGGTCCGGGTCCAGCCGGTTGCCGTGGCGCATGGCGTTGGTCAAGGCTTCTTCGAGGACAAGCTTGAGATGGAAGATATCGCTTTCAGGCAGAGAGAGCCTGCTGAACTGGACGAGCGCCTCTTTGATGAACGCGTTGACGTTCTCGAGGCGGTTCGGCAGGCGCCGTTCAAACAGCATGCGGTCAGGCTCCTTTGTCATGCGGAGTCTTGGGGTCGATCTTTCCTTTTTGAACGCCGTCCAGAAACGTGTCCAGATATTCATCGGCTTCTTCGAGACTCGCCACCATCGCGTCCGGCAAGACCTTCATGACGTCAAAGACCTTCTGGATCTGCGGCTGCGGATCGACCCAAAGGAACTTGGCGTTTTTCTCACCCAGCTTCTGCTTCACGCGAAAAAAGATGCTCAGGCCCATGCTGCTGATATACGTCATCTCTTTCAGATCGAAAATGAGGGCCTTGGCCTTGGGGATGACCTCATTGACCTTCTTCTCCAGCTCCAGGTACGTATCGGTATTGACCTCGCCCACCGGCGCCACAACAAAGACTTCCGGCTCTCTTTCCTCAACGCGGACCTGTAAAGACATAATGCCCCCCTATCACACAGACTCTGTATTGATGGGCCGCGACCGACCTATCCTATCTCTCACCTTAGCAATATATTATATCAAAGTCGCGGCAACTCAAGTGAAAAATGTGCCGGTGGACTGCGACAGACCCAAACTGTCCTCGGAAATCATGCAACAAGAAGGAGGACCCGACCCTGGAAGGTGACGGTGTCGCCCGGCCTGAGCTTGCGCCGGACGCGCGATTCGGGCTGGCCGTTGACCTGAACAGCTCCCTGCCGGATGAGCTCTTTGGCGGCAGCGCCGTGCGGCGCCCAGCCGGCGTTCTTGATGAGATTGTCCAGATCGATGAAGGGACCCTGAAGTTTGAACTCCATGAGGCAAGGCTAGCGCGTCAGGGCCTCGAGGGCGCGAAGATATTTCTGGGAGGTCTTCCGGATGATATCAGCCGGGATGTCCGGGGCCGGCGGCGTCTTGTCCCAGGAGAGCCCCTCAAGGTAATCGCGCATGAACTGCTTGTCGAAGCTGGGCTGGGGCCGGCCGGCAAGATACCCCTCCGCGGGCCAGAAACGCGACGAGTCCGGCGTCAGCACCTCGTCGATAAGGATCAGGTGGTCGCCGAAGCGGCCGAATTCAAATTTTGTGTCGGCGATGAGGATCCCCCTCGAGACCGCGTAATCCGCCGCCGCCGCGTAAAGGGCGATACTTTTTTTCCTGATCGTCTCAAAGGCCTCGTCCCCGATGAGCGCGCGGGTGGCCTTTTCGTCGATATTGATGTCGTGGCCGACGTCCGCTTTCGTCGAAGGCGTGAAGAGGGGCGACGGAAGCTTCTCGGATTCCCGCAGGCCCGCCGGCAGCCGGATCCCGCACACCGCCCCCCGGGCTTTGTATTCCTTCCATCCGAACCCCGAGAGGTAGCCGCGCACGATACACTCGACGGGCAAAGGAGAGGCCTTCTTGACCAGCATCGAGCGGTCCCGCAGGATGTCCCGGAAGCGCGCCAGCTTCTGCGGGTACTTCTCGACGTCGGCGGTCAGGAAGTGGCTTTCGACGATATCTCTTAAGAAATCAAACCAGAAAAGCGAAAGGCGCGTCAGGACCTTGCCCTTGTCCGGGATGCCGCACCCCAGCACCACGTCGAAACAGGAGATCCGGTCCGTCGCGACCACCAGCAGCTCGTCGCCTAAGTCATAGACGTCCCGCACCTTGCCCCGCCGCAGGAGCGGCACATCCGCCAGCTCCGTCTTTGTCACGATGTTAGAAGGTTTCATATGTTGGATACTTAAAATCGGGAAAGATTATAGACGATGGAAGACCGAGAATAGAGAATAGAAGATAGAGAATAGTCAACGCGAAAAGCCAAGGTTTTGTCCTAAGACGCAAGTCCGAAATCGGAAGACGGAAGTCGGATGTCGGAAAACCAAAATCCGACCCGACTATTCTCGATCCTCTATCCTCTATTCTCGGCCTGGCTCTATCTCTATTCAAGCTTCCACTGACTATAGACTATAGTCTATCGTCCGTTCTACGCGCGCTCTACTCTTGCAGGCGCTTATTCTGCTCTTCCCACTCGTGCCAGATCTCCTTGGGGAGGCGGTCGCCGAACTGCTTCAGGAACTCCTTTTGGCTCTCTATCTCCCGGAGCCAGTCAAAGCGGTCGATATGGAGCAGCTTATCCATGTCATGCGAAGAGATGTCCAGCCCGGTCAGGTCCAGGCTGTCGGGCGTCGGGACAAATCCGATGGGCGTCCGACGGGCGGGCACCGTGTCATTGCACCGGTCAAGGATCCACTCAAGGACCCGCAGGTTTTCGCCGTAGCCCGGCCACAGGAACTTTCCGCCTTCGTCCAGCCGGAACCAGTTCACATGAAAGATCTTGGGCGGCTTTTGCATCTTCCCGGCCATCTTCAGCCAGTGGCCGAAGTAATCGCCCATGTGATAGCCGCAAAACGGAAGCATGGCCATCGGGTCGCGCCGCACCTCGCCCAGGGTGCCGAACTGCGCCGCCGTCCGCTCGCTCGCCATGGTCGCGCCGACATAGACGCCGTGCTGCCAGCTGAAGCTCTCGTACACGAGCGGGGCCACGTGCGCCCGCCGTCCGCCGAAGACGATCGCGGAGATGGGGACGCCGTGATGATGCTCCAAGCGAAAAGAGATAGACGGGCACTGGGAAGCCGGGACCGTGAACCGGCTGTTGGGATGCGCGCCCTTGATGATCTTCCCCTTTTCGTCCTTCTGTCCGGGCCTCCAGGACTGCCCCCTCCAGTCGATGCCTTCTTTGGGCGGCGGTTCGTCGCCGTCTTCCCACCAGACGGTAAAATCTTTTTTCAAAAGGACGTTCGTGAAGATGGTGTTCTTCTTCACCATCTCCACGGCATTGGGGTTGGTCTTTGAATTGGTCCCCGGCGCCACGCCGAAAAGCCCGGCCTCGGGATTGACGGCCCACAGCGCGCCGTCGGAATCCACCCGCATCCAGGCGATGTCGTCGCCGACGGTCCAGATCTTGTACCCCTTGACCCTCAACCCTTCCGGCGGCACGAGCATGGCGAGGTTCGTCTTGCCGCAGGCGCTGGGAAAGGCCGCGGCGATATACTCGACGTGGCCGTTGGGCTCTTCGATCCCCATGATGAGCATGTGCTCGGCCATCCACTCTTCGCGCCGCGCCAGGTAGCTCGCGATCCTCAGCGACAGGCATTTTTTGCCCAAAAGGACATTGCCGCCGTACCCCGAGCCGATGCTCCAGATCGTGTTGTCCTCCGGAAAATGCAGGATGAGACGTTTATTGATATCAAGGTCCGCCCTGGAATGCAGGCATTTCGTGAACTCCCCGCTGACCCCAAGCTGCTCGAGGACCTTGGCGCCGATGCGCGTCATGATCCGCATGTTCAAGACGACGTAGAGACTATCGGTGAGCTCCACCCCGATCTTGCTGAAAGGCGACCCGACCGGCCCCATCGAAAACGGGACGACATACATCGTGCGGCCGCGCATGGCCCCGCGGAAATACCCACCGGCCTTATGGTAGCCCTCTTTGGGCGACATCCAATTGTTCGTCGGGCCCGCGTCCTCCTTACGGTGCGAGCAGATAAAGGTCAGGTGCTCGGTACGCGCCACATCGTTGACGGCCGTGCGGTGATAAAGACAGCCAGGCAGCTTCTCCTGGTTCAGCCGGATCACTTCGCCCGTCGACACCGCCTCGTCTTCGAGATGCTTCTTCTCTTCCGGCGAGCCGTCGATCCAGACCACGCGGTCCGGCTGACACAGGGCCGCCATCTGGCTGACCCAGCTCTTCAGCCGGGCGTGCTTCACGCCCTTACCGTCGATGGAACGACCGAACTCCATGTGCTGCTCCTGCTTTCCTTTTAAAAGATATCAAACGGAACGGACGATAGACTATAGACAATAGACAATAGGCAAACCATAAAAAGTCCAACGAGTTCCGAGTTCTATGAGTTCAAGTAAAAAATCTCGAATGGTACAAAGGGTTCAAAAGGTTCAAAGGGTACAAAAATTCGAGATCCGGGTTGAGAGGGAGATTTGAAATTCAACGCCTCTATTTTGTCCTCTTGTACCTCTTGAACCCTTTGGACCCCTTGAACCATTCAGACTTCTGGTTTCTGTCATTTTAGGTTTTACCGGTGACTTGGTGACTGGTTCCAGAATGCTATCCACGGTGTCTTGGTGACTATAGTCTATAGTCTATTGTCTATAGTCCATTCCCTTTGCCATCTATAAGGCTGTTTTCAGCTCCGCCCACGTCACAGGCCCGACCTTGCCGTCGACCTGCAGGTTATGCTCCTCCTGGAACTTCTTGATGGCGGCCTCGGTCTTCGGCCCGATCTTCCCGTCGATGGCTCCATCGTAGAGCCCGAGGTTCTTGAGGGCCTTCTGGATGGCCTCATCCGTGGGGCTATCGGGCGCCGGCTCGGGCGCTGTCGCGACAGCAGCCGGCTCCGAAAGAAGGCGCACCTCTTCGTTCACCACCAGTTCGTTTGCGGCAGCCGGCGGCGCGCTGACCGTCCCCTCTTCGGGCGCCGGCGCGACCTGATTGGCCAGCAGATGATCCGCCTCCGCGAGACCAAATTGCTCGGTATTCGCTTCCTGCCGTTCCTGGGTGATGGGCGTCGGACCACAACCAGCCGCCGTCAAGGCTGCCGTTACACAAAAACCTATCCATAGAAACTTCATTGAAGGATCTCCTGGAACCCTGCGGGCATGCCGGTGGGCTCTCTTTTGTACTCTCGCGGCCAAACGCGGACTTGGGATAACCGAAATGTCACATTTCAGATCCCTCCCGAGCGAAGCTCAAGATCAAGCCGCGCCTGCCTGCCCGCCGGCAGGCGGGCCTGCCCGTCGGCAGGCGGGCCTGCCGGCAGACCAGGATGGATTTGGCAGCTCAAGGTTTCCGCCAAGAAGGAACTACCGAAGATATTTGACGAGCTTTTCTTTCGTATTGCGGCCCGCGACGCCGTCCACCTTCAGGCCCATGTCATTCTGGAACTCTCTGATGGCGGCCTGTGTCATGGGGCCGATCTTTCCGTCGATGGCGCCGGTATAGTATCCCGCGTTCTTCAAGGCCCGCTGAATGTCCTCTTTGGTCATTTCGGAGGCGTCCACCGCGCTCGTCCCTTTTTCGCTGGAAAGCATCGTATCAAGCGACGCGCTGCCCGACGGGCTGCCCGTTGCGCCCACATCCGCCTCGACGACAGCCAGACGGTTCTCCAGCGCCTGCACGCGGTTTTCCAGCGCGCTCGACGAAGTCGTGGCGCATCCCTGAAGGAGCAAAGCTCCCAACGCCGACACCACCAAGATCTTTACCATACCCCCTCCTTTACACACTCTTGCTATCCCGCATGGGAAGGCCGAAGCTTCGCTTCTGTCCCCCTGTCCCCTGAGCCCTGAAACGCTCGCGGAAAATCGTTTACGGTTTCATCCATATATAGCACAATCATCCCAAAAGTCAACGCCAGCACAAAGATTTCTGCGCCAGCACCAGAAGCATCGCAGACAAGACGACCATGACGATGACCGTCGCCCACACAAGGACGTTGTAAATGGGGCGGTTCACATGGATCCCCATGAGCCTCTTATTGTTGATAAGCCTGAGCATCAGAATGAGCACAAAAGGCAAAAGGATGCCGTTGGCCACCTGGGAAAAAAGCATGATCTTCACCAGAGGGATGCGCGGGATCAGGACGAAAGCGGCGCCCAGGACGATGATGGCCGTATAGAGGGTATAGAACTGCGGGGCGTCCTTAAATGTCTTGTCCACCCCCAGTTCCCAGCCCATGCCTTCGCATACGGTGTAGGAAGTCGACAGAGGCAGGATCGAAGCGGCAAAAAGGGACGCGTTGAAGAGGCCGAAGGCAAACAACAGAAAACAGTAGTTTCCGGCCAGGGGCTTCAAGGCCAAGGCCGCGTCTTTGGCGGTCTCGATGCGCACGCCGTGCCGGAAAAGGGTCTGGGCGCAGACGACGACGATGAAAAACGCCACGATGTTGACGACGAAAGACCCGACGATGATGTCGAGCCGGTGGTACGCGTAGTCCTTCATCTTGATCCCCTTCTCCACCACCGACGCCTGCTGGTAAAACTGCATCCAAGGCGCGATGGTCGTGCCGATCACACCGATGAGCATCACCAGATACGCATGGTCCCAGGAGAAGGTCGGCCGCAGCGTCTGGGCCGCGATGAACTTCCAGTCGGGCTTGGTGATGAAGCCGGAAAAGATGTAGGAAACGTAAAAGACGCACGCGAAGAGAAAGACCTTCTCGACGCTCTTGTAATTGCCCTTAACGACCAGCCACCAGATGAAGACCGCGCAGAAAAGCACGAGGAGGAAACGGCTCATGCCGAAGAGGTCGGCGCTCGCGGCGATGCCGGAAAACTCGGCCATGACATTGCCGAAGTTGGCCAGCACCAGGACCGCCATCGCGTAGAAGGTCACCTTCACGCCGAACTCTTCACGGATGAGGTCCGCCAGCCCCTTGCCGGTGACCACGGCCATGCGGCTGGCCATCTCCTGGATGACATACAAAACGAAGATGATCGGGATAAAGGCCCACAGGAGGCTGGTGCCGAAGTGCGCCCCGGCGACCGAATACGTGGTGATGCCGCCGGCGTCGTTGTCGACGTTCGCCGTGATGATGCCCGGCCCCATGATCGACAGGAAGATCGCGATGTGCCGCCAGCGCGATTTGAGACGCCCCCTCAAGACGTTCATCGGATGTCCTTGCGCCGGCGGGCCCGGCGCCACGCGATAGTCACCAAACGGTTGAAGATGTCGTCGATCGTGATGATGCCGACCAGGACGCTCTCTGTGTTGACGACGGGCAGGGCGACGTACTTATACTTGTCCATCAGGAAGGCGATCTTTTTGACGTCGTCTTCGGTGCGGATGCTGACCGTCTTTTTGAGGGCCGCTTTCATCACGTTATCGCCCGGCTCGGCGATGATCAGGCGCCGCAGGGACGTCGAACCGACGAGCCGCTTCTGGCCGTCGACGATGAAGATGCTCTGGATGGCCTCGGCCTTCAGCGTCCTTTCCTTGACGATCCTCAGGGCCTCTTCGATCGTGGCGGTCTCCAAAACCCAGATAAACTCCGTCGTCATCAGGCCGCCCGCCGATTCGCTCGCATAGCCCAAAAGGGACGAAAGCCGGTTGGCGCTCTTCGTCTCCATGAGGGCCATGATCTTTTCCGCCACCGGCCGCGGCAAGGCGCCCAGGAAATCCACCCCCTCGTCCGTCGGCAGGTGGTTCAGGATATCGACCGCCTCGCGCTCGTCCAGGTCTTCCAGAAGAGACTTCTGTTCTTTGAACTCCAGCATCATGAACAGCTGGGTGCGCGCCGCCAGGTCCAGGGTCTTGAACAGCGCCAGGCGGTGCCGGGGGGCCAGGTCCAGCATGATCTCGCTTAAGTCGGGAGCGGGGATATCGCGCAGCTCCTTCTGCGAAACGTCGACCTTGATCGTCATGCTGACGGGATTGATGGAGAGCGGCTGGATATGCTTCCAGGAGATGAAATGGGGCTTGTTCAAATACGCGGCGTTGGGCCGGATCAGCCTCACGAGCGCGTCGACCCAGGGCTCATACCCGAGGCGCCGAAAGATCCCCCGCAGCCCGATGTCCACGTGCGCGACCACGAGGTCCTTTTCCGCGAAGAGGAGATGGATATCGTTGACCCGGATGACGTTCTGGTGGTTGGTGTCCACCACCTGCTGGTCCAGGATATCCTGGCGCAACGACAGCTCGGCCTTGTGTTCCGGGGTGGCGGAAAAAGAAACGGCGGCGCGGCGCGCCTTCACCTGGCCCTGCCCGGGCGCCAGCCCCTCCACATCGGCCCAGCCGATGGTGGCAAACTTTTTCTGCCAGCGGCCCGACGCCACGACGAGGGCCTTCGCCTTGGCGTACTTGCCGAACGGCTCGATCAGGACGTCCCACAGGACACCGAGAGGCTGGCGGTCGGCATCGACGATGCCGACGCCCAGCATCCGCGAAAAAAAGACGAACATGTCCTGACCGGCGGATCCGTTCTGCGTCGCCATGGCGCCTCTCACGGCATTTCTTGTCTCGTCACAAGACCCTTCAAATCCGATTGGGGATTATTATAATGGACTTACGCCAAAACACAAATGAAATTCCGCGCGGCCTGCGCATATATCCAAGGCTCATTCCCGGCGCCCTGTCTCGGGCCTGCGGAGCTTCGTGGAGC
>Ga0315295_10004646_pt1 | contig 11729 bp, 12 predicted proteins | sample YL17G14_0_MG_FD_204453 | JGI IMG/M metagenome (GOLD analysis project Ga0315295, IMG submission 204453) | Sediment microbial communities from Yellowstone Lake, YNP, Wyoming, USA - YL17G14_0 | ecosystem: Environmental > Aquatic > Freshwater > Lake > Sediment | place: USA: Wyoming | collected...
CTGAACAGATTCCGCAACAAATATTCTTCACTGGAACAAGTAAATTGTTTATCCTGATGCTAAAACAAAAATGTTTCACGCAGTGAAGGATATTAAATGATGAACCGCAGAGATTTTTTAAGATCAACCGGTTTTGCAGCGGCGGCGTTCGGGCTGGGCGGGCTCGGGGCGAAAACGACGGCGCTGGCCGCTGGAGTTTCAAAGAATAATATTCAATCCACGCCGAACTTTCTTTTTATCCTCGCCGATGACCTGGGCTGGTCTCAGGTAGGCTGCTACGGCAGCAATTTTTACGAGACCCCCAATATAGACCGGCTCTCACGCGAAGGGATGCGGTTCACCGATGCCTACGCCGCGTGCCCGGTCTGCTCGCCGACCCGTGCCAGTATTATGACCGGCAAATATCCGGCTCGCCTGCATCTGACGGATTTTATTGCCGGGGGCAGCTTTCCGTACGAGAAATACAACCAGCCCGAATGGCAGAAATATTTGCCGCTGGAAGAGGTAACGATTGCGGAGGTTTTCAAGAAGGCCGGTTACTCAACGGGCCATTTTGGAAAGTGGCATCTCAGCGTCGCCAAACAAGGCTCACAAAGCGAGCCTTTCAACCCCGACAAGCAGGGATTCGACGAAGTAATGATCACGGAAAAACCGGCGTCCAATCACGATCCCGAAAGCGATGCTCACAACGTGGAAGCGATTACTCAAAAGTCGCTGGAATTCATGGAAAGACATAAGGACGAACCCTTCTTTCTCTATGTCTCTCATAATACGATACACGCCCCGGTTATGGGTAAAAAGAAGCTCATTCAAAAATACAGGAACAAGCCCGGCTCCGGTTTGCCGCAGAACAATCCAGTCCTCGGGGCGATGATCGAGGATCTCGACAACAGCACGGGCGGACTGCTAAAGAAGCTGGATGAGCTGAAAATCGCCGACAAGACTATCGTAATCTTCTTCGGCGACAACGGCGGTTTGGAAAAAGATGCAAAACAGACGCCTCTGCGCAGCGGCAAAGCCAATCTGTACGAAGGCGGCATAAGAGAACCACTGATTGTCCGCCGGCCGGGAGTGATCAAGCCGGGCGGCACGTGCAGCGAACCGGTCATAAGCCTGGATTTCTTCCCGACATTTCTGGAAATCGCCGGCTTGAAAGACCAGGCGAAAAAGCCAATCGACGGCGTAAGCCTCGTGCCCGTCCTTAATCAAAGCGGCACACTTAATCGCCAGGCTATTTACTGGCACTATCCTCACTATCACAGCAGCAGCATCGGCCCATGCGGTGCCGTCCGCGCAGGCGATTACAAGCTGATCGAATGGTACGACGAGAGTATTTGCGGCCCCGGCAACAAATTCGAGCTGTACAATCTCAACGAAGACATCGGCGAGCAGAACAACCTGGCAAAAAAAATGCCGAAAAGAGTTGAAAAATTGAGCAAGATGCTCTCTAATTGGCGAAGTAAAGTGAACGCTCAAATACTGACGCCGAATCCGAATTACGATTCTCGAAAGGCCAAAAAGTCAGGGAAGCGAAAATGAATGATGGAAAGCTGAACGGGCACCTGTTCAGGTAGTTGTGAAAGGAGTCATCACATGTCAAAGCTCAAACGAATGCAGCGAAAACGTGCCGACCAGAAAAAGTCCAATATCCGCCTGATGTCATTGCACGGCGGGATGAAAGAATCGCCGGGATCCGACAAATTATTGAAACGCATGGTAAGAGACCACCAGGACCTCCTGGAGAATATCGAGTCGATTCTTGTATCGAGATATCGCGACGACGGCAGTATCGACGACCGCATTATTTCTGATGCTCTGAAAGCGGCAATCCACGGCGATATGGCGGAAGAAGCCCTCGCTGAATCGTTAAATAAAGACCTGGGAGAAGCCCGCCAGCTTAGTTCCGACGTTTCGGATGACATCTGGCGGGACGGCCTGAGAACCGTTCTGCAGTCTGTTCACAGGCATTCCAACCTAAGGCCGGGCGAACGAGAGTATCTTGATTTCGTTTGCGATTTTATTTTTTGATTAGATTCTACAATAATCAGCAGTAAATCACAGCAATTCTGTGAAAATAGAATCATGCCGGACGAAAAATTTCAGGGGCTGAATCGATATAATTGAAGTGGTCCGAAGGCTATTGTATGGATGCGGCATGGAATGTTTAATTAGCCGGAAGATTGTTGAATTCGAGACGATATTATGGTATTTTAGAGTTTAATGTATGCTGGAGTGTCTTTAGGAAAGTTTGCTCCGGCCGGCTCGGCTTTTGAAGGAAAGGAATCCTAATGAGCGAATACGATACAATCAAGGACGAACGAGTAGAACACGCCGGTGGCGAGATCGAGAACCTTTTGGACGGCATGAGCGATAGACTCAACGAGGCGGTGGATGATATTACGGATCTGGCCGATGGAGTAGAGGAGCTTAGTGATGAGATTAAGTCACTATTGGACGACCTTAGAGCCGTACAGAACAAAACGGGACAGGAAAAAAAGGATAAATTAGAATCCTTAATCGATCAGTTGGAAGGTGTTTCCAAAGAGCTTCAAAAAACTTTGTGGACAATGGACTTTGCATCGGAAGATCTGCTGGAGAACGCGGATCTTTAGGGGATTTCCAGCGGCAGATCGACCGTCTTCGATTATGGCTCAACTGCAAAAAAGTTGGTGGGCTGATAAGAAATAAATCCTTTTATAATCATGTGTTAATCAACCAACTATTTTGCAGTTGAACCACAATTATAAAAGCCCCCAGGACACGGGGCATTCCACCTTAAGAAATTCATCTGAATGTTGCTGCTATTTCTTCCTGTTTTTCTGTTGTTTTGTCTTGTTTCTCCCACTTTTGGGTCCGGGCTTAACCGGGTTCTTATCTTCCTCGGTAAGTTTGTTCCACTGGGCCAGAAGCTTTCGATGGCGTTCTATCTCCGAGGCGAGCGCCGGTTGTCCGGCCAGGTTCTTCATCTCGCCTGGATCCTCCTGCATGTCGAATAGCATTTCCAGTTTTTGTCCGGCCTTTCCCGGGAATACCATGTACTTATAGCGCTTAGTTCTTACCATGAAGCTTCGTTCCGAGCCGCTCGACATTTCAGAGACGACGTATTCGTGTCCGGGCTGCTGTGGATTCTCAATTATCGGCCGCAGGCTCTGCCCTCGCATTTCCGCCGGGCCTTTTATCCCTGCATAGTCGCAAATGGTCGGCAGAACATCGAGTGCCGATACCAAATGCTCACGATCAATTCGCCCGGCCGGGGTCCTGCCCTTGAAGCTCACAATCAACGGCACGGCGGCCTCTTCCTCGTAGTACATCATCTTACCCGTCCACCGGTGCGATGCCAAACCTTCACCGTGGTCGCTTGTGAACACGATAATGGTATTTTCTTCCTGACCAGTCCGGCGCAGAGCCTGCAGTACCAGCCCGATTTGCCGGTCTACGTCCTCTACCATTCGGTAATACGAATAGATGTACTTTCGCCAGTGATTCTCGTCCCATTCTTCGTGCCGGGCCTTGCTGGTAAAACCTTCGGGTGTATTCTGAGTGTCCGCGAAATTGGCCGGCAGCGGAGGAATCTCTGCCCCGTCCGACGGCTCATACCGCTTCCACACCTGGTCCAGAATCGGGCTGGTTTCGCCCGCCGGAAGGCAGATATCGTGCGGATTAATGAATGAAACCACAGCAAGGAACGGCTTTTCGTGCTTGCGTTCAATAAATTCGATTGCTCTTTCCATCGTTGCCTGGTCCACTGTCTGGGCTAATTTACTCTGCCGAGTGGTTGTGTTCAGTACCTCGTAGCCCGGAATGCCGTCGGTCGGATATGTAGCAGGGCAGTGCCACTTGCCGGAGTAACCGGTGTCATATCCGGCCAAGCGGAAAACCTGGCCCGAGATGGGAATCTCCGGATCGATTGTCATGCCGTTGTGATCCACGCCGATTTCATGCGGCATACGCCCGGCGTGCAGAGCCGCCCGCGATGGGCTGCACAGCGGATACGGGCAGTAGGAGTTTGTGAAATATACTCCGTTAGCTGCTATCGAATCGATATTGGGTGTTTTAACCCACTTATTACCCACTACGCTTGCCGCGTCTACACGCTGCTGATCGGTAGTAATGATAAGGACATTATGTCTTCTCTTGCCTTCCGCTGCCTGAAGTCTTCCACTTAGCGCAAGCGCACAAAGCCCAGTTGCACTGATTCTGATAAACTGCCGCCTCGTAATCGTATTCGACATCATTCTAACCTCCCCGGGTTCAACTTGCCCGATTTTCCCAGATGACTTACTGCCGGCGACTGCCGTCGGCAGGCTTTATGGTTCATATCTGTAACTAATCAGTGACAAAAAATATTATAGCAGGGCCTGTCGAGAATGACAAGCTCAAAAAGCAATCTGATATGAGCGGATCGAATAATTGATCGTAACTTATAAGGGTACTTAAACACCGGTCGGATGAAACCGATGATATTTATTTTAGATTTCTTTGTTTTTCCAACTTTTTTGCAACGAATTATGTATGCTGAGCGTTTATTTACGGGAAGTATTGATATGAACCTTCAATGGTTTATGGTCATTTCTTTTTTTGTTGGTAATAAGAGGAGCAAGATTATGGTTAAACTCTATAATAGATTTTGGGTAATCGTGACTGTCGTATTGTCGATTGTGGTTACCATGCTGGGATTCCCTGTTTTTCAACGAAAGTTTGGCTTCCCGGCTTCGCTTCTTTGGACGTTTGTGGTACTGTTTGGTGTCTGGGCAACGTACCTGATTCGTGCATATATGTTCTCAAGCTCACGGCCGGAGCGCAAGGAGCAGGAGATGCAGAATATAAAAGACTGACATATGGAAGCTGAGTCGGCAGGGGGGTGCTGCTTGGCGAGTCAATCGTTCTAATCTATCATTACCTGGTTATTAAATTTATTTCGTGGTTGTATTAATTGATGCTTGTGGCAAGCAATGTCACGTTCTGATGTTCAGAGATTCATCGGGATGCCCCGGTCCCTCAGGTATTCCTTTATTTGTTTTATGGTGTAGTTTTCGAAGTGTGTGATTGAAGCCATGAGCACTGCGTCCGCTCCTCCATCGACGATTGCATCGTAGAGGTGTTCGAGCGTTCCGGCTCCGCCGGAGGCGATGACGGGGATATTTACGGCGTCGGTTACCGCCTTATTCAGCTCGTTGTCGTAACCGGCCTTCGTGCCGTCGGCGTCCATACTGGTCAGCAGGATTTCTCCGGCTCCTAATTCTTCGCCGCGGACCGCCCATTCGACCACGTCGATGTCGGTCGGCTCCGAGCCGGCCTTTATGCATACATGCCATTTGCCGGGGCGGATCTTCGACCGGCGGGCATCGATTGCGAGCACGATACACTGGTTCCCGAATCGCTGAGCCGCCTCGGCCAGCAGATCAGGATTCGCAACAGCGGCGGTATTTACCGAGACCTTTTCCGCCCCGCTCCTTAGAAGCTCGTCGATTTGCTCGACGGTCTGGATTCCTCCGCCGACGGTAAACGGGATGAATACGTTCTCTGCCACCTTCTCGACGAGCTCGACAATCGTCTTGCGAGAGCGAATCGTCGCTGTTATATCGAGAAATACAAGCTCATCGGCGCCTTCGTCGCTGTATCGTGCGCCCAATTCTACGGGATCGCCCGCGTCGCGAAGGTTCAGGAAATTGACGCCCTTAACTACCCGGTTATCTTTAACATCAAGACAGGGAATAATTCTTTTTGTCAGCATTTTTTTTCAACATGTTTAGCCCCCAAATTTATTTGGGGGTTTTTTCACCATTTTGTTTTTTGCAAATATCGGCGAAATTGTGCAAAACTTTCAAGCCGGTTTTGCCGCTCTTTTCGGGATGAAACTGGGTGCCGTATATGTTTGCCTTCTGGACGGAAGCAGCCAGCTCGAAACCGTAGTCGGCATAGGCGATTTTTGCCCCGGCGTCTTCTACCTCGGCACAAAACGAATGTGCGAAATAAAAGTGTTTTTCATTACCAAGCCCGGCGAACAAATCCATATCTTTGGGCAGCTCGACCAGGTTCCAGCCCATGTGGGGAATCACCCGGCCGGGCGGGATGGAACCGACATTGCCGCCCACCAGGCCGAGACCTTTGTGCCGGCCGTATTCACTGCTCGACTCGAATAGCATCTGGTAGCCGACGCAGATGCCCAGTAATGGTTTGCCGCCCAAAGCCAGGCTCTTGATTAACTCTGCAAGGGGCCCCAGGGCGCTGATTGCGTAGCCGAAGGCTGCAACCCCGGGCAAAACTATGCCGGTGGCGTTTTCAATGACCCCGGCTTCTCTGCTAAGCTTCGCCTCGCAGCCGATATGCTTGAACGCGTTGCACACGCTCTTTACATTTCCGACGTTATAATCAATAACCACGATCATAAATAATGTTGACTATACACTCTCAACCGTTTACTGTTTAGAGGACTAATGCTGATCATATATTGAAAACCAATGGTAAGTAATAAATCGCAAATAGTAAATAACAAATGTGTGGCATAGTAGCATATCTTGGTAAAAAAGCCGCCCAACCGATCCTTGTAGAAGGGTTGAAGCGGCTTGAATATCGTGGTTACGACTCGGCAGGGTTGGCGCTGCTTGGCAGCGGGGCGATAAGAATCCGAAAGACCGGCGGCCGAATCGATGATCTGGAGCAGATACTGGACAAACCCGACGCCGCCGAGACATTCGGCATCGGCCATACGCGCTGGGCCACACACGGAGAGCCGAACACCGTCAATGCGCATCCGCATCTGGACTACACCGGAAAAATCGCTGTCGTTCATAACGGCATAATCGAAAACTACGGAACGCTCAAGACGTGGCTGCAAAACGAAGGGGCGGAATTTGTCAGCGAAACCGATACCGAAGTGATAGCAAGCCTTATCGGCTATTTTTATGCTAAATGCAGGGACGATGAGGAACAAACGCCGCTCAACGGGCAGAACAAATTCGAATGGGCCGTCCAGCGGGCCCTCCGGGAGGTGCACGGCACGTTCGGCCTGGCGATTATTTGCTCGGATTTTCCCAATATGCTGATCGGAGCCAAAAAGGGGAGCCCGCTGATTTTGGGACTCGGCGATAACGAATATATCCTGGCCTCGGATGCGGCGGCGATTGTCGAGCATACGACCCAGGCAATTTACCTGGCCGACAACGAGATGGTGACCATCGGCCCGGATGGATTTAATACCAAGACGATCGGCAATGTCACTGTCAGCAAGGACCTCCAGCAGATTGAGTTTTCGCTGGAGCAAATCGAGCTGGGCGGCTTCCAGCACCATATGCTCAAAGAAATCTTCGAGCAGCCCAGGGCCCTTAAGACCTGCATGGGCGGTCGAATCGATATCCTGAACCACAGAATCAAACTGGGCGGCATAGCTTCGTACCTGCGTGATTTGACACGCACCAAACGACTTATCATGACCGCCTGCGGAACCGCATTCCACGCCGGCCTGGTGGGGGAGTTTTTGTTCGAGCAGTTGGCGCGCATTCCGTCAGAAACCGAATACGCAAGTGAATTTCGATATCGCAATCCGATTATTGAAGACCGCACCGTCGTTATAGCGATAAGTCAATCCGGAGAGACACTCGATACTTTAGCCGCGGTGGAAGAAGCCAAAGAGCGGGGGGCGACAGTGCTCGGGATCGTCAACGTCGTCGGCTCATCGATAGCCCGGGCAACCGATGCCGGGATATATTTGCACGCCGGTCCGGAGATTGGCGTTGCCAGCACGAAAGCCTTTACGGCACAAGTTGCAGTCCTGACAATGCTGGCTATCGAATTGGGCAGAAGAAAACACATCAGCAGCGATGAGGCCGACAGGTACATCGACGAGCTTTCCCAAATCCCGGATAAGATAAGCACAATACTGACGCAGTCCGAACAGATCAAAGATATTGCAGCGGCGAATATCGACAAGAACAACTGGCTTTTCCTGGGCAGAGGTTTTAATTATCCGGTTGCTCTTGAAGGAGCGTTGAAACTTAAGGAGATAAGTTATATTCACGCCGAGGGTCTGCCCGCCGCGGAAATGAAGCACGGCCCGATTGCGTTGATTGTCAATGGGATGCCGGCGGTTTTCATCGCTACCGCCGGGCCGCAGTACGACAAGATTATGGGCAACATCTCCGAAGTCCGCGCCCGCGGCGGCAGAATTATCGCCGTGGCAACCGAAGGCGACCGGAACATTGCCCAACACGCCGACCATTTGATTACGATTCCGGATGCTCCGGAGTTTCTCCAGCCGATGTTAGCTGTTGTGCCGCTGCAATTGTTGGCTTATCACGCCGCCGTGCTCCGCGGCCAGGATGTTGACAAGCCCCGCAATCTCGCAAAAAGTGTTACGGTCGAGTAGGTCGTGGAAAATCGACGTTCAATTCGTTTGGGATTTACACTCGTAGAGCTGCTCATGGTCATAGCGATCATCGCGCTGCTGCTGTCGGTTCTTATGCCGTCGATGCGAAAGGTCAGGGCTGTCGCGGCCAGGGTAGGCTGCGCCCACCAGCTTAAGCAGATCTACCTGGCTGTGGATATGTATCTCAGCTCAAACGACAACACGTATCCATGCGCCCAGGATCCCGTATCGACGGAACCTGCCTACTGGCTGTGGATGGGACGCGGCTGGCGGTCTTTTGTCGAACCTTATCTCGGCGGTCCTATCGATGTGAATAATCCGTCGGTTTTATTCTGTCCTCAGGACCGCGTTGCTAAAGAAAAATATGAGTCCACCAGCTACTCTTACTCGATGGCTTTTTACCACAGCCCCGAGCAGATTGAAGATATGAACAGTCCCGCCGATACCTATAGCAATCCCCGGGCCTCTATTGCCCAGCGAAGTACGGATGTAAGTAAACCTTCGGGCAAGATTCTTCTCGGCGAATGGCTGAGCAATCATTCACCCATCGAGGAGGATAAAGGATGGTGGTGCTGGCAAGGGGCTCGGAACTACCTGTTCGCCGATGGCCGCACCAGCTTCCTTAAGGCTATTGAAATTCGCCCGGCCCGGGATGAATTTCCGGATGCTAATCTGACGGTTCGAGGTATAAAAGGGCAGGACTGGCCGCCATAAGTGCAAAACAATTCTTCCAATTGATTAAGACTTTTGTGGGCCGCTATTAATGCTTCGAAATCGAATATTATCGGCTGTTTACCAAATTGACAATCCGGCAGGATAGAAGGCAGGGGCGGTCAGGTCAATGCTTTTTTTAAAGCAACTTTATTTGGGTGCAAAAGATTACGTATGTTAAAGTCGCCAGTCCTCTATGCAGGGCTGATAATTGTTACTGCCCTGTAATTTTTAACATAGCCAGAATAACTAACAGACCGAGTACAAGCAAAGCGGCTCTAAATACTCGCATGAGCTGGGTTTTGGGCTCGATGAATTTCCATACAAAGGCCCAAAGAGCCGCGATAAGCGATATGCGTAAAACAAATAATACAACGTCTCTGAACATATACTTACAATACCCTATTTTAATATCCGAGTCAAGCAAAAAATGCCCCAATTTAACATACATATTAATTAAGAAATGGAGAGGTACCTGATCCATCTCGTGGTTCGACATCGGTATTTATCCAAAAATACTTGCCTTTTTAGTCTCCTGTAACTTTCTGCAAGATAAACCGACGGCGACAAAAAAGTACTAAAACTATTCAAGAAAATCCTCATGGATATAGCACGCCCTTAGGGTGGCCGATTAACTATTGTTTCAATACTGATAAGCAGTTTTTGCAATATATTTGGTCGAGGTAAAGGATTGCCGGTGTATTTTCATTGCCGGGATGTATCACCTATTTTGGCTATAAATATTAAAGTAATTTGAAAAGACAAGCCGAACAAAACTACGTGGATGTCACTAATTAAGTGCTTTATTTATTAATACTCTAATTAGGAGAGTTGAAGATGCATTATCTTGAGGAAGTAAAGAAATGGCTTGGTGAGATTACCGAAGTTTTCCTGCTCCTGGTCGCCCTGGGGATTGTAGCTCATATCCTTTTCGGCGAGACGGTTCCTTTCTTTGGAAGGGTCGTTCCCAATCTCACCGGACTAATCGCGGACCTGGGCGAAAACGGGCTCGTGGGATTGATCGCATTGGCGGTTATTATTTACCTGTTCCAAAGAAGAAGAGTTTTTGCACAGCAGCAGCACTAAGACGTTCATCTGTAAAGTTGGGCTTCACGGAGCGTAGAGGCTACGCTCCGTGTTTTCTTTTCTCCATTAACTCGACAAGCGGGTTGTCGGGTTGTTCTATTCCAACACGCTTGTTTGAGCACCATCGCCCTGGTCTGTAGTGCCGATATCAGCCAACAGGATTCAGGCCGATCGGTTATTTTACAAATCCCGAACATCTTCCATTGTACTTTATTGCCGCTCGTTCCGCCTGGAATGCACAAACGTCGATATTGCAGCAAAGACAACTTTGCTTGCGGTTCGATTCTGATCTTAACGTCCGAAGAACGGGAAGAGCTGCTTGAGTTTGTCGGGTGAGGCTCGGCTGCCGTATTCACAGAGTTCAAACGCCTCGGCGTAGCGAATTTTTTTGCCCTTTTCTTCGCCATAAAGCTCTATCAATTTGGCCCTGTACTTATCGGCGACCGACTCGGCACGTTGTGCAAAACGGTCACGCATGGCCTTGCGGCGGGCCTCCCTTTCCGCCCCATCTTTGGGGACGGGAACAACCCTCTCGAAGTTGCCTGTGGCCCAAAGGCTTTCGATCTGCGATTCCAGCAGCCAGAGAGCATCGGCCTTTTGCTCGATTACGTCATCGATGGAAACCACCACATCCGGTTCAAAAGGATTCGGCTTTTGAAATCCGTCCGAGAGATAAAGGAAAACCGGGTTGTTCGGTAACTGCGGCACATCCGGGCAATAAAAAGTTACCGTGACCATGAATGCAGCATCCTGCATCAGGATGCCGGTATAACGATGGTCGGGATGGTAGTCGTTGGGGCGAGGTCCCATTACAATATCGGCTTTCCATTCCCGGATCAGACGCACGAATATCTTGCGGTTCTCCAAAGTCGGCATCAGCTCACCATCGTGAATGTCCAGCACTTCCGTCTCGATGCCCAGTTTTTTTGCCGCCGCCTTAACCTCGGCGGTGCGTCGCTTGGCCAGCTCTCCACCGGCCATTTCAGCGTGGCCGATGTCACCGTTAGTGGTGGACACGAATTTGACGTGATGTCCCTGGGCGGCCCACATCGCTGCGGCGCCGCCTGCCTTGATTTCACAGTCGTCGGGATGTGCGCCGAAGACGATTATGCGCAGCTTTCCATCGTCCGGGTCCCGCTCGCTCGCAGAAGTTGTGGCGGAAAGTGCAAATGCCAAAAGTAATGACAGTAAAACCATGCCGGCTAAACAAAACGCATTCTTCTTCATTGTCGATCTCCTAATATAAAATTCTAAAAACTAAACAGGCTTTGCGCTCGCTTAAGAGCACAAATTTTACTTTCTACTCTTATTGATCCAACGCGTTTATTTCAACAGGCTGAGCATAACGAGACGAACGTCCATTACCTGCCTGCCCGGAACATCCAGGGCACTTAGTGTCAACTCGCCCCGGCCCTTTTCCAGTCGAAATGTCCCCAGGCCAAGCGGCCGGAAGTCCTTGACGTATGACTCACTGTCTCGGTCAACACGGTCGAATTCGGCGCCCAACAGCGGCGGATCGTGCGGCTCGGTCACTTTTCCCCGGACACTGCTTTGATTGAAAGTCAGC
>Ga0315295_10004647_pt1 | contig 11728 bp, 8 predicted proteins | sample YL17G14_0_MG_FD_204453 | JGI IMG/M metagenome (GOLD analysis project Ga0315295, IMG submission 204453) | Sediment microbial communities from Yellowstone Lake, YNP, Wyoming, USA - YL17G14_0 | ecosystem: Environmental > Aquatic > Freshwater > Lake > Sediment | place: USA: Wyoming | collected...
CTTTTGCTGAGGCCGCATAAATCTCCAGCCATTCAACACAATTGTATGCCAAGATGGCAAACCGATCTCCCTTTTTAAGCCCCATTTTTGTTAAGGCATTGGCTAACCGACAACTCCTTTCGTTCCACTCTTTGAAAGTCACCTTCCTAAACTTATCCCCTGCCCCTGGTTTATCAGGATACTGCCTTGCCATCATCTTAAGTACTGTGCCTGCCGTTATCCATTTACTGATTGTCATAAAACCACCCCTTTCTTAATCCCAACCCCCGCTTTTAAAAACGGGAGAAGGAATTAATATTTTTATTTAAGAAAAGTACTTGTGATTTTTTTTACATTCCATTATCATTATGGCATTATTTTGTCAAGTGGAGTTTTAAAGGAGCTTGTTTTAAAATTCCTGAAATATATTGCCATAAAAAAGAAAGGAGGTTTTATACAATGGAAATCGAAGGTTATGTCTTTCCGGATGATTTATATTACCACAAGGAACATTTTTGGGCTAAAGTTGAGGGTAATATTGTGATTATGGGCACAAATGATTTTGCCCAAAAATTAGCAGGTCAGATTGTCTATGTCGAATTACCATCTAAAGGAAGAGCTCTCGAACAGGGCAAACCTTGTGGCTCTCTGGAGTCGGGTAAATGGGTTGGCAGAATTTATTCTCCTCTCTCCGGAAAAGTGGAATCCTCCAATCAGGAGCTTGAAGATACTCCTGAACTGATCAATGAAAGCCCCTATGAAAAAGGGTGGATATGCAAAATTTCCCCTTCCAATCTTCAGGAGGAGCTTAAAAATTTGATGAAGGGAGAAAGTTTGTTGGAATTTATAAAGTCTGAAGTCGTTCGAGTGAAGAAAATGGGCGAACAAAAATAATCAATGATTGAAAAACAGCGGAACCTATTTTATAAATAATTATAGATACTGATAGAAAAAAATATCCCATGATCGATTCCAAAACGTTTGATCCAAATTTTAAGTCCCTCATTGCCTCAGAACCAGGAGGAGAAAACATTAAGAAATGTTTTTCCTGCGGGACCTGTACCGCAGGATGTCCGGTGAGGGAGGTCACAGACCGTTACAATCCAAGACGAATTATCAGAATGGCGATCCTGGGCATGAAAAAGGAGGTCCTCTCCAGTGACTTTATCTGGTTATGTTCCTCCTGCTATACCTGTTTTGAAAGATGTCCCCAGAATGTCAAGATTCCTGAATTGATGAATGCCATCAAAAACATTGCGGTGAGAGAAGGATATCTTCCTTCAACCATGAAGAGTCAATTGGATCTTCTCGCCTCCTTTGGCCGTCTCTTAGAGGTGACCGATTTTGAAAACGAGAAACGGAAGGAATTACATCTTCCGCTCGTCCAGGGACGGACTGAGGATGTGAAAAAGATATTAAAAAAACTGGGTTTCCATCGTGAAGAACAGAGCAGAGGATAGTGCTCAAAACTCTGGGTACACCCTCTTTCTGGGTTGTACAGTCCCGGTCAGGGCTTTGAACTATGAGATCTCGGCGAGGAAGGTCGCCGAGAAACTCGGCTTACAACTCTCTGATGTCTCTGACTTCAGTTGCTGCGGATACCCCATCAAGTCGGTCCACCGTTACGGCTATCTTTTAATGGCTGCCCGCAATCTGGCCCTCGCCGAAAAAAAGGGCCTTCCCCTCTGTACCCTTTGCAGCGCCTGTTGCGGTTCCCTCACCGAGGCCAACCATGAGATCCAGGAGGACGAAAAACTCCGGAAGCAAATCAACGAAGACCTCTCCGAATGGGTAGGATTGCGTTATGAGGGAGGGATTCGAGTCACCCATTTTACTCGTATCCTTCGAGAAGAAATTGGAAAAAAGAAAATTGCTGAACAGATTAAAGCAGATCTCTCTTCTCTTCATGTCGCTCCCCACTATGGCTGCCACTACACAAAACCCACTTCAATTTATGGAAAGATTGAAGACCCGGAAAACCCAAAAAGCCTGGATGAACTCATTGAGGCCACCGGAGCCCACTCTGTCCAGTATGAGGACAAGCTTCAGTGCTGCGGCGGTGGGGTGTTAGCCATTGACGAACAAGTGGCCCTGGCCATGTCACAAAGAAAGTTGGAACACATTCGAGCTCAGCAGGCCGATGCCATGGTTCTCGTCTGTCCCTTCTGCAATGTCATGTATGAAGGGAATCAGCGAAAGATTGAAAAGGTTTTTCAAAAAGAATACAAATTGCCCATCCTTTACTACCCTCAGCTTTTAGGGTTAGCCTTGGGGATCGAACCGGATGAGCTGGGAATGAAAATGAACCGAGTGAAGGCCACTGAACTGGTGAAAAAGATCAATAGGGGAACGGATTGAAATGAGCCAACCGTCCAAGGACCCGATTGGAGCCGTATTAGTCGTTGGGGCAGGAATAGGAGGGATCCAAACCTCCTTAGACCTGGCTGAATCGGGTTTCAAGGTCTATCTCTTAGAAAAGAATCTAAGCATTGGCGGAACCATGGCGCAGTTGGACAAAACCTTCCCTACCAATGATTGCTCCATGTGTATCATGTCTCCCAAATTGGTAGATGCAGGGAGACACCGAAATATCCAGATCCTGACCAATTCAAAAGTTGAGAAGGTCGAAGGAGCCCCTGGACATTTCAAGGTTCGGATTCAGAAGAAAGCCCGCTATGTGACCATTGAAGACTGTAAAGCTTGCGGAGATTGTGTCAAGGTCTGCCCTGTTAAGATCCCCAATGATTACGAACAAGGGCTGGTGACTCGTGCAGCCATCTACCAGCTCTTCGCCCAGGCCATGCCAAGTGCCTACGGGATTGATAAGGCAGGGGTCCCTCCCTGTCGGGCGACCTGTCCCATCCATGTCAATGCTCAGGGGTATATCGCCCTTATTTTAGTTGGAAAATTTGAAGAGGCCTTGGCACTGATCAGGCAAAAAAATCCTTTCCCGGGTATTACCGGTCGAATCTGCACCCATCCCTGTGAATCGGTTTGTCGAAGAAAAGATGTGGAACGGGCGGTAGCTATTGATGGCTTAAAACGATTCGTCTCAGATCTTGAGAAAGAAGATAAAACCGATCTCACTGTCCCCAAAGAAGATGGAAAGAAGGTCGCAATCATAGGGGCAGGGCCTGCAGGTTTGCTCGCCGCCTTTGACCTGAGAAAGATGGGTTACAACATTACGATCTTCGAAGCCCTCCCTGTGGCTGGTGGAATGCTCGCAGTTGGAATCCCTGAATATCGATTACCTCGGACTATCCTGAATAAAGAAATTGGTTACCTTCTTCAGATGGGTGTTGAACTGAAACTCAATACCCCTATCGGGTCAACCCTCACCCTTCAAGATCTCAAGGCAAAAGGTTATGAAGCTATTTTCATTGCCACAGGTGCTCATCAAAGTAGAAAACTTGGCCTCGAAGGAGAAGAGTCTCAAGGAATTCTTCATGCTGTTGACTTTCTGAGAAAAGTGGCATTAGGAGAATCGGTCAAGATAGGTGAAAAAGTGGTGGTGGTCGGTGGCGGGAATGCAGCCATCGATGCCGCCAGAACAGCCTTCCGTCTTGGAGCCAAAGAAGTAACCATTGCTTACCGCCGCACTCGTGCTGAGATGCCCGCCCAGGAAGAGGAGATTGAAGAGGCAGAACATGAGGGAATAAAGATCGAATACCTTACTGCTCCAACCCGGTTGGTGATTGAAAAGGATAAGATAAAAGGAATGGAATACATCCGAATGAAGCTGGGTGATCTTGATGAATCCGGTCGGCCCAGACCAGTTCCCATCCCTGGATCAGAATTCATCATCAAAGCAGACACCATCATTCCGGCCATCAGCCAATCCTCCGATCTCTCATTCCTCAGTGAAAAGGATGGGATTAAGACGACTCGCTGGGGTGGAATCGAGACAGATCCTTTCACCCTCGAGACCAGTGTCAAAGGAATTTTTGCTGGTGGAGACGCAGTGACTGGCCCTCAAACTTATATCGATGCCATGGGGGCTGGGAGAAAAGCAGCCATCTCCATTGACCGATATTTAAAAGGAGAAGATCTAAGGGCGGGTCGAGAGGAAGAAGGTCCCCAGAAAGACTATATCAAGGTTGATATCGACGGCGTGGAGTATCGAGAAAGAGCGTCGATGACCGCTCTTTCTTTAGAAGAAAGAAGAAGTTTTAGTGAGGTGAACCTTGGGCTTAAAGAAGAGGACGTGATCCGGGAGGCTGAACGCTGTCTTCAATGCGGAGGATGTTCGGAGTGCATGGAGTGTATTAAGGCCTGTGAGGCAAAAGCCATCGATCATTGGATGAAAGATGAGCAGCTGGAGATTGAGGTTGGCTCCATTATCCTCTCACCTGGATTTGATGAGTTTGAGCCTTCTTTAAAAAGTGAATATGGTTATGGAAGATTTCCCAATGTGGTTTCGAGTATCGAATTCGAGCGATTCCTCTCTGCCTCAGGTCCTTTCAAAGGCCAGGTCCTCAGAGCTTCTGATCAGAAACACCCCAAAAGGGTCGCATGGATTCAGTGTGTGGGGTCGAGAGATTCCCATATCGGAAAGGGTTACTGCTCCTCTGTATGCTGCATGTATGCCACCAAAGAAGCGGTGATTGCAAAAGAGCATGCCCCAGAAATCGAAGCCACGATTTTCTATATGGATATGAGGGCCTATGGAAAGGATTTTGATAAGTACATCGAAAGGGCGGAAAAGGAATATGGTGTTCGCTATATCCGATCCCGTGTCTCCCACGTCAAAGAGGATCCGAAGACAAATAATCTGACCATCCATTATGAAACCGAAGAAGGAGAGATGATCTCTGAAGAGTTTGACCTCGTCGTTCTCTCCGTTGGCCTTGAACCTACACGAAGTCATCAGGAGATCGCTAATATTTTTGGCATTGATCTCAATCAATATGGTTTTGCTAAAACCTCCATCTTTTCTCCTCTCCAAACCTCGAAACCCGGGATCTTTGTCAGCGGGGTCTTCTCCGGCCCGAAAGATGTTCCCGAAACCGTCGCTCAGGCGAGCGCGGTGGCTGCAGAGGCCTCTGCTCTTCTTTCTGAGGCAAGAGGAACCTTGGTCATTGAGAAGGAATATGTTCTAGAAAAAAATGTAAATTACCAAGGACCTCGTATCGGCGCCTTCATCTGCCACTGCGGAATTAATATTGGTGGAGTGGTGGATGTTCCAGCTGTGGTAGAATATGCCAAAACCCTCCCCAATGTTGCCCATGTCGAAGGGAATCTTTATACCTGTTCTCAGGATACCCAAGAGCAGATCAAAAAGATGATTGAAGAGCACCAATTAAACCGAGTAGTGGTTGCATCCTGTACACCTCGAACTCATGAGCCCTTATTTCAAGATACAATTCGCGAGGCCGGACTGAATCGTTATCTCTTCGATATGGCCAATATTCGAGATCAGTGTTCCTGGGTCCACATGACTCAACCCAAAGAGGCAACAGAAAAGGCAAAGGATCTTGTCAGAATGGCCATTGCCAAAGCAACTCTCCTGGATCCCCTCCCAACACAGACGGTGGAGATGAATCAAAAGGCGTTGGTCATTGGAGGGGGCTTGGCAGGAATGACGGCTGCTCAGAAAATTGCCCAGGCTGGCTACGAAGTTTATCTGGTTGAAAAAGAAACTTATTTGGGTGGAAAGGCAAGAACGATTCAATACACCCTCGAGGGGAATGACGTCCAATCTAAATTAGAGGAGTTAATCAGAAAAGTGGAAAAGGCCCCAAGAATCCATCTCATGACTGAGGCAGTCATTGAAAAGATTGATGGATTCGTTGGAAATTTTAACACCCAGGTCCGTAAAAATGGCGAGGTGAAAAAAATCGACCATGGGGTGATTATCGTTGCAACGGGTGCAGAGGAATATCGACCGAGAGAATTCCTTTATGGCCAGGAGCCTCAGGTGATCACACAAAAGGAATTGGAGGAAAGGATCACCCTCTATCCGGATAAATTAAAATTTTTGAAAAATGTGGTCATGATCCAATGCGTTGGTTCGAGAAATGAAGACAGACCCTATTGCAGTCGAATCTGTTGTTCCGAAGCAATCAAAAATGCCTTAAAACTAAAGTCCATGGCTCCTGAGATGAATATCTATATCCTCTATCGGGACATTCGTACCTACGGGTTCAAAGAGGACTACTATGAAAAGGCGCGAGAATCAGGCGTCCTCTTCATCCGTTATGACCCAGAGAGGGAACCCCGACTGGAAACAGGAGGAGAGGCTCTCCGAGTGGTTATCCACGAACCCATTCTCCATGATGATTTACTTATTCACACCGATCTTTTGGTGCTGAGTCCAGGAATCGTTCCGGTCTCTGAAAACGAACCTCTGTCAAAAATGTTGAAAGTCCCCTTGAATCAAGATGGATTCTTCTTGGAGGCCCATATGAAACTGAGGCCGGTCGATTTTGCCACAGAAGGAATCTTCCTTGCCGGACTCGCTCACAGTCCCAAATCGATTGAAGAAAGCATTTCACAAGCCAATGCGGCTGTTGCTCGGGCTTTGACTTATCTTTCAAAAAAAGAACTTGAGACGATCGGCACCATCTCCGAAGTGGATGAGAAGAAATGCAATGGATGTGGCCTATGTGAGAGTGTCTGTCCCTATAAAGCCATTGAGATCTTAACGAAGAGAACAACCGTTGGCGAAAAACTGGTAGCGCAAATTAACAAGGCCCTTTGCAAGGGATGTGGAGCTTGCACTGCCTCTTGCCGTTCGGGCTCCATTGATTTGAAGGGATTCACAAACGCAGAGGTGGTCACACAGATCACAGAATTGGCCATGGGATAATAAATGGAAAATTGGAAATGGGAAACGAGATAGAAAAGACCTGGGAACCCAAAATTTTAGCTTTCCTTTGTAACTGGTGTTCTTATGCTGGAGCAGATCTCGCCGGAACATCGAGGATCCAATATCCCCCAAATATCCGGGTGATCCGGGTCCCCTGCTCCGGGAGGATCAATCCCCTTTTTATCCTTAAAGCTCTTCAGAGCGGAATTGATGGAGTACTGGTCTCCGGCTGCCATCCAGGAGACTGCCATTATATCAGTGGAAACTATATTGGAAGAAGAAAGTCAGCGACCCTGAAGCGATTCCTCGAATATCTCGGTATTGAGGGGGACCGTGTTCAATTCTCCTGGGTCTCCGCAGCAGAGGGAGGAAAGTTTTCCCAAGTCGTTGGGGAGGTCGTCCAGGATATTAAGAAATTGGGATCCAAAAAAAGATTCGTTAAAAAAGAGAATTCAAGAAGCCTAGGAGTCGAGGGTCAAGAAAAAACATTTTAAACACTTGAACCCCTGCCTACCGGCAGGTAGGCTAGAACCCTCGAATCCTTGATCCCTTTGGGCGATTTGGAAAGAAGAGCCGTGTGGTCTATGGAAGAGAGATCGAAGGCAATTCAAGACAGGATTAGAGATAAGACAAAAGAACTCCTTTCGAAAAAAGCGGTGGATCTCATCATCGGTTTTGGTGAAGGGAGTCTCCCCCTTCGAACAACCCCTATTTTTATCAGGAGCCCTGAAGATGTGGACCGTTTGATCTGGAATTCTTTCTGTGAGAACAACCTGGCCACTTACCTTCACAAGTTTGCCCAATTTAAAGTGGGCCTTGTTGTCAAAGGATGTGATGCTCGATCGACCATTGCCCTTTCTCTCGAAAAAAGATTCAAGCCCGATCAATTATTTTTAATTGGAGTACCTTGCCAGAGGATGGTGGATCGAAGAAAGGTAAAGAGAGCCATGAAGGGAGAAATCCTCCGTGCTTATGAGCAAGGAGATCAGATCATTGTGGAGGGTGAAGATTTTAAAAAGGCTTTGAACCGAAATGACTTCCTCTATCCCTCCTGCCAGGTGTGTCCTCATCGGACACCCACGCAGGCAAATATACTAATTGGAGATCCTGTAGACGAATCTCCAATTACAGAAACACATCCAGAGATTGTGGAGTTTGAGAAGAAGTCTCCAGAAGAACGGTGGAGATTTTTTGAAAAGGAGGCCAGCCGTTGCATTCGGTGCTATGCCTGTCGAGAAGTTTGTCCAATGTGTTACTGCAATGAATGTTTTGTTGACAGTTCCAATCCTAAGTGGATTGACAAGGGTCCTTCTCCTTCAGATCTTGAGTTCTATCACATTGTGAGGGCCTATCACCAGACAGGGAGATGTTCGGGTTGCGGTGCTTGTGAACGAGCTTGTCCGATGGAAATTCGGCTCACCTATCTCACACAAAAATTGAACCTGGACGTTAGAGAACTCTATAACTTTGAGATAGGAATCGATGCGGATGCCCTCCCTCCACTTTCGACTTTTGAAATTGACGATAAACAGGAATTCATCAAATGAAGTTGAAGCTGGATAAAAAAGATTTTAAACCCTTTTTGCAAACCCTGATGGATGAATACGATCTCTTCGCACCGGTTCAATTAGCAGAAGGGGTTTCTGTTTTTAGAAAGATTGACCATCCCTATGAAGTTGACCTCTCGGCCTCTAACACTCAAAAACCTGCCAAGGAAATATTCTTTCCCCAATCCGAAACAATGTTTCGCTATGAGAAGGTCGGAAACGAGAACCGGATGACCTCCATGGAAGAAGTGAAGAGGGAGAGGATCCTTTTGGGAGCGAGACCCTGCGATATTGAAGCGATCTCCATCGTCGAAAAGGTTTTTGCGGGCGAAGAATGCACCGATGTCTACTTTCTTGAGAAGAGAAAGAAGACCACGATCATTGGCCTTGGCTGTAACCATCCCCTCTCCACTTGCTTTTGCTCCTCGGCAGGGGGGGATCCTTTCCTTAGAGCCGGGTCCGATCTCTTCTTCATTGATCTTGGTGAAGCCTACTTCGTTGAATTGCTCACTGAAAAAGGGATGATCTTTCATAAAAATAAATTCTTTAAAGAAACCAATCCAAAAGATTTAACTTTGGTTAAAGAACTTGAAGAGAAAACTTTTGAAAAGGTCGGTTTCTCCATTCCTGTTGATGGGATAGAAAAAAGATTGAACCTTATGGCGGAGAGCTCATTTTGGGATAGAATTCATGAGAAATGTATTGGATGTAGAATATGTACTTATCTTTGCCCTACGTGTCACTGTTTCGATATTGTGGACGAAGGTGAGCATCAAAGAGGTCAAAGGGTGAGGAATTGGGATTCCTGTCTTTCTCCTCTTTATTCGTTGGAGACTTCAGGCCATAATCCAAGACCAACGAACCGTGAACGAACCCGGCAGAGAATCATGCATAAGTTTAACTATTTTCCAAAAAACTTTGATCAAGTTGCTTGTGTCGGGTGTGGGCGATGCATTCTCTATTGCCCAGTCCATTTCGATATCCGCCAAGCGATTATTTGGACATCTTCCAAAAGACCGAAGAGATTCGGAGGGGGAACGATCTGACGAGCCCATGAAGAATCCCTATCTTCCCATTCCCATGGTGGTCAGAAAAGCTTCTGTCGAAACCACCGACCGAATGCTCCGGACCCTCGAACTAAGTTTCTTGAATGAAGAGGATGCAAAAGCTTTTCGTTTCATCCCTGGCCAATTCTGCGAGCTTTCTATCCTTGGAAAAGGGGAGGCACCTTTTGGAATTGCCTCCTCTCCAACAGAAAACGGGTCTTTAAAATTTACAATCAATAAAGCCGGTGTGGTCACGACTGCTCTTCACCACCTCGAGGAGGGTACGGAGATTGGAATTCGAGGTCCCTTGGGTAATGGATATCCGATTGACCTCTTTAAAGGAAAGAATATATTGGTGATTGGAGGAGGATTTGCATTCACCACCTTGCGATCATTGATCGTCTATCTCTCCCATCCCGAGAACCGTTCCAGAGTGAAGGATATTACAGTCATCTATGGAGCGAGAATGCCAGGTCTTCTTCTTTACAAAGAAGAATTGACTCAGTGGGAGAAGAGGAGTGATTTAAAATTAGTGGTGACAGTGGATTGGGGAGATAAGGATTGGAAGGGAAAGGTGGGACTCGTTCCAAATGTCCTCGAAGAGGTCGCCCCTTCTTCAGAAAATACTTATGCTGTCATCTGTGGTCCTCCGATCATGATCAAGTTCACCTTTCCTAAATTGATGGCCCTCCGATTCCCTAACGAACGGATTTATACTTCGTTAGAGAAAAGGATGAAATGTGGCATCGGGAAATGTGGTCGGTGTAACATCGGCCATCTCTATGTTTGCAAAGATGGCCCTGTTTTTAGTTATGCCCAATTAGAAAAGCTGCCAAAAGACTATTGAGGAAAAGATATTCTGCACAGTTTTTTGAAATACAAAAATATTTTTGACTCACTTCTAATAAATATTCCTAAGGGCCCTTGCTTTGGGGCAATAATCCCTAAAACTTTAATTCTTAATTTTCTTGACTACCGAATATCTTTGAGTATATTTATGGGGTAACTCTGATCTTAAAATTTTAATTTGAATGTTCAGTAAGTTCAACAAAACCACTTTGAAATAAGCATAATGTCGGGAACAAAAGAAAAGAAACCCCATAGGTTAAGCGTGAACAGAAGGAAATTTCTTAAGTTGTCCGCCTTCACCAGTGCAGCAGTGGGTGTGAAACAGATGATAGGTCCGTTCCATACCCCTAACGCTTTACCTCTTCAGAAAAGCGCTCAAAACGCTCCCGAGGAAAAATGGGTGGCTACTTCTTGCTTGAATTGCTCAGCTCGTTGCGCGATTCGAGTCAGGATACTGAATGGAAAAGCTGTAAAGATCACCGGAAACCCACTCTCTTTCGTTTCGGAGGGAAAGGTTTGTCCCCGTGCACATCTTGGGCTCCAAGTATTATATGATCCCGGTAGGATTCTTTCCCCATTAAAAAGGACGAATAAAGAAAAGGGAAAGGGAATCGATCCCAAATGGGTTCCTATTTCCTGGGATCAGGCCTTGAAGGAGGTTACTCAACGCTTGAAATCCTTGCGAGAGAGTGCTCAACCACACAAACTTCTCCTTTTCGAAGGGTTGAACACTGTGAGTAGCGAAGATATGATTCTCCGATTTGCAAATGCCTTCGGAACTCCAAACCTCATCTCTGGAAACGGACTGGATACCGAGACAGAAAAATCAGGCAATTGGATGGCAGACGGACATTATACAGAAACTGCTTATGATCTTGATCATACCAATTATATCCTCGCTTTCGGTGCGGATATGCTGGAATCCTCCAAGCCATTAGCTCGATTCTTAAGGAAGTGGGGGAAGCTGCGACGGGAAAAACCAAACCGTACAAAAGTGGTGGTGATCAACCCAAGGTACTCCGTGACTGCTGCCAAGTCCGATGAATGGGTACCTATCCATCCGGGAACAGATGGGGCTCTGGCATTGGCCATTGCAAATGTCATCATCAGCGAGAATCTCTACGATACGGATTTTGTCAATCGTTGGACGACAGGGTTCGATTCATATAAAAAATTAGTGCTCAGCCAACATAGCCCAAAAGATGTATCAAAAATAACTGGCATTGCACCTGAAGTCATTCAACGAATTGCGAGAGAATTTGCTCAAACCCAGCCAGCCATCGCTTTAAGAGGGAGGGAATCTATCGCCTGGCCTGACGGGTCATACACAAGCTATGCCATATTCTGTCTCAATGCTTTAGTGGGAAGTATAGACATTCCGGGTGGCATCCTTTATCAGGAGAATCCAAAGTATAAAGGCATGCCTCCTCCGGTTGAGGATGAGATTGCCAGAAAAGGCAAATCCCATCCACACTTCGATTTTCGTGGAACTGATAAAT
>Ga0315295_10004648_pt1 | contig 11727 bp, 16 predicted proteins | sample YL17G14_0_MG_FD_204453 | JGI IMG/M metagenome (GOLD analysis project Ga0315295, IMG submission 204453) | Sediment microbial communities from Yellowstone Lake, YNP, Wyoming, USA - YL17G14_0 | ecosystem: Environmental > Aquatic > Freshwater > Lake > Sediment | place: USA: Wyoming | collected...
CGACCGGACCCTCACCTTCGGGAAGATCCTCGCGAAGCTCGAGACGTCGCTCCTCTTCAAATTCACGCCGCTGCAGAATCAGACCCACGGCCCGGTTGTCTATGAGGCCGTCGAGCCGCCGAACACGCCGCACCTCCAGGACGGGGACTTCAAGACGTTCTCCATGGCCCGGAGGTTCTCGAGCGTCCGGGCCCGGATCAAGGTCAAATACGACGAGTCCCCAAGCGACCAGGACGTCTTCAAGCTCGCCGAGCTGGAGTCCCAGGTCGCGGAGTTCTTCTACGGCGTTGATTCGACGCTCGAGGTCGAGACCTACCATAAGACGGCCGCGGGCGCGGCCTGGCTCGCAGGGAAACTTTCCAGCATGTACGAGATGCCGCCCCTCGAGGCGAAGTTCGAGGTCTGGGGCTACGGCCTCGACCTTCTCCCGGGCCGGGACAAGGTCCACCTGACGAGGATCCGCGCGTGCTACGCGGGCGGGAACCTCTCCGGCGTCCTCTTCCGGATCGAGCGGATCTTGAAGCGGCCGGATACGCGGTCGACGGAGGTCGTGGCGGTGCTCGACACTCAGACGTATTGAGGAAAAAAATGCCGGTCGGCGATAGGACATTCTCAAGGAACTCGGCGGAGGCGCTCGTCCGGAAGATTCTCGCCCTTCTGCGGGCCGGCGGCGTCACGCAGTTCGTCGACCTCGACGACGGGGATACGGAGGCCGTGGCCCAACGCGAGACCGTCGAGGACAAGACGGACGACTACACGCTCGACGAGGAGGACTTCGGTAAACTCCTGACGATGACAAACGCCGGGCCGAAGATCTTCACCCTCCCGGCAGTCGACGCTGAGGACATCGGACTCTACGTGAGCCTCGTCAAGCGCGGAGCGGGCAAGCTGACCGTGCAGGCCGCCGGGGGCGAGACGATCCAGGATTCGAGCGCCGGCGGGACAGTCTATAACGACCTGGCCGAGGAGACGTTCGCCCTCGTGAGGCTCTGCGTTATCGCGGCAGGGAAGTGGATTATAGAGCACTTTACAGGCTCGGGATGGAGGACATCATGAAAATAGAGATCAGTTTAAAGGACGTGATCATCTTCGCCCTTGTCATCGTCCTTGCGGTGACGATGTTCATCAGGTTCGCGAAGATCGAGGCGACACTGCAAACGGCGGCGCTGGTCAAGGCGGTGAACGACCAGGGCGCGGCGATACAGCAGATCGTCTCGTACCTCAACGGCAAGACGGCAGGGCCGAGCGCACCGGTGAAGGCGCCCGGGCAACCCCAGGCCACGCCGCGAAACAAGGAGTAGGTCATGAAAAAACGGCTCGCGGCCGCGGCGATCGCGGCGCTCATAGGATTTGTTTTCCTTTTCGGCCAGGGCCCAGTCCAGAAGGTCCGGCTATGGGACACAAACCTCAGCCACTCATTACTGTTCAACTGGAACGAGAACGACACGGCGGGGCGGACGCTCAATTTCCTCGTAGCCGCGGGCACGCGGTCGTTCACGATCTCGGGGGACAGCTATATCGACCAGGACGTCAGGATCGCGGCGACGCCCTACCACGCGGGGCTCTATCTGAGTTCGTCGTCCGTTGCGCCTTTCTTGAAGCTCAGCAACGCGAGCGGCACGGCCCGTGACCCGATCATCCAGTACGCTGTCGGCGTAACGCCCGTCACTAGATGGACGCACGGATTGGATGATAGCCTATCCAACGATTGGCTCCTCTGCACCGGAGATATTCTGACGGATGTGGTGGAAGAGGAAACCTACGAACTGTCCTATTCCTACGATACATTCTTCCTGGTCGCTGATTCGGGTAACTACCGGATACAGAAATGGCTCACCGCCGACGGTTCTTATTTGGCCAAAATCGGGACTAATGGAAGCAGTGACGATCAGTTCAACCAGCCGTGGGGAATTTGTTCTGATGGAACATGGGTATATGTAACCGACACCACGAACGATAGAATCAAGAAACATCTTCTTTCCGACCTTTCTTTCGTCGCCAAGATAGGTTCACATGGATCAGGGAATGATAACTTTAATTCCCCACGTGGAATTTGCACGGACGGGACGTGGCTTTATATAGTTGATAAAAATAATAATCGTGTAGTAAAGCGACTCTGTTCCGACCTATCCTATGTTTCCGAAACAGCAGGGCCGGGATTCCTTGCCCCTGATTACATCTGTACTGATGGGACGCATATCTATACAGTTCAAACGCCCGGAGCGACCTATCGGATATTCAAGCACTCTTGCGATGACCTTTCACTTGATACTCGGGTCATGCCCGCCGGGACGGACGGCCACATTGATTCCGCAACCCTTACCGCCATCTGTACCACAGGCGGATATCTATATCTGACAAACAGCAATAGTTTTGGCGGGTCCGCCGCCGTTTATAAGTATGCCTGTTCCGATCTGACGTGGATATCTCAGTTCGGCACAAACGGGAGCGGCGAGGGACATACAGAGGTTTATGTCCCCGGCGGAATAACAACCGACGGGACATATCTCTACATTTCTGATTCGCAGACCACCAATTATGCCCGAATCTTGCAATGGCAATTAGATGGGACGTTCATCTCCCATTTTGGCGTATATGGCAACACGGATGGTACAATTAACGGCCCTCGGGGCATTTCCCTTTCCGGCCAAATCACTCGGAGCACCCTTTTGCCTCGACGCGGCCCAATCCTTCGTGCCAAAGCCGACGGCTTGGCATGCGAATCTTATGTTTCCTTCCAATTGCGCGACGAAATCCAATTCCGCGAGGACTCCGTAGCCAACGCGAACTACATCGCCATCCAAGCTCCGGCAACTGTCACGTCATATAAACTCATCTTGCCCGGCGCGACGGCGGGGGCAAAGAAGAACCTACAAGTCGGCGCAACCGATATTCTCGCATGGACACAGAACGTCGATACGGATGGTACACCATCATTTGATCATCTGCACCTGAGTGCAACGAGTAACCAAATTATTCTACAAAGCACTGGGGTGACCGGGACGATAACGGCGACCCCCGCCAGCTCGAACAAGGTCTGGACACTTCAGAATATTACCGGGACGATTTATCAGACAGCGGGGACGGATGTTGCCGTAGCCGATGGCGGTACAAATAAAAGTGCGTGGACATTATATGCCATACCCTATGCCTCTGCCACGACAACCATTGGTGAAATAGCGATAGGGGACGCAGGAAAGGTTCTGGCGGTAGCGGCAGGAGCAACCGGATATGAATGGATAGCGGCTGGCGGGGGTGGAACGTTTCTTAGCTTGACCGACGTTGATGAGGCCAACTATACGGGCCATGCCGGACATTTTGTCGTAGTCGATGGCGATGAAGATGCTCTTGTATTTTCGGCTTCTTCTGTCGCGGCCCATGACATCCTATCGGTCACGCACGGCGACACGACAGCGGCGGCGGTAACTCGCGGGGCGATGATCGCCGGGCTCGGAGCCTCGCCGAAGTGGACGGCGGTGGTCGCGGGGACCGAGGGATACGTTTGGACGATGGGGGCCGACGAACCTGAGTGGGCGGAGAGTTCTTCCGGCTCTCCCGGAATGGTTACGCTTCTTAATGAGGCGTTTGATGGACTGGCGACCGCAGCCATCAGCGGCCAGGGCTCCTACACGTACTTTGGGGCATGGGCCGTCACCCTGGTCGGAACATCAACGGCAACCGTGGCGGTAAAATCCGGCGCGGATAAAATGGGCATCCTGACGGGCGATACGGTCACGGAAGGATCGTCGTATGTATATTTAACAACCGGTGCGGCGTGGCCTTGGGGACTTTGTTATGGAACAAGGTTCCACTTCAAGATGAGGACGTCCAACGTCACTATCGGAACAAAAGGATGGAATCTCGGAAGCGACTCCGATGTTGACGAATGTCAGGTCTATTTCAGGACTACTGGTTCAAAAATAACCTTTTGGAACGGCTCGACAAACACGGATATGATGACCGCCGTCAACGACACTTGGTATACGATTGACGTTTTCATTAATGACGGGACCACCATTCCCTATGCCCTCGTTTTCATAGACGGAGTTCAGCAGGCGGGGCCAAAGTCTTGCGGCGCTAACACGGAAAACTGGAATCAAGTTGGATTTTATTGCAACACGACAGGAACGGCGGCAGCCATCAATCTGGATTTTGATGATTTCTACATAGCGACAAGTCGATTCTTTGACTTGGTAGATTAGGAGGACGATCTGATGCTCCGTGACGACAAGGTCGGTATATGCTTCGGGCGCCTCGCCCCGATGGACGAGTTTGGCACGTTCGACGGGAAGAAGTTCAACCTAGATGAGGCGAGGCTCGGGGCAGAGTGCGACGCGGCCGCGGACGCCGGCGCGAACATCGAGCGGTTCATGGCCCAGGCGGTCTGGGGACCGCATCCGTACGGCCGGCGCTCCCAGTTCCAGCCGTTCGTCTACGACCTGAAGACGAAGCGGTGGGAGCTAGAAAAGCGGAACGACTATTACTTCCCGATCATGAAGAGGATCGTGGCCCGGAACCAGGCCTCGAACAAAACGACGATCATCAGCGTCTTCGACGGCTGCGAGCTCCGCGGCATCGCCTCGACCTTCAGCCCCTGGGTCGTGAACAACCAGGGCGTCAGGACGTTTTACGACCCGAAGGCTGACGAATATACGGGCGATTTTTTCCGCGACTGCGTCTCCGAACTCAAGGCCTATGACATCATCTGGGACTTCAACGAGCCGGAGAACGCGGCTTATCCGGCTTTCTTCGAGCGTGTGATCCTGCCGATCGTCAAGGAGAAGAAGATCCCCTGGACGCGCCTGACCTACGGCGCGACGACGAAGTCCGAGAAGCCGAACTCCGTCCAGGACCAGGTCCGCACGATCGTCCGGGACGCCTACGGAAGGGCTGCCGAACGGACGATCATCAGGCCCGATCACTCGTTCCCGTTCACGGAATCGCTAAAGGCCCTGGAGCCCTACAACACAGACCTTTACTCGGACGATGGATGTTATCTCCCGCCGGGCCTGACCGCGTCCATTTGTGACGTTCGGCCCGGCAAGGGTGCGCGGCCGTCCGCGAGGACGTGGGGGAAGGTCTCGCTCGCGATCCTCAAACTGCACCCGATCATGGCCGGCGTTCGCGGACCCCTCGTCTATTTCGAGCACCTTCCGGCGGGATTCTCGATCGGCGACCTCTTGTGCTGGCTTGCCCCGATCATGGCAATCAGCGCGTCCTACCGGGCGAGGTTTGGGTGCTGGCCGTCGAACTATGGGAAGCACCGATAAACCCTGTCTAAAAACCTGTCCACTCTCTCCGACCGAAAAAAACAGTCCCAAAACTTCGCCGCCCAGAAAACATGTCTATACTGTGTCCAAAACGGCCTATCTCAAACCATGCCATTCAATGCCCGAAAGCCTATTTTCCCCCGAGAGAATGAAACCCTTGCCTGAAAGACTTTAGGATTCCTAATCCATGTGTCGTGGGTTCGAGTCCCACCAGGGCTACTTCCAACCTCTTTGAAATAAATCGGATACGCTATAATTGAATCGGTCTGTGTCTAAACATCCATGTGTCGTGTGTCTAAGAATCAGGCTAGCGGTTATGGGATGAGAGAGTCCACGGCGTGACGCTTGTGGACTGGATCACTGTGGGAATAGAGGAGCGATATCATCATTCGGCCATGTCCCAGTATCTCGCTGATGGTCACGATATCGACCCCTGAGGCCAGGAGCCGCGTTGCGAACGCATGGCGGAACAGGTGGAGTCCGGTCCGGACTCCGGCCTTCTTTGAAATGGCGTCCATCGTTCGGCGAAGCAAACTCCCGGAGTTTCGGTTCGGGACATCGAATACATAGCGCCCGGATCGCGGTTGTCGATTTATGACGCCCAGGGCTACGACGTTGAGCGGAACCGTCCGGAGTTTTGCCCCTTTGCCTAAGACCCTGGCTTCAGCGTCGCGGATATCTTCCCATTTCAGATTGAGCGCCTCGGAGCGCCGGAGCCCCGTATTCAGGATAAATGTCAACAAGTCGGGGAGAACTTTCTGGATCGGACTCTCCGGCTTTTTCGATATGGCCGTCGCCTCGTCCATGATTATTTTGATCTGCTCGTTCGTCAACGGCTGAATCTTCGTCCCTTCCCGAGCGAACTTTACCTTGCGGAGCGGATTCGGTCCGGGGATGATTTCCCAGTCGATGGCCTTGTAGAACATTCCACGGAGGATTTGTAGATATCGATTAAGCGTAGTTTTGGAGCGGTCAACCTCTCGGGATTCTTTTCCCTTGATGATGGTTCTGGTCTTGAGCATGGTGCGGATTTGTTCGATATGATAAGCCGTGACTTCATCGAGGTTCTTGATCTTGAGCTCATCGAATAGATCAAGCATCTTGTCCAGTCGGAGTTTTTCTGCCGGCCAGGATGCGGGTTTCGTTTCCCTGGCCCATTCGAGATATCGGGCGGCAAAGTCCCGAAGATTGGTCGTCGATATCTTTGCCTCGGCGCGATACTTATGCGTGAGTTCGTTCGCTCTGGCGATCGCCAGGCCGTGTTCCGTCGTCTTTAGCGATCGACGGACGCGCTTCTTCCCGACCCAGAGATCGAGCCAGTAATAGCGGCCAACTTTTTTGATCACGATGGCTTCGGCTTTTTCTCAAGTTCCGGCGGTCCTCCATCCTTCGGCTCTTCTGGATTTGGCGGATTGACTATCGGCGGCACTGGCCCGGGTTCGGCGCGGATGAACCAATCGAGTTTAGCTGTTTTACGATCGAGCGTGATGATGATCTTCATTTCAATAAACCTTGAATCCACCCAGGGTTGAATAGGACCCAAGTTTTTTCCCGGTCATCCATCCGATGACATCCACAGACAAATACTCGGTATTTTGTTGGATCGCGCAATATGCCGCGATCGTTCTCGTCATATCTTCCTTTAATTCAACGTTTATGGACGCCCAGGTTAATTCTTGAATCCAAACCCTGCCGATTTGAGCGTCTAATTTTTTAATCAAGCCGCTTTTTTGGGCTTCTTGGATTCGCGCAGAGATATCTACCTTAAAGGCATCGCTGAACATTGGTTTCGGAGTCGGAGGTGTACCCCCGGAATCACATGCGGCCAGTGTCATACACAATACCACTACTAAGATTCCCCATCTTCGCATGACTCACCCCCTAAGATTTATTTCTTGAGTTCGTCTAGGCGCTCCCGAATTTTTTGATCAACAATTTCGTCGATCGTTTTAGGAGGTTTAATTTCTTCCGCCTTCGGGCAAAGATCGCCCATTTGAACCCCCAATAACTCTGCTATCTTGGATAGCTCGCCAACCGACAGACTGCGTTTGTTTTTCATGATCAGGCTCAACCAGGGTCCGGTATACCCGAAGGCTGTGGCAATCGAAATCCCCGTGACCTTGCGATCCTTCATCAACTTTCGCAGGCGGGCCGTGATAGGCGCTTGCCTCTGGAGTTCTTCTGCTGAGTCAATCATCCTTGAAATATTATTTTCCTTTCTTTACCGCCTGTCAAGCCTAAATGTTTTATAAACAATAACATAGCACGTCGTAAATAAAATATAATAATACTTGACATGGTGTTAATTATTTATTATATTAGTTACACCATGTTAAGTATAGTCAAGTTCATAAGGGAGCGAGGGATGACACAGGCCGCCTTCGCTAAGCAATTGGATATATCCGAGGCAATGCTTTCCCTCTGCCTACGGGGAAAACGCCGTTTCGGTCTTAGTACCGCACTCAAGGCCAAGAAGATCACGGGGATGGGACTGGATGAAATATACCGGGGAACCAAATGAGCCAGGACCCCCTCCTCACCCGTAAAGACCTGGCCCGGCTGTTCCAGGTCAAGCCCTGGACGATCGATTCCTGGTGCCGGAAGGGAATCCTTCCGTACGAGGTCTATCCCTGCGGCAAGCGCTTCGACCCGGATAAGATCGAGATCTTCCGGGCTAAGCGATCGTTCGGTTCTTCGACCATTCATACCACTCAAGATAAGGGGGTGGCCGGTGTCGGTCAATCGAATTATGAGCGCTAATTCGGGTCTTCAGTGTCTACTCTACACGAACTTCGTGATCAAGGCGAAGTACGCTGTCGAATCCGTGGCCGAAAAGATGGGCATCCATCGGGACACGCTCTATAAGTGGATCGAGGGCAAAAACCTTTTCCCGGCCGATCGGTTGGCTCCGCTCACCGCGGCGACGCAAGACACAGAATACCTGGAATACATCCTGGATAAGTGCGGATACGTCCTGCTGCCGAAGATCCGGGACAAGAAGGCGGCTGAAACGATGATCCAAATGGCAAAGGTATTCTTGTCAGCAGCGAATGGAAGGGGCGATACGCCATGAATGAAAAAAACTGCAAGGCCGTCATCTCCGAGGATGGCGGGAGCATTGAGGTCTATAGCGAAGGGAAGCGATACGTCTTCGCGCTCGGGTTTTCGGTTTGGGAGTGGATCGATCTCGTGAAAAGTGGGCGGAACCTGCCCGGGAAGAAGATGGCCGAGGTAGAGGTTCGGGCGAGCGGAGAAGGACAATAATGGCCATTTGTCCAGTCTGTAAAAAGCGATGGGATAACGCTTATACCCGACGCTGCAATTTTGGTGAAGCAAAAATGTATTGTTCTAAAAAATGCGAACGATCTATTCGGAAAAATAGTGGGCCATATTTTTCTATTTGGGATCAGCGTCGACATAGGTGGGTTCCAGAACATCGCTTAATTTTTGAAAGACATATTGGTCGTCAACTTAAAAAGGGCGAAATCATCCATCACCGTAATGGTGATAAGCATGATAACAGGATCGAGAATTTTCAACTTCTCACTTCGCGAGGGCATTGCCCGGGAATTGAAACACAGCATAGCGAAGACATTTGCCATTTACTGAATCAAATCCAAAAGATTCGCCGAAACCTTCATCTTCTATCAAAAATGGCCAGCAGAACTATGCACGAACGCATTCTCGCATTGTCTGAGAGGGTTTTGTGACCAAGAACAAGAAAGAGGCCGGGAGGACGAAATCGGCTCTTTGTGCGGCTTGTGGCACGGCATTCGAGAAATCGAGGGATTGGCAGATTTTCTGTTCTGATAAGTGCCGTAAGGATTCCTGGAAGACCGACAAGCTCAACGCTCGAAGGATCATTCAGCTCGAGATTCGGCAAGATCAGGTCGAAGTCCGCCTTGCCCGGATCGAAACCAAGTTCAGAATCAGGAAGGCGGGATCATGAGCCGCCAAAAATCGAATCGAACCCTGCTTCTTGAACAGGAGCGCGCGGCCCGGAAGGCCGAGCGTATCCGCAAGCGCGCGGAGAAGGAGCGCGACAAGGCCACCCGAACAGAGCGCCACGAGCAGAAACGAGCGGAGCGGGAGGCCAAGCGCGAGGCCCGGCTCAAGAAAAAGCTCGTCCATGAGAGCGTCGAGCGGAACGGCGTGCCGAAAGTCCAGCCCGAAGAGTCGCGGTTTGGCCTGATGGAGGCGATGACCTACGATCCATACGCGATCTGTGGCCGATGCCACATGACGATCAAGGAATCAGAACTATACGGCATCTATTGTGAGCGATGTTACTACAAAAAGGAGGTCAATGAACCGAAAGAAGAGGAACTGAAGGCGGAGGCAAACAGGGCCGTCCCCGGAACTGAGGACGGCGGGAAAAATGGAACCGCGGCCCCCGCGGGCCAGTTGAAACTTGAATTATAAACCGGCCTGCGGGCGCTGTCAAGAGAAAAGGAGATTCAATGACTGAAGACAAATTGACGAAAACCGCGCCGCCGGGCGCGAACGGGAAGCAGATCGTCCTCGCGGCCGACTTCGGCAAGGTCTATGTCAAGATCCTGCCCGACGGCCAGGTCATGGCGCCGATCAAGGCCGACATGACCCTCTACGAGAAGCACGGCCAGATCTACAGCCTGAAGGGCAAGTGGAGCATCACGGCGTCGGGGTATTGGCACCTGAACAAGGTCGCTTCGATTTCGATCCTGAAGCCGCAGTCCGTCATCGTCGACGGGAAGCCCGTGCCGAACCCGCACATTGAGCGGAACCGGAGGACGAAGGCGATCGAGAGCGTCAACATCCGGGCGATGGGGATCGGCTACTCGCCGGCCGGGAACATCGTGGTCATCGACAAGACGCTTTTCTACAACGTCTACACGTACTTCATCCAGAGCATCCAGGCGAAGATGAAAAGGGTGGTCTGGAAAAAGGACCCGGAGGGGAACCGCGTGCCGACCGACGAGAAGGAGTCCCCGAACTGCGCCATCTACGGCATCGCGGAAGAGAAGCCGACGATCGAAGGCCGCTGGGCATTCTTCCCCACGGAGAGGCCGCTCGGGATCTGGGTCAACTACCAGGACCAGGCGATCGTCGACTGCCTCGAGGAGCACACGCAGAGGCAGCGGTTCGGGGACCGGATGGCAACGACGATCGTCGAACGGAACGTCCTCAAGGACCACCCGGCGATCGCCGCGGCGCAGGTCGTGATGAAGGCTGGCGAGGGGGGCAGCAAATACGCGAACGTCGTCGTCTACGGATGGCGAAACGACAACACCCCGCGGAACCTGGCGGACCTCATGAAGCAGGCCGAGGACGGCGGCGAATCAAAGGAATTCGAGGTCCGGAAGGAGACCATCGTCGACGTGGAGGCGGAAGAGGAAAAGGAAATATTGGAAGAAGTCGCCGCCGACGAAAAGCCTGAGAAGATCGGCAATCCCGCAAAGGACCAGGAGCCGCCCGAAGAATACTGGGAGAAGAGGCGGGCCGAGGCCGCGAAGGGCGGGAAGGCATGAAGGAGATCGATAAGGAGCAATTGAAGAGGGAGGCGGACGCGAGGGCCCGCCTCCGGGAAAAAGTCGCGGTCCGTCGGTCCGGCATTTCCTTTGAACATCCGCCGGCCGAACCCATTCTGACGAAGCCGGAGAACTGGCACGGAATGCTCGCGCAAGGCGTGGCTCAAACGATGCCTTGTGCCCCGAAGGTCGTACTCGCGATCAAACCTGCGGGCATCGTGGCGACGGAGGGGGGTTTCCTCCTGGCGGAACTCCGGGAGGTCGCGATGGAGATGGAGGCCGCCCTGGATGCCGAGATCGAGGCCGATAGACGCGGGCCGACGGAACATCGCGACCGGAACTGGGCGTCATCGATCGGGCATCCATGCAAAAGGCATATCGTTTACGAGCGATTGAACGGGCTCGACCGGAGATCGTTCGATATTGAGACCCTCTGGCGCTTCCGGGAGGGAAACGAAGTCGAGCGGCGGATGAAAGGATATCTTTCTCAGGCTGGATGGGAGCTCACGCAGGCGCAGCGCCCGGGCAAATTGGACGACAAATATCAAACGACTGGCCGGATCGACGCTATGAACCCGCTGAGGCGCCAACTGCCGGCGCCTTTTTCAGCGGTCTCTGAAGTTCCCGCCGAGATCAAGAGCATCAGTCCGCTATTTTGGGACCAACTCAAATCGATCGAGGACGTGAGGGGCACGCGATACTGGTGGATCCGGAAGTACCCGAGCCAGCTAAACATTTACTGCCTCATGTTAAAGGCCCCGGCCGGCTTCCTTATCCTCGGGACGTTCGGAAAGCGGCCGCGGATCCTGCCCATGCTTTTTGACCAAGACCTGGCCGAGCACGACCTGGGTGTGATCGAGGACGTGAACCGGCACGTCGACGCGGGAACCTACCCGGAGCCGATGCCCTACGACCCAAGTTGCTGTGGGATGTGCGAATGGAACCACCTA
>Ga0315295_10004649_pt1 | contig 11726 bp, 8 predicted proteins | sample YL17G14_0_MG_FD_204453 | JGI IMG/M metagenome (GOLD analysis project Ga0315295, IMG submission 204453) | Sediment microbial communities from Yellowstone Lake, YNP, Wyoming, USA - YL17G14_0 | ecosystem: Environmental > Aquatic > Freshwater > Lake > Sediment | place: USA: Wyoming | collected...
CGGAACATATAAAGCAGGTTGGAACCCATGAGGTTACAATCAAATTCGCCGAGGATTTGGTTGCTAAAGTCTCGGTGGTAATCGTGCCTGAGGCCGCCAAAGGCGAAGGCGAGCCGGACGGAACGTAATTCGTCGTTTGTGGTGCGTCCTTCGTCGCTCGGAATACGAAGTTACGAACGACGAATCACGGGCGGGGGTGAAGGGATTGAGTATGGCAGATAAAGAAGGGACTCGAACGGTTGAAGTATCCGGCAGCGTTTCTGCTCAGTCGAGTGCTGCCGGCAGGTTAACTGTAGTGCGCAGTATACCCGAGTCGTTAGCCGCGGAGGCGGCGGTGCTTGGCTCGATGATAATAGACCCTGAATGTATCAGCGAGGTTGTCGAGATATTGGGCGGTTCGCGAAGCGCCCCTACCGGAGCTTTTTACCGTCTTGAGCACCGCTACATATTTGAGGCGCTGGTAGCGCTTTACGAAAAAAACAGGGGGGTCGGGATAGACGCGGTGCTGCTTCGTGACGAGCTGCAGAAGCGCAAGCAGTTAGAAGCGGTCGGCGGGGTGGAATACATAGCCAGGATTATGGACTCGGTGCCGTCATCGGCGAATGTGGGCTACTATGCGGGGATTGTCAAAGACAAGATGCTTTTGCGTGAGCTTATTTTAGCCGCCGGCAGTATCCTTGATGACGCATACAACGGGCAGGCCCCAGATAAAGACATTCTGGGGCGTGTTGGCGGGGTGGCGGAGCTGTTAGATGATGCGGAGCGGAGGATATTTGCCGTTGCGGATAAAAGCATCAGCGGCTCTGCAATGGCACTGAAGGATGTGGTTACCCGTTCGTTCGAGCTTATAACGAAGCGTCAGGGCAGCCACATTACAGGCCTGGCGACCGGCTATTACCAGTTAGATGAGTGGACATGCGGATTGCAGAATGGCGAGATGATAATCGTTGCCGGCAGGCCCAGTATGGGAAAGACTTCATTGGCATTGAATATCGCAGAGCATCTTGCGTTGATGGAGAAAGTTCCGGTTGCGATATTTTCGCTGGAAATGGGCAAGCAGCAGTTAGCTGAAAGGTTTCTGTGCAGTGTAAGTCAGATTGACAGCCAGAAGGTCAGGAAGGGACTGCTCGGCGATGAAGATTACAAGATGCTCGCCGACGCGTGCGCGGAGCTCTCTGAGGCGCCGGTTTATATCGACGATACCTCAACTCTGACGCCATTGGAGCTTCGGGCCAAGGCAAGACGGCTGAAAAGCTTATATGACATACGCTGCTGTTTCGTGGACTATCTGCAGCTGATGCATATAGGGGAGCGCAGAGTGGAGTCGCGTCAGCAGGAGATAACTGAGATTTCCAGGTATGTCAAGGCATTAGCCAGGGAGCTGAATATCCCTGTTGTAGTGATGAGTCAATTGAATCGGGCTCCGGAGGGCAGAGAGGACCACCGGCCGAGGATGAGCGACCTGCGTGAAAGCGGCAGCATCGAGCAGGATGCCGATGTTGTGATACTGCTGCACCGTGAAGACTACTATCATCGCGGCCAGACCGATTACGAGCCGGACAACAGGGCAGAGCTTATAATAGCCAAGCAGCGTAACGGCCCGACCGCCAACGTGGAGCTGGTGTTCAGAGAGAGGGTCACGCGTTTTGAAAATGCTGCCCAGGTAGGTGAGCCGGCCTCAGGGGTGGTGCCGTTTTAGGATTACGTGGCACGGCCATCTTGGCCGTGTCTTTGTGGCTCGGCCATTCTGGCCGTGTCTTCACGGGCTGGAAGCCCGTGCCACAGAAGGGGTTGAATATGGCAGATGTGGAAAATAAAAAGGTGAAAGTGAGCCGCCACAGGCGGAGTGAGAAGCCAAAGGACTGCTATTTTTACTTTTTCCTTTTGTTCTTTTTCTTTTTGTTTGTTCCTTTTGCGATTTTATTGGGTTCGGGGTGTGCATCTGCGCCCAGCTCGTCCCGCCAGAAGATGGACATTGAGCGGGCCGAAAGAAGCGGTAAGAGTGTCGTCAGGTCGATAGATTTTCGGGGCAGTACGGGCGGTTCGCGAACCGCCCCTACGTTTAAGGATAAAACCCTTCGTGAAAAGCTGGACTTCAAGGTGGGTGATTACCTCGACCTGATTCTGGCCGAGTCCGGCAGAGCAACGCTGGTAGAATTTTATCGCCAGAAAGGTTTTCCCGACGCCCGCGCGACGCTGGATAACAGCGGCTTGCCCGAAGGGAAAGTCGCTTACGCGATTGATGAGGGGCCGCGAGTCAAAATCACCAAAGTTCAGTTCAAAGGAAATAAGGCCATAAAGACCGCCGACCTTAAAAAGGCAATAAAGCTCCGGACGCGGGAGTGGTTTCTCTGGCCAAGTTACTACACTGAAGAGAAGGTGGCTGCGGATGTGGAGCGGCTGCGAAGTATTTATTATCAGAGGGGCTTTCTCAATCACAGCGTCCGGGCGGAAGGCCAGAAATACGTCACCTTCATAATCGAAGAAGGGCCTGTCTATAAGGTCGGGAAAATTGTTATCACAGGTAATAAGTTCTTTGACCAGGTCAAGCTGGAGAAACTGCGAGAGGGGCCCAAACTTGAGCCGGGCCGCGTCTATAATCGGCGAAGCGCAGATTCGTATGCCGCAGCTATTCTCAAGCTTTACCGTGAGAACGGTTTTGTAGATGCGGATGTTGAGCAGCGAGTTGTGTTCGGAGAAGCCGGCACCGATGTTGTCGATGTGGAGTTTAGTATTACTGAAGGCGGCCAGTTTCGGATAGGGCAGGTTGACATAAGCGGCAATGAGGTTACGCACGATAAGGTTGTCCGGCGGATACTGGATGAGTATGGTTTTATGCCGGGCCAGTTGTATAATGCCGATATAGCTCCAAAGGAGGGCGGCGGCAAGCTTGAAAGAGACATTCAGAGGATGCTGCTTACCGAGCAGACAATCATCAGGCCTGTGGGCCCTGCCGACGGAGCAACAGACCGCAAGGATGTCACGGTTGATATAAAGGAAGGGCTGACCGGTATGTGGAGTCCGGGTGTTGCCGTTGGCAGCGACGCCGGAGTGATAGGCCGGCTGGTTTTTCAGCAGCGCAATTTCGATATCATGGACTGGCCCGAGAGCTTCGGGGAGTTTATCACAATGAAGGCGTTCAGGGGTGCAGGCCAGACCCTTCGGGTGTCGCTTGAGCCGGGCACCGAGGTCAGCCAATATTCAGTTTCCTTTACCGAGCCATACTTTCGCGACAAGCCCACGTCGATGGATGTGGTTGGCTCAAGCTACGCAAGGGGCAGGGAAAGTTACAATGAGGGGCGTCTGCGGTCGCATCTGGGGTTTGAGCAGCGGCTCAAAAACCGCTGGCGCAGGTCTCTTGGTTTCCGGCTTGAAAATGTCGATGTCGCAGACATCGATTCTGACGCACCCAAAGAAATCAAAGAGGTGGAGGGCAGTAATCTTCTTGGTGGTGTCAGAGTTGGTATCGGCAGGGATATGACCGATGACAGATTTGCCCCCAGCAAGGGCTATAGTTTTGATACCGGCTACGAACAGGTTACCGGCGATGAGAACTTCGGGATATTGAGGGGGAATTATGTATGGTACAGGACGCTTTATGAGGATTTGCTTGAACGGAAAACTGTTCTGGCTGCAAAGCTGCAGGCGGCTACGGTGGCAGGTGATGCGCCGCCTTTTGAAAAATTCTACGGAGGCGGGACAGGCACCTACGGCATCAGAGGTTTTCGATATCGGGGCGTGAGCACAAGAGGGCTGCAGACCGGCGTCTCTACGCCGGAGCGCAAAGACCCCATAGGCAGTGACTGGATATTTCTGGCCAGTACCGAGGCGACTATGCCTTTGATAGGCGAGAATTTTTCGGCGTTATTTTTCGTGGATAGCGGCATAATCGACACCGGCGGCTACCGTGCCTCGGTGGGAACAGGCATTCAGATACAGATACCGCAGTGGTTCGGACCGGTGCCGATGAGGTTTGAGCTTGCGACTCCGTTTATGAAAGACGAACAGGACGAGACGCAGGTTTTCAGTTTCTCCATAGGCGGATTGTTTTAGAATCACAGCTTTTATTGCATATCGATATGGTGCGATGAAGAAGCTAAAAGTGTAAAACTAAAAATGCAAAATCGTCAAGATGCCTTACGGCACTGCGGGATTCATTAGTTTTCCGCTTTGCACTTTAACTTTTAAGTTTCTATGGAAAGGATAAAGTATATGAAAATGAAGATGATAGTTTTGGGCTGTTTGATGTGTGCGGCAGTTTTGTTCGTGGCACCCGAATATCTCTGTCAGGGGCAGGCCCAGCCAAAGACGGATAAGCCCTCTTCAAAAATCGGGGTCGTGAGTGTCAGGAAGGCCTTCCGTAATTGCAAGAGAAATTCCAAATACGCAGACCAGGCGAACGCCGAACAGACTAAAATAAAGGCAGAAGAGGAAAAGCTTTCCAAGGAGATTGAAGCACAGGAGGCGGGATTGAAAGCGCTTAAGCCCAGCAGCAGCGACTATCTGGTGCAGGTCAAAGGGCTTCTGGAAAAGCGGGCCGGTCTCGACGCTCAGCGTCAGTTCAACAATCAGCAAAGGGTGCTGAAGAACCGGCAATGGACTGAAGACCTTTATAAGGGAATTCTGCGCATAACCGGTGAGCTTGCACAACAAAAGGGTCTGGAATTGGTGCTGGAAGTGGATGAGCCGGACTTTCCTATAGAAAGTGGTGACGAGCTTATGATGACAGTGAGCACCCACAAGGTGCTGTATAGCGCGGGCTGTCTGGACCTTACCGATGAGGTTGTAGGTCGGCTGGATGCACAGGAAGGCACAGCCAAATAGCAAGATGGTGTTGACGGTTGCACAATTGGCTGAGCGACTCGGAGCCGTGTTAGTTGCTGACGACCTTTATGTCGGCAGGGAGATTACCGCTGTTGGGCCGATAGAGGCCGCCGGCGAGAGCGAGGTCACTTTCGTCACAGGCGATAAGCATTTGGCTGTTCTCGGAAAGTCGCGTGCTGGAGCAGTTATTGTTGCCCGGCAAGTTGAGGGCTTTGATGGCGCACAGTTGATTGTCAAAGATGTTAATGCGGCTTTGATAGAAGCTCTGAACATTTTCGCGCCGCAGCTCAAGGGAGCGTCTGAGGGCATTGAGCCGAGCGCCAAAATCGGGCGCAATGTCAGGATAGCCGGAACCGCTGCTATCGGTGCGGGAGCGGTAATTGACGATGGAGTGGAAATCGGCGAAAATACTATAATCGGCAGCGGCTGCAAAATAGGTGAGAATTCACAAATCGGCAGGAGATGCCGTCTTGACAGCAATGTTGTTATTTATCACAACTGCCGGCTGGGTAACAATGTCATCGTTCAGGCAAACAGCACAATCGGCTCGACAGGTTTCGGGTACGTATTTATCGACGGCAGCCACAGGCTTATTCCGCATAATGGCGGTGTGATAATCGAGGACTTTGTCGAGATAGGAGCCAACTGCTGTGTTGACAGAGCAAAGTTCGGAAATACCGTAATTGGAGCGGGGACCAAGATAGACAACCTCGTGCAAATTGCTCATAACGTGGTGATAGGCAAGTGCTGCCTGATAGCAGCCCAGGTTGGTATTTCAGGCAGCTGCCGGATGGGAGATGGCGTGGTGCTGGCGGGCCAGGTGGGTCTGGCGGATAATATAAAGATAGAAGACGGCGTTATGATTGGCGCTCAGGCCGGCGTTATGAATGATGTCCCTGCCGGCCGGCAGTTGGCCTGGACGCCGGCGATTGAGAGAAAAGAGGCATTGCGGATAGTTGGTCTGGTGATGCGACTGCCCAAAATCGCTGAGCAGTTAAAGCAGCTAACAAAGAGGATTGAAAAAATTGAAGCTGCAAAAGACGATAAAAAGTGAAGGCAAAATTGCCGGCAAGGGGATGTTTGGGGGTAAGGATGCAAAGGTAATTTTTCACCCTGCCCCTGCCGATTCCGGGATAGTGTTTGTGCGGACGGATGTCCCCGAGCCGGTGCGGATTAGTGCTGTTGCGCCCAACCTTGCCGAGCGAAGCCGTCGCACAACGATAAAGAGGGGTTCTGTCAGCATAGAAACCATCGAGCATTGTCTGGCGGCACTGAGCGCGATGGAAATTGACAACGTGGTAGTGGAGGTTGAGGGTCCGGAGCTGCCGGCTCCGGATTGCAGCAGCGCCGAGTATTTCAAGGTCCTCAAGCACATCGGGGCGGTTGAGCAGGATGTTCGCCGAAAGGAGTTTATCGTCAGAGAGCCGATCAGTATTACAGCCGGTGACGCATCGATATACGCCCTGCCAAATTCTGGTGACGGGTTGAGTATTACCTACGACTTAGATTACGGTGGGCATACCGGTATCGGCAGGCAGATTTTTAGCTGCCAGGTGACCACGGAGAGCTTTGAAAAGCATCTGGCGCCGGCTCGAACATTTTTGCTTGAAGCCGAGGCCAAGCAGTTTCAGGCCCGCGGGATAGGCACGCACCTTAGTCCCCGCGACATCCTGGTTATCGACTCGGAAGGGCCGATTAAAAATAGTTTCAGATTTCCCAACGAGTGCGTCAGGCACAAGATTGTTGATTTGATTGGCGACCTTGCGCTGGTGGGCCAGGCGATTTCGGGCAGGATTGTGGCCTATAAAAGCGGGCACTCTCTTAATCAGCAACTGGTTACAAGATTGTATGAGGCGGCCCAGCAGCAGGAGCGCATCCGCAAGTTCGGCACCGATGCGATTCTGGACATTCGCCAGATTGCCAGGATTTTGCCGCACAGGTATCCGTTCCTGCTGGTTGACAGGGTAATTGAAATCGAAGGTGATATACGGATAAAAGGGATAAAGAATGTAACCTTTAATGAGCATTTCTTCCAGGGGCATTTTCCCGGCACGCCCATTATGCCCGGTGTTCTTATTGTGGAGGCAATGGCGCAGGTATCGGGGCTGTTATTTGCGCAGCGGCTGGAGCATACGGGGAAACTTGCGGTGCTGTTGAGTATGGACGACGTAAAATTGCGTCGGGCCGTCGTGCCCGGAGATCAGCTTATCCTTGCTGCCGAGGCGGTCAGGGTCGGAAAAAGAACAGCGCAGTGCCGGTGCAAGGCAATGGTTGGCGAAAGGATAGTTGCCGAGGCGCAGATAAGGTTTATGCTCGTTGACGATGAAACTGTTATGAGGACGGACATTTAGGGTTTTTCGTATAGGTAATAGAAGGCATAGAATGACTACCATACACGCAAGCGCGGTGGTTGGTAAGGGTGCTAAGCTTGCCCCGGATGTTGTTGTTGGGCCTGGTTGCGTGATAGGCAGCGACGTCTCAATTGACTCCGGCACCATTCTCGATGCCAATGTGGTCATTGATGGCAATGTAACGATTGGCAAGAACAACCACTTCTTCCCCAGTTGTGTGATTGGATGCAGGCCGCAGATATTGACATTGGGTTTGGATGCCCCAATTGGCGGTCTTGTGGTAGGCGATGGAAACGTTTTTCGCGAGCAGGCAACAATCCACCCCAGTGTGTCCCCGGACGGGCAGACGAAGGTAGGAAGTGGTAATTTTATTATGGTCGGCGCTCATGTCGGACATGACTGCATACTCGAAGATAAGATTGTTATGAGCAACTGCGTGCATGTAGGCGGACATTGCAAGATTGAGACCGGGGTGTGGCTCTCGGGTATCGTTGGGCTGCATCAGTTTGTTACTATCGGCAGATGGTCATACGCGGCGGGGCTTGCTGGGATTAGCAGGGATGTTCCGCCGTTTCTAATTGTCAGCGGGCATTATCCACAGAGGATTCGCGGCGTTAATAGACGAGGCCTGCAGCGGGCCGGCTTGACGGGAGAGCAGCAGCAGCGAATACTCGAGGCATACAGGAATCTCTACCGCCAGGGCGGCACATTGCTGGATAATGCAAAAGTTCTGGCGCAGGAGGTGGGGCTCGATGAAAATGTCAGGGCGATGATTGATGCGATAACCAGAAGCAGCGAGCATCAGTTTGGCAGGCACTTAGAGACATTTAGAAAACATTAGCATTGAAAGAAGATAAGGTTTGCGATTTACGATTTTCGATTAACTCCGAACCATGAACTCCGAACCCCGAAATAAGATACGCACTGCTGTTGTAGGCGCGGGCAAAATGGGCACAATTCACGCCAAGGTCTATAGCCAGTTACCACATAGCCAGCTCGTTGCCATAGTCGATATTGACATCCAGAAGGCGAGGCGGCTTGCCCAGGAGTATGATTGTCAGGCCGCAACCTGCTGCGCCGATATTCTCGATAAGGTTGATGCAGTAACGATAGCGACCCCGACAGTAACACATCTGGAGCTGGCGAAAATTTTTATCAAAAATGGTATCGCAGTCCTTATCGAGAAGCCGCTGGCGGCCAATGTTAAGGAAGGCAGAGGGATTGTGGCACTTGCCAGAAGAAGTAACAGTGTTGTGGCTGTCGGACATTCCGAGCGTTGCAACCCGGTCGTTCAGGCGATGAAGCGGCTCAACATCGAGCCAAAATTCATCGAGGCCGACCGGATAAGTCCGTATCCGTTCCGCTCAACTGATGTCGGAGTTGTGCTGGATGTGATGATACACGATATAGACATTATTCTGTCGCTGGCGGCGAGCAGGGTTAAGAAAGTCGAGGCCGTAGGAGTCAGTGTCATAGATGAAAAGGAAGATATTTGTAACGCGAGGATTGTTTTCGAGAACGGCTGTATAGCCAATATCACCGCTTCGAGGTTGGCTTTGAAGACCGAAAGAAAGGTGAGGGTGTTCAGCCGGCAGGCGTATTTGAGCGTGGATTACCTGAAAAAAAGCGGGATTGTCATTAAGCCCGGCCCGAATATTAATGTCGTCAAGTGGATAAAAGAGCACAAAGATACGGGAGATTTTGACCTGACGGCGGTCAACTGGCCGGACCTGTTGCACATTGAGCAGCTCCAAATCGATGATAAGGAGCCGGTCCGCTTGCAGCAGGAGGCCTTTCTGCGGGCTGTTGGCGATAGAGCTTTTGTGCCTGAAGTCAGCGCCGAGGAAGGCCTGGCTGCGCTGGAATGCGCCGAAAAGATTCTGAAATCCGTCAGGAAGCACAAGTGGGGATTGGGGATAAGGTGAGGAGTATTTTCTTTGGTGCTTGCTCTGAATTGCCGGATAAGGTATAGTTCCACATAAGTGAAAAGTAAATATTGAGGTAAGACGGAATGGCAGATTTGAAAGCATTAGCTCAAGCGGTTATTGATGGTAATCAAAGCGCTGCAGTAGAGATTACGAAGGCGGCCCTTAAAGAAGGCACGGAGGCTTCGGCCGTTCTCCACGACGGGCTGATTGCAGGTATGGACGTTGTTGGCGCACGTTTCAAAAAGAACGAGATTTATATACCTGAGGTGCTTATCGCTGCGAGGGCTATGAGGATGGCGATGGAAGTTCTCGAACCGGAGCTCGCTAGGGCGGGCGTCAAGCCGGTCGGGAAGTTTCTGATAGGAACAGTGCAGGGCGACCTGCATGACATCGGCAAGAATTTAGTTGCAATGATGCTCAAAGGAGCGGGTTTTGAAGTTGTTGACCTCGGCGTTGATGTCAGGCCTGAGAAGTTTATCGAGCGGGCCAGGGCAACGGGCGTGCAGTTGATTGGTATGAGCGCACTTTTGACTACAACGATGCCGGCTATGGAGAAAACCCTGAAGGCCCTCAAGGCGGCCGGCATCCCGGCTAAGATTATGATAGGCGGTGCACCTGTAACGCCCGGTTACGCCAGCAAGATTGGGGCCGATGGCTATGCTCCTGATGCCGCTTCGGCTGTCGATGTGGCTAAAAGACTTGTCGCCTGATATTCGCTACAGGTTTCAATCCTTCAGCAAATCCAGGAACAACCAGTGGCACGAGCTTCCAGCCCGTGAGGACACGGCCAAGATGGCCGTGCCACAGGCTGTTTTTTTTCGACCAGCTTGTTAAAATGGACACCTGGCGAAGTGGGAAAAAAGCAAATTGGGTTGCTTGATACTCGATGTTGGATACTCGATTTAATCCTGCTGCCATCGACGAGTATCGAGAATCAGGTATCGAGAATCGAGTTTAAATTATGCGGCAGATAAAGAATCGCAATCTTGCGGAATTATTGATGCAGCTTCGATTTACGCCTCGAAAGTCGCTTCAGAAGCAGCTCGACGCGGCCGAAAAGCTTTGTGCAATCATCGACAAGGACAAGGAATATCCTTTCGATTTTGTGCACTTCCGTATCACAGGGTTTCACCCGAAAGGCGCAATCGAGCGGCAGCTTATAAAAGGCGAGGAACTGCTGGAGGACCTGCGGGTTTTCATCTCCAGGTTGAGCAGTCGAGTCCCCGGTTTTGCCGCGAAACTTGGCGAAAAGGTTTACTCTATTGAGCGGCTTGCGACTTCATTGGGTGTTTCAACCAAAACGATTCATCGCTGGCGAAAAAGAGGTTTGATTGCGAAAAAGTTTGTTTTCGATGACGGGGTAAAACGCTTCGGTTTTTTGCAATCTGTGGTGGACCGATTTTTCCAGACAAATCCGAACCTTGTCGCCAAAGCGAAAAGGTTTGCGCGTCTGACAGATGGGCAAAGACGGCAGATTATAAAGCAGGCCGTCAAGCTTGCAAATAGTACGACCCTCTCCCGGTATCAGATTATAAGCAAGATAGCGGCCCAAATCGGCAGGGCCCACGAGACTGTCAGATACACAATCGCCAATTATGAAAAGGCCAATCCTGGTAAGCCCATTTTCACCAGGCCGGCAGGCGTAATTGATTCTGCGCAAGCCGCCGAAGTTTATAAGCTGTTCGAGCAGGAATGCGATGTCAGGGATTTGATGAGGCGATTTGGCCGCAGCAGAAGCTCGATATATCGGATTGTAAATCAGAGAAGAGCAAAGGAGCTTTTGGCCAGGAAAATCGAGTTTGTCGCCAGTGACGAATTTCTCCAGGAAGGCGCGAAGGAGAATATCCTTGGGAAGCCGATTAGCAGCGCGGGGCTTGCTTCGCTAAAGGCAGGTAGAAGTGATGAGCCGTTTGAATTAGCCGGAACATCGCTGCTGCCGGAGTATTTACAAACATTGAAGGATACTCCTGTGCTCAATAGAGAGCGCGAGGCGGAGCTATTTCGCAGGTACAATTACCTCAAATTCCTGGCCCACAAAACCAGAGCCGAGATAAGACCCAATCGCGTCTCGAGCATACTATTGAAGCAAGTTGAGGGTTACTTGGCCGAGGCAGAGAGCGTCAAGAAAAAGATAATTGAAGCGAACCTGCGACTTGTTGTCAGCGTTGCAATCAGACACGCCGGCACAGGGGCGAATTTAATGGACCTCATTAGCAGGGGAAATCTTTCCCTGGTAGAGGAGGTCGAGAAATTTGATTACACGAAGGGATATCGATTCGGCAGCCGGGCCTCCTGGGCTATAGTGAAGGGCTATGCTCGCAGGATTCCTGCCGGGGTAATTCGACCTGATAAGGCAGCGGCAGTTTCACTGGCAAATATTGAGCGTGATTTGCGGAAAGCAGCAACAGCGGATATCGCAGTTGTTGAGAAAGCCCGCCGGAACCTGGCACAGGTTATCAGCAATAATCTTAACGAGCGAGAGCAGTATATAATCTTAAATCACTTTGGCCTGCTCGGCCCGCCGGTGAAAAAGAAGATAAAGACGCTCAAGCAAATCGGCGAAGACCTTGGCCTAAGCAAGGAAAGGGTTCGCCAGATTGAACTACTTGCCTTGCAGAAGCTA